>Ga0073928_10009819_pt1 | contig 11553 bp, 8 predicted proteins | sample PaiPotPPA55metaG_FD_76969 | JGI IMG/M metagenome (GOLD analysis project Ga0073928, IMG submission 76969) | Iron sulfur acid spring bacterial and archeal communities from Banff, Canada, to study Microbial Dark Matter (Phase II) - Paint Pots PPA... ...
CGGTCGGTCGAGGCGGCGAAGGGTCGATCCTGGGTTTGAAGACGACCCAAAACACTTTTTGTATAAAGAGTATCTGCGGATCATCCGCAAGTTTCAACCGGCGATCTTCGTCATGGAGAACGTAAAGGGGATGCTGTCGTCGACCCACAATGGACAAGGAATTTTTGAGAGGATAATCAAAGATCTTTCCAAGCCCGCAACGGGGTTGTTTTACGATATTCGTTCATTTGTCGTACCGGCGGATAAAGGAAGTGTGGCTCCTGGAGATTTCATTATCCGGGCTGAAGATTACGGCGTCCCTCAGTTGCGTCATCGCGTCATCCTGCTAGGTATTCGCTCCGATCGGGGGGGGCAGTCTCACGGTGTTCTGCAGAGGCGAGAGGATCGCGTCAGCGTACGTGACGCTTTGGTAGGCCTACCAGCACTTCGTAGCCGCTTATCCAAAGAAGAGGACTCCTTGAACGCATGGCACGGCGCTCTTGAAGAGGCTTCCGCACTCTTAAAAGGCTGGCCCTCCCACGAACGGGCCGCGGTTCAAGAGTTGATGAAAGAGGCTACCGTTCAAGCCTCTCGACTCGTGTCCTGCGGAGGCACTTTCATCAAAAAAGACCTTCAAGTTTCCCGAAACTTGCCTGCAGACCTGGCGCGCTGGATCCACGACCCCCGCCTAGGGGGCGTTTGCCAGCACGAGTCCCGAAGCCACATGCGTTCGGATCTGCACAGATACCTGTTTGCAGCAGCGTTCGCAAAATGCAACCGGTACTCACCGAAACTGAGCGGATTTCCAAAAGGTCTTCTACCAAACCACCGGAATGCTGGCGATATCGCAGCGCCTTTCGACGACCGCTTTCGGGTACAGGTTTATAGCTCGCCATCGACCACGATTGTTTCGCATATTTCAAAAGACGGGCACTACTACATCCATCCGGATCCGTCACAGTGTCGTAGCTTTAGCGTCCGGGAGGCCGCAAGGATTCAGACGTTCCCCGACAACTACTTCTTCGAGGGGAACCGAACTCAGCAATATCATCAGGTTGGAAACGCGGTCCCGCCATTCCTCGCAAAGCAGCTAGCGGATATCGTTGCGAGTTTTCTCATGCAGCCTGATCGGGTGGCTTACACCAATGACGCCCAGCCGGACCTATTCACTTTGGCGTGAACGAGTCACGGGCGGTAGCGGAGCGCGTGGAATCTCACCTGTGCCGAAGTCGCCCAAAATCCATTCAGACAGTTCGGCCTGCAATGTTGCCCGCAACACAGGGAGCCTCGTAGCACACTCCCAAACAACAAGGACACGCCATCCGCTAGCAAGTAGTTCGTCCGTTTGACGCAGGTCGCGCGCGCGGTTGTTTTCCAGCTTTTGTGACCAGAACTCCGCGTTCGACGCTGGCAACTTGGCTAGTCGGCACCCGCTATGCAAATGCCAAAAACATCCATGCACCAAAATTACAGTCCGATGCCTAGACAAAACAATGTCTGGATTTCCCGGCAGGTCTTTCCGGTGTAAGCGGAATCGAAATCCTTCGGCGTGCAGAAGACTACGCACCACTATCTCGGGGCGCGTATTTTTCCCACGAATCCCCGACATCATCCGGCTGCGGGTTGCTACGTCCACGACATCCATCGAGAGAGCACTTTCTTAGCCAATTAACCGTATCTTACCCGGCAAATGCCATAGGTCATTCCGAACAAAGTGCGTCTGCCCGAGGGTTTAAAGTAAGTGAAACAGTGAAACTGCGCGCAAGACCAACGCCACCTCAATCTCTCCCCAAAAGCAAATCCGCGCACCCATCAAATGGCGTCAAAATCAAGCTTGGCGGCGCTGGCGGTTTGTCCCCCTGACAGGGTGGAGCGAGTTACACTGGAGCGCAAAGGATCGAATAGGAAAATCAAATGGCTAGAAAGTTTCAGGCAACTTGGGGTGAGTCATATGTCTCTCCAGGCACGAAGACTGTAGATCTCGAGTTTTTCAGTCGAACCGATCTCGGCTACGACCAAGAGGATCTTGACCTTGTCGACGCACTCGAAGTCGGCGAAGCCGTGAAGCTGGACACGGGCGATCATTCGGTCACTCGAATCGAATAGCAGCGTGGTAATCGCCGGCGACCTGCCCTAGTCGCCGTACCGATTGCAACGTTCACGAGACGGCCTTCGATCACACCGGAAAAGTGCCACCACTGTTAGTCAGAAAAACCTTCTGCAATCAACCGTGCCCTGATCTGCCATAGCTGAGCGCATTGCCTATCGGTTGGCAGCCTTGTGGGCATCTGGCTTGCCGTTCGGAGCAAGCCTTGATCCGTCGCCGACAACAAACCACGTTGACTTCCCCAATCTTTTAATTTTGCCCATTTACCGCCTGGAATCTCGAGAACGGCTATCTGCGTCTCGATTCCACGGTCCAGGTTCTGCGCAACTTTCGCGGCTTTCTCCGCTGCCACGACCGCACCGATACCTACCAACTGAGAGGTGAAGCTCTTTAAAATAGGCAGTTTCTCTGCTTTAAAACTATCCCAGCAGCCTTGCATTTTTGCCCATTCGGTCACGTTCTCTTTTGGCCTCATCGGATCTGTTAACGCTTTAAATGCAAGCTTCGAAGTGACTATCAACTGATCATTTAATTCCTGGGAAACCGACTGCCGGTCCCAGATTGCTCGTAGATTCAGTTCGAGCCCAAGATGTTGCTCGGATATGGCATTTCGCAGCTTGGCGAGCGTGTAGGTCACCACATTGGCGCGATAGCCACCTTGATACCAAGGTTGCTGAGAAACCAGCGATTCGGTGTGTCGAAAAAGGATCGCAATCGAGACGATGTTGCGAAAGTATTGCTCATTAAACTGTCCATCATTGTCGTTCCATGATTTTGCTACCCACTCCGCGAATATCGCAAAGTTCTTCTGAGCGCCGAGGCTCACCTTATGAGGTAAACATCTCCATGAATTCTCGAGCTTCGCAATATCTGTTTTTAATAAAAGTTCTGTTTTAGGATTTTGCAACAAAAACTGCTTCCTTTGAGCGACGGTAAGCTTCGACTGTTCGTTCAAATACTGACCGCGCGCTCGCTCGTAAAACCAGTGTGTACCGTGCTGCCGCCCAGGAGCCGGCGGAGTAAATAAACGTCGAGAAAGCTCCTCCAAGCGAACATGAAATGGATGGTTTGCAAAAAAATCAGCATCACTTACTTTGTTTTGGCTATTCGCATACCGCGCGATTTCCGGTATAAGTTCGCCTGCTCGATCGGGAGGGAGAACCGACAGCTTCATTTGTACGCTTATGCGAGAGAGATCTGCGCCATCTTTTCTCTTCGCAAATGCGAGGGATGCAGTCGTTTGCCCGCCATTGACAATCTGAAGATTGGTAGCACTCGTAATTACAAGACCTTTATCCGTTGACTTGGTCTCTATCTTTTCAGCGGTTGCTGCAATGCCGTTATTAAACGCAAAAAACATTTCTGGCTTGTTTTTCACAGTAGCTTGAATCTTGGCGTTGATCTTTCCTTTACTACTCAGAAAGGACCTCACGTTTCCTTCGAGAAGACGGCTACCGTATGCATCGTAGATCCCTGCAAGTACGTCGCCCGGAATCATGGATAAGTAGGCTTGGTAGTCCCCGTCAGAACTGTCGGCCTTTAGTGATAATAAGCCATTGCAATCAAAATCAGAAAAATCGATTGTAATATCATCTCGGCCTGTGGCGGACTGATGACTCGTAAAGAAACGTGCTATATCCCAAATATGAAACTCAGTTGGCACTCCTGCGACCTCTTCCACCGGCCAGTCTTTGACGCGAGTATTAAGCTGGCCGTCACTGACCAGATAGAAACGAAAACGTGCGATTAAGGACCGCATGGCGATCAGATCATTTGCCAAGCCGTATCCGGCCTGGCTTTCCTCAATTGACCCATCCGTCAACTTCCCTGCCAATGCTTCTTCTACGAAAGCGCGAAGCAGGCCAAACAAGCGACGGGTTTCGGCTGCGTTGAAGAAACCCAATTGATCATCGTTTGAAAAGCTAGCGACGACCAAGGACATGGAGCCATCTGTCTCGTCAAAAGAATAGCCATCAATTTGAAGCTTTCTGGAGTTCGACCCCGTTCCTTCGAATCGACAAGACATGAAATCAGCGATTTCCTCGGCTTCAGTAAGCCGGCCACTGACATCATCGACGAAAGATGCCCTCACGAAGTCCTTCGAAACCTCGGCGTGTAGACGCACATTCTCGAGCAGCTCTTGGCGGAATTCATGTAGATTCATCTGTTTCTCCCAGTTATATTTTTCTGAAAGTCCGGCAGCACTCTAGACTAATTTTATATGAAACATCAAACACACCTTTTGGCAGCGAAGAAGGTATTAAACGCGGAAAGCACGAACTTACTGAAATCGTTTCAATTTTTAATACAGAAAATATCGGTCTATCGTATTCTTCTCTGTACATATACCCTGCGGCAAGTAGTCGGGCATCAAAGAGATCCAATACGTCGAACTCAAGTTCGAGACGATTTCGCAATCCCGAGATCAAGGAGTTCAAACTTAAAGCCTCATCTGATACTTCTACTTTCTCCACCAGAGTGACGAGCACTAATTCGCAGACCTTTTCTGACGCCAGTAATTGACGCTCTGACGCTATATGCACGTATTCGGCATCCGGACGCAATGTCTTTATTTCCCAAACCCGATCTGATAGCTGAAAATCCTGATCCGCATTCAAAGGGCCTACCCATGCGGAAATCGCTTGGGCTGCACCTAGAATGCCGAGAATGGAATTCAGAAAACACAACTCTCCATAAAGCCCTCGCACTTCCGCATCTGTCAACAGTCCGGGTACCTCCTTCGACAGCAACGTCCGCCATCCGTCAAGACGCCGAAGCACAACCTGTATTGAGCCTTTCGAGTTCGACAAATGCCTAGAAGACTCTATTAAATCCTCGCATAACAGCGTAAATATCGACGCGAGCTCGTTGACCTCAAGCGTCAGCACCAATGATTTACGCCCGTCAGCCCGCTCAAAGACGTGAATCTTTAAAGCTCGCATGCTACGTAGCATGGGTAATGCATCATCACACACGAGCAATAACACCCGCTTTCCGTCGTTATCCCGACCAATATAGAAAGGCAGCGGATGGGTCGCATCGTACAACTGAAAAACTGTTCGAGTCGCATCTGGCGACAACGCGTCCCAACGCGAATCAAGCCGCCTCATCATCTTCGTCCTCATCGTCCCCGCCGTCCAAATCCTCTTGCTCGCTTGCCAGCATGTTTCGTAGCTCCACGAGGTTAATCCTGTAGATGACCTTTTGGCTTTCGACGTCTAGTCTCGGGAAACTTAAACCGATAGCTATTAGCGCGAACCCGTCGGGGACTATAGGCCCAGCACCGACTTCCTCGGAGGGCGCGAGGACCCCTTCTACTACGTGAAGAATAAATAGCGGCCGTTCCCGGAATTCACGGTAAGCCTTATCCGACACGTTTTTCTTCGTTGCGTTTTGTGGATCTTCCCGAAATTTTTTTTCAGCCAGAATCACAATGTCGCTGTCGAGTCCTGCCTTTTCGTCGCCGCGAGATCCAACCCGCATCTTTGTTCCGTTGATCAATAGTGTTTTAGGCGTTTTGTCTCGGACAATTGCGCGCTTTCTCATCCGTAAATTCATCATCAAACTGGGTGGAAATTCCGCCCCCTCTCCTCCAGGCACGAACACGTCCCAGCCGCGTAGGCGCGCTTCCGTCGAGTTTTCGATGAAGTCGGCTAGGTCTCTGGCCTGTAATTTGATATTTAGCGGGTGAGATGAATATGATCGAAGAAAATCCACGATTAAATTTTTAGATATTTTTTTCCACAACTGCCCGCCGCTAACCGGCTCGGGAGAGCGCAATTCCTTTAAAGATGTCAAAAGGTGCTGCGCAGATTTGAAATTGCCAACGATGATCTGTTCATCCGAGGACACACGGGTCGACTCAACCCCTTCTTCGCTTATCGAAATTGATCTTATGATCTTCTCAGAATGCTGCATTTTATTGCGTGCCGTAATAAGAAGCGACTCGGGGTGGGCCCTAACTTTGAGACCGAAATCGATAGGCCTCAACCGAGAAAGCTGCATGCCCCGAATTTCAGCTCTAAGTTCGTCAGTGGCTTCCGCGATATGCGCATACCAGTTCTTGGAAACATCAGTGATCCAGATCCTGAACAAATCTTCGTATCCGGGTCTGTATCCAAACCAACGCCCCATCTGTAACAGCGCGTCATACATTTGCGTGTTTCTATAAAAATAGCTCACGCACAATCCTTCAAGGGTAAGGCCGCGAGATAAACTGTTTCCCCCAACGGCGATTACGCGAAGACCGGATTGCTTGTATTGAGAATAATCCAGACTGCTCGGTCCTGCGTTTTGATTGATCGAACGAACAATCACTGGTAGCACCGCATTCGGGAGACCTCGCTGTATTGACTCCCAATCCTTATCTGAGGTCGGATATTCTTGTTCGAAAATTCTTTTCAGTTCAAGGAGTGAGCCATTTTTTAACGCTTCTGCAGGCGATAACATTGCATAATTTCGAATATCCCGCTGGATCGATCGAACAATGTCATCCAGTATATCTCTGACTTGATCTTGGACTTTCGAAAAATGGCTGACATTGACCAACATCGAACGATGTTTTGGCATGCCGTGGCGCTGATCCATAATTACGTTAACAATAAAAAAACAATAGACAGCTTCAACCAGTGAATTCGGTATCGTTTTGACTGGGAAATCCGATTTCATTCTCTTTGGAAAAGAAACCTCCGCGTCTCCTATTGGCCGCGTACATGCCAAATCACTATCGTCGCCGAATATTCGGCTTGCGCCGACATAATTAGTAGGGGCGTCGAGCGTATAGATGAAATCCCGAGGAAAAAGATCGTCTCCCTCCATCTGATCGTCCGAATCTGGATTTATAAAGACATTTGCAAACGGAGTAGCAGTGAACCCAACGTAGCTCGACCGGGGAAATAAGTTCAAGAGATTACGTATTCCAGCATTTATCGCGGTTATTTTTTTTGGATTAGTATTAACGGATGCATTATCCGCCTCATCGTCTATCAACAACATCGGCGAATTTATCCGGCCGCCTTGACTCGCATTGAACGTTAAAAGCCATGTCGCCAAATTCTCAAGAATTCGTTTATTTTTCTTGACGACAAGAAGCACCGGCTCATTAAAAGACGACAATTTAAAACCTAGCTGATTTACTGTAGTGGCCCGAAAGTCAGCCAACGTGGATGTGAAAACACCCGCGGCACGCGTGCCGTTAATCACCCCTACGCCAATTTCCCGACGCTGCTTGTTCCGGTTCAAAATCCCGGAACTGTCGAGCCCAACAAAACCCCAATCAAGTCTCTCCTGTGTTTGTCTCCGGAGGCTTTCAAGTGTGCCAGTTAAGAGGATGATTAAGCGATAGCCAGCATCGGATGCTTTACAAATCAAGCCGGTATAGTTTGAGGTCTTTCCTGACTGGACGTCGCCCATTACTAATCCTCTACGCGGCCATCCTGACTCGCCCGCAGGATCTCCGAGCAAGTCTAGTATGTCATCCGTTACTCGATCAAGACTATTTAGTACCTTGGGAGCCCAACCTTGCGTACGGAGATCCGTCGAATAGCGATCCCAGTAAAAGGGCTTGATATTGGCTTTTCGACCGGAAAGCCAAGGTTCATAATCACTTACGATCCGGTTTCCTAAACCCATATCGATTCTAAGGGCCTCATGCAATCGCTTTAGAACTAAATCGAACTCTTCGTCGATGACCGCATAAATAGAGATTTTTCGAAGTTGACCCGCCAGTGCAGAAATATCTGATTCGCTCGGCACGCCGGATACGGTAAGAGAAGTAATGACGGCTACTTCGAGTCTACGTCCGTTTTCACTTAGGTCAAAAATTCGCGGGCTTGTCATTTTGATGAGATCTCGTAAACGATTTTTTGTGCCAATGCCTTGTTGATACTAAAAGGCTCGATTAAGTGAAGACTGTCCAAAATTGCCTTTCGAACGGAAGAATCGCTTTCCAGCCCGGATATGAGAGTACGCGCAAGATCGGCCAATTCCGTCTCATCTAAAGTACTTGAGAACGAAGGGCGAACCTCCGATGCCATCCTTGCATAAAGCGCATCCGCTGGAAAAGTTGTTTCAACCGAGCGCAATATCCCTTCTAATTCAGCTCGTTCAGCGCCTGAAAGGGCATCTTCCAATTTTTTAATGGATGGATGACCGCGATTAATTTCGTACCGTACCCCAATCCGATCGAGCACTTCGTTCCAACCTGTCGTAATAACCCCTGGATCAGACAGTTTTCCTTTGAAGTGAATCGTGTTGCTGCTGTGGTCACGGATACGTCGAATTATTCGGCGCAAGTTCATTCTGACGGCTTCTGGGGGTGCCGCGACTGATTTTTTTATATCCAGAGTCCACAGATGATCCAATGAATTGGGGATGTCAACACGTACTCTAGCTAGCTTGCTCAGCTCGTCTTTCCGCCCTAGGTGAAACCATGTGCCCCATATGATCAAACGATAATTCCTGTAAACGTAAAAACCTTGGCGGGCCCTAAAACTATCTGCCCCACCGGCCTCTTCTATGTCTTCTCGGCTCAACTTGCTAAGATGTGGAAGAATAAATGGCTTAACGTTTACTTTTTGTCCCTCAACGGTGAATGCGTCGTCGTCCAGTCGTTGCGTGGCCCGGTGCGACGTTAGGAATGGATCTACTGGCTTCAGCGAGACGCCATTCATGGATAGCGAGACGCGGGTAAGGCCCAATTCACCGGCCAAATACCGGTGGAATACCAGAGACAAGTGGTGCCGGGCAAAATCCATCTTTTCGTCTATCGCCTGCCCGGCCGAGATTTCTCCGGCGCAAAGACGGTCAAGCCGTTGCCAAAGTACGATCGTCCCGCAGCCGGCAGCAAGTAATTCGTTTACGTGAGGTAGTGGCGAGATATCTTCTTCATCAAGAACCAACAGCGTCCATGAATTTGTCCGGATCACCACGTCCATATCCCAGACATACCCACTTAGCTCCCCGTCCTTGAGAGAAATTACGGTCATGCGGCGGCATTGAGAAATCGAAGCCGTTTTTAGCCCAAGTCCGTATCGCCCCAAGTCTTGTGCAGAGCGACGCTCGAGGGGACTTTGGCTGCCGTGGCGCATTGCGCCCTCAAGATGCGCGCTGGACATGCCGTTACCATCGTCGAGCAATGCGACATAGGGCTCGCCAACCGTCCGGAATTCAATGCGTACCTTGCGTGCACTCGCGGAAATACTATTGTCGATAAGGTCTGCCAGCGCCGACTCAACCGAGTATCCAAGTGATCGCATCGACTCCAAGAGAGAAGCGGCGTTTGGCGGATGTTGAAGCTCTCTCATTCTCTTAATTTTTATTTGGCAAGGGTGAACGGTGCGTGAGACTTTTTGTATCTTCAGTTATTCTCAGGAACGGTAACTAAATGTAACAGATTGAAGGCTCTTCGCAATCGAGTTTTACTTGCACACACTGTCGAGCCGAAAATCGTTGCATCTATCAGACGCTTCGAAAACTTCCCCAAACGAGTGGTTGGTTCAAGCGGATGACGTGACTTTCTGCTGCGTCCTAGCGGGCGCTGCAGGCTCATTTAGGGTCAACGCGGTCATCACACCGAGATCAGAAATATACCTGTCAATCGTACCGGCACGCATGAAGAGCGACGATCGGCCTCTCCGGATTACGTTCGACATACGGCTGGCTCCCGGTGACCAAGTTATGGTGGATAACGCACCTAAAGCGGTAGAAAGCTGGCGCCAAACCAACGCGACGTGCTATGAGTGCAACGGCCGCTCCATCAAGGTCGCGTTGGAGAAAGTTCGTGCGCGCTAGCTAATAGGGCCGTTGATCGCCCTCGGGCTGGGTACGTAGAGCACCCGCGAGACATATTGGGATTGTTGAAAGCATTTTTCGCGCGCCTCGCCCACGCTTGACCCTATCCGGACCTAGCGAGCCAGTCAACGTCGTTCAATTCCATACCGTCCCATGCCGATCGCGATCCGATCGGAAGCGCCCGGCGCACGCAGCGGTAACGGTGTCTTGTCAACCTTCTTGCCGGCATGCAATTTGGCCCAGTAGCCGCGTGGCGGTAACGGGATGTCGCCGCGGCGGCATGCTTTCGCGAGCCCCAGATCAGCAAGGTTCAGCGACTTCGCCAGCGCGATGATCGGACCGGCCCAGACGAGCTCATCGAGTTGATGCCGTGTGAACAGATAACCCATTGCCAGCCCCTTCTCACGTGAGGGGAGCCGTCAATCTACACGTGGATCCGCTCGACTTCATCGAGGCTGATGTCATCGCGGCGCCGATTGTAAAGCTGGGTCGTACGGGTCGACGCGTGATTGGCCATCGCCGCGGCGTTCTCGAGCGTGCCGCCGTTTTTCAGATAAGCGGTGATGCCAGTTGCCCGGAACGTGTGGTTGCCGATCTTCGTATTGATGCTGGCCGCGATCGCGCGGCGCCGAACCATCGCATAAGCGTTGGCTTGGGGCAGGGCGGTGGCGCTGAGTCGGGCGGTGCCACGTTGGATCGTGCGGAATAAAGGGCTCTTCTTGTCATCGCCAATGCCGGTGCCGTCCAGGTACGCGTGCAAATAGGCTTCGAGCGTGTGATGGCACGGCATTTCATGGCGCTTGCCACCTTTTTCGCGCAGGCGCACCCACAACCGCTTGTTCTGCACGTACACGTCCTCCACGCGCATTGCGAGCGCCGCGCCGATCCGCGCGAACGAAAACACCATCAGCCCAATCAATGCCCGATCCCGCAGCCCGATCGGCGTCGTGACATCGATGCAGTCGAGCAGCTGCCGCGCTTCTACGGGGTCCAACACGGGGGTCTTACCCTGGCGCGCGGTGTGACTCGGCCCACGCACCGACGCGGCCGGGTTGTGCGGCACGATCTGACCAATCACGAGCCAGTCGAACAGGTGGCGGATCGCCGCCAGGCGCTGCTTGACGGTCGGCGCCGACAAGGTCTGCGGCTGCAGCTCGATCCAGGCGGCAACATGCAGCGGTTGCACGGCCGTGATCGACGTCACGCCGGCCTGCGCGCACCAGGTCAGGAATTCGCCCACCGCGTGCGCATACGCTCGCCGCGTGTTCGGGTTGCGAATGGTCGATGCGAAAAACTCGAGAAAGCGAACGCTCGCCCGCTCGCCGGCATTGATCACCAGGGCCGGCAGCAGCGTTGGGGACCGGACAGCGAGTGCGCTTTTAGACATCTTCGGTCTCGGGTTTTGCGCGTCCTTTCTTTACCGCCATCGTCAGGTTCAAGAGGCCGTACAGCTCACCCGGACTGCCTGCCTCAACTTCCGTGTCACCCCTTGTCAGGCGCAGACGGCGACCGGCGCGCCCTTGCAGCCAAGCACTGGCCGCCGCAGTGAGCGTGGACCCGGGGACGGGCGTGAACGGGACCAGATACTCCCCAACGAAGCCGTCACCCCCGTCCGCGCGGTCGGTCGTGAAGGTGACCGCGCGAATCTTGCCACCCTCGGCACGGGCGAGGCTATA
>Ga0073928_10009820_pt1 | contig 11552 bp, 13 predicted proteins | sample PaiPotPPA55metaG_FD_76969 | JGI IMG/M metagenome (GOLD analysis project Ga0073928, IMG submission 76969) | Iron sulfur acid spring bacterial and archeal communities from Banff, Canada, to study Microbial Dark Matter (Phase II) - Paint Pots PPA... ...
CGAGGGCCGCGCGCCAATCGCCGCGGTCCGTTGCGTCGCTACCGAGAGCGAGGCTCGGCGAGTGCAGGGTTATGGAGAGTGGCCCGCCACCGCCAAACAGAAGGCCCAGCCCGGCGCCGATGTCGAGTTGAGGAACGTCGAGTACTGCGCCCGCGCCGGGGTCCCGGACTTCCAGCCCTTCCACGTGCAGAGTCCCAGCCGAATAGCCGACGCCGCCGAACGTCAGAGCATCCCTCTTCGGCAAGGCAAGCGCAGCACCAACCAACGCTCTGCGCGCCGTCCAGACGGCGCCGAGCACGACGATGAGCAACAGGACCGTCGCGAGCCCAGCCGCGATCGCCCGATTTCGGCCGTTCGCAAGGATTTTTGCGTAGCGACGGTTCCAAGAACCCACGTCGATGAACGTCCGCACGACGGCCTCCCTTCTCGCGCTCGTATGGATGCTCTCCTGTTGTCTCGTGCCGCTGCGCGCCGAGCAGGCGCTGCCTGTGGTCGACAAAGGCGCGCACACCCCGTACCTAGCGGTACTCGTTTGGCACGACGTCGTGCGCGACGGGAAGGACGTGTGGTTCGATACGACGCTCGCGACGTTCCGCTCGCAACTCGAGACGATCCGTCGCGGGGGATTCCACGTCGTCAGCCTCGACGCGCTGCGCGATCACCTCGAACGCGGCGCGCGCATCCCCGCGCGACCGCTCGTGCTCACCTTCGACGACAACGGGGCCGGCATCTACGAGAACGCCTTCCCACAATTGAAACAATACGGTTTCGCGGCGACGCTGTTCGTGCATACGAACTTCGTCGGCAAGACGACCAGTAAGCGGCACAATACGTGGGACCAGTTGCGCGAAATGCAACGCAGCGGATTGATCAGCGTTCAAAGCTTGACGGCGAACCACCCGGAAGATCTACGCGCCCTCTCGGACGCGGACGTGACGCATGAGTTCCGCCTCTCGAAGTTTTCTCTAGAGCATCGTCTCGGAAAGAGCGTTTACGCCTTCGCCTATCCCTACGACAACTACGACGACCGCGTCGCGCGGCTCGCGCACCGTGCGGGTTTCGAACTCGGCTTTACCGAGGACTGGGGGAATGCCGGCAACTCGTCTTCGCTCTTGATGGTGCACCGCTACTCGATCCTGACACGCTTCGATCAAGCCCTCGCCGACGTCGCCCGCGGCGGCCCGTGAGCCGCTCGTAGGCGCTTAGCGCCAGACGTCTCCAATTGGAGCGACGTCGGCCGCGTGGCCCGTTGGGGCGAGTCCTTCGAGCGCCTCGATAGTCCGCAGCACGCGGTAGTGGGTGACGTGCTCGGTATACTTTCCGGGACGCACCATTGGACCCACGAAGACCGTTGCAACGTGGTTGGCAGCATCGAACCCTTCGTCCCAGGTGAGGATGAGCAGCGTGTCGTGCGTGCGTGCCCACGCGACCAACGCCCGAACGTTCGAACGCAGCCACGCATCGCCGTCGCCGACGCCACGGTCGTGCATGTCATCGTCGACGTTTGGAACGATATATACTACGTCGGCAAGCTGCTCGAACGAGGGCAACTTCGAAAGCGGCCGGTTATCGGAGGCCGGGACGTTCTTGAAGTGGACCCACGGCGCGTGCTTGCGAGCGTACGTTCCGGCAGCACAACCTGTGAAGCCGGTCGAGGGCAGCGACTCGGAGTAGGCTGCAAACGAGCGATGGGCCGCGAGGAGTTCGCTCGCGATATTGGGCGCATCGGAAGGGATGCCCGTCGCAGGACAGCCGTCGCCGTTGGCGTTCGTCAGGCCGGCGAAGAGCGCAAAGTAGTTCGGCAGGCTGGGATGCGTAACGCCGTGAGCATCGACGAACAGCGCTCCCTCGCGGACGAGCTGATTGATGTAAGGCGCTGCCCGCTCACCGACGATCTGGTCGTACGAATGGTTCTCTTCGACGATCACCACGACGTGAGCGGGGCGTGGTAAGCCGGCGCCCGCGCCGGACTGCGCGAGAATAAGGATGCCGAGCGCGGCGAGCCCCGCTGCAACCATGCGACCGTATGCTCCGCGAGCGCCCACTATGCGGGGTTCAAGAGTTCGCGATAGCGCTCGCGCAGCTCGCGCTTGAGGAACTTGCCCACCCCCGTGCGCGGAATCGCCTCAACGAACAGGATGCGGTCGGGGACCCACCACTTCGCGACGCGCTCCGCGAGCCACGCCTGCAGCGAGGCTTCGTCGAGCCGCTTCTCCTCGCGCAGCACGCAAACGGCGACGGGGCGCTCGACCCACTTCGCGTGAGCCACCCCGATCACGGCCGCTTCCTTTACGAACGGATGCCCCATCAGCACGTTCTCGAGATCGACCGAGGAGATCCACTCGCCGCCCGATTTCACGAGGTCCTTCGAGCGATCGACGATCTGCAAGTAGCCGTGGGCGTCCATCGTGCAAATGTCGCCGGTGTGAAAGTAACCGTCCTGGAATGCGGCGTCGTCGCCTTCGTGGCGGAAGTAGCGCGACGTGACCGCCGGCCCCCGCACCCAAAGCTCACCGCGCGACGTCCCATCGGAGCGCACCTCATTCCCCGCGTCGTCGAGCAGCTTCCAGGCGACGAGCGGTGTGAAGATACCCTGCTTGAGCAGCTCCTCGCGCTGAGTTTCCGGCGCAGCGTCTTCGAGCTCCCGATGAAGGCGCGCGAGACCGTGCCGATCGGGCTCATTTCCGTCATGCCCCAGGCGTGAACGGGCGAGATGCCACGCTCGCGCAAGCCGTCGAACAAACTGGGGGGCACGGCGGACCCGCCGATCACAACCTGTTTGAGGGTTGGAAGGAGCAGGTCGCGCCGCTCGAGCTCATCCCGCACGGCGAGCCACACGGTCGGAACGCCCGCCGAAATCGTCACGCCCTCCGCCGAGATGAGATCGATCAGGCTTTGCGGATCGAGTTTCGCGCCCGGGAGCACGAGCTTCGCGCCGACCATGACGGCCAAGTACGGTATGCCCCATGCGTTGACGTGAAACATCGGCACGACGGGCATCACGACGTCGCGCTGCGAGACGCCGAGCGCATCTGTGAGTCCGGCCGCGAACGCATGAAGTACCGACGAGCGATGCGAGAAAAGTACGCCCTTCGGATCGCCGGTTGTCGCCGACGTGTAACAGAGAATTGCCGCCGTGCGCTCATCCAGTTCGGACCAATCGAACGTCGGCGGCTTACCCGCAAGGAGCGCTTCATAGTTCAGACTGTTAGGGATGTCGGCCGCGGCATCGCCCATGACGATGAAGGGGCGCGCCGCAAACTGCGGTTGGACTGCGACCGCGCGGGCGATCGCCGGTGTCAGCGAACCGTCGACAAAGACGAACTTGTCGTCGGCGTGTTGCAAGACGGCGCACACTTGTTCGGGGAAGAGGCGGATGTTCGTCGTGTGCAACACCGCACCGATCGCTGGAACCGCATAGTAGAGCTCCAGATGGCGGTGCGTGTTCCAGCCGAAGCTCGCGACGCGGTCGCCCGGACCAACCCCGAGCTCGACCAGCGCATGCGCAAGCTGCGCGACGCGTGCACCGAACTCGCGCACCGTATACCGCCGCAGGCCTGCATCGTCGGAGCGCGAGACGATCTCCCGTTCGGCGTGGTTGCGCAGCGCGTGCTCGAGGATCCACGTCGTCGTGAGCGGGACGTCCATCATCGTCGAGCGCAGCGATCTCCGGTCTGCGGCGCCGGTGAGCACCTCCGGCGCCGGTATCATTCGTCCGCTTCGTGCAGATGCAGGTGACAACCGTCCTCGGCATCGTCGAGGACTTCACGGGCCTCTGCGAGCACTGCCGACGACACTTCCTCCTCCGTGCGCTCTACCGACCCGTCCTCTGCGAGAAAGTCGCTTTCGCTCCAATCTTCCCAGGTCTCGAGCGGCTCACCGTCGACCTCCGCCGGGAAGCGAACGCAGTATCCCTGATCGAGGTGAAGGCCGACGACCTGGACGCGCGTCCCGCGCGGAAAGTACGTTCCGTCCTTCCACAGCGTGCCGTAGGTCGTGGCGTAGTGGGTGCCGATTCTTAGCGCGTCTATCTTTCCGTCGTCTCCCCTTTTCGGATGCTATGGGATACGCGGAGGGCGACCTCGCTCCCTCGCCGCACTTGCCGAGGAATGGCGCGCGAACGTCCACCTCGCGAGTGGAGAGTCCTGCGATCGGAGTACGTCGTGCAGACCGCGCACTTGCGGCTGCGTCGAGACCTCATCGAGCTGCCGAGCGGTCAACAGATCGCCGACTACTTCGTGCGCGAGTCGCGCGGTTTTTCGGTCGTGTTCGCGCTTACCCCGGATGAACGCGTCGTGCTCGTCCGGCAATACAAGCACGGTATTGGCGAAAGCGTCCTCGAACTGCCGGCCGGCGCGATCGACGAGGGCGAGACGCCGGCGCAGTGCGCTCGGCGCGAGCTGGCAGAAGAGACCGGGTTCGTCGGAGAGCCCGCGCAACCCGAATTCGTTCGTACCTTTATAGCGGACCCCACCAACTCGGACAGCCGCCTCTATCTCTTCCTCGTGCGCGGCGCGCTTCGCGCCGTCGAGCGGCAACTCGACGCCACCGAAGACATCGCCGTCGAGTTTGCGACCATCGACGAGCTCGCCCGGTACGTGCGCGACGGCACAATCGTCGTCAGTCCGCACGTTGCCTGCATCTACGTCATGCTCGAGCGGCTGGCCTCAGTGGGCCGTGAAACACCGGAGCATCCGGCTCAGTAGAAGCGGGCGGAGGTCACGGAAAACCATGGGACTCTTCGTGCGGCTCACTCTGGGGATCGCCCTCGCGCTCGTCCTGCTCTTCGTGCTCGTCGCGGTGCTGAAGGTCGTGTTCGTCGCCGCGCTGATCGCCGCCATCGTGATCGGCGTCGCGTTCGCCGTTCACTTCGTACGCGGCTGGATGACGTCGCGCCGAACCGGAGTCGCAACCCGGCATTAGCTCCCAGTCGCTGCGACGTCCCCAGCGAGCGTAAGCAAAGCGTCGGTCACGTCGTCCGGTGCCTCGAAGAGCGGGACGTGACCGGTATCGAGAACGACGAGCCGCGCACGGGTGATCGATCGGGCAGTCTCTTCCTGGTGCGAGAGCGGAATGAGCGCGTCCGCGCGACCTGCGACCACGCTCACAGGAATGTGCATCGCATCGAAGAGGTCGTCGGCGGCGACCCGCACGGCCATTCCACGCAGAAGCGCGGCAGCGCCACGGGCTTCACCGGCTAGGATAATCGCGCGCGCTCGCTGCTCAAGCGCGGGCCGCTCGCTGTAGACCTCCGCGGCGAAGTAGCGCGGCACGTAGTCGTCGGCAAGTGCCGTCATACCATCGCGCTCCGTACGTTCGGCGAGTTCGTATCGCCACGCCGCGGCTTGCGCGGAGTCGGCGTCGGAGCGGCCGCAGACGAGTCCAAGGCCGAGCACGCGCTCCTCGAACATCCTGAAAAAGGCGTACGCAACGTACGTTCCGAGCGAGTGACCGACGATCGCGGCGCGCTCGATTCCAAGCGCGTCGAGGACCGCGGCGACGTCTCCGGCGAGCGTTTCCATCAAATACGGGCCCGGTCCGCCGCGCGACGCGCCGAGCCCGCGCAGGTCGATGCGTACGATGCGCGCGTGCTTTTGGAGCACCGCAGCCTGCGCATCCCAGGTTTCTTTGGCGAGCGGAAACCCATGCAGTAACACCATCGCAAGGCCCGCTCCCTCGTCGAGAACGGCGAGTTCACCATCGTCTATCGGCACACGCATGCGCTCGTTTTTCGCTTGCGACAGCCTCGAACCCGGCACCGTTTCGGTGCAAAAGTTGCAAAAAAACTCCAAACGCGGTATAACATGGTCAATTACCTTACGATGGTCGAACCATGTTCGTCGTAAGGCGGACTGGTTCGAGAAAGGAACACTCGCACCAAAGATGGCAGTCCGAAAGGCTAAGAAAGCCGCTCGAAAGCCGGCAGCACGCAAGAAGGCGGCGCCGCGCAAGAAGGCGGCAACTGCAAAGAAGGCCACTCGCAAGAAGGGCACTCGCAAGAAGGCCACTCGCAAGAAGGCGACCCGCAAGAAAGCGACCCGCAAGAAGGCCACTCGCAAGAAGGGTACGCGCAAGAAGGCGGGAGCCAAGAAGACGACCCGCAAGAAAGGCACGCGTAAGAAGGCAGCGCGCAAGGCAACGACCCGCAAGAAGGGCGTCCGCAAGGTGCGCCGCCGCCGGAAGGCTGCTGCTGCCGCGTAAGTCGTAGCCCCATTCGGAACCCGCGAGTCGTGCGACATTCGCACGACTCTTTTTTCATGCCACGACGGCGTCGCGCCGTCGCAGCAAATGCAGCGCGCTACTCCGGTGGTAAGCCTTCCTCAGCGCGAGCTCTCTCAATGCGCTCGTGTTCGACGGCGTCGCTCGCCGGCTTACGCGCTCCGGGTGTGAGGAGATCTTCCGCCGCGTTGCGCGCCGTCTCGTGGTCGATCCCTAGCTCCTCGTTGATTTTGGTCCATTCCTCGACGGTGTCAGACGGCTGATCCGGCTTGGTGCTCTCCATCGTGTTCCTCCCTTAGTTGGCGCTGTGCTCGTTCGAGCGTACCTGAATAGTCCGTAGGTTCACGTTCCCGCGGCTAAGGCGCCTGCCGACGCGCCTGCGCGGATGCGTTCCGCGACGCGACGACCTCGCGCGCCGCGTCGATCACGTCGCGCATCCAGTCGAACGCCGCATCCGGCTGTTGGAACATCTGCGTGGCCGGAGCCCACGTGCGAGCGAGCTGCGCCGCGCCTGCCCGGAAACCCAAGTCTGTCGCGCTGCGGCACGCTCCGGCGATTTCCGCGGCGATCGTGTTCGCGCTCGAGAGCAGCACGCCCGTGGCAAACGCCTCGCGCACGGCGACGATTCCTGCCATCGCACCTCCGGTCGCGAGCGCGTAGTCTGAGTCGACGCGCGCACGCGCGGCAATGCCGCGCAGCATCGTGAGCCAGAGCGGGTTCAACGCACGGTTGGCGATAGCACGCACGACGAGTCGCGCGAGCAACATGTCCGTTCCGATTTCGCGGCGCAAGCGACTGCCGTAAGCGAGCAACGTTTGCGCATGAGGCTTCCCGGAACGCACGAACTGCGCAACGGCTTCGGCCGCCCATCGCGCGCTGCAGAGCGCCCATTGAATGCCCTCCCCGTTGAGCGGATTGATCAGTCCAGCGGCGTCGCCAACGAGCAGCACACGGTCGCCGACAACCGGGGTACGGCCGCTGTAGGTCACGAGCGGCCAGCCGGCGACCTCGCCAATCGCGCGCGCGCCCTGGAGCCGCGAGCGCAGCGCCGGATCGCGTTCGACCAGATCGGCGAGCAGGTCATGCATCTGTTCCTTTGCCGCGGGAAACGTCTGGACGACCATTCCGACTCCCACGTTCGCCTGGCCGCCCGCGGTTGGGAAGACCCACGAGTATCCCGGAAAGCTCGCGGTCGTAAACGAGAGGTCGCAGCGCTGCGCCGGTCCCTCAACGCCGCCGAAGTACGCGCGAACGGCGACGAGGAATTCGTCGCGTTGCGGGGCGCAACCGCGCACGATGCGCGCGACGGCGGAGCCTGAACCATCCGCTCCGACGAGCACGCGAGCGAGCCAGCGCCGCTCGTTGCCGGCTCGACGCGCGACGACCTCGACGCCCTCGCTGGTCGAACGAAAGCCGTGAACGGAGGTATCTTCCTCGATGCGCGCGCCCGCGCGCTGCGCAGCGTGAGCGATCGTCGCATCCAGAATCAGGCGCGGGACGACGCAACCGTAGGACGGCAAACCCTCGACACACGGAAGCGTGTAGGTCATAAGTTCGGCGCCGTCGGCGAAAAGCGCAGCCCGATCGACCTCGTTCCAGTGCGGCACGCCACGATGTGAGACGCCTAAGCCCTCGAGTTCGACAAGCCCCACCGGTCCTACGAAATCCCCGCACACCTTGTCACGAGGGAAGCGCCCCCGCTCCAGAATCAGAACGCTCACACCTGCCCGCGCAAGGTGGATGGCCGTCGCGGCGCCGGCCGGGCCGCCGCCGACGACGATGACGTCCGCATCGAAAGCTGCGCCGCTCATACGCGGCGCAGTGCGGCGTTGCTCACAAAAACCCACGTTACTAGAACGAGCGCCACCGAACCGCCGATGACGAGCGTCGCCGGCAATCCGGTGAACGTAGCCACCGAACCGAGCAGCAGCGTGCCGAGTGGAACGAACCCGAGGATGATCATCGAGAATACCGAGATCGAACGGCCCCGCATGTCGTCGGGCGAGAGCGTCTGCAGCAGCACGTTCGAACTGCCCGCAAAGCTCAGTACGCACAATCCGATGACCACCAAAACGACGACTGCGACGGCGAAGACGTGCACGACTCCCAGCAAGAGCGTGCCCAGCGCCATGCCGAGGGCGCTCACAAACCAAACCCAACCACGCCGCCGGCTGCCGATGAGCGCTGTCACAAACGAGCCGAGGATCGCGCCGGACCCGCTGGACGCAAAGAGTACTCCGAGCCCGCGCGCATCGACACCGACGACGTGCGCGGCATAAGCCGGCAGAAGCTGCGAGTACGGACGCACGAGCAGGCACGTGACGACGAGCATCGTTACGATGGAACGCAACACGGGATGCGTCAGCAGAAAGCGCATGCCTTCGATGACCGCCTCGACGAAGTTCTCCCGCTTCGTGGAGCTCGGCGGCGCAGGTTTCATGAGACCGAGGGCGACGACGACCGCCAGCGTGGCGACCGCGTTCACATAGAACGACGCGGCGATCCCGACCGAAAGGATCAGAAATCCCGCGAGCGGCGGACCGAGTACGCTGGGACCGTTGAAGGCGACCGAATTGAGGCCGATGGCGTTGCCGACGAATTCGCGGGGCACCAGCAGCGGTACCCAGCTCTGGCGCGCCGGCGCATCGAACGATTGCGTCGCAGAGCGCACCGAAGAGAGCGCGAAGATCTCCCATAAGAAGAGGCGGTGCGTCGTCGCAAGCAATGCGAGCGTCAGCGCGACGGCCGACGTCATCAGGTTCGTCAACAGCAGGACGCGCCGCCGCGGGTAGCGGTCGGCAACGACGCCTGCGACTGGAGAAAGCAGCAGGGCGGGCACCGCGTTGCATGCGCCGAGCACCCCAATGTACAGCGAGGCCGTCGCCGGCCCGCCGGCCAGCCGCACGACGACGTATCCCAGGGTCGTGAACTGCATCCAGGTTCCGAGATTGGAGATCAACAGGCCGCCCCAGAGCAGGCGAAAGTCGCGGAAGGCGAACGTGCCCAGCACGTGCGAGCGCCGCCGGGGGGGCGGCGCTTCGATCGGGACCGGCGTGCGCGATACGGTCATCCCTGCAACGCCTCGCGCGCGCGAACTGCAGCAACGATCGTCGCGGCCGCACCTTCCGGCCCCAGACGCGACGAATCGACGATCACATCGTAGTAGTGGCGGTCGCCCCAGGCAATCTGGTAGCGGGCTTCGGCGAAGCGGCGGCGCTCGACGTCGAGCCGGTCGACTTCCGCCGTTGCACGAGCCCGGTCGAAGCCAAACGTTTCGATGATGCGCGCGATCCGCCAGTCGCGGTCGGCGTACACGAAGGCACGCAGCAGGTCCGGCAAATCGGCGAGCACCGCGCTTCCCAAGCGTCCGAGGATGACCGCGTTCCCCCGAGCGGCGCGCTCGTGCATCGTTCGCTCGATCTCGCGGCGGACCGATTCGTCGAAATCGCTCGTCCACACGGGTGCGATCGGTCCGACATCGTCCGCGGTACCCTCGCGCATGCCCGTGAGAAAACGCTCCCCGAGGGGCGGCGGCGATTCCGCACGCGCGTCGACTTCCTCGCTCGAGACGCCGAGTCGCGCCGCGACGGCGGCCGGAATCTGCCCGGAGACCATCTCGTACCCGAGCGTCGACGCGACGCAGTCGGCGACCCACAGCCCGCCGGCCCCGTACTCGCGCGAGATCGTCACGACCATGCGCCACCGTTCGCGCTCGGATGCGGCACCGCCCCGCGCCGTTCGCGAGGGCTGCGCGGGTGGCGGGCGCAAGTTTTGCGCATGGCCACACCACTTTCGAACGACGACCTCGCGACGGACCCCGCAACCCTGCTCGAGCGGGTCGCGGCCATCGTCGCGGGCGAGCGCGATTTCATCGCCAACGCTGCGAACGCGGTTTCGACGATCTACTTCGGGATGGAAGGCGTGAACTGGGCCGGAGTTTACCTGTTACGCGACGGCGAGTTGGTCGTCGGGCCGTTTTGCGGGAAGCCGGCGTGCGTGCGAATTGCGCTCGGCAGCGGAGTTTGCGGGACTGCCGCAGCGACCGAACAGACCGTCGTCGTCGACGACGTCCACAGTTTCCCCGGCCACATCGCCTGCGACCCCGCTTCGAACTCTGAGATCGTCGTGCCGCTCATCGGCGCCGCCGGTCTGATGGGCGTGCTCGACGTCGACAGCCCCCGGCTCGAGCGCTTCGGGGCGGCGGAACGAACCGCGCTGGAGGCGATTGCTACGCTGCTCGTCGTGAGTTCGAACGCTCCCTAAGCTCTACACGCAACCGCCGGTTTCTGTGAATTGCGGCCGCGGCGGCGATTCGCATGTCACGGCCGTTCCACAGAAGGGCCGCCCGCAGGGCAAGAGCGTAGCCTGGGGCATGAAACTCTCCCGACGTACCATTCTGTGCTCCTCGCTCGCGCTCGTATGCGGCGCGTTCGCAACCGGCGGCGCGCGAGCAGCCACACATCGCATCGTTCGTCCGCAAGCGGCGGCGGGTTCGCTGCGGACGCTCTACAATCTGGACTATTCGAACGGCGCGATCGCGACGTTCACGATCAGCGGGACCCAGGCAACGCTCGCCCACCAGTTCCGGCTGGTGAACCCGAAGAACGGATCGACCAACGGCATCGCAGCGTGGGGCGGCTACATCTATACGGCCGTCGATGCAGCGGGCGGAAAGCCGTGCATCTCGTGTCTGATGGTCGTACAACCGAACGGCTCACTTGTAGGAGAAGCCGAAGCACCGACGATCTCAGGTGCGCCCGCCGGACCCGATATCACAGACGTTTCGGTCGACAAGCACGGTAACGTGTTTGCGAGCGACTACGGGCAGCAGGCTACCTATTGGTATGCCAACACCGACAGCGGTCTGCTCGGCCCAAATATCATCGTCCAAGGAACCCACGACGCGGCATCTGTCGCCGTCGCTCCTGATGCGAAGTCGGTTTTCGTCTCGGGCGGCTGCGGTTTCGCGTCGGTTCGTCCCTTCACATCGAAGAAGCCGTACGGGAAATACACTCCAGGAACGTGCTTCGGCATCGGAACGATCGCCCTGATCGGTGGATCGGCCGACGACGCCGGCGACGTCGCCACGCCCGTCGACGGCGTGTTCGGCCTCGTTTCGATTAGCAACTCGAACGGCAACGGCTACACGCTGATGATTCCGGACCAGATGGGTGGAGTTGGCAGCGTCGCGTTCTCGCACGACGCGAGCACGCTCTACGTCGCAGACAGTTCAAAGCAAATCGTCTACGCCTTCGCGCGTCCCAGCGGCGGCTGGGTCTCCGGACAAACGCCGTCACTGCTCGCAACGTACACAGGCTTCGCGCACCTCAACA
>Ga0073928_10009822_pt1 | contig 11552 bp, 5 predicted proteins | sample PaiPotPPA55metaG_FD_76969 | JGI IMG/M metagenome (GOLD analysis project Ga0073928, IMG submission 76969) | Iron sulfur acid spring bacterial and archeal communities from Banff, Canada, to study Microbial Dark Matter (Phase II) - Paint Pots PPA... ...
AGCGGATATCGCTGACCGTGATGCCGTTGCTGGTTCCGCAATCTTCCTCGCGAATGATCACGTCCTGCGCGACGTCGACGAGACGGCGCGTCAGGTAGCCCGAGTCGGCCGTGCGCAGCGCGGTGTCGGCGAGACCCTTGCGCGCGCCGTGCGTCGAGATGAAGTACTCGAGCACCGTCAAGCCTTCTTTCAGTGAGGCCTTAACCGGGATCTCGAGAATCCGGCCCGACGGGTCGCTCATCAGCCCGCGCATACCGCCGAGCTGCTTGACCTGCGCGATCGAACCACGCGCGCCCGAGGTCGCCATCATGAAGACCGGGTTGAGCGGGTTCTGCGCGGCTTGCATCTTGGTCGTGACCTCATCGGAGGCTTTCGACCAGATGTCGATGGTCTTGTTGTACTGCTCGTCGGAAGACATGAAGCCTTGCTCGACGTGCTGGTGGAGCTTGTCGACCTCATGCTGCGCTGCATCGAGAATTTCGTATTTCTCATCGGGAACGATGATGTCGGTAATCGACACCGTCGTACCCGACTGCGTGGCATAGTGGAAGCCGAGCTCCTTGATCGCGTCGAGGAACTCCGCCGTCTCGGCGTTGCCGTGCTTGCGGTACGCTTCGGTGATGAGCTTCTTGAGCTGCGTCTTATCGATGATCGTGTTGCGGAACGGTTCCACCCACGATTCGGGGAACGCGCCATTGAAGATCACACGGCCGACAGTCGTGCGCACGAGTTCGTTGCGCACGCGGACGTTGATCCAGTCTTGCAGACCGATCGCGTCGTGCTCGAAGGCCATGACCGCGGCCTTCGAATCGTGGAACGAGGGCAGATGCTCGCGCTCTTCGGTGCCTTCGGATTTGCCGTTCGAGGCGGCCTTGCCGTTGGTGAGCGGGTGGCCGTCGAGCGACGGCGCTGCGTACGTCGCGTCGTCGTGGAGAACGCCCTTCGCGGGTCCCTTGTACTCGTCGCGCTGGAACGTGAGGTAGTAGAGCCCGAGAACCATGTCCTGGGTCGGGATCGAGACCGGGTTACCGAACGACGGCTGAAGGATGTTGTTGGCCGAGAGCATCAGGATGCGCGCTTCGGCCTGCGCACCCGCGGAGAGCGGCAGGTGGACGGCCATCTGGTCGCCGTCGAAGTCGGCGTTGTACGGCGTGCAGACGAGCGGGTGCAAGTGGATGGCCTTGCCCTCGACCAGCACCGGTTCGAACGCCTGAATGCCGAGACGGTGGAGCGTCGGTGCGCGGTTGAGCAGCACCGGATGCTCGCGAATGACTTCGTCGAGCACGTCCCACACCTCGGGGCGCACGCGCTCGACCATGCGCTTCGCGCTCTTGATGTTGTGCGCCTGACCGCGATCGACGAGCTTCTTCATCACGAACGGCTTGAAGAGCTCGAGCGCCATTTCTTTCGGCAAGCCGCACTGATGCAGTTTGAGGTGCGGACCGACGACGATGACCGAACGGCCGGAATAGTCGACGCGCTTGCCGAGCAGGTTCTGCCGGAAGCGGCCTTGCTTTCCTTTTAAGATGTCGCTGAGCGACTTCAGGGGACGGTTGTTCGGACCCGTGACGGGGCGCCCGCGGCGACCGTTGTCGATCAGCGCGTCGACTGCTTCCTGGAGCATCCGCTTCTCGTTCTTGATGATGATTTCGGGCGCGGAGAGTTCGAGGAGCCGCTTGAGGCGGTTGTTGCGGTTGATGACGCGGCGGTAGAGATCGTTGAGGTCGGACGTGGCGAATCGGCCGCCGTCGAGCTGGACCATCGGACGCAGTTCGGGGGCGATGACGGGGACGGCGGCGAGCACCATCCACTCCGGCTTGTTGCCTGAGTTAATGAAGGCTTCGACGACCTCGAGGCGCTTGATCGCCTTGATCCTCTTCTGGCCGGTCGTCTCTTTGAATTCTTTGCGCAGCTCTTCTTGGAGCCGGCGCAGGTTGAGATCGCGCAGCAGCTCGCGGACGGCTTCGGCGCCCATGCCGGCCTTGAAGGCGTTGCCGTGCTTCTCGCGGGCCTCGCGATACTTTTGCTCGGTGAGGATCTCGCGCTTCGTGAGGTTGGTGCCGTTGCCCGGATCGGTGACGATATAGGCCGCGAAGTAGATGACCTTCTCGAGCTGCCGCGGCGACATATCCAAAAGGATGCCGATGCGCGAGGGGACGCCCTTGAAGTACCAGATGTGGGTGACCGGGGTGGCCAGCTCGATGTGGCCCATCCGCTCGCGGCGCACCTTGGCGCGCGTGATCTCGACGCCGCAGCGGTCGCAGATCATCCCTTTAAAGCGGATGCGCTTGTACTTGCCGCAGTGGCACTCCCAGTCTTTGGTGGGTCCGAAGATCTTCTCGCAAAAGAGGCCGTCGCGCTCGGGCTTGAGCGTCCGGTAGTTGATGGTCTCGGGCTTCTTGACTTCCCCAAAGGACCAAGCGCGGATTTGCTCAGGCGAGGCCAAGCCGATCCGCATCGCGTCGAAGTTGTTGACGTCGAGCAAATTCAAGGTGTTGTTCTTCTCTTCTCTCAGGCCACGCCGGGGGTGGCCGCCTAAGTAGGACCGACGCGCAGCCTGCGGGGTTGCGCCGCCATGCCCGGGGCCTTCGCGGTCCAAGGGCCGCCTGGCGGGCTGGTGAGCCGACCGAGCGGGAGTCCGGGGACACGGAAAGGCGAAGGACTCGCCCGCCTGGTGGCGGGGCTTCCTTCGCTAACGCCCATGGGGCACAGGCGACTAGGATACACCCAGGCGAGCGAAAAGTCTAGCGGCGTGCGCATGTGGCAGTGGGTCATGTGAATCTCGGCGCCACGCGCGCGCGTCCTCTCCTGCCAGCAGATGTGTCCCTGACCTTTCGAAATGGATACGCAGACGGTTGCGCCGGAGCGGCGACCTCTTAACAGGACACGCCCTCAAGCTTCTCAACTCTGAGGCGGCAGGCGCACAACGTGAATCGTTCCCCGGGAGCGAGGAGCTGGGTCCAAGCGAACCTTGGCGGAAGTCACAACCCGCCGAGACCGCAATTTCATCCAAAGGGACCGTCTTGTAAATGCCAAAAGGCCTCGCTGTCTTAAGCTATCGTCACTCGAAGCCGATGTGTACCTTACGCGATCGCCATTTAAGCTGCAACTTCTCGTGAAGGGCAAGCAACATTTGTCACCAGCTCCTGATAGCAGAAGAACCGAACGCTCCGGTGAGGCGCGTGTGTCGCGCTCCGGTACTAGCAATGGTGAACTCGGTTTTGAAGCTACCCTTTGGTCTGCCGCGGATACCTTGCGTGGCTCCATGGATGCATCGGAGTACAAGCACCCTGTTCTTGGCTTGATTTTCCTCAAGTACATCTCCGACGCATTCGAAGAGCTGCACGCGCAGCTCGCTGCCGATCGCGACTCGGACCCTGAAGATCGCGACGAGTACAAGGCGTGCAACGTGTTTTGGGTGCCGGCGCCGGCGCGGTGGTCGCAGATCGCGGCACAGGCGAAGTCGCCGCGAATTGGCGAGGTCATCGACAGGGCAATGATCGCGATCGAGCAGGAGAACCCGCGCCTCCGCGGCGTGTTGCCGAAGGAGTACGCAAAGCCGTCGCTCGGCTCGACGCGCCTTGGTCAGGTCGTCGATCTCGTCAACGGCATCGGTCTAGGTAACGCGGAAGCGCGCAAACACGACGTGATCGGTCGCGTCTATGAATACTTTCTCGGCCGGTTCGCAAACGCCGAGGGGAAGGCCGGTGGCGAGTTCTATACGCCGCGTTCTGTCGTCCGGCTCCTCGTTGAGATGATCCAGCCGTACAAAGGCCGTGTCTTCGACCCTTGCAGCGGCTCGGGTGGCATGTTTGTGCAGTCAGAAGAGTTCGTGGTCGCGCACGGCGGCAAAATCGGCGACGTCTCGATCTACGGCCAGGAATCGAATCATACGACCTGGCGCCTTGCGATGATGAACCTTGCCATTCGCGGGATTGAGGCCGACATTACGTGGAACGAGGGCGGCTCATTCCTCCAGGATGCGCATCCCGACCTGAAGGCCGACTTCATTCTCGCGAATCCACCGTTCAACGACAGCGAATGGGGCGGCCAAGGACTGCGTAACGACCCACGCTGGCGCTATGGCATCCCGCCAACAGGGAACTCAAACTATGCCTGGATTCAGCACTTTGTTTACCACCTCGCGCCGACCGGCGTCGCAGCGTTCGTCATGGCGAACGGTTCGATGTCCTCAAACCAAGCCGGCGAAGGAGAGATACGCAAGAACCTCATCGAGGCGGAGCACGGCGGTCTCGTTGACTGCGTGATTGGGCTGCCCGGTCAGCTTTTCTACACGACACAGATTCCGGTCTGCCTTTGGATTCTTGCCCGCGACCGGCGCAATCATAGGTTCCGCGATCGCACGGCTGAGATTCTATTTGTCGACGCACGCAAGATGGGCGAGATGACGGACCGCACGCACCGCGCGTTGCGCGATGAGGACATTGCGAAGATCAGCGGTGCTTATCACACTTGGCGCACCAAGGATGGTGGGTATGAAGACGCGGCTGGCTTCTGCAAAGCCGCGCCGCTCGCCGAAGTCCGCAACCACGGGCATGTACGCTCGCCTGGACGCTATGTCGGAGCTGAGAGCCTTGAAAGCGACGGCCAGCCATTTTCAGAGAAGATGTCGCGGCTAACGTCGCTGCTCCGTGAGCAACAGACTGAGTCAGTACGACTGGACGACGCAATTCGCAAAGCGCTTACACGGATCCAACATGGTGAATGATGTCCTGCTACGCCCCCTGGGTGATCTCATCGTAAGCTGCGACCATTTGCGTGAACCCGTCAAAGAAACGGATCGGCGCGCCGGACCGTACCCCTATTACGGCGCGTCAGGCATTGTCGACCACGTGGATTCTTATCGCTTCGACGGCGACTACTTATTGATCGCCGAAGATGGTGAAAATCTCCGCACACAGCAGACGCCTATCGCGTTCCTCGCCTCGGGGCAATTCTGGGTTAACAATCACGCGCACGTGGTCCAGGCGAACCAAACGTCAGACACACGCTATCTGATGTATGCTGTGAGAACTGTCGACGTACGGGCGTACCTCACCGGATCAACAATGCCGAAGCTGACGGCCGGAAATTTGTTGCGCATCACCATCCCGTACCGTCCATTGCCGGAGCAGCGCGCGATCGCAAGTGTCCTTAGTGCACTCGACGACAAGATCGAGTCGAACCGCAGGATGAGTGCGACCCTTGAGGCTATAGCGCGGGCGCTGTTCAAGTCGTGGTTCGTCGACTTCGATCCTATCCGCGCGAAAGTCGAGGGTCGCGACCCTGGCCTCCCGGCCGGTATCGCCGCCCTCTTTCCCGATTCGTTCGAACATTCAGAGTTAGGTGAGTTTCCGAAAGGGTGGACTATCAAAACCTTGTCCGAAGTGGCTGAAATACGCGGAGGCAAGCAATTGCCCACCGTGGAGTGCCGTCCTCATGGGACCTTTTCGGTGTTTGGGGCAAACGGTGTGATGGGCTACACCGAGCGTATTACTCATGCTGGCTTTGTAATCGCCTTCGGAAGGGTTGGGGCAAATTGCGGCTCGGTCCACTGGACATATGACGGTGCTTGGATCAACAACAACGCCAGCAGCGTCGTGCCAGTAGCATGGCACGAATTCGTGCTGCAGGCTATGCTAAGGGTCGACTTCGCTGTAATGCGTACAGGATCTGCGCAGCCTTTCATACCAAATGCTGTGCTGGCATCGTCGCGAATCGTGTGCCCGCAAAACGACATTCTGGACGCATTTTGCAGGCTTGCCCACCCGGTCAGGCTCCGCGACCGAGCCGCTAAAGCGGAGTCAGGCACTCTGGCGGCACTACGCGACGGCTTGCTTCCAAACCTTATCTCGGGCGAGGTCCGGGTGACCGACGCTGTGCGGCTCGTGGGAGAGACCGCCTAAATGTCCGGCTACCTCGATGAGGACGCGATCGAGCAGTATGCGATAAACCTGCTCAAGGGCCTCGGTTACGCTTACCTGCACGCCTCCGCCATCGCACCCGGCGGGATTGCCGAAGAGCGGTCGACGTTCAAAGACGCAGTGCTTGTCGGGCGGCTTCGAGCGGCGCTCCGTCGCCTGAATCCACAAGTCCCCGCCCCCGCGCTCGAGGACTCGCTGCGCAAGCTCACGGTCCACGACACGACCGACCTTGTGCTCAACAATCAGCGCCTCCACAAGTTCCTCATCGAGGGCGTGGACGTCGAGTTCAGCGACGGCGCTGGGAGCGTCCGCTACGCCAGGGCCCGGATCGTAGACTTCGAGGACCCGAGCGCGAACGATTGGCTCGCAGTCAACCAGTTCACGGTCAAAGAGGACGCGGGCGAAAGGCGTCCGGACCTACTTGTCTTCATCAACGGCTTGCCGATCGCGCTCTTCGAATTCAAGAACCCGATGGATGAGAAGGCTACGATCCTCAGCGCGTTTCGCCAGACGCAAACCTACAAGCGCGATCTGCCGGGCCTCCTGGCATACAACGAGCTGCTGATCGTCGCGGACGGCACGCAGGCGAAGATGGGCTCGCTCACGGCTGACTGGGAACGCTTTAGCACTTGGAAGCGCGAGGACGGCGCTAAAGTGCCGATCGAGATCGAGCCGCTAGTCAACGAGGCCTTCGAGAAGCGCCGCCTGCTCGACATCCTCCGGCACTTCATTCTCTTCGAAACAACGATGCCGCCGAACAAGATCCTCGCGGCCTATCACCAGTTTTACGGTGTCAACAAGGCCATCGAGCGCACCATCGCGGCAACGGCGGAGGGCGGCGATCGCCGCATAGGCGTTTTTTGGCACACCCAGGGCAGCGGCAAGAGCCTCTCTATGACGTTCTACGCTTCAAAGATCGCGCAGCAGCCGCAACTCGCAAACCCGACCCTCGTCGTGCTGACCGACCGCAACGATCTCGACGATCAACTCTTCGGGCAGTTCATGCGCTGCACGGAGTTCCTGCGCCAAACGCCCGAGCAAGCCGAGAGTCGCGAGGACCTGCGCAAGGCGCTGGCAGTCGGGTCAGGCCACATCGTCTTCTCGACGATTCAGAAGTTTCTGCCGGAGGAGAACGGGGGGCGGTACCCGGCGCTTACCGATCGTCGAAACGTTCTGGTCATTGCCGATGAAGCGCATCGCAGCCAGTACGGCTTCGGCGGAAAGATCAATGAGGAGACGGGTGAAATGGCCTACGGATTCGCCCGCCACCTCCACGACGCGCTGCCAAATGCATCGTTCATCGGTTTTACTGGCACGCCAGTCGAGTTGAGCGACCGCAACACCCGCAGCGTTTTCGGCGAGTACATCGACGTCTACGACGTTCGGCGGGCCGTAGAGGACGGTGCTACGGTACCGATCTACTACGAGGCGCGCGTCGTCAAGGTCGAACTTGACCCGGTGAAGGTGTCATATCTCGACGAGGAGTTTGAAGAAATCACTGAGGGGCAAGAGGACGACGACAAGCGCCGCAGTGCGAGCCGCTGGTCGCAGATCGAGGCCCTTGTCGGCACCGACGCGCGAATTGAGGAGATCGCCCGGGACCTCGTCGAGCACTTCGAGCAGCGGCAGAAGGGCTTCGAGTTCGACGGCAAAGCGATGGTCGTCTGCATGAGTCGGCGCATCTGCGCGCGGCTATACCTGGCCATCGCTACGCTGCGCCCGCCGTGGCACGACGACACGGATGAACGCGGAGCGGTCAAGGTCGTCATCACGGGGAGCGCCGCGGACGACCTCCTCTTGCAACCCCACATCCGCAACAAGCCGCGTCGACGCACGATCGAGAGGCGTTTTAAGGATCCGAGCGACCCCCTCAAACTCGTTATCGTGCGTGACATGTGGCTGACGGGATTCGACGTGCCCTCGCTGCACACGATGTACGTCGACAAACCAATGAAGGGCCACAGCCTCGTGCAGGCGATTGCCCGAGTGAATCGCGTCTTCAAGGCCAAGGCCGGTGGGCTGGTCGTCGACTACTTCGGCATCGCCGATGACCTCAAGCGGGCGCTCGCGACGTACATTGATTCCGGCGGCACCGGCGAGCCGGTCCTGGATGAGCGTGACGCTGTGGCCGTGTTGCAGCGCGACTACGAGATCGTCCGCGGAATGTTCCACGGCTTTCCGTATCAGGCTTACCTGGACGGCGATACGCCGCAAAAGATGCTTGGCCTCACGAAGGGGGCCGACCATATCCTGGGCCTCGATGAGGGAAAGAAGCGATATCTGCGCGCCTGCGCGAGCCTGGCCAAGGCCTTTTCGCTGGCATCTACGTCCGACTACGCGCGTGGAGTGGGCGATGAAGTGGCCTTCTTCAAGGGCGTGCGCGCGACGATCGTCAAGGTCTCGCCCGCCGGCGGCCAGACCCTTGAGGAGATCGACCTTGCGCTCCAGCAGCTCGTTTCTGAGGCGGTTGGCTCGCGTGGCATCGTCGATGTGCTGGAACAAGCGGGGGTCAAGCGGCCTGACATCTCGGTGTTCTCCGACGAGTTCCTCGCGGAACTTGCCGGCATCGAGCAACGCAATCTTGCGCGCGAAATGCTCGAGCGTCTTCTGCGCGATGAAATCAAGGTGCGTTCTCGACAGAACGCCGTCCAGGCGCGAAGGTTCTCAGACATGTTGAGTGAGGCAGTCAACAAGTACGAGAGCCGATCGCTCACCACGATGCAGCTCATTGAGCACCTCATCGCATTCGCAAAAGAGCTGCGTGATGAACCCAAGCGAGCCGAGGAGATGAACCTCTCGGAGGACGAGCTCGCTTTCTACGATGCGCTTGCGCAGAGCAAGAGCGCCATCGAGGTCCTCGGCGACGCGAAGCTGCGGGCCATCGCGCGGGATCTGGTCAAAAGCGTGCGCGAGAGCGCCACAATCGATTGGAACCTGCGCGAAGGCGTGCGTGCTAGCATCCGGCTGAAGATCAAGAAGTTGCTCCGAAAGTACGGCTACCCGCCGGACGCGACGGAAAATGCAACCGACCAGGTTCTCGAACAGGCGGAACTACTATGTCAAATAGCGGCTTGAGTTTCCACGCCCTCGAGCGCTCTGGATACCCCTCTCCGTATAGTCCGTCCGTCAAAAACGCCGAGTGGACGAGTGGACCACATTTCCCGCGAATGATTCGCTTATTCGGTGCTCTAGCCCGGCGGGGGTCACTCCACGCCTTGGCGATGGGCGCTAGCATTACCATGGGGGTGTGGTTTCCAGTGCCTCGGCGCATGTAGCGGTGCCCAAGAGAGCGAAGCATCCGAGTGTTATGGCGGACGCATGCCTCTAGTCCTGATGCAGCGCGCATGGCGCGACGATCCAGGGTACAAAGACACAGAATTTGCCGTTTATCACTATCCGCGGCGATACTTCAGTTCAATTCAGGGGGGTGAGAAGTTTGTCTACTATCGCCCCGCTCGTGACGCTAGAGTTGACGAAGCCAGCGCTTATTTCGGCTGCGGAGAGCTTGGCGACTGGTGGAACGATCCCCAAGATCCGTCACACCGCTTCGTGGGCATTCGGAAGCCGATTCATTTCATCAAGCCGGTCTCGCACGTGGATGCCAACAACCGAATGTACGAATCGATGTTCACAGGTCGGAGCGCCTTCCAGGGGCGCTCCGTCCGGCATATCGACGACCTCGATTTCTACCGCATCTTGGACGCTGCCGGACTAACCGCAGCGGTCTGGCATGAAGCGGCAACCGTCGAGGATGTGCTAAGTGGGCTCGTTGTGCCGTCGATGCTAACCAGTCCGCCGCGCGACGCGTTTCGGCCCTTAACAGTCGTTCCCGACGGAACAGGTTACCGGCCTACTGGCAAGCCGATCGACGTCTTCGAAGCGGCATCTCTCCAGGAACGTGCTCGTGGAGACCACCAGGACACGCTAAAGCTCGTGAAAGCTATGGCAGAGGCGCGTGGGGGATCCTGCTCGTTCAACAATAACGTTGATCTTCTCGCCTCATTCGGCGAGCGGCGCCTTTTGGTCGAAGCGAAGAGTCTCAACGCCCCAAACGCTGCGGTCGATCGAATGCGCTACGGCATGGGGCAGCTCTTCGACTATGGCGTGCGTTACCGTGCCGAATTGGGTCAGGCGCAGCCTGTCCTTGCTTTTGGGACGATGCCCTCGAACGACGTTGGTTGGATCTCCACGATTTTGCAAGAGAACGGCATAGCATTCGTCGCACGTTACCGCGAGGCGCTCTTGCCACTGAATGAGATTGCAACATTACTACCGCTCTTCCGCTAGATCGGTCGGTCAATCGGTGCGCCAGAAACGAGCGTCGCGCCGAGGGCTTTTCACCACTTGCTGAGTTCTTTCCCGGGTCGTAGGTCGGAAGTAATTGTTGGGTCTTCGCCACGCGGGCAGATGTAGAGACCAAATGTCGAAGAGGCGCTTCTCTCGCCTTCCAATGGTCCCCGAAGGGTGAGCGCGCCGGCTCCGCCGTTGGTTTGTAACGGTCCCTCGACAGCGGCAGCCCACTTCCCTTGAGGCGGCCCATACGCCTCATCCCCTCATGGTATACCCAAAACCCGACGTAGTAACAGGCCAGCTGTCTGGTCGCGAGTGGAAAATTGGACGAGAGGCTTACTGCCCACTCCGATTTGTAGCCCATCGGTAAAAACTTTGACCGCCGTGATCTGGTGTCGAGAAATCGCGATAGTGCGTCGCGCGCCGACAAAGAGTACGCGTTCGTTGCCGATAAGGAGCTGGCCGCGATCATCGGCTTCTATGCTTTCTCGCCGCACGCTGCGGCCTCTTGTCCCACCCAAACGGTAGTAGACGCCGCGCATGACACGAAACGACATACCCTGCGACCCGCCAGCCCATTCGGTGTAGCCGTGCCTCGCGTAGTAGACGGCAGGAACCTCGAGATAGAACTCTTCGCCCGCCGCTACCGCGATGCCGCCAGTGGGAACGATGGGCTGCAGCGGCGCATTGAGCAGCGCGAGCTGTCGCCGCTGCGCAAGATGATTGAGGAGTGCCTGCAGATACTCTGTAACTGCGTTGCCAAGGTGTGTGTCAGCAAACGTGACGCCAAAGCTACAACGCCACCGCTTGACAAATGGAGTAGGCTCACGCGTCGTATCGGGAGTGATGATGGCCAAAAAGTGGATCCCAAACCACCAGGCTGTCTTTATACGTGCAATGGAATCCAGCGGGAAGTAGCGGCCCGAGTGTTGGGCATCCGGGCGCCGCGAGGGGCCCTTAACTATAATCACCCGAGCGTTCGTTACGACCAACCCTTCATCGGCGTTGGTCTGCGTCTCGAGGAGGACCACCTCGCCAGGTTGCACCGCGCTGGCCATGAGCGCTGCAAGTAACGGGTCAAGCGGGGCCGGCGGAAGTGTCGCTGGAGGAAAGCCCGCTGCAAGCATCAGCGGAAAATGAACTTCGGCGCAATTCGTGCGTCGGCGAGCGCTTGATCGAGAATCTCACGCGCTCGCTGGGCGGCCGTTCGCGCGCCCGGCGCCTCCACAATCTGTTCCCGAAGCAGCCGTTCGATCTCCGTTTTGCCCGCAAGGAGTTGATCACGTCCCTGAACACGCGCTCTAACGTAACGGGTTGTGATCGGGCCGATGAGCGTGG
>Ga0073928_10009823_pt1 | contig 11551 bp, 16 predicted proteins | sample PaiPotPPA55metaG_FD_76969 | JGI IMG/M metagenome (GOLD analysis project Ga0073928, IMG submission 76969) | Iron sulfur acid spring bacterial and archeal communities from Banff, Canada, to study Microbial Dark Matter (Phase II) - Paint Pots PPA... ...
CAGTGCTCGGTGCTCCTATTATGGGCAAGATTCTGCCGCGCTCCGATGCACGAATTCTCGCCACGTGTGCGTTCATTGGATTCTCGATTGTGTACTACATGCGGTCGTATTTCTACACCGACATCGACGTCGGACACATCGTCCTGCCGACGCTACTGCAGGGCATTCCGATGGCACTGTTCTTCGCGCCGTTGACCGTGATCATCTTGTCGGGACAGCCGCCAGAAAAGGTGCCCGCGGCAGCAGGGCTGTCCACCTTTGGGCGGATGTTTTGTGGAGGAGTGGGGACATCGATCGCAAACGTGGTGTGGAATAGTCGGACCATCATGCACCACGAGATCCTGACGGCGCAGTCCAATCCCACCAACCCGATTTTCAATCAACAACTCCACGGCTATCACTCCCTCCTGGGACTCAATACAGGGTCTTCGTATGCGTTGTTCGATAACCTTGTGCAGACGCAGGCGGCAATGATGGGCCTGGACGATATCTTCTATGCATCGGCGATCATCATGATCGTGATCATTCCGTTAATCTGGATTACGAAGCGAGGCAAAGCTAGCAGCGCCGATGCCGCTGCGAGCGCCGCGCATTGATGTGGCAACCGGTGCTTTCACGTGTCGGTTCTCGCGGATGGTTCTGTCGCTGTAAGCCGATCTGGGCGTTGTCAGGTTGCGTGACCCGTCGGTGCCTCTCAACCCCCACGGGACTGTTCAGACCGAAGGTTGTATCGAGTAAGCACTGTCGACTGCCGGCGGTCTTGCCGGTCACGCGCATATTACTTAGCGACCCGAAGCTTTTATCGATCAGACCATATGGCGTCATACGACTTTGCGCACGCATAGTACCCGCCGGTGGGCGCAAGATTACCAATGCGAGAAGCTGCTTCTTCATTGAGTGATCCCCAAAGCACTAGACGGACTTTTAAGAAATTGGAACACCGGGCCAACGAGTGACCGACTTCCAGCTTTCGTCATGCACGACATCCCCGATGACGCCGCAGCCGATCGCGCGGCACTCCAGTGGGCGAAATACGCGGCCGGACAAGAATGTTTACCTTGATCACAGCGCGTTTATTCCCACCGCACTTGAAATTATCTTTAGGCTTTGCGAGCCGCATTTTTTGAGTGGCGTGGGAATATCCGACGCCGAAACGGTGTCTACTCATTGCTACCGCACAACACACTCAGGAACTGCGATGAAGAAATCTGCAATGGTTGCCATTTCTCTGGTCGTTCTCGCATCGTCGAGCGCATTTGCTCAAGGCAAGACCCGCGCCGAGGTCTATCAGGAACTGATCGAAGCACAACAGAATGGCCTGAACTACATCACTGAATCTTCGTACCCAGACGTCAACCCACTGTTTGCAGCACAGGTTGCCCGCATGAAGGAGAAGCACCTGATCCAACAGAACGCAGCCAAGGCACCAAATACCGGAATGGCAGAGAGCACCGCCAATTGACACCCAAGGTCGAAAATACAAGGAGTACTGACGTGAAATCGAAATATTTGAGTGGGTCTATCGTCCAGCCAATGCTTGGTTCGCTCATCGTGAGCGTAACGCTGATGGCAACGTCCGGCTGTGTGTACGCGCAAACGTCGACGGAATCCAACACGCATCAACTCACTCGAGCAGAAGTGCTGCATGAGCTCGAGGAGCTGGAGGCGGTCGGTTATAACCCATCTCAGGGCGACGACGGAGACTACCCCGCGGACCTTCTTGCGGCGGAACAAAAGGTTGCAGCCAAACATCAAGCGGAAAGGAACGCGCTGGCGGGCGTAGGCCAGGCCGCGCAGATAAAAACGACGTCTCAGCCGTCGCCTTGAGTCGGCGCGAGCGGATCCGCATCTACGCCAGATTACCGTCCAGATCCGATAGGTGAGCACCGTACGGCACTAAAGCGGTGTGCGATCTGATTGAGAAGTGCCTGGGTGCGTGGAGGGGGTTACCTGCCGAAGCAGCCAGTGACGCTGAGCGTCACAGTCGAGAAGGCCGTGAGCTGCGCGTCGTACCAGCGTGGATCGCGCGACCAGGGAAGCCCCGCCCTAGCTCATCTCCGTGCAACGGCACCCGATATCACGCAGATCAGGAATACGCGGTTCGATTCAGGCCGCAAGGCACAAGATATTCGCTGTGTAGAAACGCGAGGGCGGGGCCAAGGAGGAAAGTCATGGGTTCGTTGAGTATTTGGCATTGGCTGATCGTTTTGCTGATCGTCGCGCTGGTGTTTGGCACGAAGAAGCTGCGCAATATCGGCAGCGACTTGGGCGTTGCGGTGAAGGGCTTTAAGGAAGGCACGAAAGAGGCAGAGACGCTAGCGGCCGATGCGCAGCAGCGCGAACTGCCGCGCAACGACACCGTCGATGTCGACGCGAAGAAAAAGACGCCCCGCTTTGGTGATTGCCGCTAAACCCCGGTTACAGTTCGCCCATCGCGAGCGGAGCGCCGATCCTGATCGTCCAAAGGCGAACCTTTGGACGAGATCGCCAAAATGTGCGACAAGCTATCGCAATGGGGATATTCATCCAGCCGATCGACAGGGTTGAACTGCTATGGCGATAGCCTCTTTTCGTATTTGTTGGACTGGGCTCGATGAGGGCCGACAAGGGCGTGGTCATCGTTCGTGGGCTCGCTTCCGACCATCCAGTGCGGGCAGCCAACCAGCGAAAACGCGACACCTAAGCTGTCGTCAGCGATCTCGACATCATGGGACAGACGTTGACTCGTGACGTCACGAGCGTCGCCGATACGGAAACGGTGTATGGCGGTTAGCCGGCCGCGGCAGGGATGCTGTGTCCCAGAACCGCGGCCGCCATCAGCACGATGAGCATCAGGACGGCCTCTACCTTTACCAGCCGCATAAAGACAGGTAGTGCACGAGAATCGCCCATGCGTATGCGTTTCATGAAGGCGAAGCGATTAATCGCCCCGATCGTGATGACCACAATCACAATTAGCACTTTCGCTTGCAGCAGTTGGCCCCAGAGGCTGTTGGTCAGCGGAACCAGCGATCCACCGAGTCCGCGATACGCATTCATGAGGCCTGTCGCGATCGCGAACAAGAACGTGAGCGTTGCCACGTTCGACAGTCGCGTGATGTGCGCGACAGCGTTCGGCGTGACCGTAAATGTTCGTCCTAACGGCCAAGCCGCAGCGATAACTACACCCGCCCATCCTGCTGTCGCCAGCAGATGGATGAGGTGCACCAGCTCTGCAACCGAGAAGTTACCAGCATCTGCCGCGTGAGTCGAAGCGGCATGCGCGAGGGCGACAACGATCAATCCAGTCATAAGCAGACTCGTCCAAGTCGACCTTTTTGCTGCCGGGCGCAGCGCAAACGCCGCGATCAACGCGGTGAATCCGGCTGCGGTTCCAATCGTCCACATTAGCCCAAAGTGTGACTTCGTGATCACGAGCGGAATCGCGGGCAAGGCATCGCCAAGTGTCATGCCAGACATCACGCTCGCCTGCAAAGGCAGATAGAGTCCTTGCAAGACGAGCCACACGACAAGCGTTGTCCGCATGGCACGAAGGCGCACTGCGCCTCCAATGGCGAGTAAGGCGGATCCCACCGCAATCGCGAACGCAATGTCAGCGCCGGCAGCTAGCACCATCTGCGCGATGACGGGCGAGTCGAAGGTGTGTTGCACCCTATTTCACGTCGAATGAATAGTCACCATGGGTACGATGCCCATCAGAGGCCACAGCGGCCCAATGTACGGTGTAGTGACCCGCCGATAGGGAAGGCAGGGGGACGGAAATTACCGTCGGTTGCTGAGCATCAACGGCGGCTTTTACGGTGTTCACCTGCTTACCGCTGGTATCAGTTACCGTCAAAGTGCTAAAGGACGGCTCCAGTTGCCCGTCAAATGCAATTTTGATCCGCTCGGGCGACGCGACCGTTGTGCCGGCTCCTGGCTCCTGCTTCTGCGGGAAAACATGAGCGGACGCAGCGCTGGCGAGGCAGAGCGCCGCGACAGACGCAAGACACTTCTTCGCTAGCTGCCGACAAACGTTTCCGTGCGCTTTCATCGTTTGCTCCTTCATCACTGGAATAGCGGCTTGCCGATCGTAGTCGGCGCTACATCGTCAAAGAAAATGTGGGCCTGCATCAGGATACCCACGCGTGAACCGCTCGCCCGGTTGATTGGAATCTGAGCCTCGATGCCAAATTGACCGTAGCGGTTGATCCAGATGAAGCCCGGGTTGACGGTCCCCGTCGTCTGGCCCTGGCTTCTCGACAATGGGATTTCGACGAGCGGGATAGTGTTCGCCAGCGGTTGCGGCAAGCCGATGTCATGCACGTGCTGCTGTAGATAGGGCAGGCTGTATTGCGCCGTAAAACCATAGTTGAACGCGTTAGGCTGCCCTGCGCCAGTGGCTAACGCGGGGCCAGCCTCGCCCGTCACGGCGATCGGACGCAAATAGGCAAGTGAATCAGGCAGATCGCCAAATCCCTTGCCAGCGAACACCGTCGGAGAAATGGTCGAAAAACTGGCGGCGATTGCCTTGCTTCCTGTGCCACCTAGCTCTGCATTGACGCCGATGGACGACATGAATTCGTGCGGCTCGTTGACATACAGCAGATACTTCAATCCAACCCCAAAGTTATCAAAGCCGCGGGCCGTCGGATTGTTTTGCAACGCATACGTGCCATCGACCGATAGCGCCAGCCTCTGCGTGATCAGCTTGTCATATTCGAATTGGAAGGTGTTGATGCTTTGATCGCCGTTGTCACCGGGAACGCGTTGATGACCATATTCAAGGTTAGCTTCGTCACCTACGCCGGGATCGTCCACGGCGAGTGTCGACGGAAACACACGGTCTCCAGCGATCGCGTGAGCGGTGGCGAGCGAGGGCATGAGCAGGGTTGCATTTGCTGCAGCCGAAACGATTGACGCCGCGAGCAACGGTTTCCCGCGGCGCGTTGAAATGATGTGCATGGTTCTGGTTCATCCTTATTATGGGTCGTAGTAAGCCCTCGCGCATCTGTGAAAAAACGTGAGACGACATCGCGATGCGGTAAATGCATCGCTTCGGTGTGACTCAAATCAGGACGAGACCGTCGGCGCGAGCGTCGTCATCAGGATCGCAAGCAATCCTAAAATACCGCCAATCTTCCGGTGGAAACGACTGAGCATATGCCAGGCGGACGCAGATAATGCAATGACGATAGGGCGCGCTTAATGGGAAGGTGTGAGCGCCGCCAAGGCCCGCGATCAAGTTCGCGACGGCCCCGTCCTCGAACCTCAGCTTGCGAACGGTTTCCCAATTTCGCGCGGCGCTAGCTCCGGTAGAGCGTACTTACTGGACGGTAATGGTCTCCTTCATATTCGGGTGTATGCCGCAGAAGATTTTGTAGACGCCCGGTTTATCGAAGGTGTACTTGTAGGTGTCGTTCTGATCGAGCGCGCTGGAGCGGAATAGGCCAGAGTCGTTGACAACTGTGTGCGGTTCGCCATCAAGATTTTTCCACGTCACGGTCGAGCCGGCTTTGATAGTGAGCGACATCGGCGAGAACATGAAATTCTTCAAAACAACGGCGTTGGTCTCCTGTGCTTGCACGACGGAGAAATCAGCGGATGCCGCCATGAGCATCCCGACCCCGAGGGAGAGGAAGAAGGCGCGGCGAAGAGCGGTGGTTAACATGACGTGGTTCCTGGTTGGTGAGCGCGATGTGGAAATTCAGACGAGCGTCGTGTCGGAGAGCGTCGCTTTGAGCGGATGGCGCACGATCTTGATGCTGGTCACGCCAAGCATCTTCGGAAGCTGATCGCTCGCCACCTTCAGCGGCCCAGGTCCGGGCCCGTTGCCGGCCGTCGGTTGCGGATAGGCCGTCGAGCGCGCCGTATGGAAGGTGATATTTCCTTCCACCTTCGACACGATCTGATGGATATGTCCATTCAGGACCGTGACCGAGCCGAAGCGCTTCAGATAGCTCATCGCCTGGCCAGCATCGCCTGTGCCCCAACCCCACGGTTCGTAGATCGTCCACATCGGCATGTGCGCAAAGACGACAATCGGGGTGCTGGACGAGCGACCCTTCAGATCATTTTCCAACCAGGCGAGTTGGTCGTCGCCCAGACCACCCAAACCGTTTGGCTTGAAATGCATGACATTGACGAGACCGATAAAGTGCACGCCGTTGTGGTCAAAGCTGTAATAGCCTTTGTTGTCGGAGGCTTGGCCGAAACGCTTGAAGTATTCCGTCCCTGTCCCATCGGTCACATCATGTTCGCCGGGCACGGTATGCAACTCGGTGATATTCAAACCTGACATCAATTGGGCTGCCAGGTCGAACTCTTCCGCCTTGGAGAGATGCGTAATATCGCCCGTGTGAATCGTCAGCGCCGGCTTGATTGGCATGGCGTTCACGTAGTCAATCGTCTGCTTGAGCGTGCCCGCGACGTCGGGATTGGCTTCCTTGTTGAAGCCAATATGAGAGTCGCTGATCTGGAGGAACAGGGGGATCCCGGAGGCAACTGACGAATCCTTCGCCGTGGCGGCGAGAGCCAGATCCACCGGCGCGAGAATACCGCCGGCCAACACAAATACGGTGCCCACGCCACCGAAAGCGAGACATTTCAACGCGCCGCGACGAGACGGATCGGATGGAAGATTTGACGACATAGTGACCTCACGAATAGATTCAAGAGGTAGATCGCCGGAGTATCCGACGGGCCTTTTGAATGGGTTCGATAGCTAGACTGTCGAGCCTTTCGTTTTATTCCAGGATGCATGACATTTCGACTGAGGCCGTGGGTTCCGCGCGACCGGTTCCCGTCCTAACTGGCCGTGCACCTGGGTAGCATTGGCCAGGTGCGTCGCGACGACGTGATCAGACCGCTGGCGGATACGGACCTGCTGTCTGATGCGGGTTAGCCACTGCCGAGCTGATTTAACGGACGCTCAATGTTTTTATTGAAAGCGCGGGAATATTTTGCGAGGAACCGGCGTCTATTCATTGCAGATCGCACAACAAGCTCAGGGGGCTGCAATGAAGAAATTTTCCATGATCGCCATTTCTCTAGCGGATTTCACGTCGTCGAGCGCGTTTGCTCAAGGTAAGACCCGCGCCGAGGTCACTCAGGAAATGATCGACCCGCAGCAGAACAGCCTGAACCACATCACCGAAACCTCGTAGCCAGACGTCAACCCGATGTTCACGGCGCAGGTCGCCCGCATGAGGCAGCAGTTGGCGCAACAGGATGCAGCCATAGGGAACAGCGCCGCCAATTAAACAGCAAGCGTATCGGCCCGACTGCCCAGGCGTAGCGGATGTTGCGCGAGTTGTGAAGTAAGCAGCGAATAGAACTTGGGGATAAGGAAATCGGCTCGGCTGTTTTGTTGTACAGAGCGTCGCTCTGACTAACCAGGTCGATAGCAGGCCTTACGCTTTCGATACCTTAACGAGCGTTGACATGAAAATATTCTTCGAGAGAGTGAGCGTGAAGCAAGCGTCGATGGCATTGAGGGCACTCCTGCTAGCGGTATTGTGTAGCGCCGCGGGCAGCGTCGCGGCGAAAGGTCTCAGTTCTTACGACGATATCAACGCGCCCGAAAATAGCCTGCGGTTGATGCCGCAGGCTGCACGCGGCAGCGAGTATCCCACCCACGGCAATCGCCAGGCCGGAGAGCTGAACCTGAACCCGATGGATCCGAGGGCGCAACTCGTCAATGGTTTGCCGAACAATACGCAGTCAGGTGGGTACGGATCGCCGCTCGCCGGTGTGAGGACCTATGTTCTGCCGCAGTCGGCAAATTGAGCGTCAAGGCATGGGCACACGCGGCAATACCCTTATGTGGAGGCGCAGCGCGAGTCGGCATCGCGTCCGAAATCGCGGCTTGCGGCGCTGGAGCGGGGCGTCGGTTATGGGACAGGTCGCCCGTGAAGACGATGAAGTCAGCTTGTTGCGGGAGGCGTTGTTGACGCCTGAGACGGCTTTCTGCCGGGCACCGTGTGCGTCGGGTTTTAGCACCCACTCAAAGCCACAGTTATTGTCTGACAGTTGTATGAAAAAAACGTCGGATTGTCTGCCGCACTAGCCCAGTCCGGCAGTCGGCCACCCGATCAGGCCGGAGGCGAAAACGACTCCGGCAAGTCCGACCGGGTAGATGAGATTGCGTGTGTTGAGGGTGTTCTCCGCATAGGTCTACGGATCCCTTGACCGGTGCTTGTTATGCCTGAGCAACTTGGGATCTGTTTGTGGCGATGGGTCCGGGAATAAAAATGGCATGCCGGCGGTCTATTAACTGTCGGTCACGGATTGCGGATACTGCAGGAATTTGACAATGGCCGATCCAGTCAACGCGCAGCGCTTTGAGAAGCTCGTGTTACCTCATATGAATTCGGCCTTCAATGTTGCGCGATGGCTGACGCATAACGATCAGGATGCCCAGGACGTCGTACAGGAGGCGTACCTTCGCGCGTTCAGATTTTTTGGCGGATTCCGCGGCGAGGATGCCCGCGCCTGGCTATTGAGTATCGTGCGCAACACCTTCTACACGTGGCACCAGCAGAACCGGGGCCACGCGGCGGACACCACGGAGTTCGAGGAAGACATGCATAGCCTTGAGACGAGTACCGCGGAACACGACGACAGCCCTGAGGCGATGCTCATACGCAGCCAGAGCCAGAAACGGGTGCATAAGGCGCTGCAGAGTTTGCGGCTGGAATACCGGGAGGTGGTGGTGCTGAGGGAGCTTGAAGAATTGTCGTATAAGGAAATCGCCGCCATCGTGGGCATCCCGATGGGCACGGTGATGTCTCGCCTCGGGCGCGGACGCCAGCAACTCGCGGCGCTGCTGGCACCGACGGATCAGGAGGCGTGATGGACCACGAACAGTCGTTTGAACTACTGCCAGGCTATATCGACCAGGAGCTGAGCCTGTCCGAGGCGCTCGAGTTCGAACGCCATCTTTCCGGCTGCGAAGAGTGTCAGCGGGCCTACCAGGAGCAGCGTCAAGTCAGCGTGCAGCTCAGACAGGCTCATTTGCGCGTAGAGGCGCCGGCGGAGCTGGTGAAACGTATCAAGGCTGCGTTGCCGGGCCGGCGCTCGCTCTGGCAGCGGCTGGGCGACCGATTTGGTCAATGGAGTGGTGGTGGTTCGTTGGGCTGGGCTCCCGTTGGCGCGATGGTGATGAGTGTGGTCGCCTTGAGCTGGAGCGCGGGGTTGTACTTCTCGGTGCCATCGAGCGAGACGCGCCTGACTCAGGAGCTCGTGGATAACCATATCCGTTCGCTGCAGTTCAATCACCTCTCCGATGTGATTTCAACCGACAAGCATACTGTCAAGCCCTGGTTCAATGGCAAACTGGACTATACCCCGCCCGTGGTTGATCTTGCGCAGCAGGGGTATCCGCTGGTCGGCGGTCGGTTGGACTACCTGAATGGGCGGTCAGTAGCTGTGATGGTCTATCGCTACAAGCTGCACCCGATCAATCTTTATGTATGGCCGGGTAGCGACGCGGGCGCCACGCCTCACATATACGAGCAGCAGGGCTATCACCTCGCCCACTGGAGTGCTGCAGGGATGAACTACTGGGCGATTACCGATGCCGGCGACAACGAGTTGAACAACTTCATCGTGGACCTGCGTGCGCATGCCGCATCCTAGCCGTCGCAATGCGGTAGGCGCACGGTTCCCTACCGCGTTGCATTAGACACAATCAGGGCAAGGAATACCACAAGCTTTACTCACATCCTCAGCTCGTGCTGTCTTGAGATAGCCTGCTGCTAGCGGCGGACCATCCCGCGTGTGGCGAGCATGCTCACCGGCTTTTCCACGTTGGTGGGCCTGTTACGTAAGATCGCGTGATGAAAAAATCGAAATCGCTTGATCACGGCCACCGCTTCCCGGCAGCGGTCATCAGTTGCGCCGTGCGCTGGTATTCCACTTTCAGTTGAGCTTGCGCGACATCGAAGAGTTGCTGTTCGACCGCGGCGATGTCGTCAGCTACGCCCCGAAGGAAGTCCCGTAGAGATGAACCAATTCGGCGCTGGTGCGACAAGCTACCAAAAAGGGTGCGGGTCGGGAATAAGACGGACACCGCTGTGGTCTCCTCAGTGTACGCCGCACGGTTGACAAGTTCTGGCATACCGCTAGTGACCGCCCCGCCAGCGTGAGTAGTGAGGCCGAAGTGGAAGGAGATGAGCATGAACATCGCCGAGAAGTCCCTGCGTTTCCTGGTAGAAAAATGGCTCGCGCCCACTCCGACGATGCAGATCCGCGTAGTCCAATCTGGTCGCATGGGCTTACACAAGAGACGCTATGTGCGCGTCGAGGCCTCAGCCGCGGCCGGTTCGCGAGCAATTTTTTTCTTTCGGCACGACGACGGCTCGTGGTGTGTGTTTCCGCCTGCGATCGCGCGGCCGGCAATGATGGGTTATCGGCTTGCAGCGTAAGAGGGCAATGAGGCAGAAGGAGCATGAGATGAAAACAGAAACGACAGCTTTCCTGAGTCACCAGGAGATCTTTGATCGTGCTGCTATGCACTTGCAGCAGCAGGGTCGGGCGGGTTTGTTACAGCGCGGCGGTGGCGCCTACTGCGGTTACCTCGGCGGGTGCCCAGTGGGTCGCCTGATCCAGCCGCGCGATTACAGCACGACGATGGAAGGGGTGCCCGTTCGATTTCTCGCGAAGGCGTCGAACGAGATTCCCGCCTATATGGATGCCGGGGTCGCAGCGTTGAAAAAGGCTCTACTGCGCGCGCACATCAATGTGTATGACCCGACAACGATCGCTTTGCTGAGCTGCCTGCAGAACGTCCACGACGTCTTTGGCACATGGGAATGGCAGGAACGTCTGATTTCCATCGCCAGGCAGTTCGGCTTGAATACCGAGCGAGTGACTTCGGCGATCTGGCGCATTGCCTCTTGACCCGAGGAAAGTGTGCGAGCAGGGGCTGCCCGTAGCACAATTGCCCCTCTGAGGAAAGGGTCCGGCGAGACAAGAACAGCAGGTCGAGTGGCGACCATATGATAAGGATAACGTCTCTTATCCAGCAGAGCTAGGCTGCACTCTGATGGGATTCGCAGCGGAGCAGAATCTGACGAAATTCGCCAATTCTGTTAGCGGTATTGCTTGGTCACGCTAGCTAAAAGACCCCGAAGACCACCGACAAATAAAGCCGCCAGCCAACAAACGCAGCATTCTGGCGCATTGCGTTTCCGTGACGATCGCACGGCCGATTGTTCATTAATTTTGCTAGCGCGTTCTGCGTGCCCTTTAATTTCGCTAATGCGTCGGCCACTCGACAAATTGCCGATGTCTGATCGAGAGGGGGAGGGTAGAGCATGTCGCGTTTTCCCAGTTTTCGGAGGTTGCGGCCGGCGGGAGTGCGATCGGTCCGGCTGACCACCGGGTTGGTGCTGTTCACCTACGTCGGCACGCACCTCCTGAATCACTCGCTGGGGAATATCTCACTCGCCTGGATGGAGCGCGATCTGCTTGTGCAGAAGTTCATCTGGCAGGGATGGCTTGGAACGGGCGTGCTGTATTGCGCGCTGGTGACGCATTTCTTCCTGGGTCTGTGGGCTCTGTACGAGCG
>Ga0073928_10009824_pt1 | contig 11550 bp, 5 predicted proteins | sample PaiPotPPA55metaG_FD_76969 | JGI IMG/M metagenome (GOLD analysis project Ga0073928, IMG submission 76969) | Iron sulfur acid spring bacterial and archeal communities from Banff, Canada, to study Microbial Dark Matter (Phase II) - Paint Pots PPA... ...
TGAACGTGCAGCGTTCGTTCCCAGCGGGGACGCATGTAGGTAACACAGCGGTAGCCGTAGGTGGATACAATGGCTCCAGCACGACAACGTCGGTAGAGATCAATGTCACCGGCGGTGGTTGCGGGAGTCCTACGCCGACAGCGACACCGACGGCAACATTTACGCCTACGGCAACGCCAACGGCAACAGCCACATTCACCCCGACAGCAACAGCAACAGCAACAGCAACGGCAACGGCAACAGCCACAGCAACAGCAACAGCAACAGCTACAGCTACAGCTACAGCTACAGCCACAGCTACCATATCGCCGAGGCCTACGCCGACGCCCAGGCCGCGTCCAACGCCGCCGCCGCATGTGAGCAATTGCTATTTTAATTCTACGTGCAGCGGGTTTCCCAAGACCGATACGCTTACTTGCATTGAGTGTCTTACCCAAGGCGGGATGTCCTGGCTAGACTTCTCCGGGTGCCATACGACGTGTCCGTGATTTGAGGGAACTCGCGAGAACAAACTCGCGAGTTCCCGCTTCAAAGTTATTCAAAAAGCTTGACCGATGCAGGTCGCGGCCTTTACAAGGGGGTCGGTCTGCATCTCGAAGTTTCTTGAAACAAAGCACCCGTGGCCCGGTGGGCAGCCGCTAGACCATGGCAGCAGCGTTTCGACTCCTGAAGAATGCGCGTCCGCAAACCGTAACCTCAAATGAAAAACAAATGCTCCACTCGCTCCGCACGTCGCGGGCAAAGCGGCTTTATAAATCTCCGTACGCTGCTCGGATTAACTCTCGGCTTATCCGGAGTAGCGCTCGCCATATTTGCCGGCAAAGATGGCGAGCTGCGGCGCCCCTCTGGGCCCGAGCGCTACATGCCTGTGCCAGGCGGGGATTCGCGGGACGAAGCTGCTCGTCTCGCCGAGCTGGAGCAATACTGGCGTGACCGTTTGACGTTTCCTACCGGCCGTTTTGATCCCGCATGGCTGCGAGCTGCCGCAGCGCAACATTCACTCATGGCCACTGGCGTCCCAGTGGGGCAACATCTGAAGCTTAATCTCGCCAATCCAAACGCGCTGAGTACAACCAATTTCACTGCGCTCGGTCCGCAACCTGAGCGCATGACCGGCTGCTCTGGTTGTTTCGACTACACAACGACCGAAGGGCGAGTTAACGCGATTGCGGTCGATCCGACCACGACCACCAATGGCAGCATCGTAGCTTACATCGGTGCGGTTGGCGGCGGCGTATGGAAAACGACCAATTGCTGCAGCAGCACGACTACCTGGACGGTAGTTACCGATGACCCGCTTATTTCGACCACAGCCATCGACACAATTGTGATTGATCCGAGTGATCATAACACCGTCTACGCCGGGACAGGCGATCTAAACTTCGGATCGTTCGCCATGGGCAGTCAGGGTATTTTGAAATCAACCGACGCCGGCGGCACCTGGACAGTGCTGGGGGCCGATGTGTTCGGCATGATGTACGTGGAACCTCCAGGCCAGTTCCCGCAATACAATGCAGTCGGTAAAGTCCGCGTGGATCCCAACAATAGTAGCAAAGTCGTAGCTGGAACGAAACAAGGTCTCTATTTTTCATATGACGGCGGCACGAATTGGAACGGGCCGTGCTTTACAAATAACTTTAGCAATCAGCGGCAGGATGTTACAGGACTGGAACTGAGCGACATGGGCGGGGGCAATACGCGGATTATCGCCGCGATTGGGACTCGCGGATTCGCGACGACCGTGCAATACGACTTGGGGAGCAACGGTGCTAATGGTCTCTACAGCGCAACGATGGGCTCGAGCGGATGCCCGAGTTTCACCTCGATCGCAACCAACGCTAATGGTTTTGTGTTCGGAACCCAAGTCGCCGGCAGCCCGTACTCAACGGGCGCGCTAATGAATGCCGGCAGCGGCAGCCCATTTGTCAATACGACCACGGGCAACCAGCTGGGACGCATCGAGCTCGGGGTAGCGCCGAACAATACGAACTACATTTACGCCCAGGGCCAGTCGATCGCCACGAATAACAACGGCGGATGCGGAAATGCTAATGGATGTCAGCTCGGCGCCTGGGCTAGCACGGATGGCGGCACTAGTTGGACTTACATGGAAGGCTCGCAAGGCGGCGCACTACGAGACTGCCAGAATGGCGCCGGTGATTATCCACAAAACTGGTATGACCAGGGAATCGCGGTGGATCCGAACAATCCGGATCGCGTGTTCTTTGACACGTTCGACGTCTGGTTTGCAACTCGAACTGGAACAGTGTGGAACGATACGACTTGCGGGTATTCCTACAGTGGCGCCGCAGGTCCCGTCCACGTGGACCAACATGCGCTCGCCTTTCTCCCGGGGTCATCCAGCATTTTGGTAATCGGCAATGATGGCGGCGTCCACGGCACAACAAATGCCGACGTCGCGACGCAGACTATCGATCCAACCTGGTTTAACATGGACACTGGTGTTAACACCATCGAGTTTTACTCCGGCGATATTAGCGGCAACTTCGCCAATGCTGCTTCTCCCCAGGCAAGTGGCGGCGCGCAGGACAACGGCTCCAGCTCGATCACGTTTACCGGGACGCCAACCGGGCCTGTGTTATGGCAGTTGGGTGTTGGCGGTGATGGGTTTTACTCGCGCATCGATCCCGTAGGCACAGGATCAAGTCTCCGCTTTTTCCAAGGTAACAACGGGGGCGCCGTTAGTCGTTGCGTTAGTAATTGCACCAATCAGTTTGCACCCTGGGCCAGCGTTTCGGGCAGTTGGTTTAGCGATACCCGGTCTTTTGTGATGCCATACGACCTTTTCCACGGAGGTATTCCGAGCGGCGATGACTGTCCGCCAGCCGGCGTTCCCGGCGGCTGCGGCCATCTTATTGTCGGGACAACCCGGGTATGGGAGACGATTGCCGGCGGAAACGCTACGATGAACTCGTCGAGTTGGTATGTGACTAATAATCCAACGACCCAGAACATGACCAAGCAAACTCTGGGGAATCGTTCGTTTATTAATCAGGTCAAGTACTCGCCGAAATATCAGACGGTTGCAATGGTCGGCACGAACGACGCCAATGTTTGGATTGGCTTTAATCTTGGCACCGGCACTCAGTCACAGGCGAACTGGCTAGATGTTACTGGGAATAACACCATTGTGCCTCTTCGGCCCGTATTAGGTGTCGCTTTGGATCCTTCCGTGACAGCTGCAAATCTGCCCGTAGGCTACGCTGGGGTAGGCGGGTTCGATGCGAATACGCCCACAACACCGGGCCACGTGTTTCAGGTGACGTGCACTGCCGACTGTAGTTCGTTTACATGGGCGGATAAAACCGGCAATCTTCCGGATATCCCCGTCGATTCGATCATCGTGAATCCCAACAATGCGCAACAGGTTTATGCAGGGACTGATTGGGGCGTTTACTATACCGATGACATAACCGTTGCCTCTCCAACATGGCAGCGCTTCGAGAACGGCATTCCGCACGCGATGGTGTGGGACATGCAGATAGACCGCGGCTCCACTACGCTTTCAGTCTGGACGCGCAGTCGCGGGGCGTATGTTTATCCTTTGCCGGGCGGCGTCACTCCGACTCCAACTCCGACACCGACATCCACACCTACCGCGACACCAACTCCAACAGCTACTGCGACGGTAACTGCTACACCGACGCCGAGACCTACACCGACGCCGAGAATTGCGCCGACACCGAGACCGCGTCCTACGCCGTTGCCGCGGCCATAGTACGCAATTAGCAACAACTGGCTCTCTCCCAGTTACCGGGACAACTGGGTCGAGGATTAGTTACGACATACATCAAGTCGATGTTCGGGTATTGGCTATTGCAAAGCCATCGGTCACATTCTTGCACGGGCGCTGTCTATTGATCGATAGATAACGCTGGAGCTGGACACCCATGAACAATGGCTCGAAGCGTTAAAACATCTGGTCTCTGACGATCAACCTCCACCAGCAAAATTGTCGCTGGTAGTCCCACGCTGCGGAGATAGCGTTTACCGTTTGACTGACAGTGGCGACAGCTGCCCGATTGCTAACGCAGATTTAACATCGACTGACATAACCGGGTTGGCGGATCAACAACACCGGCCACACATTTTTGCGACCGATTTCCATCGTGGGTGAGGGCAGTAGCATATTGCGATCGACTGATAACGGCGATTTGTGAACAAAAAGGAGTAACGATTACTGGATTTGGCGGTAACAAAGTCACATTTAACTCAGTGGATCACGTTTCCCGCAGTCGCTGCCGACCGACGTTTTCGCTCAACAACGACGGTGCGTCTTGGACTGAGATCAGCGGCGGCCTCATTCCTGTCGCGTGAATGTCTGGGCAGTGGCGATAGATTCCGGAAACGATGTCTGCCGGAACGGCTGGTGGCGGAGTATCTCGAAGCGTCCGATCAACTATCTCGGTGCGAGTCGTTCCAGGCCCGAGGCCTCGCCCTACGTCGGCGCCGCGGCTCTGAGACTCATCCATGAGATGGCCGGTGGTTTGCTGATTACTGCAGGCGCAACACGTGTGTCTCGCTGGCTCATCCTCGACGAGCTTTCGCCGCTGCGAGTAATCTCCTCAAGAGCAGTACGCATTACGGGGACTCGCGACTGATCGCGAGTCCCCGTAGAAACAACCGTTAAACGTAGACCTTAACCTTACGGCCGAGGCGGCGGTGTGGGCCGCGGCCTGGGCGTCGGCGTATGCCTCGGTACCGCAGTAGCAGTAGCCGTCGCGGTAGCAGTAGGCGTCGCCGTTGCCGTCGCCGTTGCAGTTGCCGTGGGTGTAGGGGAGGGCGCCGCACACGGACTAACGGGGCAGTTGAAGATCTCCATGTCGCCCGCGGGCGTGGAGGGTTCGTACCCGCCTGCTAGCCAGATGTGGTTTGTGCCGTCCGTGTCAGTCGGGAAATTGCGCCGAGCATTGACGAACGGTTGGCCGAGTGACCAGGTATTTGCCACCGGATCATAGATGTCCACTTCGTTGGATGGATTAGGCGCAACCCTACCCCCGCCCATGACATACATCTTGTCGCAGAAGGTAAGCCCACGTGTCTCGCCCGTGGCCCGCGGTATAGGTGCGATTGTTCCGATGGTGTTCGTAACAGGGTTGAAGCTGAACGAGTTGGTGGTGTCCACCACTGTGCCTCCCTGATAATCGGACGCTCCTCCCACATAGATGATGCCACCGATAGCAGCTGTGGGTGCGTACATGATCCCCTCCGGTGTGGTCACCGGGGCCAGTGTCCACTTGGAGCCAACGCCAGCAGTGGGATCAAACGCCCAGATCTGGTTAGTGGAAGCTACGTTGATGTTAAACCCGCCCAGAATATACATCTTGTTACCAGTCTCCGCGAAGCCACCAGGCAGAATTGTGCCCATAGCACCAGGCCAGTCATCTCCAGTAAGAGTGGTCGCGGTGTCGGTGGCCGGATTGTAGGAGAACACCCTGGCTGCGGCTGTGGTCTGCCCAGCCGCGGAGCCGCCCACACAGTAGATCAAAGGAGTGCCTGAGAGCGTGAGCACGCCGCACGCCATATTATTCATCGTGTTGTCGGGCAACGTCACACCCTGCTGGGTCCAACTGTTGGTGCCGGGGTTGTACTTAAGGACGTGCTGGAAGTCAGAGCCTGCCAGGTCCGAAGTGCGGCCACCCATGGTATAGAAGTTGCCGTCCGGGAAATAAACGCCAACCGCTCTGACCAAGACTGTAGGCAGGACCGGGCCGGGTGACCAGGTGCAGCCAGCTGGTGTGGGGGTTGGAGATGCGGTTGGGGTAGGAGTCGGAGAAGCTGCTTGGAAATTAAACTTACCGATCCGAGTGTGCCAGTCGTTGCTTTGGGCATATTGGTTGATATGCCAGAAGCTCATGCCATCAGAGGGATCGACCTCTGTCCTCGTATAATCACCCCAACGGAAGCCGCCAAACGCGCTGACTCCCGCGAACATGATGGCTTCTCCTTGCGCAAGATTACTTGGCGGGTCGGCGGCGAGACGTCCAGCGTACCGAATAGAAGGGAAGATTGTCGTGTTCGAAGTGGAATAACCTATGACTGTGTTTCCACTTTGATCCACGGCTATGCTGGGCATCCAGCGCCATAAGCCATCGCTGGCATTGTCCCAACTCTGTTGTTGCAGCGCCGTGGCGGGGAAATTGCCGCCGGTAACATCGAATTGATACCAACGCACCGCAGTCGGCCCGTTCGGGTAATTCTCGATTACGGTCTGATCAGCCCAAAGCGATTCCGTGCCGCTGTGGTTCTGATAAACCACCGGCGTCATGATCTTATCGCCTAAAGTATCTAGCTTGCCTGAAGTGCCCAGCTGTGGCACAAGGTCGCTAGTCGTGTTGGTGAAGGCGTCAACGAACCCGTTGACTGTGATCTCGGCATTCGGCGCGTGATTGGCGCCGAGGCCGAACGTAGAATTAGCCGGCGTGGCAAAATCGACATGAAAGAACCGGGCGTGGACCTGGGTCAAGGTCACGCCGCCAGTAGCCGGGGAGTCAATGGCCAGCACCATTTCATTCCTTCCCGCAGGCGGCGGATCGCCGAAGGGTTTCGCGGTCGCGGCGACGAAGCTATAAGAAGCACCAACATCGGTCGCGCTGAGAGTAAAGCCGATCGCATGGGCGAGACCACCGGCGAGCATGCTGGCGCGGTCGAGTGCATAGGCCCGCACACCGTTGAAGGTGGTGGGACTAGAAAACAGGTTCATCGTCAGGAAATAGGCGTTTTGAGCCGGGGTTCCGCCAGAGTTCCACAAGGCGAACTTGGGGTAATCGCCAAGGAACGTTGGATTTCCCGGATCAACCTGTATGGCATATAGGAACCATCCGCCGGTAACCGGATTGGGGGTCTGAGAAACACCAATGCACTGCCAGAATGAGCTGCCGGGGAAAGAGGGAAAGGCGAAATCGCTGATCAGCCACCGGTCAGCGGCCTGATCATAAATAACATAAGGGTCTCCGTCATTGGCGTTGGTGCAAGGAGTGCCAGTCAATCCGGAAAAGAATGAATTGTAACTCGTTGGGCCCGATAAAGTGTTGCCGTTTTTGTCAAAGATCCTGATCGATTCGTTGATCGCTTCGACGTAATGATTCGGGCCGACGTCGCCCTCGCTGTCACTCGGCTGACAACCGCATGTATCGCCCTGCCCCTCAAAAGTCAGCAGCGGTCCCGGCATCGTTGGCGCCGGACGCCAAACATTTTTGAGCAGCGCTTGAACATACTTCAGGCCAGAGATCCCATATTTCGAAGAGGGTGCGTCGGTCTCTCCTCCCTCGTGCGGATAGCGCATGAGTCGTCTCTCTTCAAACTCCGGCTTGGGCGCGACGTAGGGAAGGTTTCGCAAGTCCTGGTCGAGACGGACGGGACCGACCATTCGTATCACGTCGGGCGTCTGTGTACCAGGGGCGTCTTGATTGGCAGCAGTCCGGGCTTGATTTGTGCCTCTTGTTTGAGCAGAGCCTAGCAGCGCTACAAAGACGCCGAAGAGGCAAAGAACAGAGGCAATTAAAACACGAAGGTTAAAGAAGGCAGAGTTTGATGTGGATTTTTTTTTCATAGGTGGAAGCGGAGTTTTTTCCCTCTCCGGTAAACCCGAGATGGAGTCGAGATCCTAGGTGAGACACTGGGCGCGTGTCAACATTTCTTTTGGAATTTTTTAATCTGATCACGGATTATGCTGGCCGCCGACCGGATTTATACCGTGGCAAAGTTGTTCCGCCCGGCACGAGCCGGACTCTGAAGTGTGACGAGTGCTGGCATCGTTTTTTGCACTTCCCGATGCGTTGAACACAGCGCGCATTACAGTAACAGCGTTGCGTCGGCGCTTTCGGAGTGATGCGCGTCCTCGCATCGCATTGGGACAGCGGGAAGACCCCGCTAATGAACGGGGGCGAGGTTGCTCCCCCGGATCGGCAGGTTGGAAAAGCCGTGATATAATGGCGCTCAGAATGTCACCGTGACCTGATTCGAGCAGGTTTGGGTGCCCGCATTGCAAACTCGATAAGTGTACGTGGCATGGCCACGGCCGCCCGGGGAATCGGTGTAGGCTCCAGTGTTCGGGACGGTGACAATGCGCGTTCCATTGCGGTAAATATCAACGGTGCTCGAAGTCGCTCCGCTCCATGCGAGGTCTACCGTGAGTCGTCCTTGCACTTTGTAGCCACGGGCGGTGAGGGCGATCTGCCCCGGGGTTGGCGTTGCAGTAGGAGTAACTGTAGCTGTGGGTGTCGGGCTTGGAGCGGGAGTAGGTGTCGGAGTTGACGTGGGAGTTGCGGTTGCCGTTGCAATCGCAGTGGCGGTGGCGGTCGCGGTAGCGGTAGCGGTAGCTGTAGCCGCAGCTGTAGCAGTTGCGGTGGCCGTAGCTGTAGCAGTGGGCGTAGGCGTAGGCGTCCCTGTCGGCAGCTTAAAGGCGTAGACCTTGTTATCCGTGCCGAAATAAATCCTGCCGCGCGCCACGATGCCTGTGTTCCATTGGCGCGTGCCAGTCATTAACTCATTTGAGCCGCCACCTGCGTACACAACCGCACCAGTATCTGCGTTGTAACCGTGCAGGCGCTGGTCGCCCGCAACGCCGGCGACCCAGACAATCGCGTTGTTTGTGCCATCAGTGGTTGTGACCCATGGTGAGCCTCGACCGTTTTGGCCCATACTCCACGCACTCACAATGCCTGGTGGGTTTGTTGTAGTGGTCTTATACGCTGTGACTGCGTTACCGTCGTCGTGGAAAGCAAAATACGTGCCCTGACTGGTGTGATACGTGACAGCCGAGGTGCCTCTTAGTGTGGTCCCGGAAACACTTGCCTGGGCCACGGGCGCAGTAATTCCTCCAAGATTGTTCCGATTCAGGAGGTACGCGTTGCGATCTTTGCCGAGCGCAAGCACAAGCTGCGAAGGCGTGGCGCCAGGCACATCGATCACTGTCGCACTGACACCGCCAACATCAGTGTCGCTGTTGTCGAGACTTAACCAATTGGTGGGCGCCCAGTAATCTGTCGGGAGGCCGCTCCAAGTCGGTCCGGCCTGCAGCCGGATGATTGCTTCGCCGCCCATCCAATTACCGCCCGTGTTGAACGTGTTGCCGGTGACCACAAACATGTTGGTGCCATCACTGGCAACGCCGCCGTGTCCCCAAATTCCGCCGCCGATAGCCGTTGTCGCCCACGCAGCGACATTGGAGGGATTGTTGATGTCCGCGCCAACAACCCAGCCGTGGTAATTGCCGCAGTCACCCACGTAGGCGGAGTAAGCCACGTACACGCGGCCACCTATAAGAGCTAATGCACCGCGGTCTTCCTGCACTGCGGAGGCAAATGTTATGCTGTTATAGTGAGCGGCGGTATTTACGTCGACGGGCCAGCCTGGATTAGTCGCGCCGGTGTCCACATTTAGAGAGAAAATGAGATGTTTTTTCGTAGTGCCGCCATCCGGTGTGGTGAACGCATCAAGAAACAGCGCGCGCGAAGCGAGGTCGACGACGGGCGTGCTGGTAATCCCAACCGGATCGATGTTACCGCACCCGAGAGCGCTTAGTGGAACTGGCGTACCGAGGTTTCGCTGCCAGATTACCGTGCCCGTGGTGGCGTTGAGCCCATAAACGTTGTTGGATTCGGTGACCGCAATGACGATCGGCCCATTCGGGCCGCCCTCGATGTAAAGTGGCTGGGCGTAAACATTGCCGGAGATCGTCCCGTTAAAGTTCAGGTCACGCGCCAGGTTTGCGGCAGCCGACGGCGTAAAGGCTGCATCGACGTAAACACCGTCGCGGGAAGGGTTGTTGTGTTCCTGCGTGACGTTGACCTGCCCGTAAGCGTGGACGCCACTTAGCACAGCAAAGCCGAAAACCGCAACTACTGATCTCAATCGTATGCCGTCTTTCGGCATCTCAAGTAGGCGAGTTAGAAGTTCACCGTCGCGTTATTCGAACACGTTTGAGTGCCTTGGTTGCACACGCGGTACGTGAAACTGCCGGGTCCACGGCCGCCGATGCGATCGGTGTACGAACCATTATTCGCGGTGGTGACGATCAACGCGCCGTTGCGGTAAATATCAACGTTGCTCGAAGTAGCCCCGCTCCACGTGAGATCCGCTCTGCGCTGCCTTCGCTGCAGGTAGCCGCTCGCACTGAGTATGATTTGGCCCGGAGTCGGTGTGGCCGTGGCTGTGGCTGTGGCTGTAGCCGTTGGCGTGGGCGTGAACGTGGCCGTGGCAGTCGGAGTAGGCGTGAATGTGGCTGTGGCGGTAGGCGTAGGCGTGAACGTAGCTGTGGCTGTGGCCGTGGGCGTAGGTGTGAACGTAGCTGTGGCTGTGGCTGTAGCTGTAGGAGTTGCGCTCGGAACCACAGTTGCCGTAGCCGTGGCAGTCGCGGTTGCGGTTGCAGTAGCAGTCGCAGTCGCAGTTGCGGTTGCTGTAGCAGTTGCGGTAGCAGTAGCTGTTGCCGTAGGCGTAGGGCTGGCCCCGCTTCCCAGGCAAAGAGGGACGTTCGTCGTTTGACCGTTTGTGATGGTGACGTTTCCACTTTGCGTCCCAACAGCGGCTTTTGAGACGGAATAACTGTGCGACCCCGGCGTTAATACTGCGTCGTAAGTGCCGTTCGAAAGCGTTGCGCCGTAAGTCCTGCTGTCGATCGTTACTGACGCGTTAGCAATAGCTGCACCTCCGCTACAAGCAGTCACGATAAAATGCGCTGTGCCTTTTAGCGGCGCGGTGCACTGGGCAAACTTAAAGTACCCGATACGCGTCCTCCAGTTAAAGCTGGTCGTGGTCGTGTAGTACTCGTTCGTGTAATAGAACGTGCAATCGTCCACCGGATCAACCGTGATGTCAGTGTAGTCGCCCCAGCGATTAGAAGTACCGGATTGGCTTCCTGTTCCATCGAAAAGATGTTGTTCGCCTGACAACGTATTCAATGGATCGCTTGTCAGCCGTCCTGCATAGCGGATTTGCGGATTGATCGAACTGCTGGATGCGCTAAACCCAAGCGCAATGTTTCCCTGATTGTCCGAGGCAATGCTTCCCATCCACCGCCAGGTGGTATCTGGCTGATAGGTGCTCTGCTGAAAGACTCCCCAGTTTCCAGGTTGCGTCCGTCGCAATTCGATCCAACGGACGCCTGCGACTGAATTAGCGCTCACTGTGTAGTTATCGAGCAGCGACTCATGGCCGTCGGAGAAACGGCGATAAGCATTTCGGAACATCATGCGGTCGGCAATCGCGTCGAGCCCCGAGCTCGTGCTGAGTTGAGGTACGCAATTGCGCGTCGAAGAGCAAAGCGAGGTGAAGGACGCTGCCGCCACACTGGCCTCCAGAGTAAAGGTGGAGTTGGCAGGGGTGGTGAAGTCTACGTGGTAAGCTCGCACCTTGTAAATCAGCGGGCTACCCTGGGGGAATGATACGAAGTGGTTCGGATCACCAACTGGCGGTGGAATGATACCATCCAGATCCCCCGGGAGAAAAGGCGCCTCGCTGGATCCGCCTGTAATCCCAATCGTTTGGCTGGTGGCGGTGGCATCGCCAGCTAACATTTTGACTCTATCA
>Ga0073928_10009825_pt1 | contig 11548 bp, 9 predicted proteins | sample PaiPotPPA55metaG_FD_76969 | JGI IMG/M metagenome (GOLD analysis project Ga0073928, IMG submission 76969) | Iron sulfur acid spring bacterial and archeal communities from Banff, Canada, to study Microbial Dark Matter (Phase II) - Paint Pots PPA... ...
CGTTTTGGAACAGGACGCCCAGTTGCGCGTCGTGGGCTCGGCCGCGGGCATCGATGATGGCCGCGAGCTGCTCGAGCTCCCCGACCTGCGCGTGCTCCTGGTGAATCTCGACCTCTCCGAGGAGTCCGGTCAGCCCGGTGTCGAGTTCATCCGCCTAGCGAAGCGCCGCCGTCCGGCCGTCGGCATTCTTTCCTTAAAACGGAAGACCGACGAGCACTTGCTGCGCGCTGCGCTCGATGCCGGAGCCGACGCCTGCTGCCTCGCGACGACGTCGCAGACGCGCCTGACGCAGGCAATCAAAGCCGTCGCCGAGGGGGCGACCTGGCTCGATCCCGAGATCTCGCGCATTCTGTTCCACCCGGCGCCCGCAATTGCGCACTTTGCCGGCTCGACGCAGTCGGCCGTGCATCTCTCGCCCCGCGAGTTGGACATCTTGCGCCTCGTCACGGACGGCTACACGAACGAAGAGATCGCCCAACGCCTCGCCTGCGCGCCGGCAACCATCAAGACGCACCTCATCCATCTTTTCTCGAAACTGGGCGTTCACGACCGCGTCAGCGCAGCGGTCACCGCCCTGCGCGGCGGCCTGCTCTAAGGGATCCGCGACTTCAGGAGGATCGGCGCACCCTCGCGCAGGCGCGCCTTTTCGATCTTCCCCAGCGCATTGCGCGGAAGCTCGTCGACAAGGCAGACGGCCTTCGGGACCTTGTAGCTTGCGATGCGCTCGCGCAACTGCGCGAGAAGTGAGGCTTCGTCGAGCGGACCGTCGCATTCCACGAAGGCCACGGGCAGCTCGCCGCGCGCAGGATCAGGAACTCCCTCGAGTGCACGACTTCTCGTCCGACTGAAACGGCTGCTCTGAGCTAATCTACGGGATGTAACTGCCGACCGAAGTAAAGGTCAGGCTGCGCTGCAGGGCGTCGGGATGCCCAGCCCTTCCGGGCACACGCTTCTGACCTTGTCTTTTGGGTCACCAAGAATGCCAGCCTGCCTTAGTGAAGTACTATCTAAACGGGCGCGGCCCCGCGACGCACTGCGAAAGGGCTCATGGCACACGACGTATTCATCTGCCACTCTTCCGAAGACAAGACAATCGCGAACGCAGCGTGTGCGAAGTTAGAAGGCGCTAGTATTCGCTGCTGGATCGCACCCCGGGACCCGATTCCAGGCATTCCCTACGGAAGGCAGATCGTCGAAGCAATTACCGCCGCGCGCGTCGTTCTGCTAATCTTTTCCGGTCACGCCAATCGGTCGGAGCACGTACTACGCGAGCTCGAGATAGCCTCTGATACTGGGAAGATCATCGTGCCGCTTCGCGTTGAAGAGATCACACCTTCTGGCGACCTGCGGTACTACATCACGCGCGTGCACTGGCTCGATGCGATGACTCCTCCGATTGAACAGCGATTGGACGAACTCACATCGTTGATGCGGCGATTGCTAGACATTCCGGCGGTAGAACCGGTGGCAGCGTCGGACGGCCTCCGACGCGATGTTCCACCTTCCCCGGAAAAGGCATCCCAAATTGTAGTCAAACGCATGCCGTACGTGCGGCTGATTGCGATTGGTTTGCTCGTGGGGGTCATCGCGGCACTCGGCGTAACGTTTGCGGTTCGCGGTGGCCGCTCGACCTCTTCACGCACCGTCGCGGGACCGGCGCAGCCCAAGACACCCGAACCGGGTCGCGCGTCGGTCCGTCGCGCCCCCGCGTCAGGGCCTCGTGCTCAAAAAGCGAACTCGGTGCCTACTCCCAGTCGCGCTGTACCACCACCTACAACTCCTCCGCCGACCGCAAGACCCGCGCCGGTGCAATCCCCGAATCCAGTCGTGACGTCAGCTCCGGCCTCGGTACCTGCGACGACCCCGCATCGACCGGGACCAGAGAGCACGGCGGCTGCGCCATCAGCTAAAGGGTCTAGCGTCCAGGCGCTGGGTCAGGAACTAGCAGAGTCAAGCACGGTCTCCATCCAAGACGCGCAAGGGGCTTTCTCCGCCGAAATGATCGTCCACGGATGCGAGTTCTCGTATACGACGAGCGGAGAACTTTTCGCGTCGCACAACGCGCCCCCAGGGTCCGCGACTGGTAACTTCGGCCAAGTGACCGGCATCTCCACCGCGCGTTTAGACGACTACCCCTATCTTGAGTACTATACATTTGGCTCGCACATCAGATTTTTCTACCGACGCGCGACCGACATTGCGCGGATCCGTGGACTTTTCAGCGCGCTTTCGCAGAAGTGCGTCGGGTGATGTCGACCGTGCCAAGCGTCGCCCCGCCGCTGCGGGCTACCGCGAAAGGTACCCTGTGTTGACGGCCTCGCTTAACGCTCATCCGGTTTCTCCAAACCAAGTTGCATCGGTCGGCGTGGCAGCATCCACTCTCGGCCAAAACGAGACACTGCGTTCGGCGCAGACAGGATCGATTTGAAACCTGGAGGGGGCCCGCACGAGCGACCCGAAGCCGCCTTGGCGCTGTGCAGGGGAGGGGTGTGGTGCAATCTCGATCCATATTCAATCGCGCTTTGCCGGCAGTTCTCTTGGCTGGCTGTGTGTTCGCGCCTCTACTGTTGGTGTCCACAGGACGTGCGCAGGAGCAAACCTCCGGATCGGCTGATGCGCGTTACCCTCTCAGCTTTTCTGATGTGATCGCGAACAATCCCTCGTTTAAGGTTGAGTTCATCCCGGGACAGCGGCATCTTGCGTACATTGTGGAGCCCGACGGCAGTCTGGGCGTCATGCGCGGCATTGGGGTAAGGATGGAATGCGGTGACTTCCCTAACGATCCGAGTCTGGGATCGATCTGGAGGTTCCACATCACAAACGAGGCGCCGTACCCGATAGCTTATAAGATGTTCCTGGCAGACAACCCACAGGTGGAGCGCTCTGGTTACGATGGCCGCGCTGATGCTAAGGCGAGCCCAGACTACGGAACGGCTTCGTCACTGCCTGGCGAAACAACCGGATATCAAATCAAGTGGAATGGCGGATGCGATAGAAGGGTACGGTGGTTTCTTTGGAACCCCTCAGGGGGTCGCGGACTGAGCAACGGAAACCCGGTCTCAGTAGACTCAACGCCTTGGCCAAGTCAGAAATTCTGGGCGCTCCCGGACTCGAGATTTGCGCCGGAAACGCGTGTGTATTGGCATGATGTATGGAATAGCAAGCAGTTGCCGCCACTCGTCAAGCACGTCAGCTTGTTACCCGAAGCCCAGGTAGCGGCGTTTATGGGGAACAGGCTGACGAGTCGTCAGAAGAAAGGCTCCGGCAACAGAGTGGAAGGCCTCACTTCCTTGGGCTTTTCTGAGGTGTGGGTTGACATCGTTCCGTTCGAGGACCCGAGTGGACGACAGTTCTTCACGCAATTGTGGACCTCCGGTTGTAATGTCGTGGCGAAGCGCGTTGTAGATCTCAGGATGGCGCCGTTGATGAGTGCAACGCACGGAACGACGCTTCAAAACCTTACTGGCGCAGTTAAGGCGACGCGTATTTACCCCCAACTATACCTACTAAAGTTCGGTGTGAAGCGCACCAAGGATGTCGTCTCGTCTCCCGGAGCGGCCGGAGTGTTCGATTTACTGGCTCTCATTGGAAACGGGTCCGATGGTTTCTTACTTAGCTGGCTCGATGGAGATGTGTCACATGGGCTGGCGAGCCAAGTAGCGAAGCAACTCAAGGCAGACATCAAAGCCTGCTCCGACTGACCGCTTCACTTGCCTTAACGTGGCTACCTTCGCTCTGTGAGTCCGCGCGCGCCATCCAGTCCTAGCATCCGTAAAATGCATCGCGGGGAGGCGTGCCTTTTGAACCACGCCTCGGGACATCTCCCGCCAAACCATTCGCCATTCTGGTAGCTTGCCGTGCGTGGGAGTGGGTGGCGACGACGCCCGCATATCGACATCACGATAAAAAAAGCTGAGGGATGGACGAATGCACGCCTTCACCATCGGCGAGGTCGAGTCGAACAGCTGCCGTCAGCTGTGGCGACTTTTGTTAACGATACGACGCATGTTCCGAGAGAAATGCGCTAGCACCGCCGTCACGCTAAGGGGTGGCCCCCTTTAAGGCCTAACGCGCCCGGTATGGGGGCGCGATGGCCAGCTCTTTGAGGCGCGCCTTTTCGATCTTCCCCAGCGCATTGCGGGGAAGCTCGTCGACAACGCAGAGCGCCTTCGGAACCTTGTAGCTTGCGATGCGCTCGCGCAACTGCGCGAGAAGTGAGGCTTCGTCGAGCGGACCGTCGCATTCCACGAAGGCCACGGGCAGCTCGCCGCGCGCAGGATCGGGAACGCCGATGACTGCGCAGGCGCGCACGCCGGCAAAACGCTCGATCTCATCCTCGACTTCGCGCGGGTAGATGTTGAAGCCGCCGCTGATGATGAGGTCCTTGGAACGGCCGACGATGTGGTACACATCGTCGCGCCGATCGTACAGCGCGAAATCGCCGCTGCGGTACCAGCGTCTGCCGTCGCCATCGGCGACGAACGCGGCCTCCGTCGCATCGGGCGCGCTCCAATATCCTTTGAAAACGGTCGGTCCCGCGACGAGCAGTTCGCCGACCTCACCAGGTGGGACAGCCTCCACACCACCTGGCACGACGACCCGTACCGAAGTTCCCGGCGTTGGCACGCCGACCGCTCCGGGGATGCGGGGCCCACCGTAGCGGTTGCTCAGCGCAAAGCCGAACTCGGTGGCTCCATAGCGCTCGAGGATCTGCGCGCCGAACCGCTTTGCGAACGCTGCATGCGTGTCCGATGAGAGCGCCGCCGAACCCGACACGTAGAGACGAAGGGGCGGGACCGGCGCGCCGGCGGCACGTTCGAGCAAGCGAACGTACATCGTCGGAACTCCGAAAAACATCGTGTACGCGCCCGAACGCAGTTCGTCCAGAACGCGGTCGGCATCGAACCGCTCGTGGACGACGATGCGTGCACCGGCGGCCAGCGTGCCGCACAGCGCCGCGCCTAAGCCGTGCATGTGGAAGAGCGGCAACGCGATCAGCAGAACGTCGCTCGAAGTCCAGCGCCACGCCGCGACGATCTGCGCGGCGATCGCCGCGAGGTTGCCGTGCGTTAGCATCGCGCCCTTCGACCTGCCCGTCGTGCCGCTCGTATAGAGCACGACCGCAATCTCATCCGGCTGCGCGCGAGCTGGTTCGAGTGCTTCGATCGAAGCGTCGCACGCCCACCGTTCGACTTCCTCCACTGCGAGCATTCTCGGCGCGTTAGGAACGTTTGCGATGAACTCACGCGTCGTATGCGAAACGATCGCGCACGCCGCGCCCGAGTTCTCGAGGACGTGGCTCAAGTCGCTCGCGCGGTACATCACGTTGGTGGGAACGACGATCAGTCGCGAGCGCAGCGCGGCCAAGTACGCATAGACGAAACCGATGCGGTTCTCCGTATACAACGCGATGCGCTCCCCGCTCTGCAATCCGAGGGCCGCCAGGCGCAGTGCGACGCGACGTGCTCCGCGGTCGAGCTCGCCGTACGTTACGTCGCCGTATGCCGGACTATCGGCCCTGTCGGCGAGAGCCCCTTCGAAGAGGTCCAAGAACGTCACGGGTTTTGTGTTTCTAAGCGCGAAGCGCTAAGCCCCGTGGAAGACGAAATCCTCATCGAGCGCCGCGAACGGCGCTTGTACGTCACCTTCAACCGGCCCAAAGCGCGCAACGCGCTGACGTTCGCCATGTACGAGCGGCTCTACGCGTTGTGCGGTGAGATCCGGCGCGACCCCACTGTTCTCGTCGTCGTCTTCCGTGGCGCCGGCGACCAAGCGTTCGTCGCCGGCACCGACATTTCCGAGTTTCGCGCGTTCACGACGGCGGAACAGGGTCTGCAGTATGAGGAGCGCATGGACGCGATCTTCACCGAGGTCGAGCGGCTCCCGGTTCCAACCATCGCAGCCCTGCGCGGCGCGAGTACCGGCGGCGGGCTCGCACTCGCGTCCGCGTGCGACCTGCGCATCGCGACGCCCGATGCACGCCTGGGTTTCCCGATGGCGCGCACCCTCGGCAATTGCCTTTCTGCGCGCAACCTCGCGCGCATGATCGACCAAGTCGGTTCGGCGGTGGTCAAGGAGATGCTCTTCACCGCGCGGTTGATGACCGCTGCACGCGGTTACCAGCTCGGCTTCGTCAGTGAACTCGTAGAGGACAGCGGCGACTTCGACCGGCGAGTCGACGATCTGGCGACGCTGATCGCAGGCAATGCGCCGCTGGCCCTGCGCGCCGGCAAGGAGACGATGCGTCGCATCAAGGAACGTGCAGCGCCAATCGATGACCGCGACCTATTGCTTTCCTGCTACCTATCGAACGACTTCCGCGAGGGCATGACGGCCTTCTTGGAAAAGCGCCCGGCGAACTGGAGCGGTACTTAGAGCCCCTTTACCGTCGCTCGCAGGGGTGCCGTCCGATGCGTCCGGCGTTCCTCGGCGTGCGCCGTCGGGGCGATCGCGGCCATGATGCGCTCCGCGGCAGCGTACGGATCGACCGCCTCACCGTTCGCATGCGGTCCTTCCATGCGCGCGATCTCCGCATCGACGCAATCCTCGAGGCGCCCGAGCGCGAGTTGGCGCGTTTGGTGCATGAACGCGCTGCGCCGCTTCTGTTCTAGCTCGCCGCTGTCGCGCAAGTACTCGCGATGGGCGAGGATCGCTTCCCACAGGGCATCGACGCCGACACCCTCGTTGGCTTGCGTTGCGACCAGCCGCGGAACCCACCCGTGAAAGTCGAGCATCTCCATCATCGAGCGAATCTCGCGCTGCAAGTGGCGCGCCATGGGATGGTCGGCCTTGTTCACGACGAACACGTCAGCGACTTCGAGAATCCCAGCCTTGAGCAGTTGCACCGAATCGCCACTCCCAGGCTGTAGCGTCACGAGCGTTGTGTCGGCGAGTTGAGCGATCTCGACTTCCGACTGACCGACGCCCACGGTCTCGACAAGCAAGACGTCCTTGCCGAAAGCATCCATCAAGGTGACGGCATCGCCCGTCGCCCCAGCCAAGCCTCCCAAGTGACCGTGACTCGCCATCGAGCGGATGAAGACGTCGGAGTCCGTGAAATGCTCGGTCAACCGGATACGATCACCCAGAATCGCGCCATGGGAAAACGGTGAACTTGGATCGACCGAGACGACGCCGACCGTCTTCCCCGAGGCGCGCGCGATCCTGATGAGCGCCCCGCTTAGCGTCGACTTTCCGACTCCCGGTGGACCGGTGAGACCGATCGTCATCGCTCGCCCGCTGCGATGATAGACCGCGCGGACGATTGCCGCGCCGTTACCAGCCTCGGAGCGTGAGATGGCCCGGGCGAGCGCGCGCGGCTGCCCTGCCAAAAACTGCTCGATCAGCGCTGCGTCGCTCTGCACCCGTGCGCCTTTGGTGGGGACGAGATGGTGGCCCTTCAGCGCGGGAGACGCTCGTCGAGAGCGGTACGAACGCGGCCCTTGTCTCGCAGCGCCGACAAGACGCCTGCGGCCGCCGCCAGCGCACCGGCACTTGACGCAAGCGCGCAGGCGAACGCGGCGACGGTCCAGAGCGACAGCAGACCGTCGCGTGCATACGCGCCGAAACCGAGCGCCCAAAAGATCGTCGCAAACAGGACGCATGCGACGAAAACGAAGCTCAGCCGCAAGATCTCCGCCCACACTGCGAGGAGCGCGCGATGAGGAGCGCGTTCGTAGACCGCGTCGACGTACAGCCGGCGGTAGGCGAAGGTGCGGCTCAGCACGCCACGGATCTAGGTTCGAAAGCGCAAAGCGAGGTGCACCGTGCGCGCGTTCGGATAGCTCTGCGGAATGTAGCCGCCCCGGCCATACGTCCACGGAACCGCCTGGTGCTCGCCATCGTTCGTCGGCACTCCGTTTCCGAGCGTGTACAGTCCTGTAAAGCCGGCGCTCGCCGCGTAGGCCGCTTCGTACAAGGGGTTGCCGCCGGCGTATCCCGGCGGGCCGATAAGATATGGATTCACCTGGTACGCGGTGGGCGACGCGTCGCCGAAAAGGTTTGCGACGTCAAAGATCAACGTGACGCGGCGATTGAGGTCACCCTCGAGATGCAGGTTGACGATGAGCTGCGGCGGCGACCGCAACGTATTCGGGTCCGGACCCTCGGGCGTTCCGAGCGTTGCGATGTACGGGTTCGTCACTGCGTTGAACGGCTTCGAGGGATCTTGTAAGAAGTAATAGTTGGCCCCTGGATTCACGAAGTTGTCGTTCTTGACGAGTATGGGCTGGTTCCCGCGGCTTGAAAAGACCCACGCCATCGTCCCGTTCCCATAAGGGAACCCCGTCTCATACGACAGCGACGGCGCGATGCGAACGCGCCCGCCGGCGAGATGCAGATCGTACGACGCCGTCGCTGCGAAGTCTGGCAAGTATCCCGCGGGGAAAAGGTGGCCAGCCGCGATGGCGGGCGCGTTGAGGTCGTTGTAGGCGAACTGCGAGGCACTCGAGGAGAGAGCGTGCGCGTAGTTGGCGTCTACCGTCAAACCTCCGTCGCGTATCCAGAGTTCGACGCCGTGCGCGCGCAGTTCGCCGATGTTCGTCGGAACGCCGATGCCGTTAGGATTGAGGCCGCCCGCTATCGCGGAACGGAAGTTGAAGGGCAGCACGTCGATCCGGTTTTTCTCGAGGTCCGCGAAATACGTCACCCGAAACTGTGTCCGCTCTCCGCCCTCGAGCGAAAACGTGAGATCGTTTGCGACTTCCGGCGCCAACTCCACCGTCGGCGCCGGGTTCCCGTTCTGATCGAGGTTCGTGGAATCCGTGCGATCCGCTTCCAGCGGCTTGGGGGCAACGGTCGTATGGTCGTAGGCGGCACGCAATGCTACCACGCCGAGGCGATACGTCGCCGCGAAATGCGGGTCGATTGCTCCGACGTCATAGGCTTTCCCGGAACTCGGCATCACGTGCGTCGTAGTCGCCCGCAAGACGCTCATCAGGCTAAAGCGCTGCGACGGGCTCCACGTATCCCCGGCATACGCGAGCACCGACTGCAGCGTAGGGTTCGAAGTGATCGTCTCGTCTGCGGTGGGAACGACTTGACCCAGAAACGAGGTGTTCGTCCTCAGATCGGTCCCGAAGCGCAGATGGTGACGGTCGCTCACGAGGTTATCGCTGTCGAACCCAAGGCCGAAGAGCTTTCCGCCCTGCCGTGCGAAGAGTGAAATCGATCCGTCGGGATAGCCGTTTTCGTCCCAAAACGGACCGCCTGCAACCGATCCGAACTGCGATTGGTAGAGCTGCAGACGCCACAGCGAGTGCACGCCGGGATGCAGCCACTGCGCCTTGAGGACGTCGTACGTGCCGCGAATGCGCGAAGGAAAGGTTACCGGGGCATCGGGGTCCACCTGTCCGGGGAAAACCGTATGGGCGCCGTCGAACGCACCCCACGTCTCGCCCGCGTACGGCGTCCCGTATTGATCGTAGTTCGCTTCGCCCACGAGCGCGAGAAATGAGAGGTCGTCGCCTCGGGCAGTCCGGTAGTGCGCGTTGCTTTCAATGGAATACTCGCCGCGCGTTTGGAGCGCGAGTCCATATGTGCCGGCTTCCGAGGGGTAGAACGTCGAGCCGTCGCCGTACGGAATGTATTCATTCGCGGCGACCGCTGCGAGCGCATAGCGCCAGCGGCGGTCGGGAGATGCCTGCAGCGCTTCGAGGCTAGCAAATTGATACTGGCCTCCCGAGAGGCCGTCGGCGAGCGTTAGCGTCGTGTGGCCCGGGTACGTTCCTACCGCGGGGATCTCGTCGATGACGCCGCCAAGGGCGTTATCGCCTTGGGTCTCGTAACCGCTGAGCGTCACGTTCGTCGACGCGATTCCCGTCGTCGGCAGTTGCGCACCGATGACGTTGCCGCCGGGCTCCGCGATGAGGCCTTGCGGCACCGGAACGGAGTCGTAGCTGAACGCGGCATCGTCCACCTTGCCGCCGCGCAAGATGGCATTGGCAAACGGGTCGAGGTCGACTCCGGGCACCGACGCAACTGCGCCCTGGACAGTTCCTGAAAGGTAGGTCCCGAGGCCCGAGGACGAGACGGGCGGCGGACTCAGCGCTGCAGCGTCGCGTCCATTTACCGTGAACGTATCGCTCGTTGCACCGGCGACAAAGGCGCCGCTCGATGCGCGCACGCGGCCGATCGTGCGAAGCGCTCCAACGAGACGAAACGAGAGCATTCGTTCGGCCCCGGGCAACACGAGAACGCCGTCTTGGACTGCGCCTTCGTAGCCCTTCGCATCGACCGAAACCGTATAGGTGTCCGCGACTAGTCCGAGGAGCACGAACCGGCCGCGTCCATCCGTCGTCGTCGTGGCTCGACCCGATGGTGACGCTGCGGCGACTTGCGCACCCGAAACGGCGTTGACGCCGGGGGCGATCACCGTACCCACGATCGTGCCCGTCGTCGCTTCCGCCGCCGTGAGCGGGCCGATATGCTGTGCGCAGACGAAGGTCGCGACGGCAAACACCGCCCGTGCCAACGTTAACGAACGCATCATAGCGATCTCTCTCTAGAATGCGGGCATGCACCCGCAGCAAATCTGCGCCTAAGCGGCGCTTGCTACGGGAGACCGCGGCGGCGCGCGGCCGCCAATACGCCGAGCGAGCAGCGTTTGATGCCGCTCCCGGCGAGAGAAGTCACGTAGTTCGCTAAGGGGCTTGCACGCGTGACGCGACGCGCAGGACAGAACGATTTCTAGCGCTACCTGGACGAGCCGGGCGCAAGCACCCAACATCGCGCGAAGGCACAGATGCACCAACCCCATCGAGCACAGCGCAACAGCTGCATAGATGGCGAGGGCGATAGGCACAGGCGCACCGAGCCAAGAGAGGCCCGGTTGCAAGCGTTCGCCGCTTACTGCCGCCTCGGCGCATTCCATCCAAAGCACGCCGCCGAGCTGCAATGAGAAAATCAGCGCCCACTGTGCAACGCCCGGCCGCCGCATGGCGGCAGCGCCGAACGAATGTGGATTTCGTCCCCGCAGCGCGGCGCGAAGCGGCACGCTGCATCGCATCCAGACGATTCCAGCCAGTAGCGTCAGCGCTGCAATCAAGACTGGAACCGCACCGAGGTGATTGCGGTCGGCATAGCCGGCACCGAACACGCCGGCACCGGAGATCGTCTCGACCAGCGGATCGCCAAGGCCCGCAGCTATGAGTGCGGCGGCGACGATGACGCCCCAACGCGTGCTCCGCATCGATTTCACCTGGATTCGTGCTTTGCTGAGGCCTCAAAGCGGACCTGGAGCGCAGGGCCAAACGCCCTGTCGACCTCCCCCGGGTTAGGCGGCGGCAGATCGTGGCACTGAGGCCGGTGGGAAGGGGGTCCTCCTCCCGCTAACTGGGATGGTCCCATGAGTCATATCGGCTACTATCGACATGCGACGATCGCCGGCGAGGCGATCGTCTTCGTCTGCGAAGATGATCTTTGGACGGTGCCTCGCGCCGGGGGCGTTGCGCGCAGGCTTACCGCGAGCGCCGGGGAGATCACCTTCCCGCGGCTTTCGCCGGACGGGTCGCAACTCGCATTCGTCGGTCGAGACGAAGGGAATCCCGAG
>Ga0073928_10009826_pt1 | contig 11548 bp, 13 predicted proteins | sample PaiPotPPA55metaG_FD_76969 | JGI IMG/M metagenome (GOLD analysis project Ga0073928, IMG submission 76969) | Iron sulfur acid spring bacterial and archeal communities from Banff, Canada, to study Microbial Dark Matter (Phase II) - Paint Pots PPA... ...
CGAGCGCTCGCGGCTCGATTTCGATCTGCCCGGGGCGCCCCGGCGCGAGGAGCTGGAGGAGCGATTGAACGCGCTGGTCGCGGCGGATCACCCGGTTGCCGCCGAATGGGTGGAAGAGGCGGTGCTGGACGCCAATCCCGACCTCGTCCGCACGCTCTCGGTGAAGCCCCCGCGCGGCGCCGGGCGCGTCCGGCTGATCCGCATCGGCGCCGGCAGCGTGCCCATCGACCTGCAACCCTGCGGCGGCACGCATGTCGCCGCCACGGGCGAAATCGGGCGCGTGCGCGTGCTCAAGATCGAGAGCAAGGGCCGGCAGAACCGGCGCATCGTCATCGCCCTCGCCGGGGCGGAAGCGGGGTAGTGTCCTAATTTGGGCGATGATCCGAGACTTGACTATCGGAGCGGATCATCCTACGGCTGGCTCCGACAGGCCGGCGTTCTGCTAGTCACACTCGTCATCTGCACAGTTGCCTTCACTGGGGGCAATATAGTCAAAGCGCAAGTTGTTAACTTGCGGATTATAGGTAGTGGGATCGCCAACCGGCATGACCATCCAGCAAAATCGCGTGATGTGTCTTGGAGTGTCTGGAAAAACATCGGAATACTTTAGCCCATCCCCACAAATAAATGAATTTTCGGCCAATTTGAGCACCCAAAATATCTTGCGGTGTAATTCCTCGGGTCGGAGCCCTGGGCGCTTGTCCGCCCAAGATGCGCAGCCTGGGTGGTATCAGGGCAGTGCCTGTCTCAGTTGTTGGATAGTTAAAATTAAAGCCGGGCGGCAATGGCGTATCCCGGATCACACACTCAGTATGCATGAGCATGTCTTTGGTTGGAGTATCCCCACTATTTTGCCAAATCGGCCTGAACCTCCAACAATATGCGCGACCGTCGGGGCCGATTTCCCACAATGCGTTGAATCCGGTTGCGAAAACGAATGCACGTTCGCCGGCTATCATAGCTTCGCGGGTAAGATCAGCCTGTCTGGCGCTAAAGCGCCACAAGGTAAAAGTGAAGGCAGCAATAACGAGACTAGCGAATGCTGCAAAAAAGCCGTTGTGCGTATCAATGAGCCGAGCGGAGCACAACGAAGTAGAACGGATCGTGATTATGAGGGCGTGGGTATATTGGTGGGCCTTGTTGGTGGACTCTTTGGCGCTATTTTCGTTTATGCAGGTGTTAAAAGATTGTGCAAAATTAAATTCAGCCACTACAAACGCGGCCAACAGAAAAATAATAGCGGACAACAATGGTAGATATTTTCTCAACATCCCCGGATTGCCTCGCCGAAAATGTCCTGGTTGTTCCGATTGTTGTAGCGGAACTGGAACTCGGCGACGTAGAGGGGCATGTATTTTTTGCTGATCTGATGAAACGAACCGATGATCCCACGCTTAAAGATAGACCAGAAACCTTCAATCGTTTGAGTGTGGATCGCACCGACTACGTACTGCCCGCGCGAGTGATCGACGCGCGCGAGCGGGTATTCGGCGGCGAGCTTGTTGTAACCCAACCCACGTGTCGGCGCAGAGAAGGCTGACTTTCTCGGAAACGGCGCCCCGCACGAACACCGTAAGGGTTTCGGCATCGACGCTATTGAGAACGCGGGCCACGACATTGCCTTTGCGGCTGACTGCGCCCGCGACAGGGGTTTTGCCGGAACCGATTCCACCAGTCCCGCCGCCCTGTCCGCGCTTATCCTTGTGCTTGTTCTTGGCGAGGCCGCCGACGAAGGTTTCGTCTACTTCGACGATCCCCATGAGTTTCTGGAACTCTTCGTTCGCCAACGCTCCCCGGATCCGGTGCGCCATAGACCAAGCAGTCTCGTAGGAACCGAAGCCCATGAAGCGATGGATTTGACGGGCGCTGACGCCCTTCTTGCTGGTGAGCATCAGGTGAATGACCCGAAACCAGTCTCTGAGCGGCTTATTCGTATTCTCAAAAACTGTCCCGGAGATGTGAGAGAAGCGGTAATTGCTCCCAGACGGGGAGCACGTGTTGCAAAGCCAATTCCAGGGCATCGTGCCGTGCGGCTTGACATTCACGTTGCCGCAGCGCGGGCAGGCAACGCCATTCGGCCACCGATGCCTCACCAGGTACGCGCAGCAAGCGTTTTCGTCCGGGAACGCTGCCTCCCATTCGGAGGCCGTCATCTGGATAATCTGCTTGGACTGCTTGGCCCGGGCCATCGCGGCATACCCCTCTCGTTAGAAGGAATATGACATGTCTCGGACGAATAGTCAAGTACCGGATCATCGCCCTCGCGAGATCGCTGAACGATGGAGAATTCTCTATTGCTTGGGTACGCTCGCGTACATGGATGGCGGAAACACCCGCCGGGAAACCGGCTTCTGTCGGCGCCTTATTGCTGGCGAAGACAGGTGGGAAAGCGTGGAGTCCGAATATGAATACGCCTATTAGAGCGCCGGCCTGTCGGAGCCAGCGGTAGAACGATCGGCTCCCATAGTCAAATCCGGGAACATCGCCCAAAATAGGACGCTACCTGATGGACACTACCGGCAGCGGAGGCATGATGGACCCGATCGTCGGCACCGAATGGCTGGCCGCGCAGCTCGGCGGACCTGGGCTCGTCGTCTTCGATGCCACCATGTACCTGCCCAACGAGGCCAAGGACGGGCGGGCCGAGTATGTCCGCGCGCGCATCCCCGGCGCGCGCTTCTTCGACATCGACGAGGTGGCCGATCCCGATACCGAGCTGCCGCACATGGTCCCGAGCGCCGGCCGGTTCGGGAAGCTCATGGCGCGCCTCGGCGTCTCCAACGACAGCGCGGTGGTGTTCTACGACCAGAAGGGCCTCGCCTCGGCCGCGCGCGGCTGGTGGCTGATGGGCCTGTTCGGGCACGACAACGCGGCGGTGCTGGACGGCGGGCTGCCGAAATGGCAGCGCGAGGGGCGGCCGACCGAATCCGGCACGCCCGCCGTGCCGCCGCCCGGCCGCTTCACGCCCGCCCTCCGGGCAACCCGGCTGCGCGGGGTCGGTGATTTGCTGCGCAACGCGCAGTCGGGCGAGGAGATCGTGCTCGACGCCCGCGCCGCCCCCCGCTTCCGCGCCGAGGTGCCGGAGCCCCGCCCCGGCCTGCCCGGCGGCCACATCCCGGGCAGTCGCAACGTTCCGTACGCCGAGCTGCTCCACCCGGATCTAACCATGCTTTCGGCCGAGGACCTGCGCGCCCGCTTCGCCCGCGATGGCGTCGACGGCACCCGCCCGGTGGTGACCAGCTGCGGCAGCGGCGTCACGGCCGCCATCCTCACGCTCGGCATGGTGCGCGCCGGCTTCCCGCCCGGGGCGCTCTACGACGGCTCCTGGACCGAATGGGCCGGGCGCTGCGACACGCCCAAGGAGCGCTAGGCGGTGCCCGACGACAAGGCGCCGCGCGGCAACGGCCATCGCTACCGCCCCGACACGGAGCTCACGCGCCTTGGCCGTCCGCACGGGCCGGACGATCATTTCGTCAACCCGCCGGTGGTGCGCGGATCGACCGTGCTGCACGCCACCTGCGCCGACCGCGCCGCCGCCGGCAAGAAGCGCCTCGATCAGGCCCTGGTTTATGGCCTGCTCGGGACGCCCACGCATTTCGCGCTGGAGGACGTGATCGCCGGGATCGAGGGCGGCACGCGCTGCCAGCTCGTTTCCACCGGCCTCGCCGCCTGCACGGTGCCGCTGCTCGCGTTCCTCTCCGCCGGCGAGCACTGCCTGATGCCGGACAGCGTCTACGGGCCGACGCGGCATTTCTGCGACACGATGCTCGCGCGGCTCGGCATCGCGACGACGTATTACGTCCCGACCATCGGCGCCGATGAACTCGCGGGGCTGCTCCTCCCGAACACGAAAGTGCTGTTCCTGGAAAGCCCGGGCAGCCACACGTTCGAGATGCAGGATGTCCCCGCCCTCGCGCGCGTCGCGCGGGCGCACCGGGCGAAAGTGCTGATGGACAACACCTGGGGCATCCATTTCTTCCAGCCGTTCCGCCACGGCGTCGAGGTATCCATCCAGGCGCTCACGAAATACCTGGGCGGCCATTCCGACGTGCTGCTCGGCAGCATCACCACGGCAGCGGCGGAGGACTGGGAGCGGGTGCGCTCAACCGCCACGGCGCTCGGCCAATATGCCAGCTCCGACGATTGCTGGCTGGCGCTACGCGGCGCGCGCACGCTCGCGGTGCGCTTGCGGCACCAGATGGCATCCGGACTCACGCTGGCGCGCTGGTTCGCCGCGCGCCCGGAGGTGCTGAGGGTGCTGCACCCGGCGCTCCCCGGCGCCCCCGGCCATGGGATCTGGCAGCGCGACTACACCGGGGCGTGTAGCCTGTTCGGCGTGGTGTTCTGCCCCGAGATCACGCTCGCCTCGATGATCGCGATGATCGACGCGCTCGAACTGTTCGGCATCGGCGCCTCCTGGGGCGGCTTCGAGAGCCTCGCGCTCCCCACCCCCGGCACGATCAGGCGCACGGCGGCCGAGCTGGACCTGGGCGGCCCTGCGGCGCGCTTCCATATCGGGCTCGAGGACCCGGCCGACCTGATCGCCGACCTCGAACGCGCGTTCGGCCGGCTCCGGCGGGCGTAAACGAAATTCATTCGGATGATATCTATCGAACTGGCAGCCGAAGTTTAGGCGGCGAGCGCCCGAATCACGGCTTCCGGCTCGCGTGCGATCACCGCAAGGAGGATGCGAGCCGTGCGATCAGGGCGGCGGCGGTGCTGCTCCCATGCCTGCACTGCGGTTACGTCGAGGCCAAAGGCGCGAGCGAAGCGCGCTTGCGACAGCCCGAGCCGCGCGCGTAGCCGGGCCACGTCCACCGCTTCGGGGACCACAACTTCATACTCGCGCAGCGCTATCTCGCCGCGCTCATGCGCTATCGCTTCGTCGAGTGCGGCGATCAGGCGCGGCCCCAGCGACGGGGACTTGCGCACTCGGACGTTGGCGATCCCCCTAGACTTGAGCTTTGAGGATTTTGATGCGATCGCGGATCGCGTGCTTTTCGGCATTGGTCAGGTCGTCCTTCTCGCCCTTCGCGTAGATGTCCAGCAGATACAGTGCCGCGCCTGGGACGTGCACGAAATAGATCACCCGCGCCCCACCCCGCTTGCCACGGCCAGGCACGGCAACCCTGGCCTTCCGCGCGCCGCCCGTTCCGGGGATTGTCGGCCAGGCGTCCGGCCGCGCCACGATCGCAGCTTCGGCCGCCGCCCGGGCTTCGGCGGTCAGCAGCCGCGCGGCCCGTCGGTCGTAGCCGCGCGTAGCGATCACCCGCATGTCGCCGGCCATGATATACGACAATGTAGGACAATCGCAATCCGCCCGCCCTGGGCAGGCCCGCGGTGGCGGATGGCGCGAACCCTTCCTCGGGTCACGCTGGGCCGATCAGCGCCTCGGTGGGGGAGGAGAATGCGTCGGGTGCGGAAGATTTGGTTGCGCGCCGCATCCCTCAACCAAGATAAGAACGCATGAGCCAACCTGTCGCGTCCGCGCCGGCCGAGCTGTTCGCCGCCCTCCGCTTCGATGCCGAGGGCCTGATCCCGGCCATCGCTCAGCAGCACGACACAGGCGAGATGCTGATGCTCGCCTGGATGAACCGCGCGGCGGTGACGGAGACGCTGGCCACCGGCCGCGTGTGCTACTTCAGCCGCGGGCGGGGGACGCTGTGGCGCAAAGGCGAGACCTCCGGCCAGCTGCAGCGTCTGGTCGAGCTGCGCATCGATTGCGACGGCGACGCGCTGCTGCTGCTGGTCGATCAGACCGGCGTCGCCTGCCACACCGGCCGGCGGAGCTGCTTCTTTCGCGCGGCGCGGGACGGCGGGCTGGTCGAGATCGCCGCGCCGCTGGTCGATCCCGCAACGCTGTACGGCGGTGAGTGAGGGTTGGCGGCCGAGGAGCGCGCGTGTTTATTGCGTCGGGGAATCGAGGAGCGAGCGGCAGTGCTGGAACTGGAAACGCCATCCGACCTGGCGGCGCGCGTGGGCCAGAGCCTCGGGACCAGCGAGTGGATCACGGTCGATCAGGCGACGATCGACACCTTCGCCGAGGCCACCGGCGATCACCAGTGGATCCATGTCGATGTCGAGCGGGCGCGGCGCGAGATGCCGGGTGGGCGGACGATCGCGCATGGCTTCCTCACGCTCTCGCTGTTGCCGCGCATGGCGCAGACGGTCTGGCGCATCAAGCGGCGCTCGCGCGGGCTGAACTACGGACTGAACAAGGTGCGCTTCACGGCGCCGGTGCCGGCGGGCGCGCGCATCCGGCTGCACCAGACGCTGAAGGCCATGGAGCCGGTCGAGGGCGGGCAGCGCTTCACGTTCGAGGCGAGCGTGGAGGTGGAGGGCCAGCCGCGCCCGGCGCTGGTGGCGGAGACGATCGCCATCGTGTTCGATTGAGGGAGGTGCGGTGGCCTCGGACGCCGAGACGGCCCCGCCTCGCCGTCAGGCGCTTACGTCCGGTTTTCAGTCACCCGCCATAGTGCAGTCCGGCTTTGATACGCCCCAAGTCGCCGGCGCTTGTTTTCTATAAACTCATTCAACAAACTGTCCTCCGCTATTTCTGACCATCCACATGGTTTCCCCCATTTCGGCAGACTGTTCATGGCCCGCCTAACGCCGCTAATACTTGCCATCTTCACCCCGCCGGTGGCACGCCCGCCTCGGCGAGCGCGGCGGCCTGGCGCGCGGCCAGCGCCTCGGTATCGAAATCAGCGACCAAGTCGTGGAACAGGCGGTGCCAGTTCAGCTCGGCGCCGAGGCGGAGGAACACGCTGCCGAGCCCGATCGCGGCGCGGTCCATCAGCACGAACTCGCGCGGCGGGCGCACGCCGCCGGTGCGCTGCAGCCCGGCATGCACGCGCTCGGCCACGGCGCGGCCGAACTGCGGGTCATCGTTCTCCTGGATGCGGCGCACGCGGTCCTGCATGAGCGGCTCGTAAAGGAAATTGGCCCACTCGTTCAGCACCGCCACCTGCTCCGCGCTGATATCGGCGAACCCCCACGTCTGATAGGCGTGCCGCGCCTTCGCGGCATCGTGGTCGCGCACCGCTTCGTAAAGATCGATGACACCACGCACGAAATGCGGCTGGAACACGCGGATGGCGCCGAAATCGAGCAGGTTCACGCTGGCGTCGGGGCGCGCCTGATAGTTGCCGAGATGCGGGTCGCCGTGGATCACGCCGTAGCGGTAGAACGGCACGTACCAGGCGCGGAACAGCGCCGCCGCGATGCGGTTGCGCTCCTCCTGCGGCGGGCGCTCCTTCAGCCGCTGCATGAGCGGCCGGCCGTCGAGCCACGTCATGGCGAGCAGGCGGCGCGTGCAGAGCCCGTCGATCGGGCGCGGCACATGCACCGTCGGCTGGTCGGCCAGCATCAGACCATAGAGGCGCATGTGCGCCGCTTCGCGCAGGTAATCGAGTTCCTCGCGCAGGCGCTCGGCGAGTTCCGTGTAGATGTCGCCATGCTGGATGGCGTTGTCCAGGCGATGATACACCGCCATCGCGACGCGCAACTGGCGCAGATCGGCTTCCACCGTGCTCGCCATGTCCGGGTATTGCAGCTTGCAGGCGATCCGCGTGCCGTCGGCGAGCGTCGCGCGATGCACCTGCCCGAGGCTGGCGGCGGCGGCGGCCTCGTGCTCGAAATTCGCGAAGCGCGCCTCCCAGTCCGGCCCCAGCTCCGCCGACATGCGCCGGCGCACGAAGGCCCAGCCCATCGGCGGCGCGTTCGCCTGCAACTCGGCGAGCTCCGCGGCATACTCGGCCGGCAGCGCGTCGGGGACGGTGGAGAGGAACTGCGCCACCTTCATGAGCGGCCCCTTGAGGCCGCCCAGGATCGCCCTGAGGTCCTCGGCGTGCCCGGCCCGATTGGTGCGCACGCCGAACACGCGCTCGCCCGCCAGGCGCGCCGCGATGCCGCCGACCGCGCCCGAGGTGCGCGCCATCCGCCGCAGCTCGCCGATGAGAGTGGATCGGTCCTCGCCGCTCCGGGGAATCTCCGACATCTCAGGCGCGCGCTTCCAGCTCGTCGATGAAGCCGGCGATCACGTCGAGCCCCTTGCGCCAGAACCCCGGATCCGAGGCGTCGAGCCCGAACGGCGCCAGCAACTCCTTGTGCCGCTTCGTGCCGCCGGCGCGCAGCATCTCCAGATATTTCGCCTGGAAGCCGGGATGCCCCTGCTGGAACACCGCGTAGAGCGCGTTCACCAGGCAATCCCCGAACGCATAGGCATAAACGTAGAACGGCGAGTGAATGAAATGCGGAATGTACGACCAGAACACGCTGTAGTCGGGCGTCAGCTCGAAGGCCGGCCCCAGGCTCTCGGTCTGGATTTGCAGCCATATCGCGCCGATGCGCTCGGGCAACAGCTCGCCGGAGCGCCGCTCGTCGTGCAGCAGCGTTTCGAAACGGTAGAACGCGGTCTGGCGCACCACCGTGTTCAGCATGTCCTCGACCTTGGCCGCCAGCATGATGCGGCGGCGGCGCCGATCGGCCTCGGCATCGAGCAGCGCGCGGAAGGTCAGCATCTCGCCGAACACGCTCGCGGTTTCGGCGAGCGTCAGCGGCGTGCCGGACCGCAGATAGCCCTGGCCGGCCGCCAGCACCTGGTGCACGCCATGCCCCAATTCGTGCGCCAGCGTCATCACGTCGCGTGTGCGGCCATGATAGTTCAGAAGCAGATAGGGATGCGCCGAAGGGACGGTCGGGTGCGCGAAGGCGCCGCCTGCCTTGCCCGGCCGCAGCTCCGCATCGATCCAGGGGCGCACGAAGAACCGCTCGCCGATCGTTGCCATCTCGGGCGAGAACGCGGCGTAGGCTTCCAGCACGTCGCGCCGCGCCTCGGCGAACGCGATCGCGCGGTGGTCGTCATCGGGCAGCGGCGCGTTGCGGTCCCAGTGCTGCAAGCGCGGCAGGCCGAGCCATTTCGCCTTGAACGTGTAGTAGCGATGCGACAGCCGCGGGTAATCCGCCGTCACGGCGGCGACGAGCGCGTCCACCACCTCGTCCTCGACCATGTTGGCCCGGTTGCGGTAGCTGCCGGGCCGCGGGTAGTGCCGCCATTGATCGATGATCTGCTTGTCCTTGGCGAGGGTGTTGGTGATCAGCGAAAAGAGCCGGATGCGGGCGCCGAACGCCTCGCCGATCGCCTTGGCGGCGGCCTCCCGCACCGCGCGGTCGGGGTCCGAGAGCTTGTTCAGCGCGGCGCTGACGGTAAGCTCCTCGGTCCCCTGCGGGCCGGCGAGCGGGATGCGCATGGCGGCGATCGTCTCATCGAACAGCCGCGTCCATGCGGCGCGCCCGGTTACTTCCTTCTCGTGCAGCAGCCGCTCCAGCTCGTCGGCGAGCTGATGCGGGCGGAACACCCTGAGATCGCGCAGCCACGGCCGCCAGCGCGCGCATTCGGGGTCGGCGAGCTTGGCCTCGAGGTCGGCGTCCTCCAGTCGGTTCAGCTCGAGGGTGAAGAACAAGAGGAGGCTCGTGATCGTCGTCACCCGCTCGCTGATGGTCTGGTAGAAGCGGCCGATCGCGGGGTCGGTCGAGTCGCCGCTGAACAGCAACTGCGCGTACGACATGAGCCGCCCGAGCAGCTCCTCGATGCGCTCATACTCCGAGATCGCGGCGGCAAGCGCGCCGCCGCTCAGCCGCGCCAGCTTGCCGGCATGGGCGGCGGCGAAACCGCTTGCGTCCCGCTCGGCGCGGTCGAGGTCGGCCGCGATGCGCGGGCTGCCCGGCCCCGGATAGAGGTCCGAGAGGTCCCAGGTGGGAAGCCGCTCGGTGGCCGCCGCCGCACTGGCTTCGGGCGCAAACGGGAGGCTTGGCCTGTTCGGACCGGGCATTGCGGGGTTCCTCTGCGGCGTCGGTTCACGCCCATGTAAGCCGCTATGCCAGGCGGTCAAAGGGCGGACCGCCCAGCCCTCGAGGCGGTCGAAGTCTCCCGACCGCATTGAACCCCTCGCGGAACAAGGTAAGACACCGTATTGCGTTGCCTTGCGGGAGATCGCGGCGTGCCGAAATCCGCGGCCAAGGAAAGCGTTACCGTTCGCATCGAGCCGCAGAAACGCGCGGCCCTGGACGAATTGGCCCGGGCGACCGCGCGGGACCGGAGCCACGTCATCAACGAGGCCATCGACGCCTATCTCACCGTGCATCGCTGGCAGATCGAGCACATCCAAGAGGGGCTTCGGCAGGCTGATGCGGGTGAGCTCGCGAGCGACGACGAGGTTGCCGCCGCCTAGGCCCGTTGGCGGTGATCGTCCGATACACGAGGCGAGCCATCGCCGATTTCGAGGAAGCGCGTGCCTACATAGCCTTCGACCAGCCAGCCGCGGCAGAGGCGGTGGCGCTCCACATTCGCGCCGCCATCAACGGCCTGCGTCAGTTCCCCGAGCGAGGATGGCCCGGCCGCGTGCCGGGAACCCGTGAATTGGTGGCGCCGCGCACTCCATTCGTCGTGCCGTACCGGATCAGGGCTCGCCGCGTGGAAATTCTCGCCATATTGCATGGGGCGCGCGCGTGGCCTGACATAGTCGACCACGCAGCTGCTCCGGACCGGGGATGAACGTGAACGAGTATCCGCGCTGGCCGAACCTGGCGGCGATGATGTTCGGCCTGAGCCGCTCATGGCCGGCGCGGCCGATGCTGCGCGGCCACCGCGACGGCGGGTGGCACGGCATCACCTGGGGGGAGTTCGGCCGTCAGGCGGCGTCGGTGGCGCGCGGCCTGAGCGCAGCCGGCGTGGCGCCGGGCGATCGGGTGCTCATCGTCAGCGAGAACCGGGCCGAATACCCCATCGTCGAGACGGCGCTGCTCGCCATCCGTGCGGTGCCGGTGCCGGCCTATGTGACCAACACACTTGCCGACCATGCGCATCTCCTGCGCGACAGCGGCGCCCGCGTGGCCGTCGTTTCTTCCGCCGAACTGGCGCGCGGGGTGGCGGAGGCGGCGCGCCGCGCCGGCGGCCTCGATCTCCTGGTCACGATGGCGCCGTTCGGGGCCCCCGACCTGCGCGTGCTTCGATGGGAGCAATTGGCGGGCGACCGGCAGCCTCCGGATGATGTCGCCCGGGAGGCGGAGGGCATTCCACCGTCCACGCTCGCCTGCCTCATCTACACGTCCGGCACCGGCGGCGCGCCCAGGGGCGTGATGCTGCCGCACCGCTCGCTCACGTCGAACTGCGAGAGCTCCTTCGAGATGCTGCGCCCGCTTAGGTTCCACAACGAGGTCTACCTCTCGTTCCTGCCGATCTCGCACGCCTACGAACACCTCGTCGGGCAGTTCCTGCTGCCGAGCATGGGCACCGAGATCGTCTACGCGCGCGGCGTCGAGCATCTGGCCGCCGACCTGATGGCGGTGCGCCCGACGATCATGACGGCGGTGCCGCGGGTGCTGGAAGTCATCCGTGGCCGCATGCTGGCGCAGGCGGCACGGCAGCCCGGCTGGCAGCAGGCGCTGTTCGCGCATGCCTGCGATACCGGCCTCCGGCGGCTGGACGGGCGGGCGAGCGTCCTCGACCGGCTGCTCGACCCGCTCCTGGACCGGCTGGCCCGCCGCC
>Ga0073928_10009828_pt1 | contig 11548 bp, 10 predicted proteins | sample PaiPotPPA55metaG_FD_76969 | JGI IMG/M metagenome (GOLD analysis project Ga0073928, IMG submission 76969) | Iron sulfur acid spring bacterial and archeal communities from Banff, Canada, to study Microbial Dark Matter (Phase II) - Paint Pots PPA... ...
ATCGCCCACGGCCCCAGCAGCGACAGCCTTAGCGGCAGCGCATAATCCTCCATATATTTCAAATCCTCATCAAACCCCTTCACCACCTTCAATGCTGCTCGGCGGATGGCCACAAACTGGCAGAACATCACAAATCGCACCGGCAAAATATCTGGCACGTTCACCCACAATCCCTCTTCGAGCTCCGTCTCCAGCTCCGAATTTTGAAACGACGTAATCCTCCGCCCATCCGAAAACTCCAGCCACCCATTCGCCAGGCTGCACGGCACGTCCGCCCCCGTTCGCCCCAGCACGCTCACATGACGCTCCACACAAGTCGGCAGCCAGATATCGTCGGAATCCAGAAACGTAACAATCTCCCCGCTCGCCTCTGCGATCCCCCGGTTCCGCGCCACCATCTGCCCCGCATTTTCCTGCCGAATATTTTTAATTCGCGCCCCATACCCTCGCAGCACTTCTTGCGTGTTATCCTTCGACCCGTCATCCACCACAATCACTTCCACATTCCCATAGGTCTGCCCCAACACGCTATTCACCGTCTCCGTCACGGTGTGCGCACGGTTATACGCCGGTATGATCACGCTGACGAGCGGTCCGCTCACGCGGTCTGCTCCGCCGTGCGCAAATAGAACAATCCCGCGAGCCCATAGGCCACCGCGCAACCCACCACGCCAAACGCTATCGTCACGATGGGTTTGTTCCCCAGTCCCGCAAATCTCTGCCCCAGGCACACCACCGCCACCACGCTCGAAATGGCAATCGCGGCCACAAAGCTCCCAAAATATCTGGCCATTCCCAAATGCGTAATGTGCCGTATCCGCGCCACCTGAAACAGCCACCCCGCCGCGCACGCCGCCACGCACGCCAACTGCCCGCCCAGCAATCCAAAATATTTCGCAAAGGGATAAATCAGCACAATCATCGTCGTTGCCATGATAATCACGCACACGCGATGCAACTGCGGCAGCCCTCGCGCGTAAAACACCGTCGTAATTTGCCCATTCGCCAGCCCTAGCACCGACACTACCGCTGCCGCCACCAGCGCCGGTGCCGCCGCGCTATACCTCCCGCCAAACGCCAAATCCAGCACCGACCGCCCGCAAAAATACACAAACAAAATCACCGGCATCCCCAACATAAAAATCAATGCCGTCACCCGCAGCAAGATCCGGTTCTCCCGCTCCTCGTCGCCCTGAATATGCGCAAACGTAGGCATCATCGTCTGCCCCAGCAAGTTCATGATAAATCCCGTCGGCGTCTGCGCCAGATACACCGCCATCGAGTACAACCCCAATTGCGCCGGCGAATACAGCTTGGCCAGCACGAAAATATCCGTCTTCGCAAAAATCAAATTCAAGAACGACAGCCCGAACAATCCCCGTGAAAACCGCAGCAATTCTCTCGTCGCATCGCGGTGCCACGCCACTCTCGGCAGGTAAGGATAAAAAGCATACGATAGCGAAACCCGTGCCAAGCTCTCCAGCGTCGCTCCGATCACCAGCGCCCACACGTCGCGAATGATGTAACTCAAAATAACGGTGATAATGACCCCGCCAATCCCTCCGCCGTGCATAATCGCCGCCAGCCGGGAAAATTTCAGCTGCTTGATGGCGATGTACATCCGCGGGCTCCACGCCCCATCAATCAACACCGACAGCGACGCCACTCGTAACAGTGGCGCCAACTCTGCATTCCCATAAAATTTCGCCATCCAGGGAGCTAGCAAAAAAATACACCCGGCCAGCGCGAACGCCCTCCCAATCGCCAGCCAGAACGCCGAATCGATGTATTCGTCTTCCCCGCCCCGCGGGTTCTGGATCACCGCCTCTTTTACTCCAATGTCAGTGAGTGAATGAATCAGCGTGCTCGCTGACAGCACCACCGCCATCACGCCGAACGCCTCGGGAGCCAACAGCCGCGCCAGAATAATGCTCCGGCCAAAGCGCACCACCTGCTCCGTAAAACTGCCCACACCAAGCCACATGCCACCGCGGAAGACTTTACCCTTCAGCGATTCCTCGGTCGCTACTACCTGGCTTTTTATTCTGGAAACTAGCGACACACTGTCCTGCCGTCTTCCTGCTTTACTCCGCTTGCTGGCGCAAGCATCTCCTCATACTTCCGCAACAATTCCCGCCCATCCGCTACGCGATACAATCCATTCACCCGCCGCTGCACATACCGCTGATAGACCTCCATCAACCGCCGCTTGTACATCTGTTTGTCGTCCCTCGTCACCTTGATGACCGTGGTCTGAATCGGCAGCCACTCCATCCACTTGCTCTTGATATACCGGTAGCAATCGTAAAATTCCTTCGGCAACATCACCGTTTGCGCCGCGTTATGCACCACAAATGCCGAAACCGCATACGCCTTCTTGCCCCGTTTCGCCGCCTCCATGCAGATATCCGTGCCGTAAAAATGAAAATTGGGCAGTCCTTCATCAAACCGCAGCCCCGACGACTTCCGCAAAATCAGCACAATCTCGTCCAAGGTCTGCACCGGTGCCGGCCGCTCGAACGCCTTGCCCAGAATGCCTTGCTCGCCGGACCAGATATACCCCCGCCCTTGGTAGTCCGCCGTCTCCCCGTAACAACCCAGCACGCCCCAATTCGGGTCCGTCTCCTCCAGCGATTGCAGCGCCTTCTCCAGATCCGCCACCCAGCTCTTCGCAAACAGAATATCCTGGTGCGCGAACACCATTAAATCGTTCACGCTGTTGTCGATCGCATCGTTATAAGCCTTAGACGCCGACGCAAAACCATTCTGAATCAGCACCTGGTGCCCAGTCCCCTCTTGCACACACTCCGACGCCAAGAAATTGTTTTCCAGAATGTCGCGGCTGTTGGCAGCCGCCACAAATGTAATCGGACTCATCGCCATCGTCGTGATTTTATTGTACCGGAGAGGTATTTGTAGCGGCCGGACTTTACTCCCAACAGTTTCTTACCTGTCGCGCAAGGCGCAGTCCGGGGAGCCCTGCGGTTTTTGACTATTTAGGAGGCCGGGCCCGAGCAGTTTCTTCCCTGTAGCGTCCGCCTCCTGGGGCGGGCATCTCTTGTAACGGGCCGGGCTGTTTTCTTCGGGCGCCGGAGCTTTAGCTCCGACATTAAATCTTTGGCTAACAACGGGCTTCGTCTCTGAGGAAATGGTTCTGATCGTCTTGCGACGGCGGCACGACCGGTTCGCGCTAAACATGAAACTGCCCCAACGCCGCAGCGCCAGGGCAGTATCCATCCATCCACAAATTATCGCTGTTTCGCCCTAATGGGCGGAGGTTTGAAGTCCCACCGGCGGAATCGGCCCGGCTCCAAAATAGGCGCCCGCGCTCCAACTCCCGCCTGAAGGCCGCGCCTTGCCATAAAAGTCCTTGCACAGCGCGCTCAGCCCCGACGTATTACAGCCGGGCAGACCATTCCCCGCGTCCGTAAAATTCGTACCGTTGAAGGAAACCAATGCCAGCCCGGGCGATCCCGTAAGTAAGAAGGACGTGGCCATCGTCGCGTTCTGCGCCTTCGCCACCGCTTGCGTCAGCTGCGAATTGGCTGCGTCCACCGCCGCTTGCGTCGCCGGAGCATTGGGACTCGTTTTGCCGTTCCAGGTTCCGCAGCCATTGGGATACGCACTCGTCGTGCACGTTCCTGAATTGTTCATCCCATACCAGTGTCCGCCGCCGCTTTGGTCGCTGATGCACTGGTTGTTATAGAGGTGGAAATTTGCCTGTTGCCACATGGAGCCGGGTGCGTTGAAGAATTGCCCCGCACCAAAACACGCTCCCGTTCCCGCATTCGCCAGGCCGGAGTTATTGAAAATGTATATTTCCGGGCTGCTGGCCCACGTTGTGTTCGTCTGCGCAAATTCTCCCGCCATGTTCAAAAATGGCTGCCCCGCGCCAATGCTCAGCTGATTCCAGAACACGTTGTTGAAGAAATAGATGGTGTTCGTCTGTGTGCAATTCGTTCCGGTACACAGCTCGATGTAGTTCGAGCCACCGTTGATGTCGTGGATAATGTTGTTGTAGATGTATCCGCCACTGTGGAAATAGAGACCGTCACCGTGCTGTGAACCGGCATCGAACAATCCATCCCAGATCACGTTGCCGCTGATAACCTGATCTTGTCCCCAGCCGTCATACAACAGTCCGCGGCCGTCATGAATAATGTTGTTAGTGTAGGTCGTCGCACCACTGACCACTAACGCCTGCCCGCAAAGTGAATTGTTTGCGCCGGGCGAATTGTTCCCGAGCCAACCGCAAGGCCCCGCGATGATCTTTTCCGCGTTGTCGAAGAAACTGTTCTGCACCGTGGCAGTCTGGTTGTAGCCCTGATTGATGTTCAGGCCCTCCATGTCGTTTGTCGGTTGCGTGCTCCCTGTCTGGATAAAGTTGTCGGCTCCGAAATTGTGCACATACACCGCGTTGACGGTGATATTTCCCATGTTCGTCATCACCACCAGGGTGAAACTCCCGTTTCCATTCGGGATGGTATGGTCGACGTTCAGCCCACGAAACTCTAGGTGATCAAACGTCGCGTAACTCAGGCCTCCGAACGCGATCATCCAGTGCCCGGAAATTAGATTCGACAAATTCCACGTCGTCCCAGTCCCGTCGAACACAGGGGCATTGATGTCAGCGACGGCCGTCGGCATGACCGTGCAGTTGCTTCCAGCGAACGAAACAGATGGATTCGACTTGTACCCGCTACCTGGATTCGTTACGGTAACGTGCTGCAATAGGCCTGCCCACGGTGATCCGGTCTGAAAATTGGCCGTGGCCGTTGCTCCTGAACCCTCGCCACCTGACAGCGTCACCTGAATGGACTTGCAATTGAATCCACTCGACGTCGGCTTGACGGAAACCACAGTCCCATTGTTCCAGTTGGGATCGTAGCCGAAATATATTCCAGGATACTGACCGCTATTCGGTAAATTGGTGCCCCCGTTGCCATTGTTCCAATTCCAGGGCATCGTGCTGTTGGGCCAAACGTCTCCGCCCTTGAAAATATATTGATCTGTGGAAACGGGGTTTTGCGCCGCGCAGTTCCCCGCGCAGCCCACCATGTAGGGCGCGTGCTTCCAAGGTCCCATGTTGTTTCCTGAAGGCGTGGCCGGATGCGTTTCCGCCGTGCCGTCATACGTATCGTTGCCCGTCGAATAGGAGATGTAGCATTTCGAACAGCTGTGCCCTGTTGCCGCCCAAGTCCCCGTTGCGGCCAGCAGGCCACCCGCCAAGATCGCGTATCGCAATAGTCGTGAAATCATGTGTCCTCTCGCCCCACTTCTACTAGAGACCTTACCGCACGCTCTGGTAGGCCGCTACTGTTGTGGAGGCCAGATTTGGGACAGTTTCGTACCCTGTACGATGAACCACAAACCGCTGTTCCGTGAAGAACTAGGGGATCTAAACGCTGCTGGCAGAACGCCTTAGCCGAGCGTCCCAATCGCACAGGCTCCAGCGTATCTTACCAAGTCTATACGACCACCGGCAGCTTTGGATCGGCAGCCAGCGACGCATCGGAAACCTGTGAGGGGAACAGGGCTTCTCTCAATCCGAGCATCGGGAATTCCACGATTCGCGCCATCAGGACACCCAGAGCGAATGTAAGCAGAAAGTAGACGGGAAACATTTCCCAGGGGGTCAACAATACGTGGAACACGCGTACCAATACCGCGGACGTCCAAAACGCCACCGGCGCATGCCAAAGATAGATGGAGTACGAATACATTCCCAAAAATGCTAGGACCCCGAAAACTCGTGGTACGTTTTTCCACACATACAGGCAGAGCACCAGTGCCCCGCCAAAACCCAAATACGTCGTCGTGTAGCCCACGATTGCGAAGGAAGTGGTTTCCCGCGACCAAAAGAATACCAGCGACAGCAATATCGCAGACCCCGTAGCAATCGCCAGCTTCCACCGCACCACGAAATCTTCCCACCAGGCGCCGTGAAAATGATGCAGATACCCCAGCAGCACACCGAAGAACAACGCGTCCATCCGCGAGTTAGTAGCGGCGTACGAATACCCGAGAAACGCGTTTTTCTGCGGAATGAACAGGAACAGCCAGCGACTCACCATGCTTATCGCGGCGATGATCGGAAAAGCCCTGGGAATCCGATGAATTCCTAACACCAGAAGAAAAATCGGGAGTAATAAATAAAAGTGCTCTTCGACGGCCAAAGACCAGGTGTGCGCCCAAATCCCCACGACATAGTTCTGCAAGAAAAATATCTCGTGTAAGTAACGCACGACGGTGGTCTCGAGATGCCGCGCGAACAAGTGCGCCGCAATGCCGGCCAACAGCAAATAGACATAAAAACTCGGATATATCTTAAAGCCACGCCGAATCAGAAAACGCCCAACTCGAATGCGGCCATCCCGCTTCCACTCGACAAACAAAAGACCTGAGATAAGGAATCCACTCAGGACAAAAAATAGATCAACTCCGGTCCACCCTATCTGATTGAACACCGGAATAATTCCATCCGAGAGGGGCCCGCTGTGATTCAGCATGACAAGCAATACGGCCACACAACGAAGGATGTCGAGTTTCTGGTTTCTCATAGCAGGTCACACCATGCAGTATCTCTTACCATCAGGGGAAAGAGGTGTCGTCGCAATGACTGCACACAAACTGGACCACCAAATTCCGTTTATTTTCCACAAAATGCCACGGACCCTTGCTTACGTCCGCATTTTCGTCCAGTCCCGAAATCCAGGAGCAACTATAGAAATAGTTAGCCTGACATTGCTGTCGGTCCAGGCCGAACCAACTAACTTAGACAGACCATTCTTAAGACTGTCTATCTATTCGGGCGTCAGAGGTTCACTGACTGCGGTACCAATCTGCACTTGATTCGTACCAATAGTCGGCCCGCTGCCACGAAACTTTCGATATCCGTCCTCCACACCATTCTTATAAACGTCTCGCATGTGCACGTCGGTATTTCGCGCGTCATCCCAAATGAGCGCTCCCCACGATTGCGCGTCCTTCACGGGCTGAGGTCCTCGTTTATAAAATCGAAAATTCATCCTCATGGGCTTCTAAGGAGAGCGTCGTCTCGCCACTGAGCAACTCCTTGTCCTCGAGTTGCCTGAATCCCTCACCGGCTTTTTCGGCCGGAGGGGCGGTCACTACGATGGGTTGTTTTTGCTCTGTGTTCCGCTGAATGACGTTTAACTTGTCCTCAAGCCTCGATTGAGCCAGCTCGTTTCTTGTCGTCTGCAGACCTATGAGCACAGCCATGACTGCACCAGCGCTCCAAGAACACCACTTATGCCACGCCTTGGTTGCGGCCGACTGCCCGGCCGACCCAGAAATGACAGAGACCAGAGATCTTCAACTAACTGTAATGATAATATTTATAATATTATCTTACATCCATATTATTTAGATTTACGACTTTAAACGTTTTATAATATCGGCCCGCCACTCCCGCTATTCCGCCGCGCCACTGATGATGCTGACAAGAGTCTAGGCATACTTGAATTTATCTTTTAGGTTCATAATCGGCGATTCGATAAATCGGAAACTCACCCAGGCAACCGCGAGATTGATACCCAGACTGATCACCACGAAGAGCACCTTCGCCACAATCTCGGAATGCAGCAAGTGCCCGAGCGGCGGCTTCATCGGATCCAGTAGTACCGCCAGCGGAAAATGATACAGATATAAGCCATAACTGTACTTCCCAAGTGTGCGTAGCGCCTGCTGGCTGAATAGCTTGTAGACCATTCCATGCCGGAGCACCGCCAGCACCAGCAAGCTCCCCGATGCCAGCGCGATCAGCGAGAACCCCACCGTGCCGATTCCCGCGCCTTCATGGTCGGTCGTCCCGCCCGTCACGAAAACCGTCAGCAAACCCGCTGCAGCCAGCCCGAGGACGAAAGGCGCGGCCTTTGCCAACATCTCCGTACGCCGCCCGCGGATCAAGACCGCCAGCGTCGCCCCCAAGGCCAGTGAGTCCATCCGGAATGGCAGAAACGTGTAAGCCCAGCTCGGGTTCAGCCAGCCCCCGCCCCACACCCAGTGCGATTCCCAAACAGCGATTCGCAGTACCAGCGCCACAACGATCACCACTCCACAGGTGCGCAGGATTCTTCGCGGTGTCCCCAGCGCCGCAATCAGCCACGGCCACACCAGGTAAAACTGCTCCTCCATGCACAGAGACCAAAGGTGCGTCACGCGGATATACGCCGAGGCCGGAATCAGGTCTGGCCAGATCAGCGCTGCGGGAAAACCCACATAGAGCAGGAACGTCGCATGTGGCGCTCTCCAGTGCACCCCGACCGCAATTCCCAGGACCGCCACAATCGCTATATATAGATAATAAATCGGAAAGATGCGCAGCGACCGCCGCGCGTAAAACTTCTTGTAGTATCCGGGATCGTTCTGCGTGTCATAAAGAATCCCGGTAATTAAAAAGCCGGACAGCACGAAAAACAGGTCTACGCCAGCCCACCCAAACTGTGTAACGCTGTACATCGCCTTGAGCAACACGCCCTTGGGGTGATGCTCGATTCCCCCAGCATAGTGGTACAGAAACACCGAAAGGATCGCCAGTCCGCGCAAACCGTCCAGCGCCGGCATCCGCTCGCGGAAGTTGAATCCGGAGGAAGCCTCCTCCGGCAGCACGCTAACTTCGCTAGGTTCGTCTTGAACGGTATTCATCGAAGGGGGGGCCTGGGACTCGCAGGGAGTCTCGCGCAGTTACCGTCGTTCGCGGACACTTCCAGCACAGAGTCGTCGTTCGCTTGTCTTACTCGATTTTAGGCGGTTGTCGGGAGGCTGACACAGCGGAAAAGCCGCCTGCGGCGCGAATCCGCCATCAAAAGCAACAACCCAATCGGCGCCCACAACATCGCGCGCGACGATGGTTCCGGAACCTGCGTTGCCGAGTCCGAAAAGGAAACAAGTTCGATCCCCGCCGCCTGGGCGTTCTCGCATCCGAAAGGCGAAGTGCAATAGCCGAAAGACTGGTACGCCGGAGGGATAAAAGCGTCCACGCAGCTTGCCGACGTGCAGCTATAAAAGAACGGTGTCGGGGGCGACAGCGTGAAATCCGCGCCATTCTGCGTCAGCGAGAAAAGCAAATCGATTTCGTCGTGCGAGGATGTTTCGAGGTAGGCCTCAAACTCGTTGAACCCGGGTTCCGCTTCGTCGCTCTGGCCGTACGCCACCGACCCGCCCGTCCCCAGCGGCCCACTTCCCGTGACGCTGGAACTCAGGAAGTCCGCGTTAGGGGTAAAAAAACTCGCCGCGTTGGAGCTGGCCAGAATATTGACTGTAAAATTGATCGTCTGTGTGCACGGCGCCGGCGTACATCCCGCGCCCCCCTGAATCAAAAGGACCCCGTTGCCTTGCAGGATCTCGTCCGCCCGCGCCGCGCCGGGCGTCAACATCCACACCAACCCCAAGAGACAAAATACCGCTGCAAAGCACCTGATTTTCATAGACCCACCTTCGGACTACCTGAAACAGCTCCGGACACATGAGAGGCACGAAAAGGTACCTAATGGTTGGTAGTCTGTCAATACCGTATCCTACTGATTCGCGGCCTTAAATCCGCATCGTTACCATTTGGTACTATTAGTTACAAGGTATCCGCTCCGGCGCTTCGCGTGGAGGCTCGGATCACTCGTGAACTTCGGCCTCGCACCGTCTGCCCCGTCCGACCAGTCCGAAGGAGAAAATTCTAGTAACTAGTTAGTCGATTAAATTCACAGGAAGTCCACTGCACTGAACACTTTCGCGAGATTATCATTACAGAGAACTTTAAGAAGCTTCTTCGTAGTCCTAATCCTACACGAAAACTTCAGGGGGATACCTTCTTCCCGGTTTTTCAGCCAACGAAAATTTTTCGCATAGAAACTACCCGATCGCGCGCCCCACAAAGGCATAAATCAGCCAGCCCAATTCATAAGGCCAGCATTCGTACAGCACATGCAACTCCTTCGGAGTCTTCGGTTTAGGGGACACGTTGAGCATCGCCAATGCCTCGTCCACATAGCGCCGCGCCTTCCCCGGACGAATGCATCGCCAAATCACGTTCGCTCCCGCATCCCTCATGTCCACCTCAAGCTCGTTCGCCCCGTAAATCCATTCCAGCCCTAGATATAGCTCGCGCGAGGAATCCCGTCCGCCAGCATCCGAAAGGGCGAAGAGCGCCAAAGGAGCCATCGCGTGTTGATGCACGGCATAAACCAGATACTTGCCCACTGCTTTGCCGGACTTGGCGTCGTAATGCCACCACCATTGACCCAACTCGCCCTGTTCCCGGCAGATGTTGTCCGCACAGGAGTTAGCGATCTCCAACGCTCCGGCAAACGCCGCGGAAGCTCCGAACGCCCGATGCGCCCAGGCAAACGCATAAATCGGATAAACCTGATCCGCAAAGCTCCCCAAACGCCCTCGTAGCGGGCCTGTCACCCCGCCAGAAGCGCTCGAAGCCGCTTGGTGACCGAAAGCCCCAGCAGGTCCACGATTCCCCTGCAACGTGCTGGAAAGACGCGTAGCCAGCGGCACAAGCCGTTCTCGCAGCTCCGGCCGCGCGTACGCCGCGTGCGCCAGTCCCGAGAGAATCCAGGACAGTTCCATCGTCCGGCGTTCCCGCGCATCCGGGAACTGCTCCAGCGCCGTAGCCAAGTCGTGTTGGGCGAAGAAGTCGTCCAGCCGCTCCGGTGCCACCAGCGCGCACAACCACAGCAGCAGCCCGAGGTCACCGGTGTTATTCACCAGCGCCCCGCTTGTGCTCGAGACAGCGCGCTCCACACCCGTCGTGTTCGACGAGGCAGTCTTGGCCGAAGCAAAGCTGTCGCGCAGCAACGCCTCAAAAGTGGGCAGTACCGCGATCGGCGAAGATTCGCCCGCCTGCTCGAGCCGGAGCAAACCCATTAGCGTGATCAGGGTATAACGCGGCGAGAGCCCTTCCTGCACCATCCCCCGCTCCGTGCGGATGAACTTGGTGCAGAAGAGCTGCTTCGCCGCATGAAACATGGGCACCAGCCCCGTCGTAGCGGAGGCAATCAATGCTTGCACGTCCCGGTCATTCTGGTGGGCTGTGCGATGAGCCGACTCTGCAGTACTTTGCGCCAAGTTGTCCTGAGAGCCATTCAACCCTGAAGCAGGCGAGGCTGGAGTGAGCGGAGTGGTCATGGGAGGGATGGGCATGGCGGAATGCGCATCGAGTCTATGAGCGACTCGCCACCCGGCGGGGAGTCAAGACGGATACCACTTCGTCGACAATGTCGGTCATGGCAACGCGTTCTTTGTCTTCGGGCTCCGCAAGGCGAACCCGTTTCTCGACCTTTAGCTTCTTCTTGGCGTCCGCAACGTCTTCAAGAAGCACGAGCCGGCCAGTTTCAGTCAGGTATTGGTCCACGGAACCAATCAGGCCTCGGAAAATGCTATACACCGGAACGCCCAGCGCTGCAGCTTCGCGATTCATGGTGCCACCGCCGCTAACCACCAGATCGGAGTGCCAGATGAGGTTCATGCCGTCTACAACGTGCTCGGGAATAAGAACCTTCCCCGAAGCAATCAGCTTGGACCA
>Ga0073928_10009829_pt1 | contig 11547 bp, 8 predicted proteins | sample PaiPotPPA55metaG_FD_76969 | JGI IMG/M metagenome (GOLD analysis project Ga0073928, IMG submission 76969) | Iron sulfur acid spring bacterial and archeal communities from Banff, Canada, to study Microbial Dark Matter (Phase II) - Paint Pots PPA... ...
CTGGGCGGGATCGCGGTCGTGCTGCTCATCCGGGCGCTGCCGCCGGATCGGCGCGGGCAGGGCGTCTCCGACATCATCGACGCGATCTATTATCGCGAAGGCCGCGTCCGCACCGTTTCCGCCTTCGTCAAGTCGCTGGCCGCGGGCATCCAGAGCGGCAGCGGCGGCTCGGTCGGGCGCGAAGCGGCGATCGTCCAGATCGGCGCGGCGCTGGCGTCGCGGCTGTCGCGCTTGCTGCGCATCGCGCAGTGGCAGCGCATGACGCTGGTGGCGGCCGGCGGCGCCGCGGGACTGGCGGCGGCGTTCAATGCGCCGCTCGGCTCGATCGTCTTCGCCATCGAGCTGATGCTGCCGGAAATCAGCGCCCGCACGCTCCTTCCCGTGACCATCGCCACCGGCGCCAGCACCTTCGTGACGCGCTTCTTCTATGGGCTGCAGCCGACCTTCCTGGTGGAGACCGTGATGGCGGCGCATCTGCGCATCGCCGGCGTCTTCGCGCTCGTGCCGTTCGTCGGGTTCGGCATCCTTCTCGGATTCGTCTCGTGGTCGATGATCTGGCTGCTCGGCTGGAGCGAGCGGCAATTCGCGAAGATCTCGCCCAACCCTTATCTTCAGCACATCATCGGCATGCTGATGGTCGGCCTGCTCGCCTACGGCTTGATGGCGACGACCGGGCATTACTACGTCGCCGGCCCAAGCTACGCCGCCCTCCAGGACATCCTGCGCGGCGACATATCGACGCTCGGCTTTTTCGCGCTGCTCTTCGCGGCGAAGCTGGTCGCGACGGCGCTGACCCTGGGGTCGGGCGGCAGCGGCGGCGTGTTCTCGGCATCGCTGGTCATCGGCGCGGCGCTCGGCGGCGTGGTCGGCTCGGCGGCGACGGCGCTGGCGCCGGGGCTTGGCCTCGATGTCAGGGACTTCGCCGTCGTCGGGATGGCGGGGATGCTCGGCGGCACCACCGGTGCGGCGATCACGGCGATCGTCATGGTGTTCGAGCTGACGCGCGACTACAACGTGATCGTGCCGATGATCCTCGGCGTCACCCTTGCCCTCGCCGTGCGCCGCGCCGTGCTGCCCGAAAGCATCTACACCCTGAAGCTCGTCAAGAAGGGTCACGAGGTGCCCGACGCGCTGCAGGCGAACCTTTATCGCATCCGTCACGCGGACAAGGCCATGTCGGCGGATTTCACCGTCCGCCAGGCGGGCGAGCCGCTCGACGAGGTGCTCGCCACGCTGGACGAGACGGGCGAGCCCTTCTACCTCATGATCGCCGACGGCCTCCGGCTCAAGGGATATCTGCGACTCGATCCCGGCTTCAGGCTATGGCAGGCGCGCGAGGCCGGGACGACGCTCGGCGACATGGCGCGCACGGATTTCGTGCTGGCGCGGCGCGACGACGCCATGTTCGATGTGAGCGGCCGGCTGGCGCGGCGCGGCGGCAATATCGCGATCGTCGTGGGCAGCGAGCGCCGCATCCCCCGCGCCGGCGACGTGGTCGGGTTCATCGCGCTCGAGACCATGGGGGCGGCGGTGCTCGACGGCATGCGCCCTTATGCATCGGCCCCGGTGCGCAATCCGTTTCCGGCCCTCTACCGCCGCCGCGTCGTGCGCCCGATGCGGTTCTGGCGCGACAAGTTACGCGGGTCTCGCTCCGCGGCGGATTGGCACGAGTGACGCACGCGCGCAGCTTTGCGCTCCAATGTTGTGCGGCGAGCGAGGGCAACGCGTGCTATGCTCCATTCAGGCGCGACGGGAACTGGATGCGCGGCTGCGGGTTGCCATGACAGGGCGAGAGTTGATCCGCGGCGGCAGCGGATCGGTCTCGCCGCCGTTCGGTGCGGGGCTGCTGATAGGGATGGACCAGGTGAGCGAACACGCGCCGCTCAATTGCCGGAAATGCCCAAGCTTCTGCTGCAGGATGGCAGGGTATGTGGAGGTCAGCCGTGCGGACATCCGGCGGCTCGCGAAGTTTCTCGGCCTCACCGTGCGGCAATTCGAGGAGAGGCATATCGTCGAGGTGACGCGCAAGGGCGAGAAGCTGATCAAGCAGGACAGCGATACCTGCCAGTTTCTCGGCAGCGACCGCAAATGCACCGTCTACGCGGCGCGGCCGAAGGATTGCCGCGAGTACGTCTGCTGGGACCAGGACGACGAGACGGTCTACGGCTACGCCAGCATGTCCCAATACTCCCCCGCCAAGCTGCGCAAGCAGGAGAAGGCGCGCGGTTAGACTAGCGTCGCACGGCACCGCGCCGGCGCGATGACACGAATGTGTTTGTCGGTTCCCGAGTCGCAGGCCTACCTTGCCGGTGCCATGCGCAAGAGGCGTGGCAGAGGGAAGGGGGACCATGTCCAAGGAGCTATACTGGCTGACACTCACGGCGGCCATGACGGGATTGTTCTGGCTGCCTTACATCCTCGACCGCGTCATGGCGCGAGGATTGATGGGCGCGATGGCCAATCCGAGCCCGAGCGCCCCGCCGCAGTCGCGCTGGGCCGAACGGCAAATGCGCGCGCACGCCAACGCCGTTGAAAACCTCATCGTGTTCGCGCCGCTGGTGCTGACGGCGAATGCGCTCGGCATCTCCAGCGGCGCCACGGCGGCGGCCTGCGCCGTCTATTTCTGGGCGCGGCTGGCGCATTACCTGGTGTTCACGTTCGGGATACCGGTGCTGCGCACGCTCAGCTTCGCCGTCGGCTTCGCGGCGCAAGCGGTGCTCGTGCTGGCGATCTTCAAGCTGATCTGACGCGCGTCGACGGAGAGATTGGCGCGCATAAAAACGGTGGGCGCTGAAACCAGCGCCCACCGCTCTCCACACGACACCTACAGGCAAGGACGTATCAGCGATCCTGACGGGCGTCGCGCTCCTGGTCGTCGCCCCGATCGTCGGCGTCAACATTGTTCGCGCGGTAGACCCCGATGCACCCGGTCGGGCATACGGTGTTCGTCGCGCTTGCCCCCAGCGGGACGAACACATTGTTGAAGACCGGGTCGGCGGCGACGGAGTGGTCGTTCGCCGTCGTTGCTGCGACGTCGTCGAACATCGGTTCGTCCGCATCGATGACGCCGAGAACCGGAGTTTTCACACCGGCCACGACGTTGTTGCGGGCAGCGAGATAATAGTGGTCGTCGCCCGGATTGAACCAGACTTCGTCGGAGCCGCCGACCTGGCCGAAAGTGGCGACGACATGGCCGTTGTGCAAATCCATGATTTGCGATTCGTTCGGCAGCTTTACGCCATTAGATGTCGCGCCCTGGCAGCCGAGCACGGCTTGCACGTCGGGACCCAGCGCCATTCCCGCCGCGTCGCAGTTGTGCGTTGGGAAACGGTGCACAATGCTGAGCTTCTCGGGATCGATGACGACCACCTGGCCTTCGCCCGTGGTCGGCCCGTTTGGCGCGACCTCGGGGAGGTTCAGGTAGAAGAGACCGGTATCCGGCGACCACTGGGACTGCTCGATGCCGTTGGTGGCCTCGGGAAAGAAGATCTGCTTCAGGATCTTGTGACCCGGCTTGGTCGAGATGAAGGTGATGAAAGGCGCCGGCGTATCCGCGTCGTTCGCGACCAGCAGGATTTGATCTTGCGGATCGAATGCCATCTCGTCGGCTCGTTTTTTTCCGCCCGGTATCACAATCGTGTCGGTGATCTTTTTCGTCAGCAGGTCGATGACCTTGACCGAGCTCAGCGTGTGGTCGGTCGCGTTATTGCCGTCCCCGACCCAGATCTCACGCTTGTTGACGGTCAAGAGCCCGTTCGGGCCGGCGATATCGTTGTTTCCGCCTTGCGCGCCGGCAAATCCGCCGACTCTGAATAGGAACGTCTGACCGACGACGGAGAAGACGTCGACTCCCGAATTCGAGCGATCGGCCAGGATGTAAATCCCGTTCGCGGGATCGACGAAGCTGATATCGTAGGCGGCCAGCGGCGCGGGCCCAGGTACGGTGATGGTCCCGGCGAAGGAGACGGTTTCGTTGGCCGATGCCGCTCCTGGCCATAGCAGCACCGGGGCCAAAACGGCGAAAAGCGGGAGCAGCCGGTACATGCTGACCGGGCCACCGCCGCAGTTGTAGCGTCCATCCTTCATTGTAATCCTCCCGTAATGATTTCATTGATGGTTACCAGATACGCCATTAACGATGGCGCGACGCTCGACGGTTGTAAACAGCCATTGCGAGTGAGCGCACAGGTAATTTTGACGTGCTTAATGGTGCGAGGTCGCGGTTCGGGATCGGGGAGGGACGCTCTGCTGATATTCAGGCGTGATACATTTCGGCCGCGGATACATTCCGCGCGCGCAATGAACGCGTGCCATGCGCCACGGCCCGAGACCGAGATAGATCAGCGGTGACTGAGCGGGAGATCGGGACTACGAGGTCCCCGTGAAATGCGGGTACAGCTCCGAAGCCGGCCTGCTATCTGAGGGGCTCACCATTTTCCTCGAGCCAAGCATCGGATTTGGTCCAAGCGTGCGTCTGCTTGCAGGCCGGGCACGGCGCCCTGTTATCGCCGAGTTGTCGTGCATCCCAGCTCCTCGCGTCCGCCTCAAGGCCGGTGGGAATGCTTTCGCCAGTCACATGACATCTGATCACGACACGCGCCATTTCGACCTGCTGAAGCCTAGTCTAGTCTAGGAAGCACGACCCGACGGACCAAGTGTAAGCCAGACAATTAAAGCTTCCGTTTAAGGCGCAAGAGAGCCCGCCGCGGCGGGACTGCTTCCTCGTCGCCCCGATGCTGAAAGCAGGGCAGCGCACCACGACGATTCGTGGCGTTGATTTCGGAGCCCGGCGCCGGCCCCAATATCTCGACGAGCAAGTTCGCCGATGGCGGGCTATTTGTTTCCTGGTCGGAGTGAGCAGATCGAGCCTCCGGCCCCGCGCCTTCAGGACAGCGACCCTCGGCTCGCGAGCCGTGTTCAGGTGCGGCAGACGTTTACATCAAATTTGGTCGGAGTGAGAGGATTCGAACCTCCGGCCCCTAGCTCCCGAAGCTAGTGCTCTACCAGGCTGAGCTACACTCCGCACCCAAATTTGCGCCCAAATTTTCTATCTCGGGCGCTCAAACCCGCGGAACCCTTGGCCGAATTGACCCCCGAAAGCAGTGCTCTGGCCAGAGCTGAGCTGCACTCCGGCGCCCGGCGATATACTGTTTTCCGCCGCCGGCCGCAACCACCCGATCAGTAACCGCGCGCCAAGCAGAAATCGATCGCCTCGTCGAGCGCCCGCCGCTCGGTCCCGTCGCGGAACGGCGCCAGGGCGCGGCGTGCCGTCTCGGCGTATTGCCGGGCCCGATCGAGGGTCGCGCGCAACGTGCCATGCCGCGTCATCAGCTCGATGGCGCGCTCCAGATCCCCCTCCTGCTGCTCGAGCTCCTCGAGCGTACGCCGCCAGAAGCCGCGCTCCGCCTCGCTGGCCGAGCGCAACGCCAACACCACCGGCAGCGTGATCTTCCCCTCCCGAAAATCATCCCCCACCGTCTTCCCCAGCTCGGTCTGCCGCGCCGAGTAGTCCAGCATGTCGTCGACGAGCTGGAAGGCGATGCCGAGATTGCGGCCGTAGACCTCGAGCGCCTGCTCTTCGTCTTTCGGGCGTCCGGCGAGCACCGCGCCGATGCGGCTCGCTGCGGCAAAGAGCTGGGCCGTCTTGGCCTGGATCACCGCGAGATAGGACTCTTCGGCCGTCTCGGTATCGTTCGAGGTCACGAGCTGCAGCACCTCGCCTTCGGCGATGATGGCCGAAGCCTCCGAGAGGATGTCCAGCACGGCGAGCGAGCCATCCTCGACCATCAGCTGGAAGGCGCGGCTGAAGAGGAAGTCGCCGACGAGCACCGAGCATTTGTTGCCCCAAACCGCGTTCGCCGTGGCGAGCCCGCGGCGCAGATCGCTGGCGTCGACGACGTCATCGTGGAGGAGCGTCGCGGTATGGATGAATTCGACGGCGGCCGCGAGCGCGATGTGGCGGTCGCCGCGATAGCCGCACATGCGCGCGGTCGCCAAAGTCAGCATCGGCCGCAGCCGCTTGCCGCCCGCCGCGATGATGTGCCCAGCGAGCTGTGGGATCAGCGCCACCGGGCTCTGCATGCGCTCGAGGATGAGCGTGTTGACGCCGTCGAGATCGGATCTGAGCAGGGCGGTGAGCCGGTCGAGCGTCGCCGGCTTGACCTCGTCGCCTCGCGCACTTGCCACCAGCGCCACGCGGAATTCCCCTTTCCCACCCGTGCGGCCGGCGCTTGCTTGACGGGGCTCCGACCGCAGGCGAGCATAGAAGGCTTGCAGAAGCGGTCAAGCCCGGTCGGCCGCGGGCGCCAGCATAGCACCTGCGCGAGCCCATGAAGGAATTGGTCCGCACCAACGATCCGGTACGTCTGTCTTGGCTGCAGGCGCTGCTCGCCGGCGCCGGCATCGAGACCATCATCCTCGACACCCATACCAGCATCATCGAAGGCAGCATCGGCGCCATTCCGCGCCGTCTCATGGTGAGCGCGGACGATCACCGCCGCGCCTGCGCGGTGCTCGCCGAGGCGGGGGAGGCGGCGGGTTGACCGCGTCCGCATCCGATCTGCCTTACAGCGAGGACATGCTCCTGGGCGGCCGCGTCAGGCTGCGCCAGCCGCGCAGAGGCTACCGCGCGGCGATTGATCCCGTGCTGCTAGCGGCGGCGGTGCCGGCCGGCCCGGCCGACTCTGTGCTCGACATCGGCTGCGGCGCGGGTGCGGCGGCGCTGTGCCTGGCCGTGCGCGTCGAAGGCTGCCGCGTCACCGGCATCGAGGCGCAGCGCGACCTCGTCCATCTCGCCAACGACAACGTCGCGCTGAACGGCCTCTTTGGCCGCGTCGTGGCGGTGCAAGGCGACCTGTTGCGCCCGCCGCCGCGCCTCGAGCCGGGCAGCTTCGCCCACGTGATGGCGAACCCGCCCTTTCTCGAGGGCGGCACAGCCAGCGCGCCGCCCGATGCGGCGAAGGCGGCAGCTCATATCGAGGGTGAGGCCGACCTCGCGGCGTGGGTGCGTTTCGCGCTGATGATGGTGCGGCCCAAGGGCAGCGTCACCTTCATTCACCGCGCCGACCGCATGGAGCAGCTGCTGGCGCAGCTTTCGGGGCGCGCCGGCGAGATCTTGGTATTTCCGCTCTGGGCCGGGCCGGAGAAGCCGGCCAAGCGCGTCATCGTGCGCGCGCGCAAGAGCGTGGCGACGCCCACCCGGCTCACGCCGGGAATCGTGCTGCACGAGGCCGACGGGCGCTATACGCCGGCGGCGGAAGCCGTGCTGCGGGGCGGAGCGGCGCTGCAGCTCTGACCGATGCTCCTTTGTTCGATCGCCGCTTGAAGCGCCCTGCGCCGGAGCAACGTTAAGACTTCCTAGAACATGGGGATTGTAAGGTCCCCGGTCCCACGTGAGCGGACCGTGCAGGGGGGACCATGAGCAGTTTGGCGCATGCCGATAGTGCGCCCGGTACGGGCGAGGAAACGACGGCCAATTCCCTGGCCGTCGCCGTGGTCTTCTTCATCTCGGGCATGCCGGCTCTCGTCTACCAGCTCATATGGCAGCGCTCGCTTTTCACGATGTACGGCATCAATGTCGAGGCCGTCACCGTCGTCGTCGCCGGCTTTCTGCTGGGATTGGGCTTCGGTAGCCTCGCCGGCGGGTACCTGTCGCGGCGATCGTCGCTCAATTTGCTGGCGGTGTTCGGGATTGTCGAGCTGATCATCGGCAGCTTCGGTATCCTGTCGCTGCGCATCATCGACTTCGTCGGCCACAAGACGCTGCATTTGCCGACTGCCGAATTGACGGCGGTCACGTTGTTGCTTCTGTTCGTACCGACGCTCTTCATGGGTTCGACTCTGCCGATCCTGACGGCGTATCTGGTCCGCTGCTCGCGCAACGTCGGCCGATCCGTCGGACTCTTGTACTGCGTCAACACCGTCGGATCAGCCACGGCCTGCCTTGCCAGCGCCCTCTTTTTGATGCGCATCGCGGGTATGCAGGGCGCCGTGACCACCGCGGCAGCCGTCAATTTTACCGTCGGCGCATTAGCCTTGGCCGAGGCCTGGCGAACCCGCCGCGTCGATCAGGCGAGGCCGCGCTGGCAGGCGTGGGAATCGGTCGCGTCCATCGGCGCTGCGCGCCGCGGCATCTCCTCGACATTTCTCTTCGCCATCGCTCTATCCGCGCTCGTCGGCTACGTGTCGCTATCCTACGAGATCGTCTGGTTCCGCGCCTTCGCCATCGCGACGAACACCAGCACGGCCTTCGCGCTGATCCTCGGCGCCTATCTCGCCGGCATCGCCAACGGGTCGTTGCGCGTGCGCCGATCATTCGGTTCCTCGCTGGTGCAGGGCCAGGCGTTCCAAATGGTCTCGGTGGCGCTTCTGGCGGCCAGCATCCTGGGCTTCCTGCTGCTGCCGATGGCCGCCTACGGTGCGACCACCGGCATCGGCTATTTTTTCCCGATGCTGCTGATGGTGTTCGCGCAGACGACCATCAGCGGCATGATCTTCCCGATCATCTGCCACTACGCCATTGCGCCCGATGACCGCGCCGGGTCCCGCGTCAGCTGGGTCTATGTCGCCAACATCATCGGTTCCGTCGCCGGCACGCTCGTCACCGGCTTCCTCCTGATGAACTACCTGTCGATCGCCGCCATTTCCGAGCTGCTCGGCGTGCTCGGCGTCGGCTTATCCCTCCTGGTCGCGCTGACCGGCCAGCTGACCCGTCCGCGGCGCCGGCTCCTCGTGGCGCTCGGCACGGTGGCGATTGGCGCAATCATGCTGACGACCGGCCCGTCGTTCGGCGGGTTCTACGAGCGGCTGCTGTCGAACAACATGGTGGCGGAATCCAGGAAATTCGTCGAAGTGGTCGAGAACAGGAACGGCGTCGTCGCGGTCGATTCGGAGCTATACGTCTACGGCAACGGCATCTATGACGGGCGCGTTGCCATCGACCTGATGGACGACGAGAACCTCCTCATCCGGCCCTTTGCCCTGAGCCTTTATCATCCGAATCCCGAGAACGTCCTGATGATCGGCCTGGCCACCGGCGCCTGGGAGCAGGTGATCGCCAGCCATCCGTCGGTGAAGCATGCCACCATCATCGAGATCAACCCGGGTTACCTGCAGATCATGAGAAAATACCCGGTCGTCGCCAGCCTGCTCGACAATCCCAAAGTCGAGATCGTGATCGACGACGGTCGCCGCTGGCTCAATCGCCACCCCGAGCGCAAGTTCGACGCTATCATCCAGAATACGACCTGGTACTATCGACCCAACGCGACCAACCTTCTGTCGCAGGAATATCTGAAGCTGACGGCCGCGCATCTGCGCCCGGGCGGCATCATCATGTACAACACGACGGGCTCGCAGCGCGTCCAACGCACGGGATGCATGACCTTCCCGAACGGCTTCCGCGAAATCAACATGCTCGTGGTGAGCCCGACGCCGATCAAGCTGGATCCGCAGCGCTTGCGCAACACCCTCGTCGCCTATCGCATCAACGGCCGGCCGGTCCTGGACACGGCCGAGCCGAAGGCGCGCCATAGGATCGAGGAGATCGTCAGCAGCTTGGCGCCGCCGCCCGCCGGGCAGGCGCGGCCGGACGGGGTGATGGAAGACTGCGGCGGCATCCTCGCGCGTACGGCCGGCCAGCCGCTGGTCACCGACGATAATATGGGCGAGGAATGGTCGGGACTGTTGATGACCGACCCGCTGCTGCGCCGGCTGCATCAGCTGTCGGGATTCTAAACGCAAGCTCGCGCCGGCGTCGGGGGCGTTGCGCCCTTGCCAATCCCCCCGGCTCGTGCCCATCTTCTTGGCATGAGCCTCATCGACGACCTCCTGCAGAAAGTCCCGCTGGAGCGGTTCCGCAATCCGCCGCCGCAGGTGGCGGTCCTGCGTTTCGATGGTCTCATCGGCATGCGCGGGCCGCGCGGCCTGTCGCTGCGCCGTTTCGCGCCTGCGATCGAGCGCGCCTTTGGCCTGCGCAATCTCAAGGCCGTGGCGCTCGCCGTCAATTCGCCGGGCGGCTCGCCGGCTCAATCCTCGCTGCTGTTCCGCCGCATCCGCCAGCTCGCCGAGGAGAAGGACGTGCCGGTGGTCGCCTTCGCCGAGGATGTCGCGGCTTCCGGCGGCTATTGGCTCGCGCTTGCGGCGGACGAGGTGTTCGCCGACGAGACCTCGCTGGTGGGTTCGATCGGCGTCATCACCGCGAGCTTCGGCTTCGTCGAGGCAATGCGCAAGTTCGGCGTGCAGCGCCGGCTCTATACCGCGGGCGAGAACAAGTCGCTGCTCGATCCCTTCCTCACCGAGGATCCCAAGGGCGTCGAGCGCCTGACCGCGCTGCAGCGCGACATGCATGAGAGCTTCAAGGACCTCGTGCGCCTGCGCCGAGCCGCCAAGCTCAAGGCCGAGGAGAGCGTGCTCTTCAGCGGTGAAGTGTTCACCGGCCGCCGCGCGCTCGAGCTCGGCTTGATCGACGGCGTCGGCGATTTGCGCGGCGTCATGCGCCAGCGCTACGGCGACACGGTGAAGCTGCGCGTCGTCGAGCCCGAGCGCCGGCGCTTCTCCTTCCTCTCCTGGTTCGGCCTGCCGCGCCGCCCCGACATCGCCGACGTCGCCGGCGACCTGTTGGCGCGCCTCGAGGAGCGCCTGATCTGGGCCCGGTTCGGCCTTTAGAAAATAACGCTGACGGCTCTCCCATAGCCTGATCTGCGGCGGCAACCGCCGCGATCCCTGACTGATCAAACCGCCGAGCGCGTGCTCGGCGGTTTTTCTTTGCCCGCCGCCGGTCGGGCAGCAGAACGACCGGCACTCCCAGAAGGACGACAACTTGATGACCGCAGCTTTGACGGGCCGCGCCGACGCGCGCGGCCCGATGCGGCCGCGCACGCTCGCGTGCACCGCCGATGGCATCTGGCTCTGGCCGGGAACGCCCCTCACCGAAAAGCACGGCGGTGCGCTCGTGCCGATCCCGACGCCGCACCTCTATCAGCATGTAGCGACGCTGCACGGACCGGCCGTTCACGCAGCCGCGCTTGCGCGCGTGATCGAGCGCGCCGCTGCGTGTCTGAACCGCGTGCGGCGTGAAGAAGCCGATCAGGTCCTTGCCGCCGTTCCGCTGCCGCCGGTCAGCTTCGATGGTGTGGCGCTTATGCAGGCGATCGGCAGGCGGCTCGGCGTCAGCGTGCCGGACGTAGAGATCGCCGGCTGGCCAAGCGCTTCGCCGCCTGAGCTTTTCGAGCAATTGGCGCGCGTGCATGACCGCAAGCTCGCGGTCGCGCTCACCCTCGAGCCGGTCTTCAATCCCGATTTTCAGCGCGTCGCGCCCGCCAACGTCCCCTTCGATCCGCTGCTCCATCCGCGATGGCCCGCAGGGCAGCCTGATGGCGGCCAGTTCCGGCCGCGCGAGGGCGACCCGATCGTTCCTGCCCAATGGCAAGGACCGGCGATACGTGTCGCTGCCAGGTTGTTGGCGCGCCTCTGGCGCCTGCTTCGGCGTGTGCCGAAGCTGCCCGAGCCCGGTCCTCCTCCGCCGCGCTCTGAACCGGCTCCGCCAGC
>Ga0073928_10009830_pt1 | contig 11546 bp, 7 predicted proteins | sample PaiPotPPA55metaG_FD_76969 | JGI IMG/M metagenome (GOLD analysis project Ga0073928, IMG submission 76969) | Iron sulfur acid spring bacterial and archeal communities from Banff, Canada, to study Microbial Dark Matter (Phase II) - Paint Pots PPA... ...
ATGGCTCGGGCGCAGGTCAGGTCGGCGAAGAAGCCGTCGATGGAGGGTTTTTTATAAAGAATGTTTCCCTGCTCATTTTTGCCTTCGCGCCCGAAGCCGTAGGCGATGAAGCGACAACGGACGGAAGACAACAACTTTGCCAATTCCGGGGCAGGTGAGGTTACGTAAACCAGGACGTGGTCGCCTTCGGTGGGAGTGGCATCGAGGATTTCCTGCCGCAACAATGGAGGAAACAGGAACGTATTGCGCTTGCGGGTAGGTGCGGTGAAGAAAGAAATCACGAGGTAGGCGTTGGCGTGAGGGGTCATGAGGCGGGTTACGATTTTGGCTGCGGCGGCATCGCCCGCGTACTGCCTAGGATAAGAAACCACGGCATTGGTAAGGCAGTGCTGGTTGTCGATGGAGATGACGGGAAGGCGCTTCTTGTGTCCGACGTGACAGGTGAGCGGCTCGAAGTCGGTGATGATCAGGTCGGTTTTCCATTCGTCCACGAGGTCATATAAATGGTGCAGGCTTTTCGCGGCTTGCGGGACGGTGATCAGGTTTTTGGCGATGGTGCGCTTGTAGCGTACGCGATTGTTGACATAGGCGAAGTGGAAGCCGTAAATCTCGGTGACGTCGAAATGAGGCTTCAGGTTCTGGAGGCCTCGATCAAAAGAAGCTACGTGGACGGAGTGTCCCTGGGCGACAAGATGAGAGAGCACTTCTTTGGCGCGCGTGGAGTGTCCCGCGCCTTCGCCGTTGACTCCGTAGAGAATGGTCGCCATAGGGATTGAAGGGGCGAGTATATCGCGACGGGGCCGAAAACTCTCTTAACGAAAGTGGGACCTGCTATGGCTGCGCGGTCAGCATGGGCAGCGTTACCGTGTCGATGGTGGCGGGGTCGTCACGAAGCCGGATGTAGAGCGTTTTCCCTTTCGGGGGTGGAATTGCGAGCGCATCCTCGACAAAACCCTCTGGGACGGCGACCGGGTTGGCGAAATCGGCGTCGGTGCTGACCGAGTCGATCAGGAAAAGTTTGTCGCCGTTCAGGGTGCACTGCTTTTCAGTACCGGTCGCGCAGTGAATTCCCTTGAGCGTGGGAACACGTACCAGATCCACCAAAGGCTGCCAGTCGCCGTCGGTACCATCGCCTGCAACCGGGCGAAGCTTGAGAGGTCCGAACGCCGAGGGACCGAGGACTTTCATGGGGTCGAGAACTACAAAAACCGTCTTCGAGTCTTGCAGAGTGAGATTGCCGTCTTTGAAACTGAGCAATACGCGGAAGGACTCATCGGAGGTGGCGACTTCAATTTTCTCTGTCGGAGAAAAGGTCTCAGGCACTTGTGTTTTCAAGAAGAAATTCAGCCGGCCGTCCTGCGGCAACTCGCCTTGACTCCCGAGTCGCACGATAGGGGGCGACGACGGATCCAGTTGTACGCTCTGGTTGAGCACGGTCACGGCCGGGCGCGGAGATTCGACCTGCGATGTGAGATCGAGGACGCGGCCATCTTTGAGCGTGGCGCGGACGACGATTGAGTCTCCGGGATGCAGCTTCGTTCGGATGGATGCGTCTGCGGTGGTCAACCTGAGTTCGTCCTGCTGATTGGCGCGGGCGAGATTGTCAGGCTTAAAGTGAATACCATTCACTTCCAGACTGTCGACGTGGTCGAGGCGCGTGCCTTTCAGCAGACCATCGACGTCGCCGGCGTGAATGCTGAAACTGTCGAGACGGCCTGCCTCGGCGTATGTGTGAAGAGGAATCTCGTCAGCCTCGTGCAATCCAAACTTCGTGATCAACACGGTGACTGGTCCCGCCTCGGCTTTCTGCAGCGGTACCTTGATTTCGAGTTCCTCGGGCTTCGGACTCTTCCACTCGGCCTCCAGCAGCTTTCCCTGCTCATCTTTAACCTTCACTTCGCTGACACAGCAGGCATCGGGAGACTGAAGGTGAAGGGTGTCTTCGCGTCCGACGATCAGCGCGCTGGCGTCTTTGGAGGCGACAATCCATTGGGCGGGCCGGGAGGTGCGCAGCCGGTAGTGTGGTCCGTCGAAGGAATGGAAGCCCCACGATCCGCGCAGAATTCCGGTGAGTTCTCCAGCAAAGGCGGTGGACTGGAGAGCCTGGGTCTCGATTAGAAATCCTCCAAGCAACGGATCGGGCTTCGCGGGCAGGTCGATCCCAGGGCCCGACTTGGTTTCCACATGGAGCACGAAGTTGTGGGCAAGATCTGAGGCAAAAACTAATGGCGCCCCTTCCGCCGGAATCAGAAGTGATGGCTTGCCGGCGCAAAAGACTTGAGCGGGATCGACTGCCCGCAACGGTGGTACGGGAGCAGGATGCACCGGCGGCAAGCCGATGACGATTACCGACTTCGGATTGCGAAAGGAGGGAGGGTTATTCAGCCGCAGACTGAGTTCGTCCTGCTTCGGCAGGGCCAGAGCCGGAATGTACTGATATTGCGCAGTGTGCGCGGTGGCCAGAATGCGGGCGACATCGACGATCGCTCCGACGTACGGACTGTAATAGCCACCGCCGGCTCGCGGGGTGGCACTGAGCTGCGCTAGCAGGTCGCTTGATGTGCCGGTCGTGAGGGTCGCGACCATGCTTTGGCTATGAGCGTCATCGAGCACCAACTGATCTGTGTTCTGGGTCAGACACGGGGCCTGCTGGGCGGTTGGCTTGTCGAAGCACTGCTGGTCGAGACGGATATTCAAGCTACGCGCCAATAAGATTGTGCGTGCCTTCAACTGTTCCGGATCGCTGGCGGAGATTTCGCGCACGGCATCGAGGTATTTCTCCAGACGTTCGCGGTCGAGGCTGGCTTGCACGAGATCCTGGGATGCGCGCACAAAGGCACCGGGCTTTCCCCGAACCGCAGTACGAAGGGTACTGAAAGCGCCGCCGGTTTCGGGAGCCAGGAAAACGAGGGCCTCCTCGGCCTCGTCCGGCACCATGACGAAGACGCCTTCATCGTGGACAGGTTTGGTCCACGTTTCCACCCGGGTAAACCAGGAATCCGGAGGCGGGTTGGTGGCTCCGCGCAGAAAAACTACGACCATCAGATAACGGACCGACTGACTGTCGGGCAGATCGGGATGGACCCAGAGGCGGTCTCCGGCCTGCAGATTCGGAACTTCCGCAATGGGCAGGGTGACGCCGGCCCGTTGCACGCGGACGTCGACCTTGGGACCGATAAGATCAAAGGCGGCGTTGTCGGCATGGGCGGCGCTGACAAGCACCATCGCCAACAGAAGGAGAGCACTCGGCACCGCCTGCGGCACGCGGCGGGAAGTTTGATTCCTGGTGAGCGGAGAGTGACCCAAGACGTTATTTTACCTGATCTGCAGCTGCTGTTTGTGACAAGGCGGGCCTCATTAGTGCCGATTCTCCATCATCAATGACACGAACTCTAGCGAGAGCCACCAGGGAAACTGTCCTTCATCCCGAAATGAAAGGGCTGTCGTTCTTTGCCCGTCTTTTTCCACTCGTAAAATCCATCTGCCGGAATCAGGCCTGTGGGATCGCTGGAATCATCCAGCGGTCAAGTGGTGGAGTCGTGCTCGATCCGCACGACGGCTGCAAACGAGTTGCTCGACGACGTGCACGACCGAATGCCGGTAATCCTGCCGCAGCGACCCTACCGAATTTGGCTGACTGCGCCCGCGACGGAAGCTCAGCGGTTGGCGGAACTGCTGGTGCCCTTTGATGTGAGCTTTATGCGACGATACGCCCTGAGTTCCCTGGTCAACAAACCTCAGAACGAGTTGCCAGCGGGTGCGCTGCAAGTGCCTAATCCGGAGACGCAAGCACTGCCGTGGTATTTCGAGTGCAAAACAAAACGCCCCAAGACTCAGTTTCAAGTCTACGGGGCGTTTGTTGATCAGCCCTCCCCCAAGTGCTGCTCAAGAAGAAGCATACGATTTGTCGGGAAGCTGGGAAATGGCCCGTGAGTGCTATGCCTGGCACGGACAGGCTGATTGTGGTCAGGAACGACTAGCTATGAATCTTAGCGTGAAATACTTGTTTGGCGATGTCTCCGGCGCCTGGGCGATTCCTTCCAGGTGTAATCAGGCAACACCATTCCAACGGGTCGAATCGAATGCCGAGCAACCAGCGCGGAGGACAAATGTATGAAAGCTGCATTTCTGATCGGACGTAGGTTGTTTGGCGGCTTTTTCTTGACAACGGAATCAATCACCTGCGGGAGCCAAATCCATGGCGCCGTACGCAGAATCGAAAGGAGTACCCACCCCTGAGTCAGCGGTGAGGTTATCGGCGCTGCCACTTATTTCGGGCGGAGCCAGCCTTTGCTTGGCGTAAAACCGAAGTTGGGTGTTTTGCTCATCATAGGATTCTTGGCAGGAGTCTCGCCCGTCATGCATGACTTCTGACGCAATGAAGATCGTGAGGTGCGCATGAATGACATGATCAATTTCTCGAAGAATCTGGCGTTGGCGGGAGGCGCGCTCGCGCTCCTCGGCGTCGATGAGCCGTGGGAAGCCAGTTTGACGAATCACAATCAGAACTGATAAAGAAAGTCCGCAAGATTGGACGCGAGTCAGCCGCCTACCGCTAAACCGGTGGAATCTAAAGCGGGCGCCCGGGAGGCGCCCCTTTCTCTTACTAGACTTGAAGCACATCACCGTCGCGCGCGACCATTTCGTACAACACCGGGTTCACAAAAAATCCGATGAAGAGGCGAGAGATCAGGCCTGCAACGATGACAATGGCGAAGGGCCTTTGAGTATCCGATCCAATGCCGGTGGAAAGGGCCGCCGGCAATAATCCAAGGCACGCGACCAGAGCCGTCATCATGATGGGACGCAGGCGCAAAAGCGATGCCTCCCGAATGGCGGTGCGGATTCCCATGCCCTCGAGCCGCAACTTATTGATGTAGGAAACGAGAATGACGGCGGTCTCTACCGACACTCCGAGGAGGGCCAGCAGACCCAGAACGGAAGAAACACTGAACGGAGTGTGCGTGAGTTTTAGAGCAACCAGTGCCCCCACGGGTTCCGTCATGATTACGCCCAAGGCGATGGTGACGGGGAATTTGAAATTTCCGTAGAGAGCAAACAAGATCATGAAAATCAGCACGACCGCCAGGGGCCCGATGACGTACATCTGGGAGCGGGCTTCGAGAAACTGACTGTACTCGCCGCCCCAAGCCATGGTGTAACCCTGAGGCAAGCTCACCGCATTCTTCACGGCCGCCTGGCCGTCGTGCACTGCGCGCTCCAGATCGCGACCTTCGATGCTGTACTGCACGCCGATGTAGCGGGAATTATTTTCCCGATAGATAAAGGACGCTCCATTTCCCTGCGTGATGTTGGCGAGTTGGCTCAAGGGAATTTGCTGACTGTCGGGAGTGCCCACCAGCAGGTTTCCGATTTCGTGGGCGCTGCTGCGGAATTGGGGCTGCATGCGAACAACCAGATCGAACAACTTTTCCCCTTGAATAACTTGCGTGACGGCCTGGCCGCCGACGGCAGCAGAAATCACAGCTTCCACATCCGCGACGTTGATGCCATAACGCGCAATCTTGTCGCGGTCGACGTCGACCAGCAGGCTGGGCTGACCAAGTTCGCGAACCACGGTGAGCTCGGTGAAACCAGCCACCTTCGAGAGCGTGTTCTTGATCTGTATGGCTTTGTCTTGCAGTACATTCAAATCTTCGCCGTAGACCTTGACTGCTAGAGAACTCTTCAGTCCGGTCAGCGCCTCGTCCACGGCATCTTCGGCGGGTTGCGTGTAGTTGAAAATAATCCCGGGAAAGGCAATGAGCTTCTTGTTGATCGATTCGATCAACTGCTTCTTTTCGCTGAGAGCGCCTGCCCAATTTTTGTCTTTGTAGGGCTTGAGACCCACGTAGAACTCGCAGTTGAAAAAGCCGGTGGGATCGGTGCCGTCGTCAGGGCGCCCTAACTCTGAGGCGACCACCGTGACTTGCGGATAAGAACTCAGGATGTCGCGTATCTGAGGAGCGATCTTGCTGGCCTCATCGAAGGAAATGGTATAGGGCATGGTCGCGCGTACCCAGAGCGCGCCTTCGTCGAGGTGAGGCATGAACTCGCCCCCGATGAAGGGAACAAGCAGCAGCGCCGCGGCAAAGATGAGTGCGGCAATGGCAATGGTAATCTTCGGATGATCGAGCGCCCAGTCCAATTGACCGGCGTATTTTCCTTTCATCCACTCAAAGGCGCGATTCGGTTTCTCATGCACGCCCTTCTTGAACCAGTAGGAGGCCAGCACTGGAATGAGCGTGAGAGTCAGAATGAGCGCCCCGACCAAGGCAAACGACATAGTCTCGGCCATGGGGTGGAACAACTTACCGGACGGCCCGCTCAAAGCGTAAATCGGTAGATATCCGGCAAGAATAACGGCAACAGAATAGAAGATGGGCCGATCCACGTCTTTGGCGGCGGCGAGGATCACCTCATTCAGGTTGTACTGTTGGCCCTCGCGCAAGGCCAGTTCGCGGTAGATATTCTCAATCATCACCACGGTGCCGTCGATGACAATCCCGAAGTCGATGGCACCAATGGAAAGCAGATTTGCGGCAACATCGTGCGCGTGAAGCACGATGAAGGCAAACAAAAGCGAGAGCGGAATGGTGAGCGCAACAATGACCGCAGCCCGGAAGCTGACCAGAAAAAAGACCAGGACGATCAGTACCAGCACCATGCCGCGGAGCAGATTCGCCTCGACGGTGTCGGTTGTAAGATCTACCAATTCGCTGCGGTCGTAATAAGGATGAACTTTGACGTCGGGCGGGAGGATATGACGGTTCAGTTCGTCGGTCTTCGCCTCCACGCCCTTGAGGACGTTTTGCGTCTGCTCCCCGCGCAGCATGAGAATTACGCCTTCAACTGCATCGTCATTTTTCTGGTAGCCGAATTGGCCGAGGCGTGGCGCATGTCCAATGGTTACATCTCCTACGTCACGCACTCGGATGGGAACACCCTTGTTGGCGCCGACCACAATGTTTCCAATGTCATCTGTATTTCGGACCAGACCGATGCCGCGAACGTAATAAAACTGTCCGCCTTGCGAGTAGAAGCCGCCGCCGGCATTGGAATTGTTGGCTGCTAAAGCAGCGGTCACTTGCGGAATGGCCAGGTGATACCCATAGATACGCGCCGGGTCGAGTAAGACCTGGTATTGCATTACGGTTCCGCCGAAGCCGGAGTCGTCGGCTACTCCGTGAACCGATCGATAAGCCCTCGCGACCACCCAGTCTTCAATGGTTTTCAGTTCCTGAGGACTGCGGTCGGGACTTTCCAGAACATAGCGATAGACGAGGCCGCTGGGGCTGAACAAGGGCGCGAGGGTTGGGGTCACGCCTGTCGGCAGCGTAGCCTGCGCCAGCCGCTCAAAAACAATCTGTCGCGCGAAGTAATCGTCCGTGCTCTCCTCGAAGGTCAAGATAAGGTCCGACAACCCATACAGTGAGATGGAGCGCATCACACTCATGTGCGGGACGCCATTCATCTCGAGTTCGAGAGGAAGAGTGACGAGCCGTTCGACTTCTTCGGCGGCATGATCAGGCCACTGGGTGATGATTTCTACCTGGGGGGGAGAGAGGTCCGGATAGGCATCGACGGGCATCCTCTGAAAAGACAGGATCCCCCCAACCGAGATGAAGACGGTCAGCATCAGCACGAGAAACCGTTGACGCAAAGCCGCTTGGACTATTCGATGGATCATTCAGTTGTGGTGAATACCATTCTCGCCAGAGTTGTTAGAACGTCTCTCAAAGTCTTCGCGATACGGTTAACGCTGCAACGAGTTTGAAAACTGCAGGAACAAGCTGCCATTCCCGATCACACGGTCACCAGCTGTCAGCCCACTGAGAATCTGCGTCTGCCCACTCAAACTTTCTCCAAGTGTTATCGAGCGCCTGCCGAACTGGTTGGAGGATGCCGCGGCATAAACAAAAGGCTGGTTCTCGGCATCACGCAGTACGGCGGCATCCGGAATCGCAATTGCCTTGCGAATTGTTCCCGCATGGACGGTCGCCACCACATACATATCTTTCTTCAACTTGTCGCCGGGATTGGGAGTCTCGATGCGCGCCTGCAGCGTTCGCGTGCTCGGATCCAGCGAGGCCGCCACATACGCAATTCGCCCGTGGAACACTTCAGGATAGGTATCGGTCTGAATGTCGACCGAATCGCCCACGCGCACGTAGGGCAAGTCTTTCTGATAGACATTCACCAGAACCCAAACGGTGCTGATGTCGGAGATCATGAAACATTGGGTGGTCCCGGGTTGAATGACTTGTCCCGCAGAAACATCCTGCTCGACGACAAGGCCGCTGATGGGCGCCTTCACGGGAACTTCGAACGAAGGCGGCGCCTTCACGAGCGCGTCAGGATCGGTAATGCCCATGACCTTCAGGGCGGCTTGCGCCGATGCGAGGTCACCGCCTGCCTGAACCTCGACCGATTGTGCCTGCTCTACATTCTGTTCGGCGATCGCGTGATGCTGATACAGGTCCTCCGCCCGGGCATAAGCCTTTTGCGCCAGGGCATAGGCATCTTTGGCTTTGAGGTAGTTGGTACGGAGCTGCGAGTAATCTGGACTCGCGACATACAGCATCGGTTCGGCCTGACGCACTTTCTGCCCGGGAACCACGACGACTCTGCTGACCGGGCCGCTCACTTGAGTAATGACCGGCGTAGTGCGGAAACTGTTGTAAGCAACGGCACCGGTCAGGCGCAGGGATCGAGTCAACGTCGTCGGCTGAACGGTCAAGACTTGAACGTGCGCCATCTGGTCAGGTGGAATCGTAAACAACTCGGCGCTGTTGGAACTGGTTGCGCCGCTTGAGTTCGCTGCCGCGTTGGTGCCTGATCCCGAGCAAGAGGCCAGCATGAGGGTGATCGTCAATATCGCGGCCAAACCAGCCAGTTGCCGCAGATTTTTCCTGACACTCATGGCAGGTTCCTCGTTCCCACAGCTTCCTTCAATTGTTCCAGAGCCGTCATATAGGATGCGAGCGCCTGGCGATAAGCTAGCTGCACAGAGCGGTAACTGCGTTCCGCGTCGAGAAAATCCAGGAGGCTGGCGGCGCCGCGCTTGTATGCGTACTCGCTAATGTCGCGCGAATCCTGCGCCTGCTTCAGGTAACCGGATGTGTAGAGTTGGACGACTTCATCGTTGCTCCAGACGGCCTCGAGGGCGTTGGCAACATCGGAAAGAACTGTATCGCTGGCTGCCTGCTGCTGTTCTTGTGCTTGCGTGAGTGCATACCCGGTACGAGCGATCTCTCCCTGATTACGGTTGAAGATCGGCAATTCAAAATTGGCAAAGATCGAAGCCGTATTTTCTCCGGAGACGTGGGTGAAGTCGTAGGTGCCGTTTACATCCACTTTGGCGTTGGCTTTGGCGAGGAGGATTTGACTCTTGGCCGCCGTTATTCCCAGTTCCGCGGCGCGAAAGTCGGGGCGCTCGCGCATCGCTTTCATCTGCAAGTCTTCCAAATTTGCCTTGATCGGCTCATAGGCCAAGTCCCCAACCACGTCATAGTTGGCTGGCACCGAGTTGTAGCCGAGGAATTCACGCAGCCCGACCAGTGCCTGTACTTTGGCCAGCCGGGCGGAGGAAACGTCTGTCTGGAACTGCAGAAGTTGCAGCTTGATCTTGAGATAATCACCTTCCCCGATGTAGCCCGCATTGAGTTGGGCTTCGCCAATATCGACCGTCTGCTGGAAACCTTTCAGATCCTGAAGCGCGAATTGAAGAGTGGATTCCGCCAGTAAGACGCTGACAAACTGCTGGCCTACGTTGAAAGCTAGAGTTCGTTCGGCATCACTGGTCTGCGCCCGAGTAACGGAGGTTTGATCGCGAGCAGCTTGCACTCGGCGTTGCCGCTTGTGTCCGCGCTCAAAGAGATAAGAGAGACCGATATCGAACTGTTGGGTTTCGTTCAGATTGTCGCCGGAAAAATCTTGCGGGCTAAAAAACGGAATGAACTGGGTGTCAGCTCCCAACGTAGGATTGGGGCGCAGATTCGCGGTAATCTCTTGCGCTTGGTTTTGAAGTATGAGAGTTCGGGTGGCTCTTAGGGAATGGTTGTGCAACAGCGCCAAATCAATGGCCTGATCAAGACTGACCAGAGTCGTATTTTGTCCACTACTTGAACCCAGGAACGCGAAAAAAATCGTAGCCGGGGCAAACTTCCGAAAATACCTGAAGAGCATAAGAGTTGAGATCAAAGTGAACAGACAGCGCCCCACCAGCAATCGAAGGAAGGTCCCAACCTGACGAAGACGGCGCCAGCATCCGGGTCCGTACGATCCTCCTAACTAAGACTGCGACTCAAGCTCAATTGGATGTATTCTAATGCACCGCCCCAGGGTTCGGGTTATTGTCCGAGATGGTCCGGCTAGGGCTGTGCCGTAGCCGGAGGGCGATTGCAGCAATAGAGTAGATCGCAATGGTGATGGGCAAAAGCGCCCGCATCCCCAGAAGGAGTGAGAGATTCTCCAATAGACCGCCCACAACAGCTCCCAGCACATTGGCGCCCAGCGCCGCGCCGGGAGAAGATTCTTCCCGGAATTCCAGAGAAAACAATAGTCCGGCGAATACCACCGGCACCGCAAAAACGATTGCAACCATCGCCCCCACGAGTGCTGGCTCACCCGGCACTCGGGCAAACGGCAGGCCGTAAGCCACGAGCAGTCCCGCGAGCAACGGCACGACGATCCAGTCTCTCGACAAAGATTTCGGAAAGTACCCGACCACCTTGTTCGCAACCAGCAGCGCAGTCAGCAGGATGGAAATGACAACTCCGTTCACCTGCCACGTTGTCCCGAAATAAAGAGCCAACCGGCTGATCACCTGCGTTTCCAGCAGCATGAAACCGGCGCCCATGCTGAAAAAGAATAGCGATGGAGGCTGTTGGCGGGCCGCAGGAATTCTGGAATAGAAGCCCAAGGTTACGAGGATGACCAGCACTGCGAGCGAGAGATACGTGCGGGGGATGCTTCGAACTTCCTGCTAGAGGTATGGCCAGTCATCCGTCGTAACGGGGACATCTTTCGAGTGGGTAGAGAACCGATTTCGAGAAACGAAAGCGGCAAGGCTGGGATCCCGGGCGAGGGCCTCCTCGCTCTGCCCCGAAGCAGAAACTGCAAAACACACTGCCGCGGGCGTGTAACTGGAGCCCGCATAAAAAACGAGCGGAGGCCTGCCAAAAGTCTGCTGCAGCATCCGGGAGAGGCGGCGGCCCATCCAAGCACGATCCACCGCAAATTTCAGACACAAGACGCCGTTGGGATTGAGATGGTCCCTAGCCTCACGGAACGACTCCATGGTGTAAACGAAATTGTCGATGCGCATGTTGGAGTAATCCGAAAACTGGGTATGCGAATCCAAGAGGGCAAACAGTGCCAAATCGTAACGTCGCGAACTTCGCTTCAGGAAGGCCCGCGCGTCGGTCAGATTGACCTTAACCACGGGCGAGTCGTAAGGGCGTTCGGGATGCTCGCGTTTCCCCAAAGCCAGGATGGCTGGGTCAATCTCAACCGCGTCCACCTCAGAACTACCGTTGCGCAAG
>Ga0073928_10009831_pt1 | contig 11545 bp, 10 predicted proteins | sample PaiPotPPA55metaG_FD_76969 | JGI IMG/M metagenome (GOLD analysis project Ga0073928, IMG submission 76969) | Iron sulfur acid spring bacterial and archeal communities from Banff, Canada, to study Microbial Dark Matter (Phase II) - Paint Pots PPA... ...
ACGGAGCGAATGTGTTCCATTTCCTCGGTGATGATGGTCAGCCCATTGGGCAGCGCAGTGCGGCGGATATTGCGATCTGCGTCCATATGCATTGTCCCTATTCTCACACACCTGCTCGGCCCGCGTGGCCCGGAGGCTAAGTGTCAGAAACACCGCGACTTAGCCTTGTAGCCACGTGTATTGGATGCGAATTTCTTCTAAAATGGTTCCAGAGGTCCTGACAGCCTCAGTCTATGAAAACGCTCCAACAACGAGTTCTTCTAGGTCTTGATCTTCAAGAGCTTACGAAAATGGTTGAAGACGCGGGCCAACCCTCGTACCGCGCAAAACAGCTTTTTCACGCGCTTTACACCCAACGCGTAAACTCCGCCGACCATGTTTCGACTCTGCCGAAAGAATTTCGTTCGATGCTTGCGGACGAAGGCATTTCGCTGGGCTTGCCTGGCATTCAGAAGAAGTTCATTTCTTTCGACGGCACAGTGCGCTACCTGATCGAACTTGCCGACCACGAGACCATTGAGACAGTGTGGATGCCGGAAGGCGATGGCGGAGAAGCTGGCGATGGCAGCGAAGCAGGCGCGGAAATTGAGGCTCACAACCCTCGCAGTTGGCGCCGTGCGACGATTTGCGTCTCCAGCCAGGTCGGATGCGCGGTCAATTGTCAGTTCTGCCTGACTGCGTTGTTGGGAATCAAACGCAATTTGAGCGCGGGAGAAATTACCGGTCAGGTGATTGCGGTATTGCAGGACCAGAAAGTTTCACCGCCAGACGAGCGCGTGAACCTGGTGTTCATGGGGATGGGTGAACCTTTTTTGAATTATGACAACTTCATCAAAGCTACGCGCCTATTGGTGGAGGGAGTCGGAATTCCTGAGTCTCGGATGACAGTCTCAACGGCTGGCATCGTGCCGCGAATTTACGATCTGGGCGCGGAGTCGGTGCGGCCGAAGCTCGCAATCTCGCTCACCGCGCCGAACGACGCGCTCCGCAGCCAGTTAATGCCCATCAATCGCAAGTGGAATCTGGAACACTTGCTGGGGGCAGCGCGCGAGTACCCGCTTCGCAACCGGGAGAAGATTACTTTCGAATACGTGCTACTGAAGGACGTGAATGATTCTCTATTGCATGCGCGCGAACTCGCAGAGTTGGTGCGCGGTGTGAAGTGCAAAGTGAACCTAATTGCGCTCAATCCGGGGCTGGGAATCCAGTTTGAAATGCCGGAGGAGAACAGCGTGGTGGAGTTCCAAAAAATATTGGTCGGCGCTAATGTGCCGGTTTTTGTCCGTCGTCCTCGCGGCCGGGATATCTATGCCGCTTGCGGGCAACTGAAACGGACACTGGAGATGGCTACCTAGCCACGTGCGCCTGGGCGTGCGGTTCATCAACTTTTGCTTCGAGCGTTCCGGTTGCCATTAATGGTAGCTCGATCTGGAAAACCGCTCCGCCTTCGTCCCGATTGCGACACGAGATTTTCCCCCCGTGTTCCTGAACGATGCCGTAGCACATGCTCAAGCCGAGGCCGGTGCCTTGTCCTACCGGGCGCGTAGTGTAAAACGGATCGAAGACCCGGGCGGGATCCGTCATCCCCGGGCCGGAGTCTGAGAACTGAATCATCGCGGAGGCGCCGCTGATCTGCGTGGTCACAATCAGCGCGCCTCCACCACCGTCTGACATGGCATTTGCGGCGTTGTTGATTATGTGGGAGAACACTTGCAGAAGCTGGTTGGCATCTCCACGTACTGGAGGCAGCGATTCGGCTAGCTCTTCGGTGGTCCGCACCTTAGCAGCCTGCAATTGCGGCTGGCATAGTTTCAGAGCGGTGTGCAGAATGACGTTTAGGTCCTGGGAAGTCTTCGCTGAAGGCACTTGCTTTGCAAAGCTGAGCAGGCTGGCGACCAAAGCTCGAACTCGCTTTGCCTGTTGAGAAATTTTCTCCGCCAGACTCTTTTGATCAGGACTGAGGGGGGTAGTGGAAAGGAGTTCCGAATAGCCCAGCATCGCAGTCAAGGGGTTATTCAACTCGTGGGCCGCGCCTCCCACCAACTGGCCGAGTGATGCCAGCTTTTCCGATTGCACCAGTTGCGCTTGAAGTAGTTGCAAATCTTGAAAAGATTGCCGTGAAGAACGCAGCAAACGGATGAGTTCGATATCCAGAAAATGCTGTTTGAGGAAGACTAGGCCGCCCATCAGCAAGACCGCTCCCAGCGTCAGAACCAGGCGGAAGATGCGGACGCGGGAAGGGATGGCGCTATCGAACAGCGAGACATAGGCAAAGATGGGCAGCGAGAATACTGCCACCATGCCGATTCGCGAAGTCCACACTCCGCGCGCCAAAGACTTTGCTGGTCCAACTTGTTCGACCGGTATCTTCAGTGCCAGCAGGCCCGCCATGGTCATCCAGGCCATGGACGCCATCAGCGGAAGATCGTAGAGGCTGCCGGAATAATACTGGTGGCGGTTGATGGCCCAGTTCGCCACGTAGGAGCTTAACGAATAGAAGAGACTGGCTCCGAACCAGTGCGCATAGGTGGTCCTCCAGCGATCCGAGCTTCGCCACCAGACCAGCGCCAATCCCAGTAGGAACGCAGCCTTTTCCGCCACATACGCGACGTCCCAGTTGTGATCGTAGGCAGTCTCGTTCGGCTGCACGAATTGCCAGGGAATGACGACATACAAGTAAAGATAGACCCACCACAAGAACAGCAGAGCAAAGTCAAGAGTGCCAAGCCGGAGTTCAGTGTCGTCCTGACGGATATCGGGCTGCAAGGCCAAGGCGGCCATCATGGGCACAAAGTGGAGAAATAGAATGGCGTCCGCAGTGAAGGGATCGGGCACCTCTTGCCTTTGGACGACCTCGATATAAGCCCAAAGTATTCGGTACGCTAGCCACGAGGCAAGTCCGAGGCCCATCAATGACCAGAAGAGACGCGCTCGTCGGTTGGTTTTCAGGACGTTGAAGAGACATGCCAGCGATGCAAAGAGCAGCAGCGCGCATTGCATGAAGTCGCTGAATGCTGTCAGGGCGAAGCCCCGCCAGTGCAGAAAAAAGGATGCAAAGGACACCACGGCCTGGATGCCAACTAGACACACCAACCCTACCGCCCAGTTTTTAAAGCGATCGGACATATAAGCCTGTGGTCGCATTTTAGACCGTTATGATTTCAGCAGGATGTTACTTCGGTAATGGGCCAACCTTGGCAAGAAAATCGCCACGGGCGGTTGCGGCTTATGGCTCTGGTTTGGTGAGGGTCTAAGTTGCACTTGCTCTGTAACTTGTACTCGCCATAATATCCAAAGCAAGAAGACCGCTTTGTCCGTGCTCAGCCGAATCCCGATGTTCCGATTGCGTCCCCGATCGCTGTGGCGTGACCGGGCGCCATTCGGCCCGGAAGAAATCCGGCGCACCGAGCGCTGGTTAGCCACAGCCAGGGTATTTCTTGCCATTTCTGCCCTGGTCGCGGTGTGGCTGGATCCCGCAGGAGTCAAGTCGGTTTGGGCCTACGCACTTCTGGCCTTCTACATCCTTCAAGGCACCGCGATCATTTTCCTGCTGCGTTCGCGCCAGCAGTCGACTCCGTCCTTTCGCTTTTTGGTTCATGGCGCCGATGTGGTCTGGCCGGGAGTGATTTCTTTATTCACTACAGGTCAAAGCAGTCCGTTCTTTCTGTTTTTTCTTTTCGTCATCGCCGCCGCTGCTTATCGATGGGGGTTGTGGGAAACTGTGGCCACTGCTATTTCTTCGGTATCGCTGCTCTGGCTGGAAAGCTTTGCGTTGCGGCTGGGGCGGATTGAGCAACTCAACCTCTGGTTGCGGGCGCATCACCTACCGCTGGTGCGGGTAGATGCGGCTGACTTTGAGCCCAAACACCTCTTTATGCGCTCCGTATACCTGATTGTTATGGGGCTACTTCTGGGGTACTTGGCGGAGCAGCAGAAGAGGCTCCGCGCCGAGAAGGACGTCGCCGCGCGCTTGCTCGGGCTGGTACGAATGGATGCCGGATTGGGCGGAGCGCTCTCTGAGATTGTGGCGCAGTTGCTACGCATGTACGGCTCTCGGAAGGCATTGGTAGCTTCGCGGGAGAGCGGAAATCCCCGGGTTTCGGTCGGCATCCTGGAGTTGAAGAACGGAATGACCCAGTTGCAGTGGATGGACTCGGGACTATCGGGCTCGGAGACTTATCTGGGGCAGAGTGCCGCCAGCACTTGTTACGCGAAGAGTTGGTTGGGGAGTCCTGAGTTCGACGCCGTTGGCTTGGATGCGGAGGGCGCGCTGGTGCGCAACCTCGATACCGGCTTCCTGAAGCGTTTCGCAGAGACGCAAGCATTTCAACACCTGATCGCAGTTTCGTTTTCGTTTGGTCCGGAGCTTTCGGGGCGGCTTTTTCTGATGGAGCCGGCCTTGAGTTCCAGCGTCCAGGAGGAGCTCCATTTTCTGCAGGACCTGGCGCGGCAGGTTGGTCCTGCCGTTTACAACCTCTACCTGTTGCGCCGGCTGCGGCGGCGGGCGGGCGCTTTGGAGCGCGCGCGTCTGAGTCGTGAACTGCACGACGGTGCGGTGCAGTCGCTGATCGGCGTAGAAATGCAGGTGGACGTGCTGCGTCGAAATTATCCCGGCGCCGAAGCCATGGGCGGAGAACTTGACCGCATTCAAAAACTGCTCCGGGAAGAAGTCCTGAAACTGCGCGAACTGATGCAGCAGATGAAGTCGGCAGACATTGATGCCCGCAAACTTCCCGCGTTTCTGCGCGATGCAGTGCAAAGATTTCAGCGCGAAACCGGTATTGCGGCGGGATTTTTTATGGACGACGGAGACCTGCTTCTGCCGCCGCCGGTGTGCCGCGAGCTGGCGCGCATCGCGCAGGAAGCGCTGGTGAATGTACGTAAGCACAGTGGTGCCAAGCAAGTGTTGATCCAGTTGCTGGAGCGTGGAGGGAATTGGGAACTCGTAATCGAAGACGATGGCGGCGGTTTTCCGTTTGCCGGCCGAGTTTCGCAATCTGAACTGGATTCTGCGGGGCGTGCGCCCGCCATTATTCGTGAGCGGGTGCGGCTGATTCACGGCGAACTCACGATAGAATCAAAGCCCGGACAGGGCGCAAGGGTCGAGGTTCTGGTGCCGCAGACGCCGCAGGTAGTGTCAGGTTAAAGTGCTGCACTACGGGGGCACGGAGAAAAGCTCGGCCACTGATTTACATGTTTTTTGAAGCTTATGGATAGTCGAAGACCGCAGACCGTACGTATTCTCATTGCCGACGACCACCCGATTTTTCGCGACGGGTTAAAACGGTTGCTCGAGTCGGAGCGCGATTTCAAAGTCGTTGGTGAGGCCTGTGATGGCGTGGAGGCAGTCAAAATGGTTCGCCAGTTGAAGCCGGAGATCCTGCTTCTCGACCTGGCGATGCCGCGGCGTCCGGGCCTCGAAGCCTTGCGGGAAATGAGTACCGACACCACAGGGGTACGAGTCATCCTTTTGACGGCGGCGGCGGAGAAAGATCAGATCGTTGAGGCGCTGCAGTTGGGGGCTCGCGGTGTGGTTCTCAAAGACTCCGCGACCCAGATTCTGCTCAAGAGCATCCGCGCCGTGATGGACGGGGAGTACTGGGTGGGCCGGGAGAGTGTCTCAAACCTGGTGCAGTATCTGCGGGGTCTGGTTGGGTCCTCCAGCAATGTCGCCCGTCAGCGGAGATACGGGTTGACGCCCCGGGAATTGGAAATCGTCTCTGCGGTAGTTGCCGGCTACGCCAACAAGGAAATTGCCGAGCATTTCAAGATCAGCGAAGATACGGTCAAACATCACCTGAGCAACATTTTTGACAAAGTCGGGGTCTCCACTCGGCTAGAACTGGCGTTGTTTGCGGTGAATCAGGCCCTGCCGTTCAAGCCCATCATCTAGGTGATGGCACCTTCGGGCCATTGTGGCTGAACTCCGGCAATTTTAGAGTTTAAGCCTTGCGAATTGGGGAGTTAGGCCATGCGAACACGGGGGCTATCACGGAACCTAACACACACACATCAAAGGGGTTCGTTATCAGAAAGGCGTTAGGGGACGTAGCTAGGCTTGGGCGGGACGACCGGGGTCAGGACATCGCGGAATATGCGGTGATGCTAGCGGTGATCCTCATCATTGTGATTGGGACAGTCAAGCTGATTGGAACCAATGCCAACAGCACATTTTCCAACGTTGCTAGCTCGGTCCAGTAACCGATTCTTCACCGAGGCACAAATCTTCAACAGGGAACGATCTTGGGACTTTTGATCCCGCGGGTCGCATTGCGAGTATCCACCACTAGGTTTGATTCTCGCACAATCCGCTCGTAGTCGTAGTCAGAGTGATCGGTGACGATCAGAACGCAATCGTATTGCGCGAGGTCTTTGAGTGGAGTGCACTTCATTTGGAGATCATATTTCCGCCCCCTGCCAACCTCGGGAAAGTACGGATCGTTGTAGCTGACCAGCGCGCCCTCTTTCTGCAGCAGTTCGATGATAGTGAGTGCCGGTGACTCCCGCAGATCGTCTATATCTTTCTTGTATGCCACTCCCAGTACCAGGACCTTCGATCCATTCAGCGCCTTCTTGTGCTGATTCAGCGCACGCGCCACCGAATCCATCACGTGGTAGGGCATGTTGCTATTGATCTCGCCAGCCAATTCGATGAAGCGGGTATGGAAATCCCATTCCTTTGCCTTCCACGACAGATAGAAAGGATCCACCGGAATGCAGTGACCGCCTAGTCCGGGGCCGGGATAGAATGGATGAAAGCCGAAGGGCTTGGTTGAAGCAGCTTCGATTACTTCCCAGATGTCGAGATTCATTCGCAGACAAAGCAGCTTGAGTTCATTCACCAGCGCGATATTCACACAACGATAAATGTTTTCGAGCAGCTTGGTCATTTCCGCCGCAGCAGGCGATGAAACTTGCACGGTCCGGTTGAAGATGGCGCCGTAGAGCGCACCCGCCAGTTCAGAAGCCTGCGGGTTCACTCCGCCAACGACTTTGGGGATGTCCCGCCGCGCCACGGTTTGGTTACCTGGGTCCTCGCGTTCGGGAGAAAAGGCCACAAAAAATGACTTGCCATCCGACTCGCCGCCGCGCGCGGCCTTCAATCCAAGCCGGTTGCCCTTTTCCAGAATCGGTACCAGGACTTCTTCCGTTGTTCCTGGATAAGTTGTGCTCTCGAGAATTACCAACTGGCCGGGTTGCAGGTGGGGCGCAATAGACTCTGCCGTCCCCGTGATATAGCTGAGATCAGGTTCGTGATACTGATTTAGCGGAGTGGGGACGCAAATGATGACCGCGTCCATGGTTTCCAGTTGCGCATATTCCGACGTAGCTGTGAAACCCTGATTGCGTGCCCTTTCGATCTCCGGCACGGTGATCCGGAAAATATAGGAGCCACCAGAGTTAAGCGTAGAGACCTTTCGCAGGTCAATGTCGAAACCCGTGACCGGAAAGCCACTCTCAGCATACAAAAGGGCCAGCGGCAGGCCGACGTAGCCGAGTCCGATCACGGCAACCTTAGCTTGACGTTGGTCGATCTTGCTCTTCAGTTCAGAAACGTGCGTGGCAGAAGCTGATTGGCTGCTCATAATTTATAGGGATTAGTCACGATTCTAGCATGGCCGATTTTCCGCTTCGGGAATCCTGGCCACTCAAGGTTCGCAGATTTAATCGTCTTTTAGCGCGAAATCTTGCTGCCCGCGAGTTACTTCCGTTACTGTTGTTGGGCCGGTAAAGGCTGGGCCTGGAAAAGGCCGAGCCGGAAAGAAAAGGAAGTCTTTTCAGATGCTGAAAATGCGGGTGATCTTGATCGTGATCCTTTCCGGGTGTTTGCTTTTTTCGCTGACCTCGGGAGTATTTCTGCTGATCAACAACCCCCAGCATGCCGACGTTATCGTGGTGCTGGCCGGAGAGACGTTCAGGCGTCCGAACCGCGGCCTCGAACTGTTGTCCGAGAACTACGCTCCAAGGATGCTGCTTGATGTACCTGCGGTAGAAATGATCTACGGCCAGAATGCCGTCGAATTAGCACAACGCTACCTGCAGCAACTGTCCCAAAGTCAATCAGTGTCGGTCTGTCCTATCGTGGGTCTCTCCACGAAAGCGGAGACTCGGGATGTCGCGCGATGTCTGGAAAAATCGGGAGCGCACAGCATTTTGGTTGTCACCTCGGACTACCACACCCGCCGGGCGCTAAGCATCTTCCAACATGAGTTGCCGCAATACACGATTTACGTTGCCGCGGCCCGCGATCCCGGGCAATTTAACGCCACCTGGTGGAAACGCCGGCAGTGGGCAAAAATGAACTTCGACGAATGGATTCGCTTGGCTTGGTGGGAGGCGGTCGACCGTTGGCGGTAGTGGTTACTCGAAGGATTCCGGACTCAGAACCCGATTGACCGGCGCGCGCTCGCTGATTACGATCACCAGTGGCAGTCTGCCGGTGTCAGGCTGCGATCGGGTGTGTCTTATGTTGCGGAAACTTATCAGCGGGTGTCTGATTTTGCTTACGCCGTGCGCTTTGTTCGGACAGGAAACGGGCGCCGCCGTGATCTACGGCACGGGTTCGGTATTTCTGAATGGAGCAGCGCTTTCGAACTCCTCCGCCGTGACCATCGGGGATGTTGTCCAGACCCGAGACAACGGCGTGGCCAATATCAACGCCCCAGGCGCGACCATCGTAGTCGAGTCCAATACCATCGTTCGCTTCCAGAGCGGAGGCTTCGCACTCGATCGGGGAAACATTTCGGTTGCGACCGGCAAGGGAATGAGCGTATTTGCCCGCGACTTCAAGATCACTCCAACTTCAGGTGACTGGACAGAATTCTATGTGGCCCGCGCCAGCGGGAGCATTCAAATCATTGCGCGCAAGAACAGTGTGACCGTAACTTGCGGTTCCAATTCATCTACCGTACGGGAAGGGCAACAAATCTCTCGCGAAGATGCGGCGGATTGCGGCTTGGTGTCGAAGCGAGGAGGCAGTGCTCCTACCGCCGCCGAAGCCCCCATTCTGGACTCGCAGCGGTTGCAGCAGATCGGAATCGGTGCGGGTGCCGGACTGCTGGGATGGGTTCTGTTTCAGGGCGACGAACCGGCTAGCCCCTCAGCTCCGTAGGTAATCAGAACTCAGCTTCGACTCAGGTAATAGACTTCAATGACACTCTTGCCCTTCGGCTTGGCCGAACTGTGAATCTCCTATTTCCAGCAAGTCTGTAGGTCTCAAAATCATGGTGATCGATGGTCAGAATCAGACTGATGGATTCGCGATTTGCGACATGGACGAGCGTGGCATCGGCGAAATCCATCGGATGGTCATCATAGTGGGACATCAGGGTGCGGATATCAGGTAGGTCTGCATCCGTCAGGGAGGCTAGCGTGACGGTCTCAGAATCGAAGAGATCCCACGCCGGCCCGATTCTGCCGAAGTCACGAATGCTGAGGTGGAGCACCTCGGTCATCACGGCTTCTGTCGTCAACAGAGGAAACGAAACTGATCGGAAGGCTTCAACGCAGGCATGGTGCCACTTATCGTCCCGGTCCAACAGAGCAAGAATGGCACCTGTGTCAACGAGCGCGCTTGCGGGCATAGCGTTCTCTCACGATTCCGCGAACTCTCTGCGAAGCGTTGGCAGCCCGGGGTGCGAGTCGCCACCGGAGAGTGAACCGGCTATGGCCATCACCCGCTTCCGGATTCGCTCCTGCTCAAGACCATCAATGGGCCGCTGATCTCATCGAGAAGTTGGGCACGGACTTGCCTTCGCGTCGTGCCTGTATCTCGAGTTCCAGCTTCTTCTGAGCCGAAACCCGCCAGCTATAGACTTCCGTTTTCATGCACTACAGTGTAGTGCAAATGCAAAGTGAGCGGAATCTGCCGGACAAGGGATCTACTTTTTTAAGGTGTCGGCGACCGGACTTGGTTCTGTGTTTGCCTTCACACAAACGTGTCTTGCCAACCACGCCGGATGCGACGTGTTTCTCTCTAAGTGATTCGTAATCAGTATTATGCCGCTTGGCCACTTCCGTGCCACTCCTCTAACCGCAGTCCCAACGGAGGGGAATATGGCAAATATCAATCGCACACCGGAAAGTGGAAATCAGAATTTCAAGCAAATCGAAGGAGACAGCTGGCAGAGCATCTATCTGCCGGTAATCTGTGCCGGAGTCGTCATGGCAGTTGTGTTGGCTGTGGCCATCGCCTGCTCAAAGACGTCCGACAAACGGGTCGCCAAAATCAGCGCGCCGTCAACATCAATGCCGGAAGCCACCAGCACTGCGCGGAGCACCAGCGTGGCGGCTCCAGTGGTTGCAAAGAAACTGGTCAAGAAGCAGCGTCCAGCAAACGCAACTTACGTGAATGCCACCTACGGGGTTTCATTCAGCTATCCGCGCAGGTACAGCCTGCAGGCGGGAGACAAGAAATTGTCCATGCGGATGCCAGCGAGCTTCTTGAAGCCGGGAGCAATTCAGGTTGCAACGGTGGACATGCCAGATGATCTGTATCCCGATACAGATTTTTCCACCGCGCTGCTCAACGTGAGCGTGAACCCCAGCCTGACGGCGGACGAATGCGGACAATTTGCTCCGAACTCGAAAGATGTCGAGGCTGCGAAGCCCGCAAACGCCAAGCTGGGCGCCAACGAGTTCGCAGAAGTCGAACAGATGAACGGCGGGCAGATGAATGGAGGGACCAACAGCCAGTCCGACCTGAAGTACTTCCGTCTGTTCAAGAATGGCGCGTGCTATGAATTCGCGCTGGACGTAGAAACCTCGCGAAAGCCGGATGTGGACCTGGCGCAGGCGGACCGCGGGAAGATTTTCCAGCAGCTGGAAAAGATTCTCGCCACCGCTAGGATTATGGATGTGGAACTTTCCGGCGTGCAGAAGACAGAGTCGGCGGCCAGCGCAAAGACGCAGGAGACGCCAGCTTCGACTGCTCCGGCTTCGGCGCAAGCCAAGGTGGTGACTCCGGATCAGAAGTCAGATCAGAAGTGAAAAGTTGTCACTAGGGTGCCCCTCCTTGTCGCTCCGGCTTTTGGAGGGACAAGGCGGGGGTCTTGTTCTTTGAGCTGGGTGACGGTTTGTTGTATTTTACTTCCTGCGCGATCGCACGATCGCTTCCCGCGCCTCTTGGTCGGCGGTTCTCCGGCGTTCCGTCTCCCGCTTGTCCCAAAGCTGCTTGCCTTTGGCGAGGGCAAGCTCCAGCTTCACTCGACCGTTCTTGAAGTACATGCGAACGGGAATCAGGGTGAGACCCTTCTGCTGGGTCTTGCCAATCAGCTTACGAATCTCTTCCTTATGCACCAACAGTTTCCGGGTGCGCAGCGGAGCATGGTTGTAGATATTGCCATGTTGATAGGCGCCGATGTGGCAGTTGAGCAGCCACAGTTCGCCGTCTTTAATCAGGCCGTAGGCGTCTTTTAGGTTGACTTGGCCGCCTCGAACGGACTTGACCTCAGTACCACTCAAGGCAATGCCTGTCTCAAATTTTTCCAGCAAGAAGTAGTTATGAGAGGCGATCCTATTGACAGCAGCATCTCTCTGCCCGGCG
>Ga0073928_10009832_pt1 | contig 11545 bp, 9 predicted proteins | sample PaiPotPPA55metaG_FD_76969 | JGI IMG/M metagenome (GOLD analysis project Ga0073928, IMG submission 76969) | Iron sulfur acid spring bacterial and archeal communities from Banff, Canada, to study Microbial Dark Matter (Phase II) - Paint Pots PPA... ...
AGCGCGCGGGCTTGAGGGCCGCCTCCCACTCCAACATCATCAAGCCAGCGATCAGAACCGCTCGAGTTCGCGTTGTTGGGCTTCTTTTTCTCTTGCATTCAAACACGGTATCTACCGCGCTTCGCAACGAGTTCTTCTCACCGTGACCCAAACCAGACTTCGAGCCTGCCCAATGCTGGGAGGGCCGTGTGGCAGGCTTCAATCCCAACCAACGCCGGCGCCAGTCGGGCAAAAAACGGCAGCACCTCCGAGCGGCTGAGCTTTCGTTTGAGAACGGCTTGTCCCGAATCATCGATGCCGTGAACCTGAAAGATGTTCTTGGCCAAATCTAGCCCGATTACTGCTATTTGCATAACCCGCCTCCATCGTTGCGATCGCCGCTGATGTTGCGACCATTCGGCAACCAGGGGAAGCGGGGCCGTCCATTCCAACATGACCGCACCCGACCAAACCGTTCAGCGCAAAAAAAAGTGCTTGCCATGAGGCCGTCCACATATGTCTCACAGGCGCTGACGACGGACATTCGCGCAGTCCCCATGTCCCATGAGCGAGGCGTTCGAGCACGTCCACCTATTGTACTCAAAGGCGAACATGCTCATCGCTCATCAAGGCCGCCGTCCGATGTGAGACGACCCCCATCGAAGGCCGCTGTGATTTGCTTGCGCGAAACGGCTGGAAACGAGAACGGCAGGAGATTATTGTCAGTCATGGCGAGTGTGGTTGGCGCGAATGGCGTGAGGGGTTGGTATTCGCAACCGAATCCTACGCAACATCAGCGAATTACGCCACGCTCGTCAGACAAAATGCACCTGTCACGAATAAGATGGGCTAGTGCTGCCTTATTCAAACTGGCCCGCTACCGGGCGCCCCGCGCTATTGACAAGCAAAACGAATGAACGTGATTTGTCATTCGGGCCCCTCATGGTCGTTGCGACTTTATGGTTGATCGAGCCTTGTAATTAAAAGGTGATAGATGAATCAAGTCGTTGAAGCTTTGTCATTGCTTATCCCTTATGATATAGACAAACAAAAAATACGTAAAGGTCCTCATACCGACGGAGGATATATACTTGTTGATGATATTGTAAGTAGTCAGGTAATTATAAGCTATGGTATTGGTTTAGAGTATAGGTTTGATCAGGAAATGGCGGAGGGAGGGAATGATGTCTACATGTTTGATCATACGATCGAAGACATTCAGGCAACAAACAGTAAGATGCATTTCTTTTGTGAGGGCGTTGCCGGACACACGGACCCTTTTCAAAATTTGTTCAGCATCGAGGACCATTTGCAAAGGCATCAGATCGGCGGAGATCGCTTGATTTTGAAGATGGATGTCGAAGGCGCAGAATTCGATGCGTTAAAAACTCTTCCGGATGAGATTTTAGCTCGTTTCGAGCAAATTGTTTTGGAAGTGCACGGCTTGAATTTTCTCGACGATCACGTTTATCGAGGCAATTTTTGTGAGGTTTTCCGTAAGCTCAACCGATTTTTCACGCTGTTTCACGTTCATGCCAACAATTGTGATGGGCAGAATGGGCTTCACATAGTATCTGGAATCCCCGTTTCTAGCATCCTAGAGCTATCTTATGTCAGATCGAGCAGTGTTCATCGCCGTTCGTCTCAAACGTTATATCCGACAACGATCGATTATCCTAATACAGGTAACAAGGACAAATTGTTATGGTTTTTTCCCTTCTTGCCGACTTTCCTTACTTTGGAAAATTTCGCCGCATGTGAGGAGCGTATTGAATTCTGTCTCAAAACGCAATCCCGCTCGAGTACCACTCAATTAAGTGGTTATTCTCTTGTGAACGTCGCGAAAGGCAAGCCGGCCACGCAAAGTAGCTTCTCGCAATGGTCGGGGGAATCCGAATCAGCCCGTGCTGTCTCGGGTTCAATTCCGGATGCATTCGCATTCCATACCGAAGTCGAAGATTGCCCTTGGTGGCAAGTCGACCTGCTCGGCATCTTTCCAATCGAGTCCATTGTGGTTCACAATCGGTTGGACATGCTTGCAGAACGGGCGAAAACCCTGAAGGTGGAAGTCTCCGATGACAATGCGAACTGGCGTCTTGTTCATGCTGGCTTGGCCTTTTTCTCGGGAGGCGAAAGTGGCCCTCCACTGACCTTACGCTTGGATGGCCGGATCTGTGCTCGATATGTTCGGATCTCCTTGACCGAGCGAGAATACTTGCATTTGGCCCAGGTCGAGGTGTTTGTTCGTGCGGAGATCCTTGAATTCATGGAATTTCGAGAGCGGCATGGTTTGACCAATCTGAGGCTGAGAGCCGAAGACAAAGCAAAACCTTGGTGGCTCTATTCGATCGAGATGAATTCCCTGGCCGATGCAACGAAACCGCTTATCGGACTGAAGATCAATCACAACGGCCGCTTCGGCAATCTGCTTCAGCAATTCGCGAACGCTATCATTTTTGCGGAGCGAGCCGGACTGAAATATGTACAACTCGGTCGGCACGAGTTGATCGACCCTACCGATCCTATCTCGGTTGGAAATCTGACATTGCTTCCAAGTCATGTCACATTACCGCCCGAGGGCACGTTTCTTTCCGGAGTCTTTCTCCATACCGCGGAATTCGCTCCGCTTCTCAGTCCAAACGAGGCGGAGCAGTGCCACGTGGTGCGGGAAATCATCCGTCCCCATCTCTCGGCCGGAATTCTTCCGCTGGACAGCGACCAATTTAAGGATGAATTGACGGTTCACATTCGAGCCGGCGATATATTTGACGGTGAACAAACGCTGTGGTCCTGGTATCGGCAACCACCGTTGGCTTTCTACATACTCGTCATGACCAGATTGCTTGCAAGTGGAACGATCAGTCGGGTGCGTGTGGTCTTCGAGGATCGCGGCAATCCCTGCGTCAACGCGCTGGAACAGTACTTGACCGAGAAACGAATTGCTTTCCGCATGCAATCCGGCACGCTCGCTGAAGATCTCTCAGTTCTCATCGACGCCCCACATCTCGCCTTTGGATTTGGCACATTTGGCTATGCTGTCTGCAAACTATCGAAGCGGATCGAGACAGTTCATTTTTTCGCCCCGGAGCTCAGTGGATATGCCACCGCAGGGGGCGGAAGCTATCGAATGATTCCCGTAATCGATAAGGTTTATTCAATCCACGACCGGGGAGGCGGCTACATCAAGGTTGGTGATTGGAAAAATACGCCCGAGCAACGCGAGCTCATGTGTAGCTACCCGATCGAGGCCCTGGAAGTCGAAGAGTTGTCACGTCATGTCAATTGAAATGTTTCATAATCCGGACCGGTTAAAGCAGGGTCACGAGAACGAGCAATGACATTCAGACAGACACTCGCTAAGGAACGTGATCTACCCCCTTGCTGCGTGAAATCAGAACCCGTTTTTTGGCAACGGGCTCGGCTTTGGTGCTCGGGCCCCGCCGAGGGACGCTCGATCAGGCCTACTTCACCCCGCTGCCGCATGTCGCGGCGGCTTAACCCCGGCAGGCGCTCCACTTATCAAATCGGAAAAACTGTTCAGACAAACCGAGCCAAGCCGACCCGCCCATGAATGTCATTGTTGATTTGCACTGCTGCGACGACATTCTGATGCCTGCCGGGTGCAAGCGATCAGCGTGGAGACGGAGCACGATCGGGACCACGTGCAACGCAATTTCGGTGGCCGGCCGACGATGATTGGCTTGACCTGTCACTGTCGGCGGCGGATGAGGCGGTTTTGACCGAGCGCAGCTTTGACATCGCGGTTGGTGCGGTCGAGGTTGAAGGCTTCGGGTCGATCGCCGCCACCGTCAAAGCCGGGTCGGGGTAGATCTCGTTCCAACTTCGAGAGAGACACGGAAGCGGTTCGAGTGTCGCCCCGACCTGCAGAAGGAGGTGCTCCATGTCGAGATGCTGGTGATCGAGATCGTGGAGGCGGCGGAGAGCGAGGAGATCGGCGCTGACCAAGATCACGCCTCACAGCGCCTTCGTCTACATATGTCAATCGACCACTCAACCCTGGGACGGGACAGACTTTGATCGTCGCATCCAGGATCTTTTCTGCGAAAGTTCTCATCGCATCTACGAAGGAGGAAAGACATGCCGATCATCAAACAAATAAGGCGCTCTCTCGTCAATCAGAAAAGTATTTTTTTAAATGAATTTATAATGAATGTCACTTCGCAGACCGGAGAAGACGGAATTATTTTAAAAATATTCGATATTATCGAAGAGAAAAATCGATGGTGCGTCGAATTAGGGGCCTTAGATGGTAAACAATTTAGTAATACATTCAATCTATTACAAAATAACGCGTGGAATGGTGTATTGATCGAAGGCAATGAGACAAGGTTCGATGCGCTAAAGGAAACTTATGCTGGCAATTCTCGCGTAACTCTTGTGCACAGGATGGTTTGCTTCAAAACAGCTGCCGATTCCTTGGATTTTGTCCTTAGAGTAATCCATGATATACCTGTTAATTTTGATTTTATTTCAATTGATATTGACGGAAATGATTATTACATTTGGGATTCACTGGTGTTTTTCAGGCCACGCTTGGTCATCATCGAATTCAATCCGACAATCCCAAATGATGTATTTTTTGTGCAGGATAAAGATTTTAATATAAATCAGGGAAGTTCCCTTCTTGCATTAATAGAGCTAGGAAAAACTAAAGGATATGAACTCGTGGGCGCAACGCCTTTTAATGGGATATTTATCGTAACAGAGGAATTCGACAAATTCAATATATCTGACAATAGTATTGACGCGATGTATACCCCGATTCTCGATGGGCGGATATTTCATGGATATGATGGCACGATATATACGGCTGGCATGGATCGGTTTTTATGGGGCCACGGAATGATCGCGCCAGATGCACTTCAGGTTCTGCCAAGGGAACAACGTGCCTATGGAGATCATCTTCCTCAATCAAATCGATTCAGCGGCAGCGGTCGCATGAAGGAGTAGGACTTTTGTTTCGGTATCTTCATCGACGATTGAAGGCGATGGCTTCCTTTGACAAATCGAGGGTTGAGGCTCAGCTTATTGATTTCGATACCGCGTTTTACTTCCAATATTATCCGGATCTGTTGCACCTAAAAGAGGCAAAGGCCTTGAAGATGCATTATTTGGAATATGGCATTAAGGAAGGTCGAAAAAAAAATTTAGCGGAGGCTACAAGAGACTTCGAGTCGCGGTTTGGTCCGGTTCCGAAGGACTTCAGCCCGCAGCTTTACAGTTTGTTCAATGAAGATCTCGCCCGAACGTTCTCTCATGATTGGCAGATCGCCTTTCATTATCTGGAATTTGGACGCAAGGAAGGACGCCGTTACAAGGCCTTGGATCATCACAACGAGCATCACAAAGGAGGGCAGCCGTTCTTGCCCTGGGTCGGCCTTTTCCGTTATGCCGACTTCGTAGCTAGCGCGCAGGGCTGGTTGGACCAAACACCGCAGACGAAAGAGCAGGCGGTGCGCATTTTCATCGAGGTCGGAATTGAAAGACTGGCTCCGCTCAATCTTGATCACACTTTCGATCCAGGATTCTACCGATCGGCCTATGATTTCGACGATTTCATCACCGATGCCGCATTGTATCGGCATTGGCTCAACATCGGCATCCCGAGAGGCTTTTTTCCGAGCGAGGAGAAGGCCTTGCAAGACTACGTCAGCAGCCATCAGTATCCGCCTTCCTTCGATTGGATCGGCTACAAATCTGCTTTGCCGAAGCGCGAGGCGCAAGGTCTGCGTAACCGAGTAGAAGTCTTGCATCATCTCTTTGAGCACGGTTTCGAAGGAGGACTGACCAACCATATCTTTGGACACCACGCGGGTGAACTCTTTGGCTCGATCGGGGACTATCATCTGATTCGTGGCCATTATCCCTTGGCCATCGCCGCCTATGATCGAGCCTCCGCCGGCAACAAAGCGGCCTTGGGCGTGGTCCATCTTCGCGGCGACGCCCATGCTGCCCTCGGGAACAACGCGGCGGCTCACGCCGATTTCGTCCGCGCGGCGGCCGGACCGTGCGCGAGCGTTTGGTCGCATATTCACGCTGCGCGGACGGCGGTCGCCGATGGTTCCTTCGAAAAATCCTTCGACTTATTGGCCAAGGCGCATCCGAAATGGGTCAAGAAGGCCGAATTTCGCGCGACCGTAAACGATATCATTGAGCAGTTTTTCGCCAGCAAGACGCAAGCGGCGATGGCCTTGTATGAGGCCGGGGACCGCCACATCGCCGACGCCTATATGTTCGAGGCACTCGATGCGGTTCGCGCGCGTATCACGCAACTGGAGGAGCTGCCACCCGCCCTGCCGGTTGCCTCCAAGGGTCACGTCGCGATTCTAGCAGATCACAATCTTGCGCAATGCAAGCATTACCGAGTGGAGCAAAAGCTATGCCAGCTGAAACATGCCGGGATTGCAGCACAGGCTTTCAGGCATAATGATCTCGCGCCCTTCATCCGCTCGCTTCTCGGCGCTCGGGCGGCGATCTTCTACCGTGTCCCCGCATTTCCCTCCATCATAAGGGGCATCCTGACGGCGAACGCGCTCGGCATTCCGACTTATTACGAGGTGGACGATCTGATTTTCGATGCGAGCCATTATCCCGATACCTTCGAATCCTACGAAGGGCAGATTTCGAAGGCGGAATACAATGGTCTTCTCTACAGTGTGCCTTTGTTTCGATATGCCATGGGGCTCTGCAAACATGGCATCGCATCAACGACACCGCTCGCGCTCCAGATCGAACCTGTCGTGCAAAACCATGACTGCCTCGTGCTGCGCAACGGCCTCGACGAGAGGAACTCAGTGGCAATCGACATGGGCCGCGCGCAGCACCCCGTGCGCGACACCGTTTCGATCTTCTATGGCTCCGGCACAAAGGCCCATAACAGCGATTTCAATGAACTCGCGGGTCCGGCGCTCCTCTCAGTGTTGGAACGATATGACAATGTCCGCCTCGTCATTGTCGGCCACTTGCGACGGCGTCCAGAGTTCGAGCGCTTTTCATCTCAGATCACACAATTGGATTTTGTGCCGAACCTCGAACAATATTGGTCGCTCCTTGCCGCATCAGACATCAATCTCGCGGTTTTGCGGCCGGGGCTCGTGGCCGACTGCAAAAGCGAAATCAAATGGCTGGAGGCGGCGGTTCTGCAGGTGCCTTCAATCGTGAGTGCGACCGCGACCTATCGGGAAATTTTGGAAAACGGTGTCGATGCGCTCTTGGCCGAGGACGGTGCGGCATGGACGAAGGCCTTGCATCGTTTGATCCTCGACCGTGACCTGCGCCGCGACATAGGCGCAGCGGCGCGGCGCAAGGCCTTGCGCCACTATTCACTGGAAAGTGTGGCGAAGCAGCTAAGGACTTCTTCTGGTCTTGAGACCGCGCCCGCGGGACGCGGCATAGACACCTCCAACGACGCGCAAGAGCGCGAGGGGACCAAATGCAAAATGAAGGTCCTCGTTTGCAATGTCTTCTTCCCACCACAGAGCTATGGCGGCGCCACGCGGGTCGTGAGCGACAATGTGGACTACTTCAAGGATCAATGCCCGGACATCGAGCTGAGCATTTTTGCGACGGACGATGGGATTTCGCCGCCGGGCCGGTTACGTTTTGATCAATACCGGGACATTCCCGTCTTTCGCCTCTCGACCCCCTCAGAATGCAACATGGATTGGCGGCCATTCAACCCCGAGAATGAAGAGATTTTCGAGCGAATTTTGGACACGGTGGGACCAGATATCGTTCATTTCCATTGCATCCAACGTTTGACGGCTTCGATTGTCGAAATCGCCTTCAGGCGAAAAATCCCGTATCTCGTCACGGTCCATGACGGGTGGTGGATCTCGGATCATCAATTTTTTGTCGATCAAGACGATATTTTGCGCCTGCCCTCGGCGGATGTTTACGAAACGATCCCACGGCCGAATATTTCGCTCATAGAGTCGATCGCCCGCCGACAGCGGCTCGCCGGCCTGCTCGATGGCGCGGCGCAAATCCTTTCGGTCTCGAAGCAATTCGCCGAGATTTACCGTCGGGCGGGCTGCCGGAATGTGGTGGCGATTCCGAACGGTGTTTCTCCGATAACCCCCGCCCCGCGCCACAAAAGCGCTGACGGGAGGCTTTCACTCGGTCATGTGGGCGGGCGCTCCGCGCATAAGGGTGCAACGCTGACCGAAGCGGTCTTTCGGACAATGCATTTTGATCATCTCAAGTTCACGATGATCGATATGACAATGGAGCCCGGGACGCGAAACGAGAGGATTTGGGGCAATACGCCCGTCCTGCTTTGCGGTTCCTATCCACAGGATCAGGTCGGCGAGCTCTATGCTTCTTTCGACGTGCTTCTCGCGCCATCGATCTGGCCGGAGAGTTTCGGGCTTGTCACGCGCGAGGCATTAGCTCAAGGCCTATGGGTGGTCGCCTCTAACCGTGGCGCCGTTTGTGAATGCATCAAGGATGGAGAGAACGGTTTCGTGATCGATGTTTCCGATAGCCGCGCTCTGACAGAAGTCCTAAAAAAGCTCGATGCAGACGTTAAGCGTTACCAGACGCCGCCGCCTCGCGCTCATGCGTCGATGCGGACGGCGGCCGACCAGGGCGCGGAATTAGCGGAGCTTTATCGAAAAATCAGCGCAGTTGAGAAAGTCGCCTATCCAAGCTCGGATTTCAGAGGATAACATGGGCCTTTACAAATTGCGCTTTGCGGACCGGGATTTCGTCTTAGACGATTTCGATGGCGCAGATCTCGTTGCAAAGCAGATGCAGCAGGGCTTTTATGAAGCCCCTCTTCCGATGCTCATGATGGCGATCATCGCACGCAATCCGGGTCTATTCTTGGATGTCGGGGCAAATAACGGCCTTTATTCGGTGCTCGCCGGTATCACCAGACCCGATGTGAAGATCATAGCCTTCGAGCCCTATCTGCCGGCTCTGGACGTTCTTAGGAGAAATGTGTCCGCGAACGGTCTTTCGGACCGTGCGGATATCCGATCCATCGCTTTGAGCGACAGCGAAGGATCAGCGATGCTTTACCTCCCCGAGCAACGACATGGGCTCTTGGAGACGAGCTGTTCGCTCGAGCCGGGCTTCAGGCTCCACCATCAAACACTGGAGGTCACAAAGACTCCATTGGACAACGTTGAACTGCCGGAGCCCGTTGGTGTGATCAAAGCAGACATTGAGGGCCACGAGCTTGCATTTCTGGAAGGCGCGCGGAAAACGATCGCTCGCGATCGCCCTTTCGCCTTCGTAGAAGTATTGCCGCCGAATCCTCAAAACAAGCTTGGACTCACGAAATTCATTCAGCAAATGGGCTATATGGATTTTCGTCTGCGCAAAGAAGTTGCGATTTTTGCTGAAGCCGTTGAGCATGATCCGTTCGCTTGGAATCATGCGTTCGTCCCGAGAGACCGTCTCGCTGAATTCGAAACGGCTTGCGCGGCGCATCAAATTAGATTGGTCCGCTCTTGGTAGAAGGCTATCCTTTTTGCGGATGCGCGCAACGCTCCACCGAATAGTCTGCGCTTTCTGGCGGCCAGAATGAAATCACGAAAAAATAGCCCGCCAATTTTCACGATCAGCTGTCCCTTAGCCGCGGGCGGCAATATTCCGCGGCTAGATGTAGAATAGGGAGGTTAAAATGTCCACGGCCGCGCAAGAAGCCAATGTATCCGCCGCCTTGGCGGCCACGGTTTCCACCTTATTTGAATGCATCAGGCATGAGCATACATTTCTGACTCTCGAATCCACAAAAGATGATAAGAGATTTGTCATGCCTTATCAGAAAACCTACATTTTTGATGGCGCGTACATTAATCAATCGCACCATCGCTTAGCCTTATCCAGAATGCATGATCACGCGAATATAATCAATATCGGCATTGATGGATGGCTCCTGCTTGCAGATGCGATGAAACTCTATGAACTGGCCTATTTTTGCTCAGGTGATATAATAGAACTTGGAACATACAAGGGCCTATCCACAAGTATCATGGCCGAAGCAAGCCGGGACAGTGGGCGCGAGTTCGAGATCATCACTGTGGATCTGGATACGCAGCACTCTGCCGACGCAAAACTAGGCATGACCTGTCGCCGAACGCCCGGGCGTGAAAACGTCCATTTTTTCGCATACGATGCCATTCAATTTGTCAAGAACACAGCCAAAGCTGGAAGACTATACGAACTGGCCTTCATCGACGATTCGCATCGGTATGAGCACGTCTATGACATTTGTGTGGACCTACATCGTATTCTCGTCCCTCGGGCGTTCGCTTTGTTTCATGATTATAATGATCCTAGAAATGCGCATCCTGATGCGGCAGATTATGGCGTGTACCAAGCTGTTCATGCAGGGTTATCGAAGGACTACTTCGAATTTTGGGGCGTTTACGGTTGTTGCGGTCTGTTTCGAAGGAAATAACGGAACGGTGATTTTCAGCTTCTTATTATGCTCGAATTTGAAGACCGCACCATTTCGCGGGGACATTCTCCGCACACAAGTAGTCGTCATAGCCGAAACCGGGACAGAGGCCTGGGGCAACGGATTTGATTGAGTTGCTGAATCGGAATTCGCGTAAGTAGACGGCGCCGAGCGGTTCCAAATTGACCTATATTAGAACAGTGGTTGATCAGTACTTTTCGATGGGGCGCACGGACATTCAGGGTCCCGCGGGCTGCAAGGCGCCAGCCAGATGCCGGAACAGGCCGGCATGTGGACATGCGGCGGCGAGTGCGGGCCGAATGCGGCTTGCGGTCTCGACGACGCGAGTGCCTATTTTCAGGAGTTTTTCGCGCAACGTCGCGGATTCGGCGACGGCCAGCGCATGAGTTTTGCGGATATAGTCACGCAGATCGAGCATCTGGGACAATGCCCCGATGGAAAGCTGTTTCGGCACTCTGAAAACTGAACTCGTGCACCAGCCTTGCTACCCAAACCGGAATGCCGCCCTGGCACGACTTGCTCGCCTACATCGAAGGATACTACAATCGTCAGCGGCTCCATTCCGCTCTCGGGTATACCACCCCCGAACAGGCAGAGCGCCAAGCCGCTTAATCGTGTCCACCAAATCGGGGGAAGGTCAGGGGCAGGATGCGGCCGCTATTCGGGGAATGCCGGCTAAGGAGGGAGTGTGTCTTGATCACAACCAAGCCGACATTCACCAGATAGCTGCCGGGTCGTTCGCCAATTTGCCCCGTTTCCGCGTTTTAGCCAATCCTGCGCCGTTGGCGCGGGCTGTCGATGGGGACGGAACGAGCCGGCGTCATGCCGAGCGTTGAAAATTGCCGAATTTTCCGTCATTGAGGCGCACCTCTCCCGTGAGTTTGGCTCGGACGCGTAACGAACGAACGCTTTACGCTGTCGATGTGACCGGCGGCGACCGCAGTTCCGCGATCATCCGCAGGATGTCGGCGAACAGATTTCGCGGAATGGGTCGAGTAGCGGAGGGGAATGTCACCCCTCCGCCCTCACGAAACCGGACGTGAGGCTCTCGCCTCATCCGGCTTCTACCTTCCAGCCGACGGTCGGATACCAATCTGCCACTGATACAAGAGG
>Ga0073928_10009835_pt1 | contig 11543 bp, 15 predicted proteins | sample PaiPotPPA55metaG_FD_76969 | JGI IMG/M metagenome (GOLD analysis project Ga0073928, IMG submission 76969) | Iron sulfur acid spring bacterial and archeal communities from Banff, Canada, to study Microbial Dark Matter (Phase II) - Paint Pots PPA... ...
GTAGAGTCGATATTTCCGCCGCGGGCCGCGATGGACGACATCAGGTCGTCTATCCGATGAGCTAGTTGTTCGATTCTTCCCGGATCCTCGCTGGCCACCAGCGAGTAGGTCTGGTTAAAGATCGTGACACGGACGGGTTCCGTGTTGGGCATGCTTTAGCTTGCCATCTCTAGGTAGTGCTAAGCAAATCCATCTGTCCGAGCAGTTTCTCGATGCGCGTGCGTACCTGCTTGCGCTCGGAGCGCAGCTCATCGAGCTCCTGTCGATAGGAGTCGCGGTCTTCAAGGGCCGAACGCAACTGGACCTGCAGGTCGGCCTTTTCGGCGCGCAGATTGGAGACCAGCTCAGCCGCGCGCGTGATGCGCTCTTCGAGACTGGCAAGGGGATCGATTTCCCGTTGATCTGGGCTCAGGTGTGGTGCTGGACTCATGTTAAGACCCCGCGTGGGCGGCTTTCGCCGTCTGGACCAGCGCTGCAAAAGCTGTGGCGTCGTTGGCGGCCATGTCCGCCAGAATCTTACGGTTCAAGTCTATGCCGGACTTTTTGAGGCCGCTGATGAACTTACTATAAGAGATTTCAGCCGCGCGGCAGCCGGCGCCAATGCGGATGATCCAAAGCGACCGGAAATCGCGCTTCTTCCGCCGCCGTCCGACGTAGCCGTAACGCAACGCCTTCTCGACGGCCTCTTGCGCGGCCCGATTCAGTTTGCTCTTAGTGAGAAAAAAGCCCGACGCCCGTTCCAGCGTCTTCTTGCGGTAGGCTCTACGTTTGGTTCCTCGTTTTACTCTCGGCACGTTTCAACTCCTGTTTGTGATTAAGCCGGCGATAAAGGTACGTGCGGGCACCCATTCGCGCGGCGCGTAAACCTAATACGGTATCATGCGCTTCAGCTTGGCCTGGTCGGCCGGATCGGCCACCACGGCATGTTTGAGCTTGCGCTTGCGCGAGCGCGGCTTGGAGGTCAGAATATGGCGGGAAAACGAATGGTGACGGACCACTTTACCCGTACCGGTCTTCTTGAACCGTTTAGACGCACCCTTATGTGTCTTCAGCTTCGGCATTCAATTTTTCCTGGGTTAGACTGCGACGTTTTTAGTGTATCACAAAGCCGGTGGATGGTAGTGCGCCAAATCTGTGTCCCTCGCACTTTTCATGTTCGCAGAAGAATGAACGGCAACACGGCGAGAACTATTCCACAAGTGACGATCCAGCCCTCCTGTCGCCACTCTTTATCGCAAATGCGGAACATTCGGTAATGAAACATTTCCGCAAAGAAATACGCCCCGGCCAAAATTAGAGACGCGATAATTCCGGCGAGGGTAGTGATCGGGCTAAATACACGCTCCGCATGAGCCGAAGCCAACAGTGGAGTGATAATCCCGAAAACGACGGAACAGACGGTTCCGAGAAGTATCAACAGCAGGGAAATCGGGAACTGAGAAAGGTCGATCAAAATGCTTTCTTTAAGCTTCTGACCGGGTTGGCGGTAGTAACTCGCTTCCCGCTGAATTCTGAAGCTTAGAAACGTCCCGAGAAAGCCCGAAAGAATCGAACCGGCAGTCAAAGCGGCGTCGTAGAAATGCTCCATCTGCGCAGGCGTCATGGGCGCGATGATATCACGGCTATGTGGTATGTGGGGGGCTTGAGAAACTAGGCAGCACAGCGGCCCAGTTAGCGCACCAACCCGAAACAATTAAGAATGTTCCTGTTTTATAATGAGTGCATGAGTGAAGACTGGGTGTTTCGGAGAGCCGAGCGCTTCAAGGCCAAATTGGCGGTCAATCGGCAAAGGGAACAATGGCAGGCGAATGCAGCTGCCTCAGCGGACGCGATGCTCCTGAACGGCGAAGGGAAATTGCTCGCAACGCCATTTCAACGCGATGGGCTAAGAAAGACGTATAGACAGGTGGTCTGAATACCATCTCTAGTTGAAGCTTAAGCAGTAACGCAAATGTTGAACGTGAATGAGCGGCTAGCGCGATCGATTCTCGCAGCGCTCCATGTCTTGACTTCAGCGTTAGATTCATTGCGTGATGAAGAGAAACGTCGCGTATCGGAGCGTGAAAATTACATACCAGAAGCGATTGGTATTCTTTCTAACATCAGAGATAGCTTCGATGCTTTTATAGTGGAGAGCAATACTGATAATCAAAAAACACAACGTTTCCAGAGGAAATCGTTGCGGGTTCAATGGTGGCTCTTTGGGGCCACCGCTGCCGCTTTTGTGGCCGCTGCTATATACGCCAATGTCGCCCGTCTGCAAAAAAACACGATGGACGACACGTTTAAAGAAATGCAGAAACAGACCGCCCAGGCTCAGGAAGCTAACAGGCTTACAGTGGAGAGCGAGAGGCCGTGGATCGGCATTGCCATTACTGTTCAGGGATGGGTAGAAGGAAAAGTCGCCACATCTGCTGTTACTTTCACCAACGGGGGAAGGCGTCCAGCAAAGCTTCTCGGTGCCCGGTTTGGAAACCATGAGTACGTGACTTTCCCTGAAAGTCCCGACTATCCGCGGCAACCAACCGATGTGCACAGCGTTGTTCTCATAATCCCGAATGGAATTGCATCCAGTGCGCAACCACTTGGACAAGTCACGCACGACAGATTGAACGGATTGGCACAAAGGCAAAAGAAGTTTTTCGTTTACGCGAGTGCCGACTATGAAGATGTGACCACGCACGTCAAACACTGGATACACGCTTGCGTGCAGTACTTGCCTGGATTCACGAATCAGGCCAACGGATTTGTAAGTTGCGATAGTTACAATGACATAGATCAGCAATAAAATGGGTAGCACGAATGGCCGACCCATTTGAAACTTCACGCCGGAAGGTTGCTCGCGCGAAGGCACACATTGCGGACCTCGAAAGGGAGACGAGAGTCTTCTTCGAGGCACGCCCTTACACCGTGGCGGTAGAGCTTGACCCTGAGGAGCCGAGGCATCAGGTTCACAAGCTCAAGTTCGATAGGCCCCTGCCGGATTCTTTTGCGACTCTGACTGCTGATGCTGTGCACAACCTCCGCTCTGCACTCGATAACGCTGGGTACGGCTTGGCCGTAGCTGCTGGAAGAGTCAACCCGAAGTACACTGCCTTCCCCTTTGCTGGCGGTGTTGTCGAATTCGATAACTCCATTAAGGGAAGGTGTAAAGACATCCCTGAAGAACTTCACGCGGTATTTCGTGCGTACAAGCCGTACAAGGGAGGGAACGATTTTCTCTGGGCACTTAACGAAGTATCGATCACAGACAAACACAAGTTGCTCGCCGTCGCGCTTGCTTCCATGCTCGGCAATATGAAAGGGGAAGGCGCCCTCGTCAGCATGCCCATCAATCCCGTTTGGGATGGCGTCAAACAGGAGATCGAACTCGCTAGGTGCGTTGCTGGAGCCGCAGTTAAGTACCATGCAGAGTATGCTCTGCTCGTAGCCTTCGACGAAATAGCGGTTGTAGGTGGAGAACCGGTGCTTAATGTCTTGGACTACTTTGTCCACATCGTTGTGGATGTCCTGTCGGCTCTTGAGGCTGAGGCACGAAGGATCGGGCTTGTCAACTGAAGGCCACAGTTCTATGCTCTCCAAAACCACACTACCCATGCGGGCGGGTCAACTGTGGTCGGCCTGGTATTCCTCTAACCAAGCCATCTGGATCGCTTCGAGTTTCCCTTCGGTGGATCCTTTCGGGTCGTCCTTGAAGTCCTCCAGCTCGGTGACCCATTGGTGCAGATCGGTGTAGCGGATGTGGGTCGGGTCGACGTCAGGAAATTTCTCGTAAAGGGCGAGCGCGATATTGTCGCTCTGATCCCAGGTGAGTTTAGGCATCGATCTTGGTCCCCTTCAAAGCTCCCTTGACGGCGGAGTTCATCATGTTCTCGGCCAGCTTCATAGTGGCTTGATCGAGCTGCGCGATTTTGGACGCGATCAAGAGATGATTGTCGTGATGATATACCACCAGTAGCTCGTTGAACGCCTTCTCGATGGCGGCACGTTCCTCGGCAGTTAGCTCGAAGTATGCATCATGCTGGCGCGCTTTCTGGACCGCGGCCATAACAGCGTCCGCTTCCAGGCGCTGCTCCCGCACCTGGCGCTCGTTGAAATCCTGCTCGGCCTTTTCGACCGATTCCAGAATCATCTTTTCAACCTGTTCGTCGGTCAACCCATAGGACGGTTTGACATCGACGCTTTGCTCCTTGCCGGTGCGCAGATCGCGAGCCGTGACGTTCAAAATGCCGTTAGCGTCGATCAGGAAGCGAACCTCGATGCGGGCCATTCCTGCAGCCATAGGATCAATGTCCTTGAGATCGAAGCGGGCCAAGCTGCGGTTATCTTTGACCAGTTCGCGCTCACCCTGGACCACGTGGATCAGAACATTGGTCTGGCCCTCGACGCCGGTGGTGAAAAGCTCGGTGGCGCTGGCTGGAATGGTCGAATTGCGATGGATCAGCTTGGAGACAATGCCGCCCATGGTCTCGATACCGAGCGACAGCGGCGTCACGTCGAGCAGCAGCTTATCCTCGACCTCGCCCGACAAGATTCCGGCCTGGACCGCCGCGCCCAGCGCGACAACTTCATCAGGATTCAGTTCAGTGTGCGGCACGGAGCGGATCAGATTCTCGACAGCCGAGCGAACCAGGGGGATGCGCGTTGAGCCGCCTACCATCACCACTTCATCGATCTGATCCACGCTGACGCCAGCGTCCTTCAGGCAGTCGCGGCAGGGGCCGAGCGTGCGGTCGACGATGGGCGTGATCAGCTTGTCGAACAACTCGCGCTGCAGCTCGCGCAGATACTTCTTACCCCGATATTCCAGCTCGATGGTGGTGTAGGGAACGAACGAGAGCCGTTCTTTGGCTTGGATAACAGCTCGGCGCAGGCGCTGGACGCCTTCGGAATCGGTGGAAAGGTCCTCGCCCCATTCGCTTTGCACGTCTTCGAGCGCGATGCGCAGCAGCAGATTGTCGATGTCGTCGCCGCCCAGATGCGTGTCGCCATTAGTCGCGAGCACCTCAAAGATGCCGTCGTGTAGCTTGAGAATGGAGATGTCGAAGGTGCCGCCGCCCAAATCGTAAACCGCGATGATCCCGTTCTCGCGTTTGTCGAGCCCGTAGGCGAGCGAGGCGGCAGTTGGTTCATTCACCAGACGCAGCACTTCCAGGCCGGCGATGCGTCCGGCATCCTTGGTCGCCTGGCGCTGGGCATCGTTGAAATAGGCCGGAACGGTGACGACGGCTTTGGTGATCGGATACCCGAAAAAGGCCTCGGCATTCTGCTTCAACTGGCGCAGCACGAAGGCCGAGATCTCCGGCGGCGTGTAGGTTCGTTCACCCAGCTGGAGCTGGAGAACCGCTTCGCTGCCGGGAGCCAGGCGGAAGGGGAAGAGCTTCAGCTCTTCGGCGATGTCGTCGAGGCCGCGGCCCATCAGGCGCTTGACGGAGTAAACCGACCGCTCGGGTTGCGTGATGAGCAACTCCCGCGCCGGATTGCCGACTACGATCTCGCCGGAGGGATTAATCGACACCACACTAGGCACCAGCTTGTCGCCGTCGGCGCCGGGAATGATCTTCGGGCCGGTGAGGTCCATGAAGGCGACCAGGCTGTTGGTGGTTCCCAGGTCGATGCCGACGACGCGTTCGGTTGTGCCAAAATCGATGTCCATGTCAGGTGGTGGGCTGAGGGACGGGGGTCGCGGGGGATAGGGTTTTGTGAACCTCGTCCACCAGATTTAAGATATATTTGCGGCGGTTCAAGGCACCGCGAATCTCGGTCAGGACGTCACGGCTCTGCGATTGATCGTACTTCTCGAACAGCGACTCGAGCTGCTGGTCGACATCGGCGAGCATATTGGTGAAAGTCTTTTCGGCCGCTTCCAGTTGCGGGCGGGCGCTATCGTCGCCTGAGCGCATCTCCTCCAGCGCCAGGTTCAGCTCGAAGACCTCCTCCAGAAGTTCTGGGGGCACGTCCTTGGAACGCTGCTCACCGATGTCAAATCCTTCCTGGCCGAGCAGGTACTGTGCGCGTTTTACCGGATCCTTCAGCGTCCGGTAAGCATCGTTCAGCGCGGACGACATGTCGAGCGCGCGCTGCTGCTCCGCCTCAGGCTTTTGCATGAAGCGGTCGGGATGAAGCTGCCGGCTTAATTCGTAATAGCGCTTCTGCAGTTCGTCTAAGGAAAGATTGAGGCTGCGTGGAATCCCAAGTAACTTGTAATAGTCGGTCACGCCGAGAACGATGTTCCGCAGCCACAGCTCTTCTTAGCGTGCGGGTTGTCGAATTCGAACCCGGAGTGGATCAGAGAGTCCTTCCAATCGAGCGTCATGCCGTCCAGATAGACCATGCTCTTGGGATCCACAAAAACCTTCACGTCTTCGAACTCGAACACTTGGTCGGTGGCCCGCGGTTTCACGTCGAACTTGAACAGATAACTCAGGCCCGAGCATCCGCCGCCGAGTACACCGAGGCGCAATCCACCTTGCACACCATGCTTGGCGAACTGTTCGCGGATTTTGTCGACAGCTTTCGGAGTTACAGTAATCATACAGTTCAACACAGGCAAGAATGCCTGTACCACCTACTTAGTAGATGCGACGGCTTCGGGCTGGGTGGCAGCCTTCTTCTTGTAGTCGGAAATGGCGGCCTTGATGGCATCCTCAGCCAGGACCGAGCAGTGGATCTTCACGGGCGGCAGGCTCAGCTCATTGACGATGTCGGTGTTCTTAATCTGAAGCGCTTCGTCCACCGTTTTGCCTCGCAGCCATTCCGTGGCAAGCGACGAGCTGGCGATTGCACTGCCGCATCCAAAGGTCTTGAACTTGGCATCCTCGATGACGCCTGTTTCAGGATTCACCTTGACCTGCAGTTTCATTACGTCGCCGCATTCCGGAGCGCCCACCATGCCGGTGCCGACATTGGGATCGCTCTTATCCATGGAGCCAACGTTTCGGGGGTTGTTGTAGTGGTCTAAAACCTTATTCGAATAAGCCATATTTTTGTCCTCTTAGTGCGCGGCCCATTGGACCTTCGATAAATCAACACCTTCCTTCGCCATCTCGTAGAGCGGCGAAAGTTCACGGAGCTTTTTCACAACGTCGATCACCTTGTCAGCCACGTAATCGACTTCCTCTTCGGTATTGAAACGGCCGAGGCCGAAACGGATAGAGGAGTGCGCCAGATCGTCACCGGCGCCCAGAGCCTTCAGCACGTAGCTGGGTTCGAGAGTCGCCGATGTACAAGCCGATCCGCTAGAAACCGCGATGTCGTTGATGCCCATCAAAAGCGATTCGCCTTCCACGTAGGCGAAACTGATGTTCAAGTTGTTCGGCACCCGATGTTCCATGGTGCCATTCACGTACACTTCATCTAGTTGCGCTTCCAGCTTGCTACGCAGCCTGTCCCGCAGATACGCCATCCGTTTGGACTCTTCCGGCATTTCCGCCTGGCAGAGAGCGCAGGCTTCGCCGAGTCCAACGATTCCGGGGACGTTCAGCGTACCGGAACGCATACCGCGCTCATGGCCGCCGCCTTCCATCTGCGCGGTAATCTGTACGCGCGGGCTCTTGCGCCGCACATAGAGCGCTCCGACGCCTTTGGGCCCGTAAATCTTATGGCCGCTCATGGACATCAGGTCGATGTTGTCTTTAATCACATTCACCGGCACCTTACCGACCGCTTGCGTCGCGTCGCTATGCACCAACACGCCTTTCGACTTCGCTAGCTTTCCGATCTCGGCCATGTTCTGAAGAACGCCGATTTCGTTGTTGGCGTACATGATGCTCACCAGGATGGTTTTGTCGGTGATGGCATCCTTCAACATATCGAGATCTACGAGACCGTTGCTCTGCACCGGCAGGTAGGTCACGCGAATCCCATGCTTCTCCAGCCGCTTGCAGGTATCGAGCACAGCTTTATGCTCGGTGGCTGCGGTAATGATGTGATTGCCCTTCTCGGCATACATCTCCGCGACGCCCTTCAGCGCCAGATTGTTCGACTCAGTGGCGCCGCTGGTGAAGACGATCTCTTTTGGAGTGGCGCCGATCAGATCGGCGATCTGCTTGCGCGACTTCTCCACCGCCTCTTCAGCCTGCCAGCCAAAGCTGTGATTGCGGCTGGCGGAGTTTCCGAACGTCTCCATGAAGTACGGCTTCATCGTTTCGAACACGCGCGGGTCCATCGGCGTGGTGGCGTGATAGTCCATGTAGATCGGCAGTTTCATACTTTGGTTCCTCATATCGCTGGCGTCGTCACCGGCAGGCCGTAAAGCCGCTCGGACGCTTTGGTCAGATTCCCTTCCGACTGGCTTGAGTCGGCCGACATATCCGCAATTGTGATGCTGGCCAAAAGCCGCAGGATTCCTTCATGAACCTTTTGCAGCGGATCGCGAACGATGCACTTGTCGGTGTGGGCGCAATACCCATGCTCGGTGAAACAGGCGGTCAAAAAGATGGGGCCGTCGATGGTGCGGATCACGTCCAGCGCGGTTATCTCGCGCGCCTCACGCGCCAGTTTGTAGCCCCCGTTGGTGCCGTGCTCGGAGCGCAAAAAGCCGTTTTTGACCAGTTTTTGCAGGATTTTTGATAGCAAAGGAGAGGGAATTCCGTAGGTTTCGGCGATCTCCTTGGCGCTCGAACTGGCCGGGACACGCATGGCGAGGTGCTTGAGGGCGATCAACCCGTAGTCGGCTTTTTTCGTCAATTTAAGCATCTCGATGTAATCCCGACCGGAATGGTCCTACTTGATTATGGACCATTTTGGTCCGCTCGTCAACTAGATAGCTTTCAATGACATAGACTGGTCCCAGTGGCTCTGGATATCCAGCCGGCGATCTCCCAACGGACCGCGGAGTTACATCGCCAATTCGTAGCAGCGGAGCCTTTCCGGCACGTCGTGATCGATGAATTCCTGGATCCCGAGTTGTGCCATCAATTGATGAAGGAGTTTCCGGCGTTCGATTCGGCGCACGCTACCAATGAACGCGGCGAAACGGGACGCAAAGCGGTGGTTTCGGAGCCGGCGCGCCTGGGTCCGGCTTATGCCCGCTTCGACCAGATGATCCGGGGGCGCGAGTTTCTGGAGCTGATGAGCGGGATCACTGGGATTCCAAAGCTGCTGTACGATCCGGAATACGTGGGCGGCGGCACGCACGAGAACCTGGACGGCCAGGACCTGGATCCGCACGTCGATTTCAACTATCATCCCAGCCGGCAATGGCATCGGCGGCTGAACCTGATCGTCTTCTTGAATCCGGAATGGGATCGGGATTGGGGAGGCTGTCTCGAGTTTCTACCCGATCCTTGGACGGCGGACGGCGCGCGGCCAACCGAAGTGGTGGTTCCGCTGGCGAATCGGGCGGTCATCTTTGAAACGAACGAGCATTCCTGGCACGGCTTCCGGCGCATCCGGCTGCCAGCGGGGAAGCGCATCTCGCGCCGGTCGATCGCGATTTATCTTTATACCGAGGAGCGGCCGGAATTGGAGCGCGCGGTCTCGCACGGAACCGTGTATGTCCAGCGGCAGCTTGCCGATCATATTCAGCCGGGCTACGCGCTGAAGGAAGGCGATGTGGAGGAGATCCGTGGGTTGCTGGCGCGCCGCGATACGCAGATCAAGTTCTTGTACGAGCGCGAACTCGAGTTTTCAGCGCTGATCTCAGGTATGCTGCGGTCGCCCTCGTTCCGGATCGGACGAGCGGTCACATGGCCGGCGCGGGCCATGCGTCGTGTCGTAAGATGGTTACGAAAGTTCACCAGGGCGGGGTTGGCCTAGCGGTCGGGCGTCAGCCTTCCAAGCTGATTTACACGGGTTCGATTCCCGTACCCCGCTCCAAGAAACCGTGTCTAACAGACAACATGCGGCCCCCGGCGCCATGCCCGATGTTCCCGAGCCATCGCTGGCGGAACGCGCGCGCACACTGGGCGTGCTTGGCCTGATCGGCAGCCTGTCGACGCACTCGCAGAAGTTTCCCGGATTTCCTTTCGGCTCCATGATGCCTTACGCGGCTGACGAGCTCGGCCGCCCGATATTCTTCATCAGCAGCATGGCGATGCATACGCACAACCTGCGTCAGGATCCGCGCGCCAGCTTACTCATCACGCAGCCGGATGTTTCTGGAGATCCTCTGGGCGCCGCCCGTCTGACGCTGGTGGGCGAAGCCAAGGAAACGCCCGCGGAGGAGGTGAGAGAACTTTATCTTTCACGGTACGAAAACGCAAAGTTCTGGCAGGATTACACCGATTTTGCGTACTACCGGCTGCAGGTCTCGGCAGTGTATTTCATTGGCGGCTTCGGCGTGATGGGATGGATTTCCGCCGAAGACTACGCCAGTGCGCCACCGGATCCTCTGGCGCAGGCCGCGCCAGGAATCATCCGGCACATGAATAGCGACCACGCCGATGCTCTTCGTCTGATAGCACGCCAGTTTGCGGGGGAGGTCACAGATGAAGCAGCGATAACCGCCGTAGATCGGCTGGGTTTCCATCTCCGGCTCAAGTCAGGCGATAGAATCTACGGCCGGCGCGTGGCTTTTCTTCGGGAAGTAACAAATACGGAAGACGCCCGAGCAGTTTTCATAGAGATGGTCCGGCAGGCGAAATCAACAGAATCGGTTTGATCCGGCGAAGACCCTCACTTACCGCGGCCTTTCGGGCCCTGCGCGATCATCTGGATGGCGATGATCCAGTCCTTATTCTCAGCGTTGTCCCTGGCCACGGCGTACAGCACCTTTCTATCCGGGCCGCTGAAGGCCAGGCTGATGATACCGCGCGGCGTAGGAATCAGGCCGAGATACTTGCCATCCGAGCCGATCACCTGCACACCCGGATTCGTGCTCACATAGATGTGTCCGGCGGCGTCAAACGTGCTGCCATCGCCATTTCCACCGTGCTCCAGCTTCGCGAACTCACGCTGGTTGGTGAGCGAGCCGTCTTTCTGAACGTCAAACTCGGCTAGTGCCGGCCCGTTGGTGACATAAAGGTGTTTTTCGTCGGCGCTGAGGATGATGCCATTCGTGGTGAGATTATCGCCGTAGCGGAAGATCTTGCCTCTCGGATCAGCGTAAAAGAGCCCGCCCATGGTGAAATACGCTCCGCCCTTGCTGTCCGCCGTTAGATCGTTGAGAACGCCGCCGATGCAATCCAGAGGATCGCCATCGTAATGGTTGGCCAGAGTTTTGCGCTGCGGGGCCAGTTCCTCGATGGATGGATTCAAACCCCGGTTCACGAGAAACAGGGCGCCTTTGGAGTTCATCGCTACCGAACCGCCGGTATTCGTGCTTATGTAAGCGACTGAAGTTTTGCCATTGTTGTCGAGCTTCACGACATCGCTCTTGTCGTTCTGCGCGATCAGAAGGCCGCCATCGTTGGTGGCGATGATGCCGTCCGCATTGTTGCCATCCACCTCCCAGATCTCTTTCCACTGCTGGCCGGCGGCGACGATGCCTGGGATTTCGGTCACGGTGTAGTCCCTGGGACCTGCTGCAGTCGCTGGCCCCCGGCCGCGTCCTGGCCCGCCCCGTCCGCGCCTGGCTGGAGGCGGAGTCTTACATGCCTTCA
>Ga0073928_10009836_pt1 | contig 11543 bp, 8 predicted proteins | sample PaiPotPPA55metaG_FD_76969 | JGI IMG/M metagenome (GOLD analysis project Ga0073928, IMG submission 76969) | Iron sulfur acid spring bacterial and archeal communities from Banff, Canada, to study Microbial Dark Matter (Phase II) - Paint Pots PPA... ...
AGCGGGCCGGCGCCGATACGCCGGCTCAGCTTGACCGCCTCCACCATCCGGCGAAGGTCACGAGGCTCGGTGAGGAAGTTGTAGTCGATCTCCGGTGCCTCCTTCGGGTCACGGCTGCGCAGGCGGAAACTGCCGAACGCGTCGGGGCGGACTATGGAGACCGCCAGCACGATGGCACCGTTGGTCGGGCTGTAGCTCGGGTCGATCAGGTGGGTGGCTGAGATGTGGATGTCGAGCTCGCCGGGGTCCGCTTCGCTGGACGCGGTCCACACCAGCGCCCCGCCGGCCGGATCCATGGCGAGCTTGCCCGGGCGCAGCGCGTACACGTTGAAGTAGAACGGCTGATTCTGCAGGCGCCTGCCGACAGGGAGGTCGGCGACGACAGGGATACCCAGGGTACTCAGGTCGTCGGCGGGCCCGATGCCAGAGCGGATCAGGATGGCCGGGCTGCCATAGGTACCAGCGGAGAGGACCACCTCGCCGGCGTTGTAGACCTTGCCCTCGGTGGTGACCACGCCGGTGGCCACACCGTTCTCGGTCAGAACCCGGTCGATCTCCGTGTTCCCCAGGATGGTCAGGTTGGGGCGGCGGCGGACCGCGTCGTTCAGGTAGGCCATGCCGGTGTTCTGACGCACGCCGCGGATCACATTGAGCTGATAGGCGGTCACGCCGTTCTGATCGGTGCCGTTGACGTCGGCCAAGCGCTTGAAGCCCTCGGCCGCGGAGGCGTCGATGAAGGCCTGCAGTGACGGCGTGAGCTCTTCGTACCGCATCTGGTGGATGAGCAACGGGCCGGAGCGACCGCGGTATCGGTCCTCACCGGTATCGACGGTCTCCAGCTTCTTGTAGGCCTCCAGGACCTCGGCATCCGTCCAGCCGGTCAAGCCGTGCGCGCGCCAGCGCGCGAAGTCGGTGGCGCGGGCGCGCAGAGCGACGCCGGCGTTGACTCCCGAACTGCCGCCGAGAACCTTCCCGCGCGGAGCCGCGATCCGCTTGTCGCCCTGTCCGGTGGCGGCGGTGTAGCCCCAGTCGTGGTCCTGGTCACCGCCGACTCGGGCGCCGTTGGTGATGACGTCGGGGTACTCGTCGGGCGCGTAGCGGTGTCCGGCTTCCAGCAGCAGGACCTTCCGGTGCCCGTTCTCGGTCAGCCGGGTGGCCAGGGCAGCGCCGGCCGAGCCGCCGCCGACCACGATGACGTCGAAGTTCTGATCGCTCACAGCATTCACTCCTAGCCGATGGGCCGCGCGAGTCCGCGGCTCGGGGTCGTCCTTGCCCGCCCACTGTACGTCTCTCGCGTCAAATCTTCAACACTCATGTCACATCCCGGGCGTCACCCCAGCTCAACCCCCTCAAGGCCAGCCGTCCTCGGCGGTTCTGGAAGCCATGTCCCCGTCTCGACCGGTTGCGGATTGACACAAGCGTCGATAGATTGACGCTCATGATGAACAACGATTCCGCTGACACTCCGCGGACCTACGTCGTCACCGGCTCGGCCTCGGGAATCGGCCAAGCCACGGCCCAGCTGCTGAAAGAGCGGGGACACCGGGTCATCGGAGCCGATCTGCACGATGCCGAGGTGATCGCCGACCTGTCGACCGCCGACGGGCGGGCATCGCTGATCGAAGGGGTGACCGAGGCCAGCGGCGGCAAAGTCGACGCGGTCCTGGCCGTGGCCGGCGTCGACATCGCCGGGCCGGCGACCGCCGCCATCAACTACTACGGCGCCGTTTCCACCAAGACGGGCCTGCGCCCGCTGCTGCTGGGCTCCCCGGCGCCGCGGGTTGTCGCGGTCTCGTCCATCACCTCAGTCCACCCCTACGACGAGGAACTGCTGGACCTCCTGCTCGACGGCGAGGAAGCGGCAGCCCTGCGCCGGGCAGCCGTCGCCGGCCCGGTGTACGCCACGACCAAGCGCGCCCTGTCGCGCTGGATACGACGGCACGCGATCACTCCCGAGTGGGCCGGTGCGGGCATTCCACTGAACGCGGTCGCCCCCGGACTGGTGCGCACCGAGCTGCTGAAGCGGCTGTTCGACGACCCCGGGACCCGGCAGCGGATCGAGGCGGGCAGCCCCATGCCGCTCGGCGGGCCCTATGAGCCCGTGGCCGCCGCGGAACTGCTCGCCTGGCTCGCCGGCGAGCAGAACGGACACATGACCGGCCAGACGATCTTCCTCGACGGGGGCGCGGACGTCGCCTTGCGCGGCGACTCCACGTGGTGATCGGCGCCTAAGGCAGGCGCGCTCCACCCGCAGCGGTTCGAGCCGCGGTGACGGCCGGGCGAGGCGATCGCCTGACCGTCACCGCGAGTCAGCACTATCGCCATGCTGCGAGTCAGCGCCGTCAAAGTCAGTACCATCACCTGGCGCCTCGACCAGCACGTCGATCTGACCGACGGCCCATTGCGCCCATTCGCGCTGCATGGTCGTGAACCTCAGGCCCCACTCCAGGGCGAGGCGGCCGTAGCCGGAGAGCGATTCCTTGCCCTGAGCCAGCTCCTGCTCGAGTCCGCGCAACTGCTCATGGTGCTCGGCGGAGTCGACCACCTGCTGCCGCAGGTAATCCCGCGCCTGCTCCGGGGTCAGCAGGCTCAGGAAGAACACCCGCAGAAGCATGTCGTTGCGTCTGCGGGAGGTGGGGGCGACCTCGGTCATCCAGTGCCGGAACTCAGCCTGGCCGGCTTCCGTGACGGCGTAAGCCTTGCGCCCGCGACCGCCCTCGGCGGTGACCGTCACCAGCTCGGCGTCCGCGAGCTTGCCCAGCTCGGTGTAGAGCTGGCTCTGCGTCGCCGGCCAAACGTAGTTCAAGGACCCGTCGAAGATCTGGAGCAGGTCGTAGCCACTCGCCCCGCCTCGCAGTGCGAGCAGCCCGAGGGCCGCGTGTTTCAGGCTCATGCCAGGCATCCTAACCTCAACATTCCACTGTTGACAGGTCACAACTGTCACCCTAACTTGCTCGTGTCAACGGTGACATGTCAGTTGTGGAGTGAGAGGGATGTGGACACACCGCCGCTCTACCTGAAGGGCCACGTTGCCCCCGTGACCCGCGAGATCGAAGGCCGCGACCTGGCGGTCAGGGGCGCTCTCCCGCCCGAACTGGACGGCCGCTACTTCCGCAACGGCCCCAACCCCCGCCCCGGGGAGGATCCCGGGCACTGGTTCACCGGGCCCGGGATGCTGCACGGCATCCGCCTGGAAGGCGGCCGCGCTCGCTGGTATCGCAACCGCTGGATCCGCACCGCGGCATTCGACGGAGCGCCGCGCTACAAGGAGGACGGCTCCCCCGACCCGGCCGTATCACCGGCCAACACCAGCGTCATCCGGCACGGCGGGCGCATCCTGGCCCTGGTGGAGACCGGACTGCCCTACGAGGTCTCCCCCGAGCTGGACACACTGGGCCCGTTCGACTTCGGCGGGCGTCTCACCACGGCGATGACCGCCCACCCCAAACGGGACCCCGCCACCGGCGACCTTCACTTCTTCGGCTACGGCGCCGTTCCGCCCTATCTCACCTACCACCGCGCGACCGCCGACGGCCGCCTGGTGGAGAGCCGCGAAGTGCGGGTCCCCGGGCCGACGATGATGCACGACTTCGCCATCACCGAACATCACGTCATCTGGCTCGACCTCCCCGTCGTCTTCGACCCGCACCTGCTTGGCCGCACTATTCCCTACCGCTGGGACGACGCCTACCGACCCCGTCTCGGAGTCATGGAACAGCGCGGCGACGCGCCGGTGCGCTGGTATGAGGTCGAGCCCGGATACGTCTTCCACGTCGGCAACGCCCGCGAGGATCCCGACGGCCGCATCAAGCTCGACGCCGTCCGCTACAACCGCGATGCGTTTGCCCGCACCTGGGGCTCCATCGGCGGTGTCGGCGACAGCAGTGGGCCGCGCATCAGCCCGAACGATCGCCCGACGCTGTACTGCTGGATCCTCGACCCGGCCACCGGCCGAGCCGTGGAGCAGCCGCTGGACGACCGCGCGATCGAATTCCCCACCCTGAACGACGCCCACGTGGGCCGCTCCAGCCGCTATCGCTATGCAGTCCACGACGACGGGGTCGTCAAGTACGACCTGGCCCTCGGCAGCGCCTCCAGGTATGACGCCGGCGAGGGGCAGGCCCCGGGTGAGGCGGTCTTCGTCCCCGCCGCCGACGACCGCGCGGAGGACGCCGGCTGGCTGCTCACCATCGTCTCCGACCGGGCCGGCCGCGGCTCGGAACTCCAGGTGCTGGACGCCGCCGATCTGCGCCTGACCGCGGCCGTCCCGCTCCCCCAACGCGTGCCGGCCGGCTTCCACGGCGCCTGGCTGCCCCAGCCGTGATCCACCAGGCCCACGCGCCCGGCGGTGGATTCGGCTTCGCCCCAACAGATCCGGCACATCGAACCTCACTGAGAGGCAATAGATCATGAGCTATCTACGCGGCTTCGCCCCCTGGATCGTCTACGCCGCCGTCTCCAGCGCCAGCTGGCAGTGGGCTGCGATAGCGGGGCTCCTGCTCGGGGTCCGCGTCGTGGCACTGAGCCACCGCGCGGGTATGGCAGCAGACGCTCTCATTCTGGAGGTCAGCACCATCGGCTACTTCGTCGTGCTGACGGGCGTCGCCTTCGCCACCCCGCACTCGGGCCTGCACAGCTACGACGGCGCGCTCTCCTTCGGCTGGCTGGCGCTCACCGCCTGGGCCACCATCGGCGTCGGGCGGCCGTTCACCCTTGGCATCGCCCGCCGCAACGCCCCGCCCCAGCTCTGGGACACCCCCCAGTTCCTCCGCGTGAACACCATCATCACCACGGTCTGGGCCGCGGCGTTCACCGTGACCGCCGCGGTGGTCGCCGTCTGCGAGGAAACGCACAGCCCGACCCTGGTGCGGATCGGTTGCCAGGTGGTCGGATTCCTCATCCCGGCGACGTTCACCCGCTGGTACCCCCGCGCGCTCCAAGCCCGCCAGGCCGCCGCCCCAGCCCAGTCCTGAGTCGCAAACCGAGGTAAGACGCCGGCCGACGGCGATCTCCAAATCCGAGCGCGGTATTCCAGGAGGAATCAGATGGATCACTCGCATGGTCCGGTGGTCACCGATCGAGCGAGGACCCTTGCTGATCGGCTTGGCAGCGCACGGAAACGGACCTTCGTCGGCCGCGCGACTGAACGCGCCCTGTTCCGATCCGCCCTGGAAGGCGGCGAGGACACCTTCTCAGTCCTTTACCTGCACGGGCCCGGCGGCATCGGCAAGACCACGTTGTTGCGGCGCCTGGGCGACGACGCGCGAGCTGCGGGGCGTCCCGTGGTGCAGGTCGATGGCCGGACTGTGGAGGCGACCCCGGCCGGGTTCTCGGCGGAGGCCGCGGACGCCACGTCCGTCGGCGGTGCCGTACTGCTCATCGACACCTTCGAACACTGCCAGGGACTGGAGCCGTGGCTGCGCACCCGGTTCCTCCCACAGCTGCCGTTCGACACCGTCGTCGTGATCGCCGGCCGGCTGCCGCCGGACGCACGCTGGCGCGTCGACCCCGACTGGAACGATGCGCTCCGGGTCATCAGCATCGGCGGCCTGTCCCCGGACGAGGCCCGCGCTCTGGTGGCGACAAGGAATGTGGCCCCGGCGTTCCATGACGGAATACTCGCCTCAGCCGGGGGCCATCCACTCGCTCTGACCTTGGCGGCGGAGGCCGCGGCCCAGGAACACGAAGGATGGGGCACCGGGGCGTCCGACCGCGACATGGTCCGGGTCCTGTTGAGTCAGCTGGTCGGCGAGGTGCCATCGCATGGGCATCGGCGGGTACTTGAGGCCTGCGCACTGGTGGAGACGACGACGCTGGAGATGCTCCGTGAGATCGCGGGATCGTCGGCGGAGGAGCTGTTCGACTGGCTGTACGGACTGCCGTTCACCGAGTCGGGCCGCGACGGCGTCTTCCCCCACGACGTCGTCCGCGACCCGCTCATCGCGGATCTGCGCTGGCGTGATCCCAGCGGGTTCGGCGCTCTGCTCCAGCGGCTTCACACCTACCTGGTCGGCCGGGTCCGTTCGGCGCCGGAGAACTCGGTCATGGAAGTCACCCGTTCACTGATCTATCTGTACCGCACCGGCAGCGGCGTCGCGGACTACGTCACCTGGACGGGCGGCGGAGGGGAATACGAGGACGTCTACCGGCCGGAGCACCGCGCGACGGTACTCCGCTTGGCGTGCGAGGCCGAAGGCCCCGAGTCCGCGCGCCTCGCAGAGTTCTGGCTGGCGCGCCAGCCTGAGGGATTCCGTCTGTATCGCCGCGTCGAGACCGACGAGGTGATCGCGTTCATGGCCTGGCTGCGGCTCCACAGCCCGGACGGTGAGGAGATCGCGGCCGACCCCGTTGTCGCCGCGGCGTGGCAGCACGTCCAGACACACAGCCCCTCCCGGGCCGGCGAACACATCACCGTGTCCCGGTTCGCCGTCGACCCGGCCTCCGCCGGCCGCACGTCGCCCGCGGTGGATCTGATGGTGACCCGGTCCACCGCCGAGTGGCTGCGGGCCCGCCGCGTGTCGTGGTCGTTCATGACCGCCGTCGACGCCGAGTTCTGGCGGCCGCAGATGACCGCCGTCGAACACGAGCCGATAGCCTTCGACATCCGCGTGGGCCGCCAAAGGACGGCGCTTTTCGGCCACGATTGGCGAGTGCGGCCAGTCGGCGATTGGCTCGGCAGGCTTTGCGGCGAGCTGGTGTCCGGCGAGCTGGAACCCACCCCGCCCGGATCTCGGATTCTGCCGCGAGACGCGTTCGACACGGCCGTCCGCTCCGCGCTGCGCGATCTGGCGGACAACACGGCCCTGCGTGGGAACCCCCTGTGCTCGACCCGGCTGGCCGAGGACGGACCGGCGCTGCGCACCCTGGTCACCGATGCCGTCGAGGCTTTGGCCGATCCTTACCCCAAACAGCACCGCGCCGTACGCACGACTTATCTACAGCGGGTGCCGACCCAGGAGGCCGCGGCCGAACGGCTGCAACTCCCGTTCAGCACCTACCGCCGCCACCTCACCGCGGGGGTGACCGCGGTGTGCGACCGACTCTGGGAACTCGAGTTGGACACGGAATGAGCGGCGGCGCGCCACTGCGAGCATTCTGAGACTGAGCGCCGGATGAGCACCGATCGGACTGGCCGATGAGCACACCGGCGACGACGCTGGGACCGGAGCGACGAACCTGACGCTCCGGCGGACCGCAGCTGGACTATTCATAGGAGTACGCAATGCCATTGGTTCTCGTTCACGGCGTCCCAGAAGCCGACACCATCTGGGAAGGACTGCGTCGCGAGCTCGACCGCGACGACGTGATCACGTTGTCGCCTCCGGGATTCGGAGTTCCGGTCCCGGAGGGCTTTGAGGCGACGAGCGACGGCTATCTGGCCTGGCTGATCGATGCCCTGGAGGCGTTTGACGGACCTGTCGACCTTGTGGGGCACGACTGGGGCGGCGGGCACGTGCTGCGCGTGGCGGCGACCCGGCCCGATCTGATCCGTTCGTGGTGCATCGACATGGCCGGGAGCACCGACCCCGCCTACGTGTGGCACGACCTCGCGCAGGCCTGGCAGACCCCGGGGGTCGGCGAGGCGGCGATCGCCGAGATGTTCGGGGCCCCGCTGGAGGCCCGAATCGAGAGCTGGGTGGGATTCGGCGCAGATGCTGAGACCGCCCGGAAGCTGGCTCTGGCCGGCACTCCTGAGATGGGCGCGTGCATCCTGACCCTGTACCGCTCCTCGCTCCAGCCGAAGCTCACCGAATGGGGCATCGAGCTGGACACCGCCGAGCGCCGGCCAGGCCTGGTCATCAACGCCACCGAGGACGGGTACGTCGGCGGCCCGGACTCGGCACATCGCGCCGCCCTGCGATTCGGCGCCCAGGAGGCCCGCCTCGAAGGGCTTGGGCATTGGTGGATGCTGCAGAACCCCCGATTGGGTGCCGCGGCCCTGAACAAGTTCTATACGACTGTCGCATAGCTGCGCGGCAACGCCGCCGCGGCCTCTGGACAACAGCGAAGTTCCACCTGGATGGTGCGAACTCGCTTCGGAGAGACCAGCGGCCTTCCGGGGACGCCGCCTCGGCATCCCCCGGAAGGCCCGCTCGCGCCGGATGAGCAGCCGGTGAGCAATGATCGAGCGAAATCGGCCGCCAACTGGCCTGTTCGTCGGTCGCCGAATCGGCGCACAGTTCCCTGCATGGGAAAAACCAGACAGGCCGTCGTCCTCGGCGCCGGAATCGCCGGCCTCACCGCGGCCCGAGCCCTCTCGGACACTTTCGAGTCAGTGGTGATCATCGAGCGGGATCAGCTTCCTGCCGAACCCGAGAACCGCCGCGGGATCCCTCAAGGGCGGCACGTACACGGACTGCTGGCGCGGGGACTCAGGGCCCTGGAAGATCTCTTCCCGGGCTTCGAGGACGATCTCGTCGCGGCCGGAGGCATCCGCGGCGACATCCAGTCGGACATCCACTGGCACATCGACGGCCACCTCCTGCGGCCGGACCCCTCCGGGCTGATCGGGGTCGCCGCCAGCCGGCCGCTGGTCGAATTCAGTGTTCGACAGCGGGTGTCCAAGCTGCCCGGCGCCACGTTCATCGACAACTGCGACATCATGAACTTGGTGACCACCCCCGACAACACTCGCGTGACCGGGGTGGGGGTCATCTCGCGGGTGGACGGATCGTCCGCGTCGGTGATCGAGGCAGACCTGGTGGTCGACGCCACGGGGAGGGGTTCGCGCGCTCCGGTCTGGCTGAAGGAAATCGGCTACCCAGAACCGCCGGAGCACCGGCTGAACGTCGACATCAGCTACGTGACGTGGCACTTCAAGCGGGAACCTCACCACCAAAGCCTTCCGGTCGGGACGTCGATCAGCGCATACCCGGGTTCCAGACGCAGCGGCTTCCTGATGGCCGTGGAGGGCGATCGATTCGTGCTCAGCACCGGCGGCATCTTCGGCGAGCGGCCGCCGGACGACGCCTCCGGCCTCGCCGCCTTCGCGGCATCGCTGCCGAGCAGCGCGTTCGCGGACTTCCTGCCGACCGCGACCCTCATCGACGGCCCGATCAAGAATCGGTACCCCAGCACCGTACGCAAACACTACGAGAAGCTGAGCTCCTTCCCCGAGGGATTCCTCGTCATCGGAGACGCCCTGTGCAGTTTCAACCCGGTGTACGGCCAGGGAATGTCCGTGGCCGCGATGGAAGCACTTCTGCTTCGCGACGTCGTCTCGGCTGAATCCCGCGACCCGGCCAAGGAGTTCTTCCGGAAAGCAGCGCGAATCATCGAGATCCCATGGACCATCGCCGCCGGATCCGACATGCGACACCCGGAATCCGGGGTCATAGCCCCACTGCAGAACCGGATCATCAACCGGTACCTGGGCCGCCTGTACCGGGTCGCCGCTGACGACGCGGATGTGGCACGAGCGTTTCTCCGCGTCCTGAACCTTCTGGACTCCCCCGACAAGCTGCTAGCCCCCGGAACCGCATGGCGCGTGGCCCGCGGCCCGAACCGCTAGCACCACCGGGCGGAGTTGTGGTTGAGCGCTGAGCGCGGGTTCAGTCGATTCTTGGGCGGCACCGTGGTGGTGGTGTTAGACGTGGTGTCCTTCAGCGTCGCGGTGGCCCAGTCGTAGGTCACCGTGTCCGGGCACACCACGTCGTACCAGTGAGCGGGATCTCCCAGTAGCTGGGACGCGTTTCTTTCAAATTCGGTCGTGACCTGCAGTGAAGCTCTACCCCGCGCCGACGTCCGCGGCCTGGTCCCGAGTCCGACCGTCCGCCCGCCGGGCGCCATTTCTGGTAAACCTCCTTGACAAGCGCGTATCAGTGCATGTAGGTATTCCTCTCAGCGGCTTGGCGTGAAAGTTCCGAACCGGACACGCTCAGAGGGAATCTGACCCGGCCGCATGCGGCCCTATGCCGCCTTCTCGTTGCGGAAAGCGCCTGCGGCGACGTCCCGGGCGCTGCCGTTCCCCCATCGCATCGAGGGCAGCGTCCCTCAAGGAGACCGAAATGCGATCTCGGCACCCCTTCGTGCGTCCCGGGCGCACTCGTCCACCGCTGACCGCGGGCGCTCCGCCGGCTGCGGAACCCCTGTTGGCCTCGAAGAAGCGGCGCGCCGTGGTGGCTGCCGGCGCGGCGTTCGCGCTGGCGGCGCTCGGCGTGGCGTCGACCGCTGCGGCGGGACCGTCCACGGCGTCCTCGTCGTCCTCCCCGTTCTCGACATCGGCTGCGGGCCTGCCGGTGTACGACCACATCGTGCTGGTCACCGAGGAGAACAAGTACTACGACGACATCGTCGGCAGCGGCGCCGCTCCGTACATCAACTCCCTGATCACCCAGGGTGCGTCGTTCACGAACTTCCACGGCACCACGCATCCGAGCCAGGGCAACTACGTGGCCCTGTTCTCCGGCTCCCTGCATGGCGTCAACTCCGACGACTGTCCCTACAACTTCAGCGCCGACAACCTCGGCAACCAGCTGCTGACCAGCGGGCACACCTTCGTCGGCTACTCCGAGAGCCTGCCCTCGGACGGCTCGAAAGACTGCGGTGACGACGGGAGCGGCGGCTACGCCCGCAAGCACAACGGCTGGGTCGACTTCGCCGACATCCCGGCGAGCTCGAACCTGCGCTTCAGCCGCTTCCCGACGGACTACAGCCAGCTGCCCACCGTGTCGTTCGTGACCCCGAACCTCGACGACGACATGCACGACGGCACGGTCCAGGCCGGCGACACCTGGCTGCACGACCACCTCGACGGCTACGCCCAGTGGGCCAAGACGCACAACAGCCTGCTGGTCGTGACCTGGGACGAGAACGACGGCGACGACTCCGACAACCAGATCGCCACCATGATCGTCGGTGCCCACGTCAAGCCGGGCGTCAGCAGCGGCACCCACTACAACCACTACTCGCTGTTGCGCACCATGGAGGACGTCTACGGCCTGCCGGCGCTGGGGAGCGCGGCCACCGCGGGCGACATCTCCGGTATCTGGGACCAGGGCGGGCCCCCGCCGACCTCCCCCACCTCCCCGACGTCCCCGACCTCCTCGCCGCCGGCCGGCGGCACCGACCTCGCGTTGAACCGGCCGGCCGGCGCGTCCTCCACGGAGAGCTCGTCGCTGGGAGCCGCCAACGCCTTCGACGGCAAGCTGACGACCAGGTGGGCCAGCAAGGAAGGCTCGGATCCGCAGTGGATCTCCGTCGACCTGGGCGCCGGCACGGCGATCAACGAGGTCAAGCTGAGCTGGGAGGCCGCGTACGGCAAGGCCTACACGATCCAGACCTCCGACGACGACAAAACCTGGGCGACCGTCTACTCCACGACCACCGGTCATGGTGGAACCGAGGACCTGACGGTTAACGGCCACGGCCGCTACGTCCGCATGTACGGCACGAAACGCGGCACGTCCTACGGCTACTCGCTCTACGAGTTCGCCGTCTACGGCCCGGCGTCGGCCCCGGCTGCGGCTCCGGCCGTGCCGCCGGCGAACGTGCCAGGAGCCGTCCCGGCAACTCCGCAGCAGATCGGCCCGACCTTCACCTCG
>Ga0073928_10009837_pt1 | contig 11541 bp, 7 predicted proteins | sample PaiPotPPA55metaG_FD_76969 | JGI IMG/M metagenome (GOLD analysis project Ga0073928, IMG submission 76969) | Iron sulfur acid spring bacterial and archeal communities from Banff, Canada, to study Microbial Dark Matter (Phase II) - Paint Pots PPA... ...
AGAGCAGCTAGAACGCTGCCCTGGCAAGGTTTTGGCCGAGTACAGCCAAACAGATAGTTCTCCCGCGGAAGCATTGCCGAATCAACGCACTGGATGGTGTTGCATCGACCGGTTGAGCTGGCACCCTCACGCAGAAACTGTGAATCACCAGCGCCTTACGCGACCCCCAGTTTCTTGGCGCTACAGTGTTAAACACGCATGCCAAACGAAAGTCGCGCAGCAGCTTTTTGGCAGGCTCTACAGGTTTTAATGTAGCGTCGCGGCGTTCAGCGCGGCAGCAGTTAATGGTTCTAGGTACCAAACCTCCTATATCGGAATTTTTAGCCAACAATTTGTACTGGGCAAATTCGCATGACTCTATAATGTTGAAATGAACGAAGGACGAACCAAAATGTCCTGGTGGAAACTAGCGGCGTTATTCGTTCTCGGCGTTACCACAGTCGGAGCCGCTCACGCTGCCGCGATGCCGTGCGAGAGTCTGGCTTCCCTGAAGCTGCCAGACACCACGATTACGGCGGCGCAGTCGATACCTGCCGGCAGTTACACCGCGCCGAACGGTGAAGTCTTCAAAAATATGCCTGCATTTTGTCGCGTGGCGGCCACGCTGACGCCGACTAGCGATTCGGAAATCGGAATCGAGGTGTGGATACCGGCTTCGGCCTGGAACAGGAAATTCGAGGGCGTCGGGAATGGCGGCTTTGGTGGAATGATCGTTTACAGCTCGCTGGCGCCTGGAGTCTTGCTTGGGTACGCGACCGCCAGCACCGACGGCGGTCACGTTGGAACATCCACTGACGGATCGTTTGCGCTCGGGCATCCGCAAAAGATCATTGATTTCGGATATCGCGCGGTCCATCTGATGACGGTCATCGGAAAGCGGATTACGTCCGCCTTCTATGGTGAAGATCCGCAACACTCGTATTTCAGCGGCTGCTCAACGGGTGGGAGACAGGCGTTAATGGAAGCGCAGCGTTTTGCAAACGATTACGACGGTATCGTTGCCGGAGATCCTGTTGCTTACTACACGCACCATCATGTCGGAGGGAATCTGTGGGTGGTGCGGCAGATGTTCGACAATCCTGCGACTACGGTTTTCACTACCGAAGATACTCTTCTCGGCAATGCTGTAAACACCGCGTGCGATGCGCTTGACGGCGTAGCGGATGGCGTTTTGAATGATCCGCGACGCTGCCACTTTAATCCCAAAGCGCTGCTGTGCGAAGGGTCACAAACACCGCCGAGCTGCCTGACGGCGGAGCAGGTTACAGCGGTGAGAAATATCTGGAGCGGCCCTGATCAGTTAGTGCACCGGCGCGGATATTATCCGCCCTTCGAACGAGGCGGCGAAGCCGATGGGTGGCCGTTAAGTATCTCTCCGCAACCGCCGCCTGCGCCGCAAACGGATAATCACGCGGCGATTGGGATTTCTTTTTTCGAGAATTTTGTCTTCGATAATCCGAGTTGGGACTTTCGGACTTTCAACTGGATCTCCGATCCTGCTTACGTGGACAACAAAGTCGTACTTCCCGGGCAGACTTTGGCGTCGGTTCTAAACTCAATCGATCCCGACTTGAAGCGGTTCCGGGCGCACGGCGGGAAGCTGATCCAGTATCACGGCTTTAGCGATCCTGAGGTGCCGCCCAGGACAAGCATCAAGTACTTCAAGAGCGTCGTGAATTTTCCGGACCAGTCACCCGGAGTGAGCTCAGGGCGGGAGTCGCAGGAGCGGACTGAGGAGTATTACCGGCTCTTCATGGTGCCTGGAATGAACCACTGCAGTGGTGGGCCCGGCGCTAATGTATTCGACATGCTCACGCCGCTGGTGCAGTGGGTTGAAGACGATATCGCGCCAGCAAGCGTCGTCGCAACGCATTATGTGAACAGCATGCCAGCGCAAGGTGTCGCGTTTACGCGGCCGTTGTGCCCCTATCCACAGGAAGCGGTGTACCAGGGAACCGGCGACACGAACGACGCAGCCAACTTTGTCTGCAAGTAAACCTCATGTGTCGCGCCTACGGCGCTTCGCGCGTGTTCCACCTTGCCTGGTGAACCCCACCGCACTCATCGAATGCGTTGCCTAGTCGGTATCCGGGGGCTCTACCTCGACGGCAGCAGTCGTGGTGAAGAAGTTCGCCCCCAGCGGAGCTGGGATTGTTTTGTACACGGTTGCGGGTCGATGAAAGTCGAAGAACTGGTGCAGATCATTGGTCGCACGTGCATCGGCGAAACCGAGGCTGCCGAGACCAAAAATTCCCTCGATACCTTTCACGATGCTGCCAAAGTCGCATTTCGAGTTGCTGATGTACCCGGGTTTGGTCGAGTAAGCGGAGACGACTAGCAGCGGCACGCGAAAACCGAGTTGATAGTCACGCTGATTCGCACCTGCTTGAAATACTGGAGCGACGTGGTCGTACCAACCTCCCCAGTCGTCCCAGGTAATGAATATGACGGTGTCTTTCCAATAGCCGGTATCGTCATCGCAGGTTGTATTATTTCCGATGGCATTCACAATGGCCGCCACCCACGAAGGCCCTTGGCCGCTATTGATGGGATGATCTGAATACTGTCCGGCCGGAGTTATCCAACTCACTTGCGGAAGCGCGCAGTTGGCGATGTCGTTCAACACATCGGGCGGTTTCGTGTCAATAAAACCATTGGACGCGCCCTTCGTCCAGTCTGGTCCAGTGCACACTCCGTTCAAGGGCATGCAGATATTTGCGAGCGAATTCGGCGCTACCCACAGGCTGCTCTGGCCCTCTGCATAGTAAGTCCAAGTGATTTTGGGAGTAGCCAGACCGAACAAATAATCCAAAGCATTGCGGTCGAAGCATTCCACCGTTCTGTCGCCCGCCGTTTCCGTCCCGAAAGGCGGCTCCCCGCTCCCATTCGGCCTGATCAGTTGAATCGATTCTCCCGCGCCGCAGCCATAGCTTGTACCCGGCCCATTTTCCGCTACAAAAATACCCAACATGTCGTCCACTGCGGTGGGCGCCGAAGTAGCGCCAAAAATAAACTGATGCGCCGGATAGCTGGGGCCCTGATTAGTCTGATACATCTTGTTGGCCCATCCATATGTCGTCGCCATGGTGATGTACGGGTCAAGAAGGCCGTCTCTACTCCCGTCGGTGTTAGTTACCTGAGTGTTGTACACATACATGAACTGAGAAAAATCGTTGGCTGGAACCGTGCAGCCAAAGATGTTGGCGCCGCATAGAGCGGGAACGATCACTCCCGGTTTGCCCGTGATTCCCTGGTTCTTGAACTGGAAATCCCAGCCGCTGATGGTCCCGTTGAGCTTTGGACCGGCATGGCTGTGGTCCAAATCGAAATTGGTGGCCAATCCGACAGGCGTTAATGGCACGGTCTGGCCTTCAGCATTCACATAGGTCGATGCGATATCGTATTTTGTCTCCAGAGCAGTGCTACATCCCGGCACGCCGCCGTTTGCAGTACACAATCCTTGGAATAGATTGTCGGGCGTGCGGTTTTCTTGAAAGATCACTATGACGTGCTTAATGGGAGTGCTGCCGTACTGGGCCTGGGCTGGAGTTGCCACGATCCCGCCGACGAAAAGTAACAAAACCTTGAGGGCGGACTTCATAACGATTCTCCTTTTGACGGAGTGGCAGTGACGGGGTGAACTAAGTAGCGCGGGCGCGAGCACCTACTATCTTCCACTTCGTGATACGCGTCAACCGCAGCCAGCTCGATCCCGCATAAACCCAATACTATTGCCTATGTTCGCGAACGAAAAGCAGCGGAAAGGTTGCTTGTGCATGGTGAAGGAAGAAATACTCTTCGCAGCGCAACCTTAGTCCTGGTTTCGTGGCTTGTAACCCGTGAAGAAGGGAAAAGTTGTCCCTCTTAAAGGCCAGGAAGAAGCGATTCGCAAAATCGGTGCCACTTCCCGCTGCCCAGCCGCTCACGATTCAAATACAAGAGATCTCGATCGGGAGGTTCGATCTGGTTTCAGGTTGACATCTTACCCGGAGACGAGCATATTCGGGTTACATGTCTACCCAAGAAACCAGAGAACGATTGGAATTGTTGCAGGGCACGCTGGACCTGTTGATCTTGCGCACGCTCATCTTTGGATCACAGCACGGGCAAGGGATTGCGCGCGCCATTCAGCAGACATCGGATGAAGAGCTGTTGGTGGAGCACGGAGCCCTTTATCCCGGGCTGCAACGGCTTGAAGAGCGCGGCTGGATTTCCGCGAAGTGGGGAACTTCCGCCAATAACCGCAAGGCGAGGTTTTATTCACTGACATCTGCCGGTCGCAAGCAACTGGTTAAAGAAACCACCAAGTGGAACAGGTTGACGGCGGCGATCGGGCGCATTCTGGAGTCTGAGGAGGGCTAGATCTATGTTCCAACGCAAGCGGAAGGCGAGCGACTTCGGCGCTGAAATCGAAGCGCATATCCAGCTGGAGATGGAACGCTTGCAGGAACAGGGACTCAGCTACGAAGATGCCCGAACCGCAGCACGCCGCACGTTCGGCAATGTGACACGCGTCCAGGAACACTTCCACCAATCAAGCCACTGGCTCTGGTGGGACAACTTCTGGCAAGACCTGCGCTACGCCGCGCGCATGCTGCGCAAATCTCCCGCCTTTACGGCCATCGCCCTGTTGACGATTGCCTTAGGCATCGGAGCCACCACAGCGATTTTCAGCGTCGTAAATGCAACGCTATTGCACCCTTTGCCTTACCCGCAATCGGAGCAGCTCGTAAGCATCGAAGATGATCTTCCCGGCGTTGGAGCGCAGGACGTAGGGATTTCCATCCCTGAATGGCACGATTTTCAGCGCTCCGGAATTTTTGAGTATGTAACGCCGATAGGCGGCGGGGACGTGAATCTGACGGGCTCGTCTGAGCCCACGCGCGTGCGCTTTCTGAATATAGCGCCGAATTATTTTGCGCTGATCGGCGTGAAACCGCAGTTGGGCCGCTCGTTCGATCCTGAGGATCGCACTCCCGGATTTACTCTGGAAGGAATCATCAGCGACGGCTTGTGGAAGCGGGCCTTCGCAGCCGATCCGCACATATTGGGCAAAAGTTTGCGGCTCGACAACGACTTGTATCGCGTAATCGGCGTGATGCCGGCGGGCTATCACGATCCCGGACGCACACCGGAAGAAAGGAACATCGATATTTGGCTGGCGTCGGGGTTTGCCGCACCGCCGGCCCCGCCCCCGGTGCGCAATTCACGGTTCCTTCCGGAAACTATCGCGCGAATCAAACCGGGACTGACCATTGCGGAGGCGCAGAGCCGCTTAGACGCGTTGGTGGCATCTTTGCAGAAGGAATTCCCGGACGATTATCCGCTGCAAAGTGCATGGAGGGTACGGTTGGTTCCGCTCACCGAGACTGTCGTCGGCAATGTTCGGCACTCGTTAATTTTGCTGCTCGGCGCTGTGGGATTGGTTTTGTTGATCGGCTGCGTGAACGTGGCAAATCTGCTGCTCGCCCGCGCCAGTGCGAGAGGACGCGAAATGGCCGTTCGCCAAGCGCTGGGGGCGGCACGAACGCGCCTGATTCGACAGCTGCTCACCGAGAGCATGCTTCTCTCGTTGCTCGGCGGAATAGCCGGTCTAGGAATTCTTTTTTGTGCGAAGGGGTTTCTACTGCGAATCCTGCCCGACAGCCTGCCGCGGCTGAACGAAGTATCAATCGACTGGCCGGTTTTACTTTTCGCTCTGGCTGCCTCTCTTGTCGCGGGCGCGATTTTCGGTCTGGCTCCCGCGCTACATGCCGGCCGGCTGGATTTGATTCCTATGCTCAAACAGGAAGGGCGCGGCTCGACGGGCTCGGGTGAACAAACGCGCACGCGCCGCGTTTTGATCGTAACCGAATTTGCTCTCTCATTGGTGTTGATGATTGCTGCAGGCCTTCTGCTGCGCAGCTTTTGGGATTTGCTGAGCGTACGGCCCGGATTCAGTCCGCAGAATGTAATGGCGGTACGCACGTGGCTGCCTGTGCCAAACGATCCCGACACCGACATCTACCGAACCGCTGCTCTGGAAGCGCCATTCATACGCGAAATAATTCGTCGGGGCAGGACGCTGTCCGGGGTGGAGGAAGCAGCCGTTGGCGATATGGCGGCAGTTCCGTTGGGCCATGGTCGAAACGATCTAAACCCGTACGCATTGACCATCGAGGGCCGTGAGGTTCACGGCAACCAAGCTCCTCTGGTGAACGGTGCAACCGTCACGCCGGAATATTTTCACTTGATAAGCATGGCGCTACTGCGCGGGCGTTTACTCGTCGAAACCGACGACGACAAAGCGCCTCGAGTTGCCGTGATCAACGAGACCTTTGCGCGCACCTATTGGCCAAGCGAGGATCCCGTGGGCAAGCGCTTTCAGCTAAACATCGTGCGTGGCTCCTCGACCAACCCGCCCTGGACTACAGTCGTCGGCGTGATCGCGGATGCTCGAACAGAATCGCTCGCGGAATCGACTATTCCGCAAATCTTTCTGAGCTTGTATCAGAGGCGGCCCAAAGATCTGGCGATATTTTTGCGCGGACAGCTGAACCCTGCCGCCACTCCCGTGGCGTTGCGTAAGCAGGTGCAGTTGATCAATCCGGAGCTTCCCGTTTTCGGTGCGCAGATGCTCGATGACATGGTAAATGCGTCGCTCTCCGAGCGGAGATTCTCGATGGAAATGGTCGGCCTATTCGCTCTCACCGCGTTGCTTCTCGCCGGGCTTGGAATTTACGGTGTGATTTCATACATCGTTAGCGAGCGCACGCACGAGATCGGCGTTCGCCTCGCGCTTGGAGCTCAACGCAAAAATATTCTGCGCATGGTCCTACGCCAAGGACTCGGGCTTGCCCTGGCCGGCGCTGCGGTCGGCCTTGTTTGTGCGCTGATCGGGTCGCACTTGATGGCCGGACTGCTTTACGGCGTGCGGCCGACAGATCCTCTCACGTTTGTAGGCGTCGCCCTGCTTCTCATCGGTGTCGCTGTGCTTGCTTGTTATATTCCGGCGCGGCGCGCGATACGCGTCGATCCGCTCGTCGCGCTCAGATACGAATAGGCGCAGGGCGACGTGCGCACCGGCTCCTTGAATATCCAAATCGCGCGGGCCCGAACAAATTGTTGGGGTTCAAAAACATTGAGGAGAGTCACGCTAATGAAACAAACAGGAATCTTCCCCTTGTTGCTAGTGCTCATGGTCACCGTGACCGCCTTGGGACAAGCAACAAAGAGCGCCGCGTCCGCGAGTGCGCCTCAAACACAGCAAGCGCAGCAGTCTCCGCCAACCATAGCTTCAGCCCTGGACCGCGATGTCAGCGCCATCGAAAAGCAAATTATGGAAGTGGCCGAAGCCATGCCGGAAGATAAACTCAACTTCTCTCCCGCGAGCTTGAACATTCCAGGCAGCGATTACAGGGGTGTGCGCACATTTGCGGTGCAGTTGAAGCATGTGGCCGCTTCAAATTATTTTATTTGGTCGCCGCTCACTGGCGAAAAGCTGCCGGAAGGACTGCAGGACGGAAACGGCCCTGAAAACTTGAAAACCAAAGCCGGCATCATCAAGTTCCTGAAGGATTCTTTTGCTCTGGGTCATAAGGCTGCGGCTACATTGACTACCGAAAACATGTTACAGACCGCGGAGCACAGCAAATCGACGCGCCTGCATCTGGCCATGTTTGGCGTCGCCCACGCCTACGATCATTACGGACAACTGGTGGAGTATTTGCGAATGAACGGAATTGTGCCGCCAGCCAGCCGCGCACCGTCAGGCCAATTGCCATTTTGCGAAAACGGGTGGAGATAGAATATTTGACACGGTGGATTGGGCGATTTTCGTGTAGCGCCGGCATAGGCCCAGGTTAGGGCTGATAGTCTTGAGCGAAGGTTACCTCAGGTTATAATCACCCGCAGTTATATGCCTCTCGCAGCAGGTACAAAGCTGGGCCCCTATGAAATCACGACGCCTCTAGGTGCAGGCGGCATGGGCGAGGTGTACCGAGCCCGCGACACACGTCTCGACCGCGTTGTCGCGATAAAGATCCTGCCACAGCATCTGTCTGAAAAACCGGCAGCCAAGGAGCGCTTCGATCGCGAGGCGCGTGCCATTTCTTCTTTAAGTCATCCAAACATCTGCCATCTCTACGACGTTGGCGAACAAAACGGGATTAACTATCTGGTGATGGAGTGTCTGGAGGGTGAAACGCTGGCGGACCGTTTGCGCAAAGGGCCGTTGACACTCGAACAGGTGCTGAAAGAAGGTGCGGAAATCTGCGAGGGTTTGGAGAAAGCTCACCGCAACGGCGTGGTGCATCGCGACTTGAAGCCCAGCAACATCATGCTCACCAAGAACGGCGCCAAGCTCATGGACTTTGGGCTGGCGAAAGCGACGAGCGCCGCGATTGGAGCAGCTTCGCCTGCGGATTCATTGCCAACGATGTCGCAACCACTGACAGCGGAAGGGACGATAGTAGGAACCTTCCAATATATGTCGCCTGAACAGCTGGAGGGGAAAGAGGCCGATTCGCGCAGTGACATCTTTTCGCTGGGTGCAATTCTTTACGAGATGGTCACCGGCAAGCGGGCATTTGATGGGAAGACCACAGCAAGCACCATCGCGTCCGTCTTGGCCGCCGAACCGAAACCGATTTCAGCAATCCAGCCGATGTCGCCACCAGCGCTGGAGCATGTGATAACCGCTTGCCTCGCGAAAGACCCGGATGAACGGTTGCAGTCGGCTCACGACGTCAAGGTGGAACTTCACTGGATCGCACAGACGGGTTGGCCGAATGGCATGCTGGCCCCGCGCGCACGGCATACGAATTGGGACCGCATGGCTTGGTTGCTTGTATGCCTGCTGTTGTTGGTTACCGCAGTTGGAGGCGCAGCCTGGTGGGCTCGCGTGCACCAAACTCCGCCCACGAAGTACTTTAATAGCACTGTGCCGCTGCCCGCGAACGACGTTGCACTCTCGCCGGATGGGCGGTTCGTGGCGTTGGTCGCCTACTCAGATCACGCCAACATGTATGTGATCTGGACGCACGAAGTGGGAAGTCGAGGAGCGGCGATCGTGCCGGGAACGGGAGGTGCGTCACATCCATTCTGGTCGCCTGACGGGCGGTTCATCGGTTTCTTCGCCAATGGGAAGCTGAAAAAAGTAGATGCTTCCGGGGGGTCAGTCCAGGTGTTGTGCGAGGCACCCCACGGCCGCGGTGGCGCTTGGAACCGCGACGGAGTGATTTTGTTTTCACCGGATGTGTTCTTAGGACTATACCGGGTGTCGTCAGCCGGTGGGACGCCTGTGGAAGTAACCAAGCCGGATTCCTCTCGCCTGGAAACCAGCCACCGCTGGCCCGTCTTTATGCCAGACGGAAGACACTTCCTTTATCTGGCGGCCAACTTCGCGGGACACTTCGAAAAAAACGAGATCTTCCTTGGCGCGCTAGACTCAACCGAGAAGCGGCCTATCGTGAGCGCGAGTGCAAATTTTGCTTATTCCGATCCTGGTTATCTGTTGTATTGGCGGGACAACGCTCTGGTCGCGCAGAAGTTTGACGTTCGCAGTTACGCCCTGAGCGGAGAAGCGCGCACGATTAGCGACGAGGTGCAATACCTGCCACAGATCGACCTGGCTCTCTTCGACGTGGCCGGCAAGGGAACTCTAGTCGTACAAGCGGGAAAAGGCGCGGCCAAATCGCAGTTGAAATGGTTTGATCGAAGCGGAAAACAGCTCAGCGTCGTCGGACCGCCGGGATCGTTCGCCAACCCCGCCCTCTCGCCAGATGGTCGGCGCGTAGCCTTCGACCAGCCTGATCCGGGCGGGCGCAATGAGGACGTCTGGATTCGTGAGCTATCAACCGATTCGTTGATGCGTTTCACGTTCGGCCCGGGATTGAATCAGGTTCCGATCTGGCGCTCCGACGGCAATCGGGTCCTTTTCGCCTCAAATCAAGGGCTCGAATTCGCCCTGGTCCAGAAGAACGCAGATGGATCTGGGCCGCAGCAGCATCTCACCAACTTAGGCGGTCTCCAACAAGGTTTTTGGGATTGTTCGCGTGACGGCAAGTACCTGCTGCTCTGGAAGTACGGAGAGCTGTGGTACATGCCTTTGCCGGACGGGGAACCGAAGCCTCTGTTACAGGCCCAGTGGTTCGTGCGCAACGCACAGTTTTCGCCGGATGGGAGGTGGCTAGCCTATTCCACCAATGAGACAGGGGATTGGGAAGTTTATGTGGCGCCATTTCCGAGTGTAGACGGCAAATGGCAAGTGTCCCGGGGAGGCGGAGGAGAGCCGCGCTGGCGGCGCGACGGAAAGGAGTTATTCTATCTCTCCTCGGAAGGGAAAATGATGGCCGTCACGGTAAAGACTGATAGCAACTTCGAGGCAGCGTCGCCTGTCGCGCTGTTTCAGACACACCTAGGGCAGCCGATTTCTTCGTATGACTTGGTTTCTTATGATGCGACCGGTGACGGTCAGAAGTTTCTAATCAACACGAAAATGGACGAGCCCAATGCAGCACCTTTGTCCATTACCTTGAACTGGGCGTCCGAAATGGAGAAATAGCGCTGGAGATGCCGCCAATTGCCCGCGAATTTAACAATCGTTAGAGAAAGAAACTGCGTCTCGTTGGGTCGCAGCGCCAAAACAGCAATCTTTGCCCGTCGCGGCGGGCCTTCCGCGCGGCACTCGCTGGCTCCCTCTTAACATCGCGCAACGCGCAGTTTCCCGCAAGGTCCTTGATGCTTTTTGCAGCATATATTTGACGTATTTACAATTGTCTTTTTCATGCAAACTACGACGAACGAGTACATAGGAGCAGAACGGAAATGAGCGAAACAGTTTTCGTCCTGGGAGCCAGCGTTTCCCATCCAGCTGGCGCCCCATCGATGAAAGACTTTATAGATCCTGCGGATGGACTTCCCCGAGCAATGAGTTACCATGATACAAAGAACTCCAGCAACTCGCATTCGATTTCCGATATCCGAAGGTGGCCCTGGCGCTCAATACATCTTCGAGCACCCAGGCAGCATTGTTGGTGAGGCCGCTCGCGTCGAAGCAATAAATCATTTGCATAAGCCGGATCTACCTAAAAGCAAAGGGCGTCGCGGTGGTTGCACCGGACGCCCTTTGTAGATTTAGATTAAACGACCGGACGAATCGGCCGGTTGTTTAGTACATGCCGCCCATACCGCCGCCGCCGGGCATTCCGCCACCGCCGCCTGCTCCTGCGCCCTTCTTTTCGTCTTCCTTGATGTCGGCCACCAAAGCTTCGGTGGTGAGCATCAGGCCGGCGATAGAAGCAGCGTTCTGCAGCGCGAGACGCGTGACCTTGGCCGGATCGATTACGCCAGCCTTAACCAGGTCACCGTACTCGCCGGTGTCGGCGTTGAAGCCGAAGTTGTCGTCTTTCGATTCGCGGATGCGGCCAACCACCACAGCGCCTTCGCTGCCGGCGTTGTGAACGATTTGACGCATGGGCTCTTCGAGAGCGCGCTTCACGATGTTGACGCCGATGGCTTCGTCATCGTGCAGCTTGAGCTTTTCCAGCGCCGAGATGCAGC
>Ga0073928_10009838_pt1 | contig 11541 bp, 10 predicted proteins | sample PaiPotPPA55metaG_FD_76969 | JGI IMG/M metagenome (GOLD analysis project Ga0073928, IMG submission 76969) | Iron sulfur acid spring bacterial and archeal communities from Banff, Canada, to study Microbial Dark Matter (Phase II) - Paint Pots PPA... ...
CGTCTCCGCATCGCAGCATAGACCCGCATCTTATGGTTGGCGGCAGCAAACGTAAGCAGGGCTGCAAGCCGGAAACTTTGGCGGCAGGATTACACCTGTATGGCCGGATTACACTTGTACGGCCGGATTACACTTGTATGGCTGGATTACACCTGTATGGACTGTACCGCTTCTTCCAGTTCCAAGAAGGTGGGCATATGTTCGCTGGGCACCATCTTGCGCCCCGACTCCACGCTGACCTGCGGCGCGTTGCCATACAGATGCGTTACCAGCACCGCTCGGATCACCTCGAGATATTTTGCTTCCTCCTCCACGATACCTTTCATCCGGCTGGAGAACGGCCCGGCAACGCCGTAGGCCAGCAGGATGCCAAGGAATGTTCCGGTCAGCGCACCGCCGATCATCGCGCCCAGGATGGCCGGCGGTTGATCGATATGCGACATCGTCTTGATCACGCCGAGAACGGCCGCGACGATCCCCAGCGCCGGCAGCGCGTCCGCCATGGTCTGCATGATGTGCGAGGGATGCAACTCCTCGAGCAGGGTTTTCTTCAATTCCCGAGCCATCACGTCTTCGATCTGATTGGGATCGTCGGCGTTCATCCCCACCATGCGCAGGTAGTCACAGATGATCGTGCTGGCATGATGATTGGCAAGGACCTTAGGGAATTTCTGGAAGGCGGCACTTTCCCCGGGAGTCTCGATGTGCGGCTCCAGCGCCATGGCGCCCTTGGTGCTGGCGAGGCGAACCAGGAAATACAGCAGGCTCAGCAGGTCGATGTAGTCCGCCTTCTTGAACGCGGCGCCCTTCAGCATCTTGCCGAACGAGCCGAAGGTATGTTTGACGTCATGCATGCTGTTCGCCATCAGCATCGTGCTGATCGCGGCGCCTCCGATGGTCCACATCTCGAACGGCACGGCTTCGATCAGCGGCGCCATGCTGCCGCCGGACGCCAGGTAGCTGCCCAGCACGCAGGCGAACAACAAGACCAGGCCACCGATCGTAAGCATGAAGTGAACTCAGGGCCGCGAGCTGGCGGAATCGTCAAATTGGGCACGCGGGGCGGGCGCCGGAGGTCGCCCCGAGGGAACCAGCGGGGCCTCGCGCATGACCAGGATGGCAATTCGCCGATTTGCCGCCGCCATTGGATCGGCCGGCAGCAGCGGGTCGTGGTCGGCTTTGCCGGTCACCGACTTCACTCGCGTTATCGGAAACCCGCTGTCGACGAGCAGCCGTCGGGTCGCGTTGGCACGTTCGGCCGACAACTCCCAGTTGGTGCGGTCGGGACCGGGGAACGGCGCGGCATCGGTATGGCCGGCGATCGAGATCGGCTGGCTGAGCTTCATCAGCACCGGCGTGACCTTCTGCAGCAGCAGCCTGGCGCGCTCATTCGGCGTCGCCGATCCGGTTGGGAACATCGGCAGCTTGACCTCGTCGACGATCTGAATGCGCAGGCCTTCCGGGGTCATGTCGATGGTAAGTTGCTTGGCAAGGTCGGCCAGTGCGGGATCGCTGCGCACGGCGTCCTGGATCTGCTGCGCGGCCTGCTCGAACGCGGCTTTCTCCTGGCGGGCCTTTTCCGCGGCCAGATCCGCCGCAGTGATCGTGTGGCTGTCCGGCTGGCCCTCGCGGATCACCTCGGACACGCCGCCGGGACCGGGCGCAGGATGGGTGGCTTTCCGGCCCATGGGTTTTTCGTCGGTGTCGGCATCCTGATCTTCGGTGGCCGGGCCTTGGCCGACGCCGTCGCTGGACCGGGCACGGTGGGTTACGGTGTAGACCGGATCGTCGCCATCATCGGTCCGCTCGATCACCGGGCGCTTGCCCTGGGTGATCTCGACGGCGCCGCGATCGGAGACCAGCGCGCCTTCATCGAACGCGGTGTGGCCGCCGAATGGCTGGCCGGTTCCGGACGACGCGTGAGACATCAGATTGTTCGGGCTGAAATAGTCGGCGAGGCCCTTGCGCTGGTCCTCGGTCGTGGCGTTGAGCAGCCACATCAGCAGGAAGAATGCCATCATGGCGGTCACGAAATCGGCGTAGGCAACCTTCCAGGCCCCACCATGGTGGGCGCCCTCGACGATCTCATACTTTTTGACGATGACTCCGCCTTTGCTGCCCTTCTTATCGCGCTTACCTACCATGCTCGCCCTCCGAAGAGAGCTGCACCATGGCGCGGAAACGTTAACCGAGTGCTAACCCAGCGAAAAATCCAGTTGTCCGAAATCAGCGGTCGGTTTGTCGCGCCGGCGTCGGGTCGGTGGCGGCAATGGCAGCGCTGGCAGCCGTTCGACCGGCGGCATTCCCCAGAGCAATGCCGCCAGGCTCGTTGACTGTTGTGCGATGGTCAGGCTGATCCGGCGACGTAGGCGGTCAGGCTTTCCACCTCCGTATCCTGCTGCATGATGCGGGCCTTGACCACATCGCCGATGCTGATCAGGCCGATCAGCGTGCCGTGGTCCATGACCGGCATATGCCTGAACCGGCCGGCGGTCATCAGCTGCATCGCCTCAATTACGGTGGTTTCGGGACGAGCGACCTGCACGGCGCGCGTCATCAACTGGCCGGCTGTCATCTCCATGATGCGGGTGCCGTTGGCTGCCAGGCAGCGGACAATGTCGCGTTCACTGACGATGCCGAGGATCTGTTCTTCCTGGTCCATCACCAGCACCGCGCCAATGCGGCGTTCCGACAACAACCCGGCAATTTCGGACACCGTCGCCGCCGGATCGACAATCGATACGTGGTAACCTTTGTGCTTCAGAATTGCAGCGACCGTCATCGTCCTGCCCCTTCTCATTCGCGGGCGGGCTCACGATCGAGCTGAACATCATAACCGGCCTGTCAGGTCAGATCGCACGCCCGCGTTTCTTCAAGAGCCGCAGCATGCGCCTTCCAATGATCGAAGTGCAACTTTTAGACGTGCGGTGCAGCATTTACCGCTACCAGAGAGTACTGCCCGCCATCAAGCCGGCGACGAGAAGCACGACGAATACCACGATCGCGATGAAGAACAGGATTCGAGCGATGTCAGCGGTTGCCGCAGCGACGCCTCCGAAGCCGAATATCGCCGCCACGATCGAAACGACCAGGAAGAATAAGGCCAAGCGTAGCATGACGGGTTTCCATTTTTAAGGGATCGACGCAACAACGTCGTCGGGTATAGTCCCGTCCCCGTCACGATAAATAGTCACACGTCATTTACCAGCGATCACTCTGCCGCCACCAGATGAGCCACGGCGGGCGAAAGTTGGGTCTCTACCAGGTTGGCGAAGTGCCCCTGGCGTGCAAGCAACGAGTTGAAGTTGCCCTGCTCGACGATACGGCCGTCGTCGAACACCAGGATCTCATCGGCGTCGCGCACCGTCGACAGGCGGTGGGCAATGATAAACGTCGTGCGCCCCGCCATCAGGGTTTTCAGGGCCTTGCTGACGCGCGCCTCGGTCGCCGCGTCCAGCGCGCTGGTGGCTTCATCAAGAATCAGGATCGGCGGGTTCTTCAGCAGCGCCCTGGCGATGGCCAGGCGCTGGCGCTGCCCGCCCGAAAGTGTCGTGCCGCGCTCGCCAATCATGGTGTCGTAGCCGTTCTGCTGGCGGATGATGAACTCATGCGCATCGGCCATCCGGCACGCCTGCTCGATCTCCTCGTCGGTCGCCTCGGGACGCCCAACCAGGAGGTTGTCGCGGATCGAGCGGTTGAACAGCAGGCTTTCCTGAAACACCACGCCAATATTGGAGCGCAGGCTGTCCAGGGTGACGTCGCGCAAATCCTGCCCATCGATGGTGATGCGGCCGGAACTGGGATCCCACAACCGTTGCAGCAGCGTCATGGCGGTAGATTTGCCTGCGCCGGTGTGCCCGACCAAGGCCACCGACATGCCGGGACGCGCCTGGAAGCTGACCTCGCTGAGAACAGCGGCGCCGCTGGCGGGGTAGGCGAAGGAAACGTTGTCGAACTTCACCTCGCCGCGCGGCGCCCACAGCATGCGGGCATCGTCCTTTTCCGGCACCGAGCTGCGCGCCTCGAGGGTGTTAAAGAAGTCCTCCAGCGCCGGCAGCTTGAAGAACAGCGACGAAACAAAGGATGCGGCGGTCTCCAGCCGGCCGATCAGCAGCATGGCGAACCCCATGAAGCTGACGATCTCGCCGACGCTGGCCATGCCGTTCATGTGCAGCCAGGTGCCGACCAGCACGATCGTGATGATCGCGAGCGTGCTGGAGGCGCGCGTCATCACGTTCACCAGCGCCCACCAGTTCAGCACCGGGAACTGATGCCGGATCACTTGGTTGGCGATGTCGCTGAACAGGTGCGCCTCGGCAGAAAGGCGCGTGAAGGACTGCACAACCATGACGTTGGCCAACGCGTCCTGCGCGGTGCCGGCGAGGGAGGAGTTCAGGCCTTCGACCCGGCGCTGCGCCATCTCGGTCTTTTTCACCACGATCGCGGTGAACACGAGGAAAATGGCCACCAGCGCAATCAGCACGAGGCCAAGACGCCAATTCAGGAACAGCGTCATCGGCAGCAGCACGGCCGCCGAGAGAATGGTCGAAAGCTGATCGCGGAAGAACACCAGCCATGTGCCGAACAGGCCATCGGTGCCGGTCAGCATGCCTTTGATCAGCCGACCCGAGTGCGTTCCGCCATGGAAGGACAGCGGCAAGGCCAGGACATGCTGGAAGTAGCGGCCCATGGATTTGATGCGATGCCGGTGGGCAAGACGTTCAGTCTGCAACGCGACCGCGATATTGCTGACGATGCCGCCGATACCGACCGCGACCCAGATGCCCAGCAGGAACGCGGCCTCGCGCCACATCTGAGTGTGCGGCAATTGGTCCGATCGCGTCAGCAGGTTCACCACCCGGCCGAATAGCACCGGATCGAGAAACTGCAGGCCAGCAACCATCAGATTGGCGAACGCGAGAAACCCGGCAATTCGGATGTCTCGGCCAAGAAGGCCGAGCACCCGGCCATAGACTTTGAAGAAGCGCATCTGCCTGTCCCCGCGGAGACCCGAATGTCTCTGTCGCTGCTGACGGCAAGATACGAAGCGGGTGTGGCATGAGTTGGGCAACCGGATGAATAAAGTTTCACCCCACGCGGGCGTGATGCTTCTATGCCGACTTCTTGGGCTTCGCGCGCGCGCGGCGCTTGGCCGCCGGCGCCGTTTTGACTTCGCCCTGATCGGCCAGGCGATCGGGAAACTCGCCAAGGTTCTCCTGCAACTCGGCCTCTTCAATCCCGGTCTCGCGCGGCGTGTCGGGCGTGGTCTGCGGATTCGGCAGCATGCCGCTGCCGGCGCTTTCTTCCATGCCAATCAGTTCGCGCGCCCGTTCCCAATATTCCGCATCCCGGCCGTGCGGTTTGCCTTCGCTTTCCCACAGGTGATAGGCGCGCTCGCGAACGCGCTGTTCGCGGCTCGGATCGATCGCAAGCGGATTGCGGGTGGATGAACCAGCAGGTTTACGTGCCATGGAGCCTCTCGATGACGGTCAAAGCCGTCGGTTAGAGCATGATCGCGCAGAGCGGAACCTTCACAGCGCGTGAATCATGCAATAAAACAAAGTGTTATACCACTTTCAGCATGCGCAGTCAGGCTGAAGGTCATCTAACGCCGCGATCATGGCACAGTTGCATCGGTTACAGTTGCATCGGTTGTCGGCAACGCCGGACCGCTGTGCCACACCGCGACGACGACCGCTAAAAGCGGTATTCGGGGGTTGGCTGCAACAGCGGAAACGCACTGTGGGCATGCGGCGGAGTGACCTGCGGCGCGTTGCGGAAGACGTAGCCGGGATGCAGTTCGCCCAGGCTGCGCGCGCCGGCCAGCGCCATCGCGACGCCGAATTCATGCTCCAGCAGTTCCAGCATCTTGTGCACGCCGGCGTCGGCGTCGGCGGCCAGCGCGTAGCAGTACATGCGGCCCATCGCAACCGCATCGGCCCCCAGCGCGATCGCCTTCACGATGTCTGTGCCGCGGCAGATGCTGCCGTCGACGATGACCTTGGCGCGTCCGCGCACCGCGGCCATGACCTCGGGCAGCACGTCCATCGAGCCGCGGCCGTGGTCAAGCTGACGGCCGCCGTGGTTGGAGACGTAGACGCCGTCCACGCCGTGCTCGCAACAGAGCGCGGCGTCCTCGGCGGTGGCGATGCCTTTCAGGATCAGCGGGATGCTGTGGTTGTCCTTGAAGTGCTTGACGTTGTCCCAAGCGAAACCGGCCTGGTAGTTCTGGCCCGTGGCGACGGCGCGCCACGGCTTGACGAAGCGGCCGGCGATGTCGCGTTCGCGGCGCGAATAGGCTGCGGTATCGACGGTGATGGCGAAGGCGTCATAGCCGGCGTCGACCGCGCGCTTCACCACCTCGTCGATCCAGGCGGTGTCGCCGCGGACGTAAAGCTGGAAGATTTTCGGGCCGGCGGCGGCGGCCGCGGCTTCCTCCAGCCCAGGGGCGGTGACGGAACTGACCATGATCGGGATGCCGAACGCCGACGCGGCGCGTCCGGCGGTGGCCGCGCCGCCGGGGTGGAACGACTCAAGCGAGCCGACTGGGGCCAGGATCACCGGCAGACGCAGGCGGCGGCCGAACAGGGTGGTGCCGAGCTCCAGCTTCGATACATCGACGCAGACCCGCGGCCGCAACGCGAGCGAATCAAGCGCGAGGCGATTTCGGCGCAAGGTGGTTTCGGTCTCCGCGGCGCCGACGAGGTAGCCCCAGATGTGGTCAGACAGTTTGGCGCGCGCGGCGGGGATGAACTCGTGCAGGCACTGGAAATCGCCCGTCGGCTCGAACAGGTGTTTGGCTTCTGCCTGGTCCATGGTTCCCCCTTCGGGACATCTTGCGGCGAATGCGGGCGCCATCAGGCAACGGCGCGGCGGAACACGCAAGGGCGGATCAGGCCGGCTGGGTTGCTTTCTCCGCACCCCGCACCCGCTGCGGACGCGTTTCCGGCATGGCGATCCAGAGCAACCCGACCGCCGTGGCACCAACCGCGGCAAGGAACAGGAACGTCGTCGCAGCGCCGAAGCGATCGCCGATCCAGCCAGCGATCAGCGTGGCGAAGGTGGCGCCAAGGCCCGATGCCAGCCCGAGCGCACCGATGGCGAGGTTCAGGAAGCCGGTGCGTTTGGTGAGATCGGCGGCGATCAGCGGCAGCATCAAGCCGAATACCGCGGCACTGACGCCGTCCAACGCCTGCAGGATTGTCAGCGGCAGTGCGCCGGGAACCACCGCGAACAGCAGCGCACGCAGCGGCACCGCGGCAAACCCGGCCACCAGTACTGGGCGCCGGCCGATGCGTTGCGCAAGGGTGCCGGCCCAGGGTGCCAGCATCGCGGTGACGATCTGCGGCACGATGATCGTGGCCGAAACGACGAAGCCGGGTGCTCCGCCCCTGTGGGTCAGCCCGTTCAGCGCAACCGGAAGCAGGGCGGCGTTGGCAAGCTGGAACAGCACGATCGCCGCGGCGAACACGTGCAGCGCCGGTTCGGCGAAGATCTGCCAGGGTTTGTGCTCCCGCTCGCGCGGGTGGCGCAGGGCTGGATGGTCGTCCCGCGGGTCGACACAGTCCGACATCCGGATCATCAATAGGGCGGCCAGCGCGGGCACCGCCAAACACGCGGTTACCAGAAACACCGCCTGCTCCGAGATCGCCGACGCCGCCACGCCGAGCAAAGCGGCCGAGGCGGCGTTGCCTAGCGAGGCGTAGCGCGTGTTCTGGCCGAGCCGCTCGCTGTAGCTGTCGTGGCCGCATATCGAAAGCGTCAGCGCGGCAATAGCCGGGGTCATGACGCAGCTCGCCAGGCCGTGGGCGATCTGCGCGCTCCACACCAACGGCCGGGTTGGGGCGAGGCAGAGCAGCAACGCACTGGCGCCGAGCGCGATCAGCGCTCCGGCGGCGGGGATGCGCTTGCGGTGGATCTGGTCGACCAGCATGCCACCCGGAAGCTGACCGATCAGCCCGGCCAGCGTGCCGACACTGAGCGCCAGGCCGAGTGCACTGAGGGTCCAGCCGTTCAGCGTCAGCCAGACCGCGATGAACGGGCCAAACCCGGCCTGGACCGCGGCTGTGAAGAAGTTCAGTCCGTTCAGGCCAAGCCGGCTTCGCACGTGGTTGGTCGCCCTAAGCAAGGTCGAGGCGGTCCCCTCGCCTTCGCAGGGGCGGGCCTGGACCCGCAACGCGAAGGGCGCCCCCTTTGATCCCGATCATTTAAGGCGGCCGGATAGAAGGGCAACACGGGGTAGCAGGCGGCACCAAACGTCCGCGCAAGCTGGGGATCGAGAGGCAGAGCCCCCGCCGTCTACGCCGTCAGCGCGTGCAACCGATGTGCCGGCTGGGCAAGTTCTTCATAGAGATCGACATAGTCCTCCGCCATGCGGCGGGCGGTGAAGCGGCGATCGAAGGTGGCCCGAACGCGGGCGCGATCGATGGAATGGATCTTGCCGGTGGCGGCGACCGCCTGATCGATGTCGTCGACGATGAAACCAGTGACCCCGTGATCCAGCACTTCAGACACCGACCCGCAGTTGAACGCGACGACCGGGGTGCCGCAGGCCATCGCCTCGATCATCACGAGGCCGAATGGTTCCGGCCAGTTGATCGGGAACATCAGCACGTGGGCGCCGGACAGGAAGGCGGGCTTCTGCGCGTCGTTGATCTCGCCAATGAATTCGACGTCCCGATTGCCCTGGATCAGCGGCTTGATCAGCGTGTCGTAGTATTCCTTGTCGGCGTTATCGATCTTCGCCGCGATCTTCAGTTTCAGCCCCGCCCGGCCGGCGATCCTGATGGCGCGGTCGACGCCTTTCTCCGGCGAGATGCGGCCGAGGAAGGCGGCATATTCCTGCTTCACCGGCTGCGGCGTCAGCCGGTCAGCCGGCACGCCGTGATGCACGGTGCGCACCCAGTTCAGCTGCGGGATCGGCCGCCGCTGGCTGTTGGAGATCGACACGAACGGGCAGTCAGCGAACGTGCCGTAGGTGTCCACGAGCTCCTGAATGTCCAGGCGGCCATGGATGGTGGTCAGGAACGGCACCTTCTGGCGGCTGAACAGCGATAGCGGGAAGTAGTCAATATGGAAGTGCAGGACGTCGAATTCGTCCTTACGTCGGTATATCCCCTCGACCATACGGTAGTAGATCGCGATCCAGTCCCTGACCGTAGCGTCGAGGCGCAGAGCCTGATCACGCATCGGGGCAAGCCGGGCGGAGGTAACCGAGTCTCCGCTGGCGAACAACGTGACGTCGTGGCCCATCGCGACCAGTTCTTCGGTCAGCGAAGAGACCACCCGTTCGGTCCCACCGTACAGCTTCGGCGGAACCGCCTCGAACAGAGGCGATATTTGAGCAATACGCATAAGTATTTTGCCCCTGACTGGACTACAGTTCACTCGCATCAAGCGCCTTTTTTTCTTGTGATCCGCTCGGCACAACTTGTGCTTGACTTCACAATCCGAAGGCGCCTATCAGTGGTCGATTATAGATTTCGAATGTGGCGAAAAGTCGGCGTGCTCGTCCCAGATTTCGGGTTTCAGCCCGGCAGGCCTCGCGCCTGGGGGCGGAGATGACGGCGACAAGCCAACGCGGTCCGGGTCCGCATCCTTATCCCGGCGACAGGAGCCCGCCTTCGCCATGGCGCAACAACCGGGGACCCAGGTCCCGCCTTTTGATACGTTCACCTCCCTGCGAGGCCGGCCGCTGGCCTTTCTGTTCAGCTACATGCGCCGCCATCCCGGCGGACACCTTATTGTCGTGCTGTCGGTCATCGCCGCGGTGACCTGCGGCGTGTCCACCCAGTACGGCATGAAGTACCTGATCGACATCGTCGCATCGGGACATCAGGCGGCGGACAACAGGGTCTGGACCGCGTTCGCACTGCTATGCGGACTGGTGGCGGCGGACAATCTGTCCTGGCGCGTCGGCAGCTACGCCGCCCACCGCGCCTTCGTCGCAGTGACCGGCGACATCAGGCGGGACCTGTTCGGCCATCTGGCCGGGCACTCGCCGACCTACTTCGCGGAACGCCAGCCAGGGGCGCTGGCCAGCCGGATCACCGCCACCGCCAACGCCGCATTCATTCTGGAAAACACCTGTGCGTGGAATGTGCTGCCGCCAGGGTTCGGAGTGCTGCTGGCGATCTGCGTTATCGGTTCGGTGAACCTGGCGCTGGCCGGAACGCTCCTGGCGATCGCGCTGCTGCTGGGCGTTCTTGTATTCATGATGGCACGCCGCGGAACCGCACGCCATCGCGACTACGCCGAAAAGGCCGCCGCCGTGGACGGCGAACTGGTGGACATCATCGGAAACTTCAGCGTGGTGCGAGCGTTCGGTGCCACCTTCCGTGAGCAAACCCGGGTCAGCGACCGGATGAAAACAGAGATGGCTTCCCGCCGCCGCAGCCTGTTCTACCTTGAGCACATCCGGCTGGTGCACGCGGCGCTGACCGCGCTGCTGACCGCGGCGGTGATCGCCTGGGGCATCATTCTGTGGCAGAACGGCCAGGCCAAGGTCGGCGATCTGGTGCTGATCACGTCCCTGGCGTTCGGCATTCTGCATGGCAGCCGGGATCTGGCGGTGGCGCTGGTCGATCTGACGCAGCATGTCGCACGGCTGACCGAGGCAATTTCGGCGCTGCTCACGCCGCATGATCTGCAGGACCTGCCGAAGGCGCGCCGGTTGCCTGCCGGGCCCGGGGAGGTGGCGTTCGAACATGTCCGCTTCGCCTATCCGGAGCGCGCCGCCGTGCTGAACAACTTCAATCTGGTGATCGCGCCTGGACAGCGCGTCGGGCTGGTCGGGTTCTCCGGCGCCGGCAAATCAACGGTGCTGGCGCTGCTGCAACGGTTCTACGAGATTGACGGGGGACGAATCTCGATCGACGGGCATGACATTCGCGCCGTGACACAGGACAGTCTGCGCAATGTCATGGCATTGGTCCCCCAGGATATCTCCCTGTTTCACCGCTCGGTGCTGGAGAACATCCGCTACGCGCGGCCGGATGCGACCAAGGCCGAGGTGCTGGCCGCGGCCGATACAGCGCACTGCCGCTCTTTCATAGAGGCGATGCCGGACGGGTTCGCGACGATCGTCGGAGACCGAGGGGTGAAACTGTCAGGCGGACAGCGGCAGCGACTGGCGATCGCCCGCGCTTTGCTGAAGAACGCGCCGATCCTGCTGCTGGACGAGGCGACCAGCGCGCTGGATACCGAGTCAGAGCAGGCGATCCAGCACGCGCTGGACCGGCTGATGGCGGGGCGGACGGTGATCGCGATCGCGCATCGGCTGTCGACGCTGCAGAGCTTCGACCGCATCATTGTCATGGACAAGGGACACATCGTCGACGACGGCACCCCTGGCATCCTGGCCACTCGGCCAGGACCCTATCGGGAGCTGTTGCGCAAGCAGCGGATGGACCCGGTGGTGGCGGCGGCCTAGAGAGCTTCCAGGCCGACTGTACAGCCGTCGGCAGCGCTCTATTTCTTTGTTTGTCGCATGTTTCAACGCGCTTAGAACGTTCCGCCCAGCGCGCTCATGCTCTAGGTCTA
>Ga0073928_10009839_pt1 | contig 11540 bp, 6 predicted proteins | sample PaiPotPPA55metaG_FD_76969 | JGI IMG/M metagenome (GOLD analysis project Ga0073928, IMG submission 76969) | Iron sulfur acid spring bacterial and archeal communities from Banff, Canada, to study Microbial Dark Matter (Phase II) - Paint Pots PPA... ...
CTGTCGCTGGTCGCGCAGACGCATGGCGGGCGGCTCTACGATTCGACCTGGTCGAAGCGGATGACGGGGACCGGTCCCTATGCCGAGCTGTTGCGGGGGCGCTTCGACCGTGCCTGCCGCCGTCTCGGCTTTGGCGCGCGCGCCAATGACCGCCTCGACGTCAGTCGTTTCCGCCCGCCGCCGCAAAGGGGCGATCAGCTGGCCCTGTTCTGAGCTGCGTGGCCGAACTACTGTAGCCGCGCGGTCCACGAGTGGGAGGCGCGCGGGTGGCGACGGAGAGACGGCTCAATTCGCAGCAGCTCGAACGGATCTTTCTCGCCTTCGCCGCGGCCATGCGCGAATTGCCGCCCGACATCGAAGCGGGCTGGCTCGATGCGCAAGGCGAGTTGCGCCTCGCCCCCGATGTCGGCAGAAAATTGCGCACCGCGCGCGAGGTGCGGCAACTGCTCCGCCAATTTCGAAGCGAAGGCCAAGAAAGCTGAGCGCTCAGCCGCCGGGCAGGCCGGCGACGATGCCGGTGTCGTGCAGGCGGCCGATCTCGGCCGCGTGGAGGCCGAGCACATCGGCGAGGATCTGGTCGGTATGCTCGCCGAGGCGCGGCGCCGGTTGCGGCGGCAGGCGCGGCTCGCCGGCGAAATCGAGCGGCAGGCCCGGCGTCAGATAAGGGCCGATCCCCGGCTGCGCCACCGCCGCGAACAGCGGGTTCCGCTCGGAACAGCGCGGATCGTGCGCGACCAGCTCGGCGAAGCTCTGGAACGGGCTCCATAGCACCCCGGTGCCGGCGAAGCTGCGGGCGATCTCGGCGAGCGAGCGCGCCGCGCACCAAGGCGCCAGCACCGCCGCGATCGCGTCTCGCGCCTGGTAGCGCCCGGCTTCGGCATCGAGATCGACCCCCATCAGCGGTTCGATCATCGCAAAACGCTCGCCGAGCCCGGTCGCTTGGCCGAGCGCGCGCCACTGCCGCGGGGTCAGCGCGATGACGATGATCCGTTGCCCGTCCGCGGTCGCAAAATCGCGGCCAAAGGTGCCGTAGAGATCATTGCCGAGCGCCGGCCGCGACGTGCCGTTGATCTGCACCTCGCCGACATAGCCGAGGTTGGCGACCGTCGCCAGCATCACGTCCGAAAGCGCCAGCACGACCTCCTGTCCCTTGCCGGTGCGGCTGCGGCGGCGCTCGGCGGCGAGCAGCCCGCTGGCGAGGTAGAGCCCGGCGGCGACGTCCCAGGCCGGCAGCACGTGGTTGACCGGACCGCCGCCCGGCCCGGTGACCAGCGGGAAGCCGCTGGCGGCGTTGACCGTGTAGTCGATCGCCGCCGAGCCGTCGCGGTTGCCGATCAGCCGCAGCACGATCAAGTCGGCGCGCGCGGCGCCGAGGCTCGCGAAGTCGAGGCCGCGCAGGGGCGGCAAATTGGTCAGCAGGATACCGGCGCCGGGTCCCGGGGCGGTGATCAGCGCGCGGGCGATCTCGCGCCCCTCGGGCTTGTCGAGCGCCAAGGCCAGCGAGCGCTTCCCCTTGTTGAGCCCGGCCCAATAGAGGCTCGCGCCGTCCTTGGTGACCGGCCAGCGGACAATATCGAGGCCGCCGCCGATAGGGTCGATGCGGATCACCTCGGCGCCCATCTGCGCCATCGTCATGCCGGCGAGCGGCGCCGCGACAAAGGCCGAGATCTCGATGATGCGCAGATCCTCGAGCAACCGGTTCATCGCCCGCCCCCCGAGGCGGCCCGGGCCGGCCGGAGGGGACCGGCCGCCGCCGGTGCCATCGGCGCCAGAACGGTGGGAGGCGACCAGTACGGGATGTCTTCCTGCAGCTGACGGCCTTCGATCGAAATGCTCGAAACCGACAGGAGGCCCGAGGGCCGATTGACGTCGATCACGATCTCGAAGAGGGGCATGTCCCCGCTGCTGTCGAAACTGACCTCGGCAATAATGCCGGAGAGGGGCATCAGGCTCGACAGCCGTCGCTGCGCGACGACGGTCTGACGGGCGCCGATGAAGCGGGACACAGAGACGGAAAATTCGACGTTGGCACCGGTCTCGCCGTGGATTTGGAGCCGGTAGCGGCCGGACGGCAGGTTCAGACGTGGACCGTAGCAGAAGGAAGAGGGCCTATGCGTCTCGGCCCGCAGCGCGCCCTGCGGGGTCAACGAGGCGTAGCTGGTCTGCAGCAGCTTCGCCGGCACTTCCAGCGAGAACGCAGGCCACTGCGCCAAGAACTCGATGAACGCGAAATGTCCGCTCGGCCAGGCCGCCGGCCGCGAGCTTTGCGGCGGGGTCGGCGCCGGCAGCGACAACAGCTCCGCAAGGCGCTCGGCCATCGACAGCAGCGGCTGCCTGGCCTGGGCCAGGCTGCCGGCCCTCGCTGCCTGGTCAGCGGCAGCGAGGGCCGGGCGGTCGAGCACTTCGGAAATCGCCGCCAGGAGAGCCTCGGGCGGGCCGTGCCATTGCAGCAGCTCCGTGATCCAGCCAAACGGCCGATAGCGGTGCAGCAGCCGCAGCACCGCGATCAATGCCGCAGGCGACTCGGAGTCTGCCAGCCTTTCGCACAACGCGATCAAGGACGCCGAAGAAGCCGGCTCCAAAGCCGCGCAGAACAACAGCAGCGGCGCCGCCCGATGATCCGGCAGGGTGGCGGCCGCGGCGCGCAGGCGCTCGAACAACTTGCGACGCGGTTGCTCGAGTTCCAGCTCCGGAAACTCGTCATACGCCGCGTCGATCCGCGACAGCAGTTCGGCGACAGCCTCGGGGGCGAGCGCCGCGATACCCGCCTCGATCTCGCTCCGCAACGCGCCTATGTCGGCGCGCGCGGCGGCCAGCGAACCGCCCTCGCCCTGCGTCGTCGGCATCGCGCCCTCGGGAACCCGGCATCGGTCCATCGGCTCTGTTGTGCCTCAGGACACGGCGAGCCGATCCGGCGCGAGATGTTCGATCATGCTCCGTTCTCGGCGCAGTGACCGCCTTATCCGCTCCGGCTTCCAGCCCAGCGCGGCGAGTTCGGCCGCCGGATGCGCAAGCGCCGGGTCCAGGGCGAGCGCGCGAACATAGGCTGCGGCGGCTTCGACCGGCCTGCCCTGCATCTTCAGCACATGGCCCAGTTGCAGATGGGTGTCGGCCAAGTCGGGAGCCAGTTCGATCGATTTGCGATAGGCGTCTTCCGCTTCGCCCAGCCTGCCGGTCTCCTTCAGCGCATGCCCGTACTGAACCCAGATCGGCGAATTATCGGAGTTCTGTTCGAGCGCCTTGCGGTAGTGGCGGACCGCCATCGCCCATTGCCGCGTATCACGAGCGCGATCCGCCAGCACCTGCGACCGGGTCTTGCGGGGCTTCCGGCGGAGACGCGCGACCCACGCCTTGCGCTCGGCCGACAGGGCCGGTTCGGCCCGCGCCGGCATCTCGTCGTCGATCGAGGCACCCGTCGCGGTCGGCTCGACCAACGCGGTGGGCCGCGAATCGAGGCGCCGTCCGAGAAACCTCTCGGCGATCCGCAAGTGCTCGGCGCGCAACGGGCCGTCGGCGAGCGGTCGAGCGTCCCCGGCCTGTTCGGGGGCCGACAAGGCCTCGACCGCAGGCGCCGGAGGGCGAAGCTCGAGGTTCCGACTCTCCTCGAAACAGCCGCGCATGATGTTGCCGATACGCGCGGCCTGGCTCTGCCAGTTGTTGGCCCGCACCCATTCGCGCTGCCGCTCGAGCACCCTGCTTTTCAGCGCCTCGTTGGCAAGCAGCGTACCGATGCCGGCGGCGATTTCGGCTGGATTGATCCCCGGGAGCTGGTGAACCACGCTCGACATGCTGGAGAAGACCGGGATCGGCGTCGTCGCGACCGGCCGGCCGGCCGCAAGACCCAGCCGCACAGCGCCGCTATCGGACTCCTCGGACCATTGGTAGGGGTAGACGATCACGTCGCAAGCACTCAGGAAAAAGTTGATTTCCTCGATTTGCAGGAATTCGTTGACCAGTCTGACGCGGCTCTCCAGGCCGAGCTGACCAACCAGCTTCAAACATCGCTCGCGCTCGCGCTGCGAGATGGGATCGGGATAATCAGAATTGATCAGCAGCAGAAAGGCGTTTGGCTGGTGCCGCAGCATCAGCGCGAACCCATGGATCAACGCCGGCACGTCTTTTCCCCGCAGCAAAAAGCCGAAACTGCCGACAACCGGCCCGAACCGCTCCAGGCCGAGCAGCAAGCGGACGGCGGTGGCATCAAGCGGCGACCCCTCGATCACGCCGTGCGGCACGAGGGCGACATTGTCGGTCAGTCCCATTTCCTTCAGCCGATTCAAATCATCGACCGTGTGCACAAACAGCCGGGTGCAGGTGGCGAGCGCCGGCGCGATTCGGCAAAGCGATTTGTTAAGATCCCGATCGTCTATCGTCCTGTGCAAGGTCACGTAGGTGTCGATGCCGTGCTCGTGCAGCTTGACCAGTGCGCCAGCGAACGCCTCGAAATCGTAGAAGCCGAAATTGTGCTGAAAAAACGCGATGTCGTAGTGCTGCGCGAGCAGATGATTGGCGAGCGTGGCGAGTTTATCGGTATCCGAGTCGTTGCCGTTTACCCATAGCCGCACGACGTTCGGCGGGTCCGGTCGCGGTGGATCCTGATCGTCGGCCAGGATCGTGATGTCGAACGCGTCGCGGTCGAAATTCTCGGCCAGGTGCTGCGAGTAAGCGGCAATCCCGCACCTCGTGTTGTAGGTTGAAACCCAGGCGAGGCGGAGCTTGCGCGTCATGACCGGCCTTTGCTCGAGCTGTCCGACGAACCGGTCGATGCGCGTGGCGACATCGCGCCAGCGCAGGCCCGCCGCGTCCCGGCGCGCCCGCTCGACGCGCGCCTGCGTGACGCCGCGAGCCGGGCGGCCGTCGCTGTATGCGGACCGCATTGCCTCGACCAGTTCGCCGAGCGCCGGACGGGCCCATACCGAATCGGGGACGTGCAGATGGCTGCTGGACAGCTCGTAGCTGCAATCGACCAGATAGGAATTGCCGTCATCGCAGAAATCCAGTTGGCCGCTGTGGCGCGTCGTGATCACCGGCCGCCCGCGCGCCATCGCCTCCGCCGCCGGCAGATTATAGCCCTCCCCGCGCGAGGGCAGAACGACGGCGTCCGCCAGCCGATAGAGCAGCTCCATTTCGAGGTGGGTGATGTCCTCGGAAATGATCTGTACGGCCGGCGCCAATGGGAGCCGGCCGGTTACCCGATAGACCCATTCGTCGATGATGTTGTCGGGGTTCTCGTAGGTCTTGATCACCAGAAGGACCGGGTCGTGCCGCGAGAACGCCATGCAATAGGCGCTGATCAGCTCCTCGATGCCCTTGCGCGGCGATCCGCCGGAGACGTGCAGGAAGGTGTATGGCGCGGCGCTCGACACCGGAGGCCGCGGACCATCGTCCGCCGGCTGCGGCGTGACGCCCAGATGATCGACCCCGTGGCCGACGACCGCGATCGGCAGGCGTACGCCGCTGTTGCGGATGACGCGCCGGCAGTACTCGGCCGGCACCAGTACGCCGTCGAGCTGGGCGTTCATCAGGTCGGCGAGGGACGGCGCGATCGCGCTTTCCTCCCAGGCCAGGTGGACGAGGCGGATATCGCCCAGCATGCCGTTGGGCCGCGGCGGGTACATGTTGCGGATCGTGACCAGCCGGTTTGCGGTCTGCGGCGCCGGCCGCACCAGCTCGCGGACGGCGGCAGGCAGCCGCTCGGCGGCATCCGCATCGACGATGTAATCCTCGACTCCTTCCGCCGGCTCGATCGTGGCCGCGCCGCCCTCGATGCGGTTCAGCGCCAGAGCCATGTTGCGGTTGACGAGGGCGAGGCTGTAGGAACTCTCAAACGGCCCTTCGATAACGTAGTGGGTCTTCGCAGAAGGCGGCTCGGCGGATTTGCGCGGCGAATGACCGACGGGCGCGCCCGCTTCGATGCCGGCCTGCCGCAGCCACGCCTTCAGCTCGTCCTCGATGCGCTCGCGACTGAACCACCGCACCCGCGCACGCTGACCTCGGATCAGGTCGCGGCGAAACCGCCGGTCTTCCCGCAGCCGCATCAGAGGCTCGATGAGCCTCGCCGGGCTCTTGTCGCGCAGGACCACCCCGCCATCGGCCATGGTTTCGGCGACGCCCGAGGAAGCATAGGCGACGACCGGCAGATCGAGCGCCATCGCCTCGATCAACGGCACCCCGAACCCCTCGTGTTCGCTCAACGAGACATAAGCATCGGCCGCCCGGTACCAGCCGTGGAGCTCCTCGTCGGAGGTCCGACCGGTGATTCGCACGCGGTCGTGCAGCCCTAAGCGGCCGATCTGCTCGTCGAGCCGCCGCTTGTAGGGTTCGCCTGGCTCGTACAGTCCGACGAGGACCAGCTCGACCGGAAGCTTCCCGATCGCGGCGATCCCGCCGACAAAATCGATCAGCTCGTGCTGGCACTTGTGCGGCACCAGCCGGCCGACGAACAGGATGCGAAATACCGCGGACCGATCGTAGTAGGGCGCCTTCGCATGCGGCATCAGCGGCAGCGCCGCGAAGTCCTTGAGCAGCGGGATCACGGTCACATTCGCGTAATCCCTTTGCCGCAGCTGGAGAGCGTTGTATTCCGAGACGGCGATGGTCGCTTCGACGACGTCGCGAAACCGGCCGAGCTGTGAATATCCCTTGACGATGTAGGCGTGCGCCGGATCGCCTTCGTCAAAAAAGCGCGGCGGCGTGATGTTGTGGTATACGAGAAACTTGCGGCAACGAAGCCTCTCCAGCCTCTCGAACAGGTCGTGGCCCATCGAGTGGTGGATCAGCAGCACATCGTCGGGTTCGACGCGCAGCTCACCGATCGGCCGGATGCGCGTCGCCAGCAGCAGGTCGACATGCTCGGCGAAGATCTCGGATGAAATGCCGAAATCGCGCAACATCGATTGCACGAAAAACATGCAATTGGTGATGGCGTCGGCCACCGCTGATCCCGAATGAAACTGATGGACGATCGGCAAAGATACGCTCGCGTGGGCTCATTCAGCGGGATTGGAGATGCGTCGGTCGTCGTGGCGGCACCCGCATTCCTAGCGGCGACCGGCACGTTGCGCAAGTTGGACGCGCCCTGCCGTGGAACCCTGTCGGCAGCAACGCCGCCGGAGCGGTCGAGGTGCTGCGGCCCGAGGTCGCTCGCCGCCGGCCTGGGGCCGATTGCGCTTTACCGACCGGCCGCAAAGAACCGAAGGTGGTGCCGGGTATGACCTCGAGCGGCGATGGACGCCATGCGCTCTGCGGACCGGGAAGACGCCCCGTTCCAGACGGAACACCGCGGCAGTTATGCGATCGCCATCCGGTCGGGCGCGGCCGAGGGTCTGGCGGTCTATGATTTTGGCATCGTGCCGCGGCACCGCCGGCTGCTGGTCACCAAGCTTGACCATGTCGGCGATTTCCTGATCGCCTTGCCGGCGCTGGAGAAACTCCGCGCGACCTTCCCGAAGGATCACATCACGCTGGTCTGCGGGTCGTGGAACACCGAACTCGCGCGCGCGAGCGGCGTCGCCAACGAGGTGCGTCCGTACGATTTCTTCCCCGAGAACGCGGCGTCCTGGGGGGGAAAGCCGATCGAGGATGTGGGACGGTTTCGCGAAATCTGCGGCGGACCTTTCGACATCGCGCTCGACCTGCGGGTCGACGAGGATACGCGATACCTGCTCGAACACGTCGACGCTGCCCTGAAATGCGGGATCGGGTCGCGCGTCCGCCATCCTTTTCTGAATATCCTGCTGCCGAGCGAATTCGAGCGTCGCGAGAGCGACCCGCCGTGGCTGATGCTCGAACCGGACCGATTTCGCTCGCGTATGCCGGTACGGACACCGTTTTTTCACGAAACCGACTTCGCCGTCACCAACACCCATCTGGTCTACGGCCCGTTCGTCGAATTGCCGCGCGGCTCGTTTCGAGCCTGGTTCGGGCTGCAATTCACATCCGCGCTCGCGCGCCTCGGCGGTGCGAGAATTTCGCTGGACGTGACCCGCGGCGGCGGGACGGAGACCCTGGCGACCAGGCGGATCAATTGGCTGCGCACCGGCCTGCCGAAGCCCGCGGCGATCGATTTCGTCAATACCGAAACCGGCAGCGCCTACGAGTTCCGGGTCCATGCGCGCGGCCGCCCATTGGCGGGGCGCCTGCGGTTTTTCGGGGTGCGCGTCGACCATCTGGACCGCGGCGAGGTTCCCCGCTTCAAGCGCGCCGATCTCCATACCGGCGAACAGCTGTCGCTGCTGGTGCAATTGCTCGAGGAGCGGACCCGGCAACTCTACCCGTTCCGGCTGTCATCGATCGAAACGGGACGGGCTTCGGCTGTCCTGGGCGAACTGCCCGAATTGCCCGCCGGCGCAAAGCGCATCGTCCTCGCGCCGGTCAGCAACTCGCCGACGCGCGACTGGGGGCTCGGCAACTACGCTCGCCTCGCGGCGGCGCTGCTCGAACGCGAGGATTGTCAGATCGTCCTTGTCGGCGCGCGCGAGCAACGCGATCGGCTCGCCGGGATCGCCGACGCGAATGCCGACGATGCCCGCATCGTCAACCTGGCGGGGCGCACAGACTGGTTCCAAACGGCGCAGATCATCGCCGAATGCGATCTCGTGATCTCCAACAATTCGGGAGTGGCCCACCTGGCGGCGGCTTGCGGCACCGCCACCCTGGCGATCTATTCCGGCAGCCACCAGCCGCAGGAATGGGGCCCGCGCGGCGGCAACGTGCGCGCTTTGATGGCACAGGTCCCATGCTCGCCGTGTGGGTACGAGAGGCTGGAATTGTGCCCGCACGATCATCTGTGTATGAAGCAGATAACGCCGGAGATCGTTGCCGCCGAGGCGATCGCGATGCTGGCGGGAGCGCCCCAACGGCACGGGCCGATGCCGACTACGGCATCGGATGTTCTTGGCGGGTGCTGACCTGCTCTTGGGATCGACGATGGCTGGCCTCCTCAAGCGACTGACCGTCACCAAGATCATCGATCCGCTAGTTGAGCAGATCGCCTGCCGGCTCATCGACAAGATCCGCTCGGCGGCCCCGGTTCCCGTTGGGCTCAAATCGCCGGAACCGATCCTCCAGCTGAAGGAGGTGAACGGCGCGCCGCAGGCTCGCGACTATGTGCTTTGGGCGTATCGGTTGCTGCTCGGCCGCGAACCGGAAGATCCCGAAAATCTCGAGTCGCATATCTACGCGAGAGACCGTCGCAGACTGGTGGAGGAATTCCTGAACTCCGCCGAGTTTCGGCTCGGAGAGTACAGGATCGACAACGAACCGCCGATCCTTCCCGAGGCCGTTAAATATTTTTTGACCGAACTGGCCGATGGCCTGCGTTTCTGGGTCAATTTGCGCGACGAGCACGTGTCGCGAGGGATCATTGCCGGCATGTGGGAACCGACCGAAACCGCTTTCGTGAGCCGGCAGGTCAAGACCGGCATGAGCGTTATCGACATTGGCGCAAACCTCGGCTGGTTCACGGTGCATATGAGCCGGCAGGTCGGACCATCCGGCCGGGTGACGGCATTCGAGCCGCGCTGCGACATTCATCACTACCTCGCGCAGACCGTGTCGGAGAACAGGCTCGACAACGTCGTCCTCCACAACTGTGCCCTCGGCGCGCGGACTGGAGACGGTAACATTTATTGGGCAAAGTCGGACCTCAATCCGGGTGGAACCCAGCTCGTCCCCCACGCGCTGGATCCCGACGTTCTCCCCGCCGACCACACGTTCCAGCCGGTCTCCATGCGTGTGTTGGACCAAGTCGTATTGGGCAGGGTCGACTTCATTAAGATCGATGTCGAGGGCGCGGAGAGGCTCGTATTTGAAGGAGCCGGGCGGATCCTCTCCACCCAACGACCGGTGATCATGTCCGAACTCTCACCCGAAGGGCTCGAGTGGATATCCGGGATTTCGGCAGTCGAATATTTGCAGTTTTTCGAGGAACGGGGCTACACCGCGCACGCGATCGAGCCGGATGGCCGGACCGGTTACATCATTCCCCCTGAGGCATTGGAAGGCGACAGAAATCTGACCAACATCGCCTTGTTCCCGTCTGAGGCGAACGGCAGCGCGTAGTCGATCGCGGGCGTTCGCGGCGCGCGAAGGGTGGATCACCGACGCGATCGTGCCGTTTGGATGGACGCGCCCATGCCGGCGTGGCCAACCGGAGGCGTGAACTCCTCCAATCCCGGAAGGGCTTATCAAGATTGGCGATTGTCCGGATTGCCGCGAACGGCGATGTTCCGACAGCACACTGGCGCGCGAGGATGCCGAACGTGGAGGCGGTCCGATGACGCATTGGGTTCCACCCGCCACAGCCGACGCCTTCCGGCTGATGCGGCGGAGGTTTGGCCCCCGGCGGGGCACGAGAAAGCTGCTGGCGGCCGCCGATCGCGCCCGCGATGCCCGGAATTGGGCGTCGGCCGTTCACTACTATCGTCGAGCGCTCGAGGGTTCGCCAAACAATGCGGCGGCATGGGTGCAGTACGGGCACGCGCTCAAGGAAGCCGGGCGCGTCGGAGATGCGGAGGACGCCTATCGCAAATCACTCGATCTCGATGCGCGCGTCGCCGACACCCACCTCCAACTCGGCCATGCGCTGAAGCTCCAGGGCAGGCATGCCGACGCAGCCATCGCCTATCTTCGGGCAATTGCCCTCGAACCCCAGTTGCCGCACGCCGCGCTTGAACTTGCCCACCTCGGTTGGATCACGGAGGCGTGCGTTCGGTCGGGGAATTCAGGCGTCCACTCTAACGCTCCCTCAATTGTCAGACCGCTACTGTCAGACGATAAGAAATACAAAGAGAACCAACCGGCGTTGGTTTTCGACATTAGTAACATCATCCAATATTTCTCGACGGCGCGTTTGCCGCAGGGCATTCAACGGGTTCAGCTCAACCTCATCACTGCGATCTTGCGACGGCAGGACCTAGGTTTTCCCGTGATGCTCGCTTGCTTTCGGCCGGGACCGGTCTTCTGGGTCCGCGTGCCGAACACCCTGTTCCAGGAACTCGCGAAGCTCACTGCTTGCGGTGGCGACACCGACGATCCCGCCTGGCGCGCGCTGCTGGGCAAGGTTGAGTTGGTGGGATGGACCGGCGACGCTTTGCGATTTCCGCAACGATCCGTTCTTGTCTGTCTCGGGCCGTCATGGTACCTCGCCAATTATTTTTTAGGATTGCAACTGGCGAAGTCGCAATTCAGAATCCGCTATATCCAATTCGTACATGATATCATCCCGATTGCGACGCCGGAACATTGCGGCACCGGTCACGTGCAGGAATTTATTGGTTGGCTGATTAGTGTCCTGCGTCTTGCGGACGATTACCTGGTGAACTCCGAAGCGACGGCGGCGGATCTGGGCAAGGTTGCCGGGGTTCTGGGCTTTGGTGCGGTTCAATCCACCGTCGTGCGGCTTGACGGGAGCTTTGGCGACGCGGGCGTGGGCGTTGACTTGAGCGACCGCCTTCTCAAACAACACGAGTTGGACCGTGAGCCCTTCGTGCTGTTCGTCGGGACGATCGAATCACGCAAGAACCATCTGCTCGCTTTTC
>Ga0073928_10009840_pt1 | contig 11540 bp, 11 predicted proteins | sample PaiPotPPA55metaG_FD_76969 | JGI IMG/M metagenome (GOLD analysis project Ga0073928, IMG submission 76969) | Iron sulfur acid spring bacterial and archeal communities from Banff, Canada, to study Microbial Dark Matter (Phase II) - Paint Pots PPA... ...
ACATCCCGGCGACAGGTTGAATCTTGTTTTGCGTCGTCACACCGAACTCATCCAGGGCTGTAACGATCACCGACAGGGTTCGGTTGCTTTGAGCTTTGAACCAGAAATAATCAGCGTCACTGTAAGTACCTAACGAGCCTGTCCAGTCTCCGCCGGCCGGTAAGGGCGCTGGCGAAGCATAGCTTGTGGGACCGAACCAATTCGGCTTCTGGACCTCGCTGGCCTGCATCATGACATCTTGCTGGGTGTCGCCACCGAGCGTCACGGCTACCACTACCGGCTGGAACGTCCCCGACGGCTGGACCTGCAATGGCTCGTAGGGTCCTACCCCTTCAGACCACACAGGATCGAGCGCCTCCACACTCAGCTGATACTCAGCGCTGTTCGCTCCATTTGGGATTTGCAAACCTGCGATGTCGAAGAATCCTTCGACGGCGGGATCTGAGGAGCCAAGATTCGTAAACGGCTGCCCGGTACTGTCGTTGAATCCGGAAATTGCATTTCCCGCATTGCCGGTAAACAGGAATCCCGAGACCGATGTGGCCGCACGGGCTCTCGACGGCAGGCCTGTAGAGGGATCGATCCACCTCGCCACAACATTCACTCCTTGCATGCCTTGCTCTGGCTGACCGGCAGCACCCTCAAAGTACACGGTGCCGTGAATTCTCGCAGTGTTCTGCGAAAAGACCTGTTTGCCCGGAAAACTGCTCTGGTTTTGCGAAGTCACTGGATACAGCCGCGAAAGCGCTGCCTGATCGTCCATTTTTGGGAGGTAAGGATTCGTCTGGCCATGATTGGAGTAGCAAAAGCTTATGGGGACGCAGTTCGCAGAATCGGCCGCATGCATGACAGGAAAGCCGTTGTAATCGTCCGCCGTTGCTTTTGGAGAGCCGGTGATCACGTTTAAGTTCAGTTGCGACCAATCCAGCCCCAAGACTCGACCAAGGACCCGCACCAACCGATATTCCATATCCGGCAACTGAGCGGAACTTTGAGCGCAATTGCCATTCAATATGATCAGTGCATGGAGAAAATGGGCGTCGGTGCCGAAATTGTCCACGCCTCCATAAGCCGCGTTGGTGAAGCAAGATTCAGTTGCTCCCGCCCCTTGGCCAAGCAGTGCGTCAGTCACTGAGCCGTCGGCGTCGTAAACAATTCCCACGGGAGTGGCCACAGCACCGGGTTGAATATCGGCTGGGATGTTAATACTTCCGTCAGGATTCACGCTGACATTCGCGCCGCTAACGTCCTCCGCGAGCTGCCCGCCGCGCACGGCTGAGACCGCGACTGTCGGGATTGATGTCCACTGACTTAATGCGTCGGCAACGAAAGCGTCTGCGCTCGATCCGGGAAGGATGGGGCTAAGATTGCCTCGATCGGTGTAATAGTTGAGCAGCCCTTGAGACCACGTCAACGGAGTTCCTGACGTTCCGGAGTTGAAGTAAGTAGTCCCGGCCACGTACTTCGGCCCCCCAGAGAACGCGGCCTGGGTTAGGAGAATCGCGATAGCCAGGACCAGGAATGTCTTGAGTCTGGCGAAAATGCGGTGACTCGACTTCCTAGTCATGGCTTTATTCCTGGGAAGCTCGGCGGATTCCATTTGAGAGTTCTCTCCATGTCATTCGGCTTCGGCCCTGCCACGGAGCGGCGAGCACGGGGTTCGCGGAGACAGCAGCAATCTGTTCCCGATTCAATAAGACATGCCCATAAGAATCGAGACGAAACTTTCCTAGTTCGCCGCCAACGGGGCTAGTCAATCCCAGTTTTCCGGGGGGAAAAAGAAATAGCATTGTCCGCTCGCCAACGCGATAGTGCCCGCCGGAGTCCCAACGACCAGCCCATTCGCGGATAACTAACGTTTGTCCGCGGCGCACTCCTCGCAACGCGTTTTCCACATGGAACGTGATTCGGACCGTGGCGACGCCGCTCTGCGACATGGGTTCGACTCGGGCGACTGACTTCACGGTCCCAACGAAAATGTATCCAGAGTTCCGGCTGAGTTGTACGAGAGAGGGCTCTCCGTAGCGCGCGGGGACAGGCTGTCGCTGCGCGGCAACCGCCAGGGTCAACACCAACAGCAATGCCGACGGGAGGAACTTCGTGCGCAGTGCCAAAACTGATGGAAACAACTGCATTGAGCCTCGCTAATCGAGGCCAGCTGACTGACGGAGAGTAAGTCGATGGTATCGTGCGAACGAGAGTTCGAATGTGCTGCCCGTCACAGCCCCCATGTGACGGATGAACACTCGCACAGGCTACTCCTTCCGACCGAATGCTATGTATAGCGGTATAGTCGCAAGAAACTTGCAAGAGGCATCGCGATCTAGAAGATCGTTCAGCCACTTAGCAGCTGCGTGTTGGCTTACAAGCTTTTCGGCAATCGCATGACCAAGCACGACTCGTAAGTCCAGCAGGGTGTCGGCGGCGACGAAAGTCTTAATGCTGACGAATTTCGTTTGAACCTCTGTATCGATGACTCCCACGTTCCTGAACAGTCCATAAAGCTTCCTCCCAATCCGGCCATTACGGATTCCTGCACAAGCACGGTTCAGGACCACACAAGTGGTTTCAACGTCAGAGGCATTCACTTCGACCATGCCCCAATCCCGATCAACAACTAATACGCGGCCACCCGGCTTCAGCACGCGAAACATCTCGGCAAGGGTTCGTTTAGGATCTTGTAGGTGCTGGAAGACGCGGTCCGCGCGACATGCGTCGAAATAATCTGAAGGCCATCCCAAGCTCTCAGCGTCACCGAGATCGAATCGCAGTGGAAGCTCATACCCAGCCGCACGTTGACGAGCTTCGTTGATCATTAGTTGACTGTTGTCAATGCCGATCGCGCGACCACCGGGAGCAACTAGCTTCGCCAGCTCAGTGAGGTCATCTCCGCAGCCGCAGCCTATGTCTAAAACTTTTTGACCCGGTCTCAGTTCTAGGAGTGAGTGGCTAAAAACCTTGAGCGGCCTAAAATAATCTCTCGCCTGATCCAAGTAGTTGATGAAATCTTTCGCATACCCAGTTCCGTCGACGTCGCAAAAAGCGGCTCCGGACAGGTCCACGCTAGAGTTCATGCGCTTCAGGCTGGCACAAAGATTTGCTGGCGTCAAAGAGCGGTCCTTCTTCAGTCACCCTCCATATTCCCTCTATCTACAACAATGTCAATAATTTACAGGTTGGTAGGGACACGTGTCGAGACGGATCAATTCCACGGAATCCCATAAAATCGAATGAAGAGTGTTTGGTGATTATTTCTTTTCTTGCCAGAATGCATGTTCATGAATATTATCTCTTGCTCATTGCTACATTTTGGAAAGAAGTCTCATGTTTCAGGGTAGATGTTCCGTGAATTGTTGTGGAATCTCGCGCAATTGCGACAGGCTCCCGGGTTTTGTGCCGCGCTTTACTGTGACGGCACAGAACTCAGGAGCTTGTCTCGTTTGAGTTGATTCGACGGCGACGCGTAGTGTCCACCTGTTTGTTTTCTCCGAATTTTCCGAGGGGGTAATTCGAAGCGAAAGCTTCACGGGAAATGCGGGATTCAAATTTGGCGAAAGGAGTAACTTGTGAGAGAAAAAGGTACAGTCAAGTGGTTCAACGGGGCCAAGGGGTATGGTTTTATCCAGCGCTCCACGGGGGAAGATGTATTCGTACATTTTTCCGCAATCCAGGAAAACGGTTACCGAACTCTGAACGAGGGCGAGACCGTGGAGTTTGATTTGCTGAAGGGCCCCAAAGGGTTTCAAGCGTCAAACGTAAGCAGGGGATAGAGTCAATCGCGTGTCGGAGAAACCCTCTCAGTTCCCCTGAGAGGGTTTGTTTTGAAATCAGCTATCAGCTGTTAGCTGTCAGCTATCAGCCTAAAATCAAGCGCTCATTGCAATTCCAGTGAGACCAGATCGCCGCTGCCTTTTCCGCTAGCCTTGTAATTCACTGTGACCGTCTGTCGTTGCCATCCACATGAGAATGCGTCGGTTCCGACGAGAAGCAGCGATTTATAGTCTGCGGTTCGCAGTTTTAGCGTCGTTCCCGCGGACGACACGGTTAATACCGCCGCTGGAGGCTGGGAACAGTCCACGCTGATCAATGTCCCTTTCAGGAATTTAACGGGACGCGTATCTGGCTTGGGATCAGCAGCAGGGGCCGGCGAGGATTCAGAATCGGAGTCATCATCCGCTTTCTGAGAACGCTGTTTCGACTGTGCCGCAGGATGCCTCGACGATGCTTCAACCGCTGGCGCAGGGGCTTCGGGCTGCGGCAGCACCCCATACTTCTTCAGTGTCGGCAAATCTTCCAGATCTTTTCTAGCTGCGTGCGCGACCTGAGGATTCGTGCTCGCCTTCAGGCGATTCAGCAGGGCCGTGGCGTCGTCCCACTTCTTTAACGCGAAGTAGATTCTTACCAGATTCAGCAAATAAGTTTCGCTGCGGGGACTGAGTTGAATTGCGGGCCGCATCGCATCCATTGCGGAATTATTGCCGCCTCCTTGCAGCCTGGACATGGCCAGCATGTTGTAGGCTTCGGCGAAATCGGGATTCCAATCGATGACCGCGCGCAAATCTTGCATCATGTTCGCGATTCCTGGGATTTGGCCGTTCAACTGGGCCTGTTGATACTTCATGAGTGCGGAATAGTAGCGCACCCACGGGTCCTTGGGGTCGATTCGCGCGGCCTCGGTTAACTCGGCATCCGCTTGGTCAAATTCTTTCTTCTGTATGTGTACCCACGCCAACGCCCGATGGGCAATCGCATTTTCCGTCTTCGGATCATCGATGATGGCTTGCAATTGTGACGTGGCTTGCTGCCGATGTTCAGGCAGGCGAGCCGCCATCTCCGCAACCGCCGCCTGTGCCTCGGCATCAGAGACCTGCGCTGTACTCGTTCCAATGTTTTCCGCATCCTGGGTCGTCGCAAAATGGGAGACCTGATATACGGGAGAGCTGAGATCGAACGACTTTGTGTCCGGTAATTTTGAAGCGTCCAATGCGAGGAATAAAGGTGTGAGCGACTTGAAATAGTCTTTCACCGCCTGATCGAACTGGGCCACGGACATGCCGTATGCCTGCTGAATCGCGTCCGGGACTGATACTCCTTGATTTTGAACCAGATCGAAATAGTTTCCCGCCTCCGGCAATTTGTTCTTGTCCAACAGGTAGTGAACGACCATCCACGATTGCGCGTAGAAGAGCGAATGATGAGTTCCTTCCTGGTATCCCGAGACGTAGTCGTGCATGGTGAATAGATCAGGCGTGGCGAGCCATACCGGCGTGGTCAGCAACTCAGTCAACGATTTTGGGCGATTACGCTTTTGAATCTGATCGCCCAGAATGTCCTCATCCCATGTGACGCCGAGTTCGGGATCGCCGCCGATTTCCGCTTGATTGCCAACCAGACGCAGCGAGGAAAAATACTCGGCGAAGCCTTCATCAAACCACGGCTGCGTTGGCGGATAGTTGTAGGTCAAAAACAAATGAGCAAACTGATGGGAAACCGCAAGCCAACTCTCAGGCTCAAACAAATTCAAGACGATGTAATTGCGATCCGGTCCGGGAAGGAAAAAGCCCGGCGCTGGAGTCGGCTGTCCCTGGCGAATGGGAGCGACGTCGGCGTATTCTTTGTCGCTCTTTAAGGCAATGACATCGAGCGGCTCGGACATATTCAACTTTCTTCTAAAAAGAAGTTGTCCGAAAACACCGCGCATCTGCTCAAGGCGAACAGCCACCTCGCGGGCTTTCTTTTCATCGGCATTGCTGAGAACCGAAAAGTGGTCGGAGCTTACTCGAATCCACTTAATTTTGGCGGGTTGAGCAGCATGGGCTGGTATCCACGAAAATAGGATCGAGAAAAATAGATTCGCGCAAAGGAGAATTTCAATGATTCGCCGGATAAGGCTCTTTGACTGACACATGGATTGGCGCCGGGAGCGATGGTGTCTTTGAAAGATGCTACCACGCTCTGGGAACCGTTAAGACTTCTGCAATTTCGCGAGTGCGCATTTCGCGGACTCAGCGACGATGGGGTCGGCGTCAGCCTTTAAATTCTCAAGCGCGGGTACAAATCGCTCGTCTCCGCTGTTGCCCATCGCAATCACCGAGTTTCGTCGAAGGCCTGATCTTTTTGTGCGCTTCATGGCAGAACCCCGAAATTTCTCTCGAAATTCTTCTTCGGTCATGTTCGCCAACCAATCCAACGCGGGATTCACCAGTCCTTCTCGCGGTTGGAACTCTGGCGCAGGCGTAACTGCGGATTTCCGGTTCCACGGACAGACATCCTGACATATGTCGCAACCAAACACATGACGGCCCATTCCTTCGCGCAATTCTTCGGGGAGGGTGCCGCGTTTCTCAATAGTCAGATAGGAGATGCAACGGGTTGCGTCCAACTCATACGGACCGACGAAAGCATTGGTAGGGCAGGCATCGATGCAGCGGGTGCAGGTTCCACAACGGTCAGCGGCTGGCAGATCTGGCTTCAATTCCAGCGAAGTCAGGATTACGCCGAGGAAAAGCCACGACCCCAGCTGCTGATTCAGGATGCAGGTGTTCTTGCCGATCCATCCGATGCCGGCGTACTTCGCATAAACCCGTTCGACGATTGGACCGGTATCGACGTAGCACCGTGTGATTATCTCTGGCGTCGTCGCACGGAGAGCGTCTTCGACTACACGCAACCGCCGTATGACAGCGTCGTGGTAGTCCTCTTTACCCCACGCGTAACGGGAAATCCATCCTTCGTTAGATTTGTGTTCCTTAATCGAATACTGCGGCGAAGTGTTGTAGTTAATCGCGCAGACAATCACGCTGCGCGCCCAAGAAAAGGTACTGGCGGGGGTCGCGCGCTTTAGTTTTCCAGCGTCATCCCGTGATTCCAGATACTTCATGTCCCCGGCGTGACCAGCTTCGATCCAATCGGGGTAGCAAGAGAGTTCGGGATGATCACTCAATCGGGCGATCCCTGAGAGTTCAAATCCCGCATCGTGGGCTGCTTGTCGAATAAGCTCGGAAATTTCGCCCGTATGCATTACCTTCGAAGAAACTGACATCCTGAGCGCCTCTTCTTCTTCGCTAACGAAGAAGAACCAAGTCGAAGGATCCCTATCGACTTACACCCCGAGGGTTCGTGCGCCTCACCCGAACAGGGATGCTTCGACTCTTTGAGCTTCCTCAGCGGAAGCTCAGCCTCGCTCAGCATGACAGAGTAGTATTTACCGTTCCGCTAGATAGGCCTCTTTGTATCCCATATAATTCTTGGCATAACGCACGATGGCTTCGTGATCTTTGTCTTCCAGCTTGCGATGAAACTTGCCGGGAGATCCCATCCAGAGAGATCCTGGTGCGACTACCGTTTTCTCAGGAATCAACGTTCCTGCGGCGATGATAGAGCCAGCTCCAATCTTTGCGCCGTTAAGGATGATAGATCCCATGCCAATCAGGCAGCGGTCCTCGACAGTGCACCCATGCAACGTGACTGTATGGCCGACCGTCACATATTCGCCAAGGAACACTCCGTACTGTTCTTTCATGCCGTGCAGCACACTACAGTCCTGAATATTCGAGTAAGCACCGATGCGAATCGAATGAACGTCGCCTCGGACGACCGCATTCATCCAAATACTGGCATGCTCGCCGAGCACCACGTCTCCGATAACCTGCGCGGAGTCGTCAACGTAGCAGGACGCAGGGATCGTCGGCGAAATGCCTTTGTAAGCACGGATCATTGTTTAGAGATCATTGTTTAGGAGTGTCCTGCTTAATCCCCAGCCTCTCCGACATTTCCTCGTAAAGAAATCCTTCGCCAGGACGATAAGGCTGCACCCACTCGCCATCAATCACAAACTGCGGGATGGCCCGTTTCCCGGTTCGCTGAATAACTTCCTCGGCAGCGCCGGGAGTCTGTTCTATATCAATATCGGTGAATGGGATGTTGTGTTCCTGTAAGAATCGCCTTGCAATGCGGCAATCAGGGCACCAATAGGCTGAATAGACAGTAACTTCCATGATGCTTTAAGTGTAACTGAGCAGCGCCGTGGGATGACTTAACCTCCAATAACCATTGTCATTCCGAACCGCTTTAGCGGTGAGGAATCTGCTTTTTCGCGAGATCCAGCAGATTCCACGCGCGAACTCGCTTCGGAATGAGAATTCTATTTATGAGGAGCACTTGTGATATGTTGTGGTATATATCACCGAGGTAACGCATGCCTAGGACCGCCAAACTCTTTCGCAACGGACGTAGCCAAGCCGTACGCCTGCCCGCCGAATATCGTTTTGAAGGGTCGGAAGTCTTCGTCCGCAGGGACGAGGCCACAGGAGATGTCATCCTCTCGCGACGGCCGGATTCATGGAACGATTTTTTTGAGCTCGTGAAGATGACAAAACTTCCCGAGGATTTCTTATCCGATATCCCAGACCTTCCGCCCCAGAAGCGGAAGTTATTCTGATGTCCGTTCGATATCTCCTTGATACCGACATCTCCAGTTACATCATCAATGACAGGTCCCCCAAACTGCGCGAGAAGTTAGGCGAAGTTCCCATGAGTGACCTGGGTGTGTCTGTGATTACGGAAGCAGAATTGCGGTTCGGCCTTGCCCGCAAACCGGATGTTTCACACTTAGCGTTCATTATCGAGGATTTCCTGTCGCGCGTCGAAACCCTTCCATGGGATTCGAATGCCGCGAAAACATACGCGAACCTACGCGCTGACTTGGAGCGGGAAGGGAAATTACTCGGCAGCATGGACATGATGATTGCAGCGCACGCATTGGCGACTGGACGGGTATTGGTTACGCATGATCAAGGTTTTCGAAGGGTGAAGAAGCTCAGAATCGAGGATTGGACGCGCATTTAATCTTTCGATTCCTAGAACAGAATACCGGGTTTCAAGAGGACATTGGCCGGCTATCCGACAAGTGCGTCAACATAGTTAGCACGTTGGGACCATATAGCCGGGACCACTTGGTAGGCACTGAGAGCCTCAATTACATCGCCTCCCACCGGATTGTCCTGGTCGTTTAAGAATGCGTATGCCTCTGCCTCGGATTCTCCGGTGCGGGCAGCCCTGGTGTCGCTCAGAGTCCACAAATACGCGAAAATATTGTCCCTCTTCGGGGCTGCAATTGCTTGGAGGATTCGCTCGGGGCGCTTCCTAGATTTGGGAATAAGGAAGTCAACGCCATGGTCATAACCGCTCTTCCCAGCGAGTTTTACCCTGGACGTATAGCGGACGTCATTGCTATCGAGGAAGTTGCGAACGTCTTCAAAGAAGAAGCTCGCAACCCGCGGCTGGGCCATTACAAACATGTCATTGACCGCCAGCATCGCTTGAACGAGGGAATGTAGTCGCTGCCCAAGATTCGCGGCCGATGCTTCAACTAATAATTGCTCGTTCTCCGCGCGCACACCCAAACCTTTCAGAACGCTATCAAGAACCATCCTCCGCTTAGGGGTATCTAATTCAAGACCGCTTGTTCGTAGGTCGGAAAGGATATATCCGTCGTCAGACAAAATGATGTTTCCATTACGTCTCGTGGCATACACCTGGAGATGATCGTTGTGGCGATCTAGAAAGGGAGTCGTCAACTCGCAGGCTTCCCCTACTTCCTCGACGGAGAGTCCCTGACGAAGCCATCCGATGTATCCGTCAATCAGTTTCTGGCACTCGGCGCGGTTCACACAATTACCCCTTGGACTGGCGGCGGCGATTCGACATTACAGTAACTGCAAAAATCTTGGAATGTTGCACCTGGATCGCTCAATAGAGTGAAGGTACCCGTGTCCACGGGATAGGCCCATCTGTCATCATAGCCTTCCTTGAACACGTGTAAATGCGTACCCGAGAGCCGTTGTCCGTCTGGATTTGTGTGAGGCGCTCCATCCACGTCGAGCCGAACAAGCACGACGATGGTTCGCACCCGGTTTTGAAATTTGAGCTTAGTCAGCCGCAGCGTTCCTCGCCAAATATCCAGCAAGAACCTTTCTCGGTCATCGGGTCCAGCCAGTTCATAGGTGTCATCTCCGCCAGGAGGAATGCTGATCGATGCCGGAGGGTGTACAAAATGCTTTACCGTTTGGATGAATTGATCGGCTTCGGATTGCGTCAGCATTTTCTTGAATTCTAACTGGGTGAGGATAGCATCGACCGAGCAGCCTAGACCTTCATTTTTGCAAGGCCATCAGCAAGTCCTCACGAGATTGGAAAATATTCCCGCAAAAGCAAAAGCCGTCAGCTTTTCGCTGACGGCTGAGTGCTGAAAGCTGCCCTACCGGCTCTCGTATAGCAACACGCCTTCGGTTTCTTTCGAGTCTACTGGGCGGTAGAACAGCTTATTTCCATCCAGGAACACTTCGATGAATGCCGGCCGCGTTGTGATCGTCCCCTGGATCAACGCCTCTGACAGCGGGTCTTCGATGTATTTCTGAAGAGCCCTGCGCAGCGGACGCGCTCCGTAACTTCTGTCTCCCAGGGTCTGGCTGAGAATCCATTTCTTGGCTTCGTCGGTGACCGTTACAGTGATCGACTTCTGCGCCAGGTTCTGATTCAGCAGCGTGACCATGAGTTCGAGGATCTGGATCAGATCGTTCTCGCTCAGCGCGCTGAACAGGATGATCTCGTCGAGACGGTTCAGGAACTCGGGATTGAACGTGCGTTTGACTTCGTTCTTCACCAGGTCTTCGATTTTTTCGGAGATCATGTCTTCCTTGCTTGACTGGAAGCCCAAGCCTTCGCGGCGTTGCAAGTGACGCGCTCCAATATTCGAAGTCATGATGATGATCGTGTTTTTGAAGTCGACGGTGTTGCCCAAACCGTCGGTGAGCTGGCCGTCTTCAAATACTTGAAGAAGAATGTTGAAGACATCGGGATGTGCTTTTTCTATTTCGTCAAGCAGCACGACCGAATAAGGCGCACGCTTCACGCGCTCGGTAAGCTGTCCGCCCTCTTCGTAGCCGACGTATCCGGGAGGCGAGCCGATCAGCTTTGACACCGAGTGCTTCTCCATAAATTCGGACATGTCGAATCTGATCAGCGATTTTTCGCTGCCGAACATGAATTGCGCCAGAGTCCGCGCTACTTCAGTCTTGCCGACGCCGGTTGGTCCGAGGAATAAGAATGATCCGATCGGACGGTTCGGACTCTTGAGTCCAGCCCGCGAGCGGCGAATTGCCCGAGCCAACGCGACGATAGATTTATCCTGCGAGATGATGCGCTTGTGCAGCTCTTCTTCGATACGCAACAGCTTCGCCGATTCCTCTTCTTTAATCGACATGACCGGCACGCCGGTCCAGCGCGAGACTACGTCTTCGATATCCTCGCGGCCAACGACGCCGGTTGCCGATTCATCCAAATGATATTTTTCGCGAAGAGCGCGCAGGTTCTCGCGCTCCTTGCGTTCCTCGTCCGAATAGAAGCGTGCCTTCTCGAATTCGTGATTCGCGATGGCATTTTCCATCCGATGGACGATGAACTTGATCCGCTTTTGTACCTCGGTGATCTCTTCCGGCAGCGAAGTCTGGCGCAGCTTTACGCGCGCACCGGCTTCGTCA
>Ga0073928_10009841_pt1 | contig 11539 bp, 8 predicted proteins | sample PaiPotPPA55metaG_FD_76969 | JGI IMG/M metagenome (GOLD analysis project Ga0073928, IMG submission 76969) | Iron sulfur acid spring bacterial and archeal communities from Banff, Canada, to study Microbial Dark Matter (Phase II) - Paint Pots PPA... ...
CTTCAAGCACTACAACGTAGAAACCTCGGTTTGCCAGCACTTCGTGGGAGCCCTGACGGCCTGAAGCATAGGCCTGAAGGACCGGGCCGGAGCAGCACGGCTGCTCCGGCTTCTATTTTTGGGGCGCACTGGGCTCGAGGTCTGCCGACTTTACCACCTCTTCCATGTGGCTGCGCTTCCTCTCACACCAAGTGCCGCGATCACGATCACACGCCACCTGTTTTTGCTCGTTAACAGCTTTGCACCTATGGCTCGAACGGGTAGTATTTCCTCGCCGACTGCTCTGCTGCAGAGATCTCTGCCCAGGGGTGGTTACCGTCCGCGCATTAGAAAACTACACATTGCGAACGCAAGTTCGGATATCAGGAAGTGCGGTCTTTACAGGGTTCGCACTGGAGAAGTTCTGAACAGGTTTTCTAACGCCGCCCGGAGGTGGGAGTAAAACACTTCCTTCGAGTGGTCGCTAGCCCGGAAACCAAACGGGAACACCGGTCCAGAGGCGGGTTTCGAGGAAGTTGCCCTGATAGCTACCCAGAAGTTGGCATCTAGGAAGTAATCGTCATCGCCGGCGACGGACAACGCGGAAAAGATCGCACAAATGGAATCTCATCTTCTCCGGCCAGAATGCCCGAAGTTCGCCGAAAAGCACGGGCAAGAATCTCTGAGAATCTCGATTTATTTGCCTTTTTGCGGCACGCTGAGCGGAGAGACTTCTTAGTCTGGACTGCGCGCCCAAGCAAGTAGTCATCGCGCACCCAATGTCGGTCCCTTGCGAAGGCACGAAGGTGACCACTTTCAGCCACACTATCGTATGCCGTTCGCCTTAATGAGAGGACAAAAAAATGGACTGTTCTTAATCGCTCTAGCGGCCAGTCACTGCCCGTTGATTCTCTGGTTAAGTGCTGCATCGCCTGTAAGTTACGCAAACGTCGTGGGTTGCGGAATTCAAAACGGTAATGCGAGTTCGAATCACACTCCCTCCGCCAACAAGTCTTAAGCGCAGAGAAAATCCGCCGCCCTTTCTCCCAAAATGCGCGAAACATGCCCGTTTTTCGCGATATTCGTTCGACAAGATGGACTGCAGAGAACGGACTGCTCGGCAGCGAAGGGGTCACTGTCCTCGCTTTTCTCCGGAAGGCAAATGCGCAGTCCGGTTTCAAGGATCGCATAAGGCGAATGCAATGCGATCAAAATCCCGGGCTTCGGGCATCGCGAGTTGACTTTTGCCAGCAGGTCGGGCGTTGGTTCGAACCTTCCGAGAAGCCCGTTTCTGGATAGCATCCGGTTTGCCGACCATCCGTCCGGAACCTCTTGTGTGACACTTCTCAGAATTCCATTTCAGGACCTCACGCCCCTGCACGTGGCTCTGAAAAAAGCTTACGGCCGGAATTGACGCGTTTTACGAACGGCAACAGCTCCGGCATGTCGACTGCAACGTTCATTTGCCTCCAGGCCGCACTATTCGTTAACGCCCGCGCGAAGTTTGAAACGTTGTATCTTTCCGGTGGCCGTTTTCGGAAGCTCGGGAAGAAATTCTATGCGATGCGGGCGCTTGAAGACAGGCAATCGGGTGAGCACAAATTGCTGGAGTTCACGGGCGAGTTCCGGCGTGCCCGCAGCACCGTTACGGGTCACGATGCAGGCGACCGGTTTGGGCAATTCGTCTTCGTCCTTGCGGAAGACCACCGCCGCTTCTTGCACGGCAGGATGGTCGATTAACGCGCGCTCAATCTCAATGGGGCTGACCCACACGCCGCTCACTTTCAGCATATCGTCGGCTCTTCCCGCGTACCAAAAATATCCGTCTTCATCTTGATAGTACTTGTCGCCAGTCCGGATCCAATGGCCCTCAATTGTGTCTTTGGTCTGTTCATGCTGGTTCCAATAGTAAGCACAGGTGGAGTCGGCCTTAACCAACAGATTGCCAATCTCACCCTGCACAACGAGGCGGTTGCTGTCGTCCACGATTCTGGCTTCGAAGCCGGGAATAATTTTTCCACTGGAGCCAGGGCGCACGGCGCCAGGCACGTTGGAGATGATCATGTGCAGTGCTTCTGTAGAGCCGATAGCATCCAGTATCTCGACTTTGAAGCGCTCTTTGAAGCGATAAAAAATACTGGCCGGCAGCGCCTCCCCGGCAGAAATCGCATGACGCAGACAAGAAAGGTCAAATTCCCTTCCCTCCTCTGCGGGGTGAGCGAGCAACTTGGTGTAGTTCGACGGAACGGAAAAGAACAAGGTTGGCCGCTGGCGTTCGATGATCTTGAACACACTGTGAGGTTTGGGTGGGCCGGGTAACAGGATGCTGGTAGCGCCTACGGCCAAGGGAAAATAGAGTCCGTTTCCCAATCCGTAGGCGAAGAAAAGCTTGGCGACACTGAAGCAGCGATCTTTCTCTGTAATGTTCAGTATGGCTCTGGCATACCTTTCGGAACTTACCACCATGTCATGTTGCAGATGAACGCAAGCTTTCGGCGGCCCGGTGCTGCCAGAAGAATAGAGCCAAAAGGCGGCATCGTCCTTGCCGGTCGAAGCTGGCTGGAGCACGCAGGAATTCTCTTGCAGCAGTTGTTTGAACGACAGGGTGCCTGGCCGAGGGTCGCCGTCGACAGCCTCGCTCTTCACGACCTCGCTCTCCACGACGATGACAGTTTCGAGATAGGGCAAGTGCTGTCTGGGAATCGCCTGAATGGCAGCCATCAATGAGTCACTCACAATCGCCACTCGGGCGCGTGAGTTGTTGAGCAGGTATTCGTAGTCCGCGGATTTCAGCAGTGTGTTTACCGGAACCGGGACGGCTCCGATTTTGATGGCGCCGAAGAAGCTGGCAGCAAACTCCGGCGAATCCAACAGGAGCAGGAACACACGCTCCTCAATGCGTACACCTAACCTTCGCAGCCCGTTCCCAACCTGGTTCACACGCTCAAAAAGCTGGCGATAAGTAACCTGAACTTCTCCGCATTCGATGGCTACTTTATCGGCGCGGCCGTCTTTGATATGGATATGGCGGTCTACGAAGTAGGAAGCGGCGTTGAATTCATCCGGAAGAAATATCGGAGCAACTGAACTCATAGCCTAATCACCTTCTACTCCCTGCTGCGATGGCACTCAACGACCATGAATTCGCTCCAGGCATTCCCGTCAGCCGACTTCTCGCCTCTCCAGGTGAAGTGCGTCTCGGAAACTTTCGTGTAAGTCGCGCGCGTATACGCGTGCGCGCTATCGACCGGGTCGATCTCTTTGAAGGCATAGATCATTGATTGGCCATCAGACCTGACCTCGCCAAGCTCCGATGGTGCGAGGTTCATCCATGTTCCCGTCAGCGCGTTCAACCATTTAATGTTCCAGGTCTGTTTGCTTGCGTCATACGCGCGTAGATTCAACCCGAGCACAATCAGCTTTCCGGACAGATCTGTCATCCGGTATTCGTCCGAGATCGCATAGCCGTCGAGTATGTAGCGGCCGCGCCACGTTCCCTTGAAAGGATGCCATTGTCCGTCGGCCATCTTCACTTTTGCTTCGAAGCTCCAATTTCCGATGAGAAACGCGAACTGGGAGAGTTCGGCGGGTGCATTGGGGTTGAGCTTGCCGTACTCCTGCTTGACCTGGTACATGGAACGATCCTCCGTTGCGGCGGCTCCCGGCCGCGTTGGTGCGATCAGCAGCAATAGTACGATGAGCGCGCCCACGAACTCCTTGGTCCGTATCATCACATCCCCCTCGCTGGACGTTGCTCGATGGCTCTTCCGCATCATTCGAGCGTGGACAGCTTCAGCAAGCCGATGAATCTCGCCACCAAAATTAGGACACTACCAGAGTCTCCACTTAGCCGACAAGACGGCCCTCGAGTAAGCTATACTGCGTTCCCCATCCCCATCGAAGAGGCCGCAATGAATCGAATTATCCTCGTCGTCCTGGTTGTTTCAATGCAGGCGGCGGCTCAGAGCAGTTCGGCTGCGACCGCATCCTCTAATCCGAAGGTAAGGGCAATCACCGGATTCGTGCGGCTGGACCGGGCAACGTATCAAAAGCAAATTGCCGACGCCCTGGTTGTGTTGCGCAGAGTAAAGGCTGAATTTGAATCCCGCGGTTACGCAGTAGAGACTTTGCGTTTGACGACGCAACCACTGGGGGAACTAGTCGCCGGCCTGTCTGAGGAACAGGCGTTGGCCTTTCTTGCGCAGCTTGATGAACTTTCTGTAAAGGAGAATTTCCTGCCCAACGTTGGGCCGGGGATGCTGCGCGACACAGATGATCCTGCCGTGATGCACCTGCTCGAAAGAGCGCTCTCGACGCTACCGCACATCACGGCGAGTACCGTCATCGCCGACGAATCTGGAATTCATTGGAGAACAATCCGTCGCACCGCCGAACTGGTGAAGTATGTCAGCGAGCACAGTCCACGAAGCCAGGGAACTTTCAACTTTGCAGCTACGGCGATGCTGAAGCCGTTTGGTCCATTCTTTCCGGGTTCTTATCACACCGGCGCTGGCAGACAATTCGCCATCGGTTTTGAAGGAGCTAACGTCGTCCGCGACGTCTTTGCCCATGATAAGCGAAACGCCGAAGAGGCGATTGCCGACCTGACCGCTGCCCTCACAAAACATGCATCGGTAGCCGCAGCAGTTGGTAAGAAGGTTGCAGCGGAAACTGGGTGGGCCTATCTGGGGGTCGATCCGACTCCCGCACCTTTGGGGGATGTATCCATAGGGGCTGCCATCGAAGCTTTCACTGGCGCAAAGTTCGGCTCCAGCGGGACCCTCACTGCGGCCAGGATCATCACCGCCGCCGTAAAAGCTGTACCAGAGAAGCAAGTCGGCTACTCCGGATTGATGGTGCCGGTGATGGAGGACAGGATTTTGGCACAGCGGTGGGCCGAGTCCACTTACAACATAGACTCATTGCTTGCCTATTCCGCAGTTTGCGGTACAGGTTTGGATACGGTTCCTCTCCCGGGGAACATCACTGCGGAGGAGTTGGAACGCATTTTCGGCGACGTGGCCTCGCTGGCAACAAAATGGAACAAGCCCCTCTCGGCGCGACTTCAGCCTATTCAGGACAAAAAGCCGGGCGATCAGACCGATTTTCAGGATCCGTTTCTCTTCAACACCACCGTGCACCCTTTGCCGTAGTTGTTGCCGCTTCCTTTATGGGATTGCCGCATGCGGTGGGGCGCACTGATGGCGGACGGATGACGGGCTGACCGGAAGTTACATTTTCACGCTGTCACCCCAACTCCGACGACTTTGTCCCGAAGTCGGCTTCGAGGAAATCGCCATCAATCTCCTCCAAGCCCGTTTCTGGATAACTTCCGGGTTTGCCGACAATCCGGGAGTTGGTTGCGCCATCAGAATTCGTAACGCAGCGCGAATTGCATCACGCGCGGCTGGGTCAGCAGGCTGGTGTACGCTCCGAAATTGTTTGGCGACTGGGTAAGGGAAGTGAGCAGAGACGATCCCACACCCTGGGCGTTGAAGCGGGTGAGGTTCGGCACGTTAAACACTTCCCAGCGAAATTCCAGCCTGTGGGTCTCGGCATAAGGCATCTTCCAGCGCTTGACCAGGCTCATGTCCAAACCCGCGAAGCCGTCGCCGCGCAGGACATTGCGCGATCCGACCTGACCTGGAAGAGGCAAAGTGAAATCGTTTTGCGCGGCAGCGGGATCGGCGAACACGTTCACACTGCCGTTTCCTTTAAAAGTGCCGATTTTCGGCTTAGACGTTATCTGAGTGATGGCGGTCAGGAACCAGTCTGTAGGCCAGCGCTGGCCGCCATCCACGCTGAAGGGGAATCCGCTGGTCCAGCGGGCCACGCCGGAAAGCTGCCAGCCGCCGATAAAAGCGTCCACCACGCCGCTGTCATTGCTGGCGTAAGCGCGCCCTTTGCCAAAGGGCAGGTCGGCAATCCAGTTGAGGTTGAATTGGTGAGTGAGATCAAAATCGGAGGGGGCGCGGGCCAAGTTCGGGGAAAACGCATTGGCCAGCCGGCTGCCGACGAGGCCGATGTTGGTATAGCCATAGACGGAAAATCCGACGCGTGACGCCGCAGAAGTGATATCGATGGATTTCGAGTAGGTGTAGTTCAGGTCGAACTGAACCCCGTGGCTGAACTGCTTTTTCAGGTTCGCCTGCAGCGCGTGGTAGCTTGAGCTGCCGATCGAACTCCAGCCATACATCGAAATGGCCTGGTTGTTCAGGAACTGGCCGGAGTTATTGCCCAATAAGCCCTTCGGGCCATTGAAGAAGTATTGAGGCGTAGTGCCGCCGCATGCTGTCGTGTTGTCGCCGAGTCCGCCGTACAAATCGATGTCTGCCAGCCCGACAATCTCATCCCCGATCACCGAGAGGGCCGGATTGTAGTACAGGTCGAAAACAGATTGCACCAGTCCGTCCGTGGTATTGGCAGTGGCGGGAACAAGACAGGTGAACAGATCCTGATACTGCGTGGCACCGGGGCGAAGTTTGGGCAACATGTCCACCCAGTATTGCGAAGTTGGTCCCAGCTTCGCGGCGGTAACGCTGGCAATCTGGGCGGTCGTGGGAACGCCCTGATAATAGTTGGTAGGGTTGCCCCCGTTGTTGGCCAGTGCGAAAGACCTGGCCAGATTCGATAAGGCAGATGCGGCTTTGTAGTAGTCGATGCCGGTCTTCGGATCTACGATGTCCAGAGGCTGAGTCAAGTCGCGCTGGGTGAGGAGATCGCGGCCGAACCGGCCTACGTACGATAATTGCAGCGAGAATCGATTAGGCAGCTCGCGGCCGACGGAAAAATCGGCGGTATAAGCGTGAGGGGTCTTCATGGTGTTGTCGGTTCCCCACAAATTAGCCTGAGCGCTAATGGTTGGAGTTTGTGGCCAACTCGGCGGGGGAGGCGGCAGGAGGAATTGAACGCCGTTCAGGTTGGTTTGCGGGATATTGTGAATGCCCGTAATGCGGGGCAAGTCCTCCGCGCTGGTGACACCAAAAGTGCAACAAGTATTCTGAATGGTTGTGGTCAAGCCGGCGGCGCCGACCTGGTCGAAGCTGTTTAGCAGCGCGAAGCCCGCTCGGTCGTAGACGCGGCTGAAGCCGGCTCGGATCACGGTCTTGTCATTATCCCCGAATAGCTTCTTGAACAGACCGCCACTGGGACGCGGCGAGTAAGCGATCGAGATCCGGGGCGACCAATCTGTCTTTTCGAAAGGATAGAAACCTGGGCCACGGCCTAGATTGAATTCAATCGGCGGCTCTGCGCCGTATCCGATCCCCTGGTTCATGTTCTTCACGTTCTGGTTGAACTGGCTTCCCAGGCCGAATGTCGGGTAGGTTTGCAATCCGTTCGTCTCCCACGGCGGAGGAAAGAACGACCAGCGCAATCCGTAGGTCAGCGTGATGTTTGGTTTCATGCGCCAGGTATCCTGCGCGTAGAACTCGTACCAGTCGAGCCCGTAGCGGCGATTCACTGGCGCGCCTTGCGGCTGCGCGTTGCCATTTTTGTCCAGGTTGTAATTCGCGACTACGTCCGAGATCATGCCGTACAAGGCCAGCAGAGGACGGTCGTACTGGGTGGCGGTTGCAGGCTCCGGTCCACTAATGCCCGGGTGAGCGGTGGTGTTTGTCGGATCCAGTGTACTCGTGGTACCCGCGAAACCTATGGGCGAAGTCCAGTTCGTCGTGCCCAGTCCGAGCGTGTTGGAGTGCAGATAGCTTGTGCGGGGATCGCGGGCGATTCCAATTGCGCCGCCGAACTGGAAGGTGTGAGTCCCCTTGGTCCACGAAAGGTCGTCAACAAAGTTGTGCAGCGGCACCTGAAAATTGTGGCTGTAGGTAATGCCCTGATCCAGGCCTAGAAACTGGTTCCATTGCGCGTCGGTGTTGCCCACAATGCCAAAGCTCTGCCGGGTAAATCCCCAATGGAGGGAATTGGTGAGAGTAGGATTGAGAACCGCGAGGTAACCGACGACAAAGCCTTTGCTGTGATCAGCGGTGGTTTCCTCAGGAGCATTGCCTGGCAAAAAGGGAGCTCCGGGGTTGCGCAAGTCCTGCAGGGCCCCGCGCCAAAACAGAGTATGCCGGCCGTTGGCGGTGAGACGGTGATCGAGTCGCGCGATGAAAACATCGTTGTCAAGCTTGGTGGGCGCGCGGAAAACGTAGCCTGCATAATTCAGGCCATCACCCGCCGAAAGATCGTTGGTCACGGTGTTACCGTTACAAAAGGTCTGGTCCAGATAGCCCGTGTGACTTGGGTTGAGCATCGCTTGATCAATCCCGAAACCCTTCGGATCAAGGAGCTGAAGCTGTCCGGGGTTCCACGTAACGAGAGAGCCGCCCACAGCCACATAGCGGAAAATCCCCTGGCAGAGCTGCGGCGTAGGAATTACGCGCTCCGCCCGCTGCTGTTCGCGCTCGCGAGTCCCTTCATAGTTGGTAAAGAAAAACAGGCGATCCTTCTGAATCGGCCCGCCCACCGACGCACCAAAAATATTGCGGTTTAACTGCAGTGGTTTATTCGGCAGGCCAATATTCAACTCTGACTGCTTGACCAGATAGTCATTCGCGCTGGTGATCGTATTGCGCAGGTATTCATAGGCCGAGCCGTGAAGAGTATTTGTGCCGCCTTTTGTTACCAGCGCGACTTGTGCGCCCGAGCCCTGTCCCTGGTCGGCACCATAGTTGGTGGTCGTTACGCGGAATTCCTGAACGGAGTCCTGGGTCACGGGCAATACAGAGGTAAATGCGTAGCCATTCGACTGATCGTTTACATCCACTCCGTCCAGCGTGACGTTACTCTGGTCGCTGCGCGCTCCATTCACTGCACCATTGCGCGTGTCTTGATCCTGGTCCGCGATGCGATTGCCGGTGTAGGCTACTCCGGCTTGCAGACTCAGCAAATCGGGGACGTTTCGTCCTTCAAGCGGGATCTGGCGCACTTGCTTTTCGTCGAATGAATTGCCGACAGAAGCGTCGACCAGATTCAGGGCCGGGGCCTCAGACGTGACCGTCACGACTTCGGTGGTCGCGCCAACCTTTAGCTGAACGTTGGCGGTGGCCGGTGTATTCACCAGTAGCGCAAGACCTTTCTGTTCATAGCTGCGAAAGCCGGCGGCCGTTATGTGGAGGCTGTAGGTTCCGGGTGGGATAAGAAGGAACTGGTATTCTCCCTGTCCGCCGGTTGTGACAGTGCGTTCCGTTTTGGATTCTGCATTCGCGAGCGCAACGCTGGCCCCAACGATAGCGTTACCGGCAGGATCGGCGACCGTGCCGCGGACCGAGGTGGTGGCTTGTCCGACGGCGAGGCCGTTCAAGAGCATGCACGCGAAGAGAATCCGGGCCAGAGTCGAAAAGATTTGTGAAGACCACGAAGAGTGTGGAAGAACGACCAAAGCTCGGCGGGTGAACGCGGTGTTTCTCGGCATGTTTTTCCCTTCCCGACAGCAGTTGGTTTTTGGGTTACCCCTTCATGAAACGATCCCGTCTACACCTCGCAGTGTGCGGTTGTCAAGCGATGAGTCGGCGAACTTTGCAACTGCCCTGCCGAAGCTGGCGGTATGCCCGGGACATTTGATCGCCTAGAAAGAGTGATTGCCACATCACGCTGCGCTTCTCACGCCATTCGCTTGGATCGCGCGCCCGAATGACGGGCTACCCGGAAGTTGGGCCTCGGAACAAGCTTTGAACGACGGGGGGCCCGAAGTCGGCTTGGGGGAGATCACGATTGATCTCCTCGAAGCCCGTTTCAGGCCACCTTCCGAGTAGCCCACAAAGCTTGAACTGGGGGCTACGATTGGAGAGTTTAGAGAGATTTCAAAAACTCGATGATGGCCTCTTGGTCCTCCCTCTTCAGTTTTTCAAATTGCTGACTTACATGGCTTGCCTCGCCGCGGTGTCGCAGAATCGCGTCGCGAAGTGTCAGGGATGCGCCATCGTGCATCAATCGCGGACGCAAGCGGACTCCCCATAAAGGGGCGCTGCGTATTTTGTTCCGACTGCCCTCGAAGTCCTGTTTCGAAAGATATCCCGACATCATCTGGAAGACCCTGTTCCCATAGTGCTCCCGGGTCGATTGCAGGATTCCATCGCCCGTACCAACGTCATGCATCAAGAAATCCCCATACGGATGAAATGTAATTGACCCAAGCGCGACCGGAATCGTAAATGTTCCGCCGTTGATCTTCGTTCCAGCGGGAGCAGTGGTCAACGTTTCGACGTGGCAAGTCGCGCATCCAATCTTGCGAAACAAGGCGTTGCCCTTCGTTGCTACCGGGCCGTTTGCCAGTTGGGAATCCCGCGCTGGGGCTTTCGTAGCGCGAATAAACCGTGCGAAGTGATCAATGTCGGAGAGACCGTCCGTTCCCGGCGTGTCATTCGGCTCCGAAACAGCGTTGCACAACTTGGTTACCTCGTCCGGCTGAAGCCGGTTTGTGATGCCCATCTCATTGAGGTAAGCGTCGGCGGCGAATGACAGCAGGCTCGCGTGCTGGTCTTTCCAGCCGAACTTGCCTACGCTCATCTGTCCGGGCGCTTCTACGATCGGGACCTGGAGAACCTGTCCGCAGATTTTTCGATGCGAAGATTTGCATTGTTGCTCGGCAAGTTCGATCAGGGTTTGATCGGCAAGCGCCTCGACGAAGCCATCTCCCAACAGATTCAAAGAAAGGCGAAACGTCCGGATGGTCTCTGTCTCCGGAACTCGCTCTTGAATCTCATTATTGGGGAAAGCAGCGTTGGGACAAATTGCGCGATCGTTCACCAGAGACCGGCCGGAGATTACTTCGGCCCCGTGAGCGATCGGAATTTCCGGATTGCGGAAGTGTCCCTCTGGTCCCTGATGACCGACGCGTAATTCCGTGACTTGGGAGGCGGCACCCGAAACCGGACTCTGATGGCACTCGCGACAGGACTGCGCGTTATAGAGGGGTCCGAGGCCATCGCTCAACTCCTCGACTTCCTCGAATTTCGTTTGATCGGCCTGATGAGTGGCATCGTCGGCAACGCCGTTGCTTTTGTTGTCAAAACCGGTAGGCGCTTCCGTTGAACGGGAGGCTGAAGAGGCGAGGATAAGACTACTGAGGATAAGACACAGGACAGCCAAAGGGATCAAGAATCGCATGGCTCATTCCCCTTTTCTAGGATGGCCTCCCGACAGACGCTTGTATCGAGGATTTGTTCCACTCGGTCGGGACACAGACGAGTCTATCTTCCGCCGAAAAAGGTGAGCCCGTACCCGACCCGTGAAGACGAAGATTTGTTCATAAATACCACCTTTGCAGGTTTCTGTCCAAGGCGAAAAAATGCCGAGTATAGACGAAAACGACCGAGTCACGGACAAACCTGAAGTTGAGTCCAGACCAAATTCACAACTACGCGGTCGAGAAGTCAGCTTCGAGGAAATTGCTATTGATCTCCTCGAAGCCCGTTTCTGGAAAGTTTCCGTACGGCCAACAACTCGTCCGGAGCCGGCCAAAGCGGGTACTGACTACTTCCCTGGAGAATCCTGAATCAACACCAGATCAGAAGGAGAATCTCCGCGCACCAGGGCCAGGCTCTTGCCATCGGGCGAC
>Ga0073928_10009842_pt1 | contig 11539 bp, 10 predicted proteins | sample PaiPotPPA55metaG_FD_76969 | JGI IMG/M metagenome (GOLD analysis project Ga0073928, IMG submission 76969) | Iron sulfur acid spring bacterial and archeal communities from Banff, Canada, to study Microbial Dark Matter (Phase II) - Paint Pots PPA... ...
ACCTCGCGCGCCCTGAGCGCCAATCTGGCTGATGATCCAGATGATCACGTCCTTCGATGCCGTGCCATAGGGCAACGCACCATCGATAGTGATACGCATGGTCTGCGCCACGCGATACACCAGCGTCTGCGTCGCGAGAACGTGTTCGACCTCCGATGTACCGATACCAAACCCCAGCGCGCCCAACGCGCCGTAGGTGGTCGTGTGACTATCGCCGCAGAGCACCGCCATGCCGGGGCGAATCAACCCCAGTTCCGGCGCAATGATGTGCTCGATGCCCTGCAGCGGATCGTTCGCCGCATACAACCGGATGCCCGCCTTGTCGCAGTTGCGCGCGAGGTTTTCGGCTTGCAACAACGAAGCGGCATCACGAATCACACGCGGCGATTCGGCGTGCGTAGGAATGATGTGGCTCACCACCGCGAGCTGCTGCTTCGGACGACGCACCGGACGCCCCTTTTCAGCGAGTCCGCTGAACGCTTGCGGGCTCGTGTACTCGTTCATCAGATGCAGATCGACGTAGAGCAGCACGTTCTGATCGTCAATACGCGTAACCGTATGCGAGTCGACGAGCTTCTTATAGAAAGTAGTGTGGTTCGACATGATGCTCAGTCCCGAAGAAACGGCAGCACACGCTCGAGCAATAACTCGGGCGCCTCTTCCGGAATGTAGTGGCCGCACGGCAGCGAGTGGCCGCTGACGCTATTGGAGAAATGCTTCCATTCGGCGACCGGATCGAAGCACTTTTCGATCACGCCTTCTGCGCCCCATAGCGCGAGAAAATCGCAGGCGATCTTCTGGCCTTTCGCCAGCGATTCGCGGTCGTGTTCAAGATCGATCGTGACGCTCGCGCGATAGTCCTCGCAGATGCCATGAGCAGTGTCCGGCTGTTGCAGGCAACGTAAATATTCGGCGTATGCCTCGGGCGTGAATGGCTTTAACCCCGCACTACGCGCGCCGATTGTCTGCTTCAGGTAAAGATCCGCGTCGGCGCGAATCAGTGTCTCGGGGAACGGCGCGGGACGGACCAGGAAGAACCAGTGCCAATAAGCGCGAGCGAATTCGAACGAGGTCTTCTCGTACATCGCGAGCGTCGGCGCTACGTCGAGCGTGATCAGTTTCCTGACGACCGCCGGATGATCCAGCGCCATCCGCGCCGCCACTCGCCCGCCGCGATCATGAGCGAGCACCGCGAACGATTCGTGGCCAAGCGTACGCATCAGGTCGACCTGATCCTGCGCCATGCGGCGCTTCGAATAGTTGCTGTGATCCGGAAGACCTGGCGGTTTGCCGCTGTCACCGTAACCACGCAGATCCGCGGCCACGACGGTGAAGTGTTTCGTCAGCTCAGACACGACCTTGTGCCAGATCGCGTGGGTTTGCGGATGGCCATGCAACAGCAGCAACGCGGAGCCATTGCCGCCTTGTATTGCCTTGATCCTGACGCCGTCGACCGTTGCCGATACGTCCTTGAAGTCATCGAACATGATTGTCTCCCACAGTTTTATGAAGTTTAATTGATGCATTTCGCGATACAGTTTCTATTCAAGCAATCCAGACTTAACTTCCAGGAACTAATCGATGGACAGTTTTTCGGACCTCAACCTGTTCACGCTGGTCGCGCGGCATCGCAATCTGGCGGCGGCTGCGCGTGATCTCGGCGTGACGCCGCCTTCCATCAGCAAGCGGCTCGCGCAACTCGAGCGGCGGCTGGGTGTGCGGCTTTTAAACCGCACCACGCGCCGTGTCAGCCTCACGCCCGAGGGCGAGTTGTATCTGGCGGACGGCTCGCGCATCCTCGACGAGCTCGCCGAACTGGAACAACTCGTCACGAAGAGCCGGGCGGAGCCGACGGGTTTGCTGCGCGTGAATGCATCGTTTGGATTTGGGCGCAGCCGGATTTCACCGGCGGTGTCGAAGTTCATCGAGCGCTATCCGGCAATCAAGATCCAGCTTCATCTGTCGGACCGGCCGGTGAATCTGCAGGAGGAAGGGTTCGACCTGGGCATTCGTTTCGGCGATGTCCCCGACGCCCGCATCAACGCGCGTCTGCTGCTCAGGAACCGGCGGATTGTGTGTGCAGCGCCGGGATATGTGGAGAAATACGGACTGCCCGCCATGCCTCACGACCTGACGCGGCACGCGTGCCTCGTGCTGCGCGAGAACGAATCCGCCTATGGGGCCTGGCATTTCACGCGCGGCAAAAAGGTGGAGACCGTCAAGGTCGACGGCCCGCTCAGCAGCAATGACGGGACTGCGGTGCTGCAATGGGCGCTGGATGGACGCGGCATTGCCGTGCGCTCGCAATGGGAAACCGAGGCGCTGGTGCGCGACGGCAAGCTGGTCGTGCTGCTAAACGACTGGGCGCTGCCGAATGCGGATATCCACGCGATCTATCTGGAGCGGCATCAGTTGTCCGCGAAGCTGCGGACGTTCGTGGAATTCCTGGGGGAAGAACTACGCGCCGGGGCGGGTCAGAAAGACTAGACGGCCCCGGCCATCACGACAAGCAAGCTGTAAAAGCGCTGAAAGACGAATCGAACATAAGAAAATCCTCATGCTATTATCGCGAATCATTCTCATTTACGATTTTTGGCGCCAGGCGACTGGTCGGGGCAGGCAAGCGTGCCGGCAAACAAATCGCCTCTGCATGGCGACGTGCAGACGCTCTACAGCAATCATCACGGCTGGCTGCAAGCGTGGCTGCGCAAGAAGCTCGGCTGCGCGCATCGCGCGGCAGACCTTGCACACGACACCTTCGTGCGTCTGCTGGCACGCGACGAACCGCTCGCGCTCGACGAGCCGCGGGCATTCTTGACCACCGTCGCGCAACGCGTACTGTTCAATCACTGGCGGCGCGAGCAGATCGAGCGCGCTTATCTTGAAGCGCTGGCGCACAGGCCCGAAGCGCTGGTTTCATCGCCGGAAGAACGGGCGATGCTGCTCGAAACCCTCTGCGAAATCGATGCCCAGTTGAGCGGCCTGCCCGTCGCCGTCAAACGCGCATTCCTGCTCGCCCAGCTCGACGGCGCGAGCCACGCCGACATTGCCACGCAACTCAAGATATCGATATCCACCGTCAAGCGTCATCTGGTGCGTGCCGGTGTGCAGTGTTTCTTCGCGTTGGCGATGGAATGACGCGCTTGAACGCAAACGCACGCCCCGATATTGCGCCGGAGATCGCGCGCAGCGCCGTCGAATGGTGGATGGAGCTGCAATCAGGAGACACCACCGAGTCGCAGCGCAACGCCTTCGAGCGCTGGCTCGCCGCGCATGCCGATCATGAGCGCGCATGGCGGCATATCCAGTCCGCCAGCAGCCGCTTTCACGGTTTAAGCGATGGAATCGGCGCGAACGTCGCACGCGCCGCCCTGATGCCGCCGCGCTCAGCCGGGCGACGTGCGAGCGTCAAGGCGCTGGCGGTGCTGCTGTTCGCCGGCAGCGGCGCGTGGATAGCGGAAGAGCGCGTGCCGTGGCGCGCGTGGACCGCGGACGAACGAACAGCAGTGGGCGAGCGGCGCACGCTGTCGCTCGGTGACGGCACCGTGGTAACCATGAACGCCGATAGCGCCATGAATGTCAGCTACAGCAGCACCGAACGCCGCCTGCGCCTGCTGAGCGGCGAGATCATGGTCGTCACCGGCCACGCGGATGGCCCGACGCCACGCCCGTTCGTGGTCGAGACGGCACAAGGCACGTTGCAACCGCTCGGCACGCGTTTCGCCGCGCGGCAGCAGACGGACGCGAGCCGCCTGGATGTCTTCGATGGCGCCGTGCGGATCGAGCCAGCCAATGCGGCGCACCGCGCGACTGTGCTGCGCGCCGGGCAACGCGCGGGCTTCACGCGTATCGGTGTAGGTCCTGTCGACACGATCACCGAAAACGATGCAGCGTGGACCGATGGTTTGATCGTCGCGAGCAGCATGCGGCTGGGCGATTTTGTCGCGGAGTTGAGTCGTTATCGGCGGGGAGTGGTGCGTTGCGCGCCGGAGATTGCGGACCTGCGTTTATCGGGAACCTTCCCTCTCGCCGATACCGACCGCGTACTGGAAACGCTCGACAGCACCCTGCCCGTCCAGCTCGAATTCGTCACGCGGTATTGGGTCACGGTGCAACCCGCGCGGTCGTGATGCGCAGTCATGATTCAAGGCATCGATAAAAAATTTTGAGCTGCGTTGAGCTGTTTTCGATTCTCGCGGGACAAGGGAGATGAGAGCACTACATCGTCTATCTTCCTGCGAGCGTTGAACATGGGACAGTATCGAAAGGCCGGCTTCTGCCGTCGTATCAAAACGAGGAAAGCCGGACCGGCGCGCCGGCTTGTGCGCGTGATGACAGCCACGCTGATTGCGGCCGGCGTGCCGTTCAATCTGGCGATGGCGGCCGACGTTGGCGGCGCTACGCAAACACCGCAACGCAGGACCTACGACATTCCGCCGGGGCCGCTGGAAGCCACGCTCAACCGCTTCGGCCGCGAAGCCGGCATTCTGTTGTCCTTCCCAAGCGCGATCACGGCCAACCGCCAGAGCGCGGGCCTGCGTGGCGAATACGACGTCCCTCAGGCATTCGCGCAAATCCTGCATGGGACGGGCGTTGCTTCAGTGCAGCAGGCCAATGGCGGTTACACGCTTGTGGAAGTGGCCGGTGCAACCGCTTCCGAGGGCATGACCCTGCCGCCCGTTGCAGTGAACGCGAGCGCCCTTCATACCGCCGGGTATCAGTTGCCGAAAGAAGCGGTCGTGATGCGCTCGGACACTCCGTTGATCGATACGCCGCAAGTGGTCAACGTCGTGCCATCGCAAGTGCTGCACGACCAGCGGCCGCGCAATCTCGACGACGCGCTCGCGAACATCAGCGGCATCGTGCAGGGCAATACGCTGGCCGGTACGCAGGACACGTTGCTCAAGCGCGGTTTCGGCGGCAACCGCGATGGCTCGATCATGCGCAACGGCATGCCGATCGTGCAAGGACGCTCGCTCACCGCCTCCGCCGATAGCGTCGAAGTGCTCAAGGGTCCGACCTCCCTGCTCTACGGGATCATGGACCCGGGCGGCGTGGTCAACGTGGTCAGCAAACTGCCGCTGCTTACGCCGTATCACGCGATCTCGATGTCGGGTTCGACCTACGGCCACGGCCGCAACGGTGCGGGCGGGACGCTGGACACGACGGGTCCTATCGGCGATTCGGGTCTGGCTTACCGGCTTGTTGTCGATCAGGTCAACGAGCAATATTGGCGCAACTTCGGCGAACATCGCGAGACGATGGTGGCGCCCTCGGTTGCGTGGTACGGACGCGATACGCAAGTCGTTGTGTCGTATGAATATCGCAAGTTCCTGTATCCGTTCGACCGCGGCACCGCGCTCGATCCAAAGACCAACGAACCCCTCGCCATTTCCAGCCGCGAGCGCCTTGACGAGCCGTTCAACCAGATGGCCGGCGAGTCGCATCTCGCGCAGCTTTCGGTCGATCACCAGATCAACGCCGACTGGAAAGCGCACGTGGGCTACAGCTACAACCGCGAAACCTACGACGCCAACCAGTTGCGCGTGCAGGGCATCAACAGCACCACGGGCGTGCTATCCCGCAGCAACGACGCCACGCACGGCGCGCTCAGCACCGACAGCTACGGTATTGCTTACGTGGATGGCCACTTCACCGTCGGCGGTTTTCGTAACGACCTGCAGGTGGGCGTGGACGATGAATATCGGCGGATTTATCGTCGCGATCTGCTTCGGCAGGCGACCCAATACCCCTTCAACTACCTGAATCCGGTGTACGGGCTGGAGAGTCCGTCGAGCACCATCTCCGCCAGCGACAGCGATCAAACTGACACGCTGCACGACACATCCCTCTTCTTCCAGGACAGCTTTCACCTGACCGACAAGTGGATTCTCGTGGGCGGCGCGCGCTTTCTTTCGTACAACCAGATTGCCGGAAAGGGCCGGCCGTTCAAGGCGAATACGGATATAGACGGAACGAAATGGCTGCCGCGTGCGGGTGTGGTTTACAAGTGGACGGATACGGTTTCGCTGTACGGAAGTTATACGAAGTCGCTCAAGCCGACGTCGACCATTGCACCGCTGAGTTCCGGCGTAGTGATCGATTCTTCCGTGTTGCCGGAAGAGGCGACGTCGTGGGAAGTGGGAACCAAGGTCGCCATGCCGGGCGGGCTGACCGGGACGCTGGCGCTGTTCAATATCAATAAATCGAATGTGCTTGTATCGCAGTACAACGACACGACCAAGCTCACCGACTGGCGCACGTCGGGCAAGGCGCGCTCGCGGGGGGTGGAGCTGGACGTGGCGGGTCAGATCGGCCAGCACTGGAGCGTGATTGCGAGCTATGCGTATATCGATGCAAAGACCACGGAGGATCCGCTCTACGCCGGCAACCAGCTTTGGAACGTGGCGGCGCATACGGCGTCGCTGGCGGCCGTGTACGACTTCGGCGCGATCTTCGGCGGCGATGAATTCCGTCTGGGCGCAGGCGCGCATTACGTAGGCCGGCGGCCCGGCGATTCGGCCAACAGCTTCACGCTGCCGGCTTATACCGTCGCGGATGCCTTCGCCACCTATGACACGAAGCTGGGCGGCCGCAGGCTCTCGTTCCAGCTCAACGTCAAGAACCTCTTCAACAAGACCTACTACCCGTCGAGCGTGAACAAATACTTCGTGTCCGTGGGCGACGCGCGGCAGGTTTCCTTGCTCACGACGCTGGAGTTTTGAGCGCGGGTTTGATTCGATCGATGAGGGTTTTCCGGGAATGACGATGAAGATTTTGAAACGGTGGCGGGGTGTAGATGGTGTTCAGATGGCGCGTCGTCGGGCGATGTTGCTCGCACCGGCGTTGGGGGTCGTGCTGATGTCGACGATGCCTTTTGCTTCGGCTGCGGATCCGGCTTCTGTTCAGGCCGCTCGCAGCGGCTCTGGCGCAGGTCGGAAGGTGGTGATGGTCGTGCAGATGAACGGGCCGAATCTTGGTGTCGACCAGAAGGCCGCGGCTCATCTTGAGGCGCGCGGGTATTCGGTTCGGATGGTGGATCAGGCGCAGGCGCCGGACTCGGTGGGCGACGTGGATCTCGTCATCATCTCGTCGACGGTTTCATCGAAGGACGTGCCGAGCGGCTGGCGCGCGTTGCCCGTGCCGCTCCTCACCTGGGAAAACGATCTCCTCGATGACTTCGCGATGACCGGCAAACGCCATGACGTCGATTTCGGCGAGGCGCCGAAAGAACGTTACCTGTGGCTCGTCAACGCGCCGCATCCGATAGCCGCCGGATTGCCTGCGGGCGTTGTGAACGTGTATGGCAAGCAGGCGCCAATGAGTTGGGGCAAACCGGGCCTGGGCGCGACGATCATTGCGACGCTTTATGGACAGCCGGAGAAAGCCGCCATCTTCGCCTACGAAAAAGGCGCGACGATGGACTACGAGGCGCTTGCTCCCGCGCGCCGCGTGATGTTTTTCCTGAGTAACGAGACGTTCACCAATCTGTCATCGCCGGGTATTGCTTTATTCGATGCGGCTGTCGATTGGGTTGGAAAAACAGCGTTTAATTAATTGATTTAACGCGACGGTTTGCATCGCTAATAAGCGAATGCGAAGTGCAACACGCCCGCTTTTTGGCGGGCGTATTTTATCCATACCTATACGGTATACGGTTTGTTTCAAAACAACTTCTGTTTCGCTTTCGATTCTGGAAGACCCGGTTTATGCGGCCTGATCGAAAGACTGCTGCATGATTCGCTGGTGCGGTGAATGCCGACGTTGATCAATCTCCGCCATGCCGTACGCAAGGGCAAACTTACGGGCATCGACAGGGCACGGGAAATGTCCCAGCACGCCAGTCGCGCGCTGCAGACCATCAACCTCCCTGACGATCAGCATGGCTGCGTACAAGCCATCGTCGTACGCGGCCAGCGGAATCAAGACGACATTCTCGTAAGCGATCTCAGCGTATTGCATGACTGATTCCCCCCAAGTTGACGACTCACTACTCTCTCAGCGCACCAGTTGGTCTGGCGCGGCATTGTGTTTAGGCATTATCAATAAACAGAAACCAAGAATCAACCGGATTTGCCCTATTGAGGGTTTGTACGTGGAATTACGCCGTGGTTATGTGGCGATTACTTCATTTATTTGCCGCATTTGGTGCATGCAGCAGGGTGAACGGACGCTTATACAGACAGAGTATGTCAATTTGATGAGATACGTGGGGTAACGCATGGATGCACTGTTGTTGTGCGAGTGATGCTTGCAGGTGGTGGAGGTTATTGCGCAGTTTGCCGGACCATTTCGGCTGCGCCGATGGCTTGCAGCGAGCAGGGAGATTTTGCTGTGTCTTTTTACCCTGGCGTATTCTGACTCTTAGGTTTGCTTGACGAATGTGACGATGAATTGGGGCGCTTGGGTCCCGATGTCAGGCACGTGATATGCGCAATCCTTATACCGACAGCAATGTCCTGATGATCTATGGGGGAGCTTGTGAAACTCGATCCGACTGCATGGTTTCCGTTGAGCGACTACACGCCAGTGCGCGACGGATGGTACGAGGTGCAACTCGCGAGCGGCGAAACCGCATTCGCGAAGTTTGGTACGGACGGATGGACCGAAAAACCGATGCTCATCTTCACTCACTGGCGCGGCCTTTCTGGCGACCCCAGTAAGGTTGAGGGTGCGGAGACTATTGATGCTGAAGCGACTGCTGCGGAAGGGGTTAGGGCCGTTTGGGATACGTTCTTTCCCGGGTCAGGAGCGGAGCAGCATAAGCCGTTGGATGCGGGGCATAGTAAGTAGTATTAGTATGATTTGATGGCCCGGTGGGGTGGATAGACTGGCGAGAGTGGGTGGCTCGCCAGTTTTTTTGTTTTTGGGGTGGTTGGTTGGGGTGCTTTGGCGTCTTGCTCGTTGGGCTGCGGATGTGGACCGCATCCGTTTCGCGACGCGTTGCGATGGGCGATGAAGCTGAATCTCGCAGCGGGTTGGTCGCTACTTGGTGAGCTTGTTGTGCCGCGGAAATTGCGGTTGTGCTTGCATGGGCAACTTTCTCGCCGATGTTCGCTTAACGTCTCGGAGAGATACAGCTTCCCGTTGTGTGACAATCAAAGTTCTCGATCCACTCAACTACGGCACGGCGGAAGAACATGAACATCAACAAGAAGGTGACGTATCTGGTCAGCATATTTATCGGTACTCCGACACAGCAGCACGCGCAGATCAAAGACATCGCCGCGCAAGTGTCAGGTGACGACTACGAGTTCTTGCACCTGCATCAAATGGGCGCGTTCCTCGTGCTGAACACGGATCGAAATGCCAAGGAACTGGCCGGTTCGTTTTCGCGTGCAACGGCAGCCGATGATCGAGTGTTCATCTGCGAAATGGGCCAGGATTGGCACGCGCTTGGGCTGAACAAAGCGATGTTCTGGTTGCAGAACCATTTGGCGACGAAGACGCAAACGCCAGCGACGAAAAAGGGGAATCCGTTTGGGGATGCGTGATTGTGTGTGAGATGGAATTTTTGGGCGGATCTTGAATCATCGGTTGCAATCGCCAATAGTTGCTCCCCGAAGTTTTTGTGCGGACCGTCCATTGGATGGCTACCCTTCGGCCTTTGCCGACATTGGGGCGGGTCGGGTTCTACGTCAGCAATGTGGCGGATTGCTGACAGTGGCGGCATCGAGCAGTCGGACGGCAGCTTCCTGCATCAGCGAACTCACATTCCCGACACAGTGCGGTCTTCCGCGGGGGCGGGGTTGACCGCCGGAAACCGGACGTTCAGTCCCATTGCCGACTGGTGTTACTGCCGACTCGTCACGGGTTTCGCTGAAGTGCAGATATTGGCCCGATCCACCAAAGAAGCGAATTCAACCAAGGATGAGTTGCACAACTCCTTTATGCCGGACCAGCCGCCCGGCATGCGGCTAGCGTGCAGAGAGCATCTCCACCACGCTTTGAGGAGCGCCGTTGCCGAAGAAGCGCCGATGATTCTGAGCCGTCTGATCAGCGAAGGCGGCGCTGCGAGGAAAGAGCGCCCGTTCATACGTTGCCAGCGCAGACTCTATGTCCCCAGGATGGTCGCGCAGCGCTTGGCCGAGTTCGGCGCCATCAAAAATAGCGAGATTGGCTCCCTCGCCCGCGAACGGCGACATCAGATGAGCAGCATCGCCCACGAGAGTAACGCCGGGAACGCGTTCCCAACGGTGGTCGACCGGCAGGGCATGAATGGGCCTCACGACGGGCGCAGTGTCGCTATCGGTGATCAATGCCCGGAGTTGGGTGGCCCAACCCTCGAACTCATTTGCGAGGTGTTTCAATGCGGCCGCGGGCTGACTGAAGTCGATGGCGCCGATCCACGCTTCAGACCTGTTCAACGCGACGTAGGTGTGCAGCGTGCCGTTCGCGTAACGGTGCGCCAGAATGCCTTTGCCCGGCTCGACCGCCATCAGCGTGCCGCTGCCGATTGCCTTCGCGCTGGCTGCGTGTCGGATATCGCCGTCAAAGAGACTGATCTCCACGAAGGTCGTGCCGATGTACGCTGGCTTTGCAGTAGAAACAAGCGGACGAACTCTTGACCAGGCTCCGTCGGCCCCAACCAGCAGATCTGTCGTCGTCGAGCCGTCGGCAAATACCAGGTGGTGCTGCCCGTCGGCGAGGCGGTTCGCCTGTGCGAGCTTGCAGCCCCACCGGATGGCGTCTGCAGGCAGGGACTCGATCAAGAGACGACGTAGCGCGCCCCGGTCGACCTCAGGCTTGGTTGTACTACCCGAGCCGGGCTTGTCGAGCAGGACGTCGCCGTGTCTGTTGACGACACGCTTGGCATCTTCGCCTGGGAGTGCGAGGCCGAGGAACTCCTCGTGCAGACCAGCGGCCTTCAGCCCAATCTGGCCGTTGTATTCGTGGATGTCCAGCAAGCCGCCCTGCGCTCGCGCATCGGGCGATGCTTCGGCTTCGTAGATTGTCGCGGGGATGCCGTTGACGTGCAGGACACGTGCCAGCGTCAATCCGCCAAGTCCGGCGCCGATGATGGCGATGCGGGGATGAATCGAAGGATACAAGGAGTCGAGGTGGCTTTTCATGGCGCGTTCCGGCAACTACGAACATGCGCGCGGGCGCGCGAGAGTTCATAGGAAGTCCGACATATGTCGGGGGAAACGCTGGCCGACCTTGCTCGAAGAAGCTTGGGTGACGTGTACGCGGCTATCCGATAGCGAAGCTCAAGAGCAAAACAATCAGACGGCCGTTTTTCGCGGTATTCGAGAACGAATTGTCGCACGGGCTGCCGCCCCGGGCAATCCATGCGTCGTTAGGAACTGCGTTCCGACCAACGGAACCACATGGCATCCATGTATGCAGTTCCGACCGACGTGAAGAGGATGCCTGCCGGAAAGCGGCCGCTGGCGAATGGCCGCTAGTGGCCGAGGGACGAAACCGCTCGCGCGGTAGGGGGCTCCGGCTAAGCGCGGTGGTTTGTGAGGGGTTTGCTGCGCGGTTCCGTATGTTGGCGAATGAGGCAATCCGCCTCGTTCTCCAGCAGGAGCCGAAT
>Ga0073928_10009845_pt1 | contig 11538 bp, 11 predicted proteins | sample PaiPotPPA55metaG_FD_76969 | JGI IMG/M metagenome (GOLD analysis project Ga0073928, IMG submission 76969) | Iron sulfur acid spring bacterial and archeal communities from Banff, Canada, to study Microbial Dark Matter (Phase II) - Paint Pots PPA... ...
CGTACCGCACAAGCGGTGGCCGGACCTGTGCCGCGCCGAGGGACATGAAGCCCTACTTCTTCCGCGTGCGGGAAGTCACGGCCGCCGGCGCCGCACTGCAAGTGAGCCCCAGTGCTTTCACTTGCGCCTTGGCTTTGGGAGCGAGATCGCTTGCGGGAAACCGCCTCACGAGTTCGCAGAACTCCTGCTTGCCTTGCGTGCGCTTGCCCAACTGCACCAGCGTTCGCCCCTTCATGTACAGCGCGTCGCCCGTCTTGCTGTTGTCCGGATACTTCTCTAGCACCATGTCGAACTCCTGCAAAGCATCGTCGAGCTTGGCTTGCTTCAGGTGGATCTCCGCGACGTAAAATTGCGCGTTGGGAGCGAGATCCGTGTTGCCGTAATACCGCAGATAGTCGCCGAACTCCTGCAGCGCCAGATCGTCCTTGCCGCCGCTGCGGTCGCGCATGGCATTCTGGTAGAGCGTCTCAGCGGGAACCGGCGGCGCTCCTCCGGCCGTCGCCCCCCCCCGATATCCCAGGTCGGCACCGCCTGCGCCGCCGCCGATGCTAGCACCCGGTCCGGGCGGAGGCGCCGCGGCGGGCTGCCCCATGGTGCGCACGGCGTTGTTGATATCCACCATCTGCTGCTGCAGTTTCCCCATCTGGCTGGATATGTCGGCCACGGACTCGCGCAACGCCTGAAAGTCGTTGGTCATCTGGTCGATCTTCGCGCCCACCCCGACCACCGGGTCCACCACGCTCTTCTGCATGCCTTGCTGCAGGTTATTCTGCAACAGGGCCAGCGCGGTGTTGGCCTTGGTGGATGAGTCCAGCGCCTGCTGCAGCAGCGCCTGGATCGCGCTGAGCTTTTCGTCCTGTGAGCGCTGCAGCGTGCGCAACTGGTCCTGCAGTTGAGCAACGTCCCGCTGCAGTTCCACAATTTCCCGGCTGGCGGCCAGCCCCAGCGTGGGGCAGATCAGCAAGGCCGGTAGCAGCCCGCGCCAATAAGTCATAGGATCTCCTCTTGAGCGGGACGGGCCACCCGCCCCGCCGGTTACCAATGGGCCGGACACGCCCCGCCCTTACCCGATTTTACTGCGCTGTGGAGAAGTGCGCGCGGCGATTCTTCTGCCAGCAGGATTCGTCATGATCCGTGCACTGCGGCCGCTCCTTGCCGTAGCTGATGGTCTTCAGCTTGTCCGCGGGCACGCCCAACCCCACCAGGTAGTCCTTTGCCGAAGTCGCGCGGCGGTCACCCAGCGCCAGGTTATACTCCGCCGATCCGCGCTCGTCGCAGTGACCTTCCAGCGAGATGGCCGCGTTCGGAAAATCGTTGAAGATGCCCTTCAGCGCCTCGGCGTCTTTGCTCAGCGTGGCGCGCGCGTCTTCGCGGATGTCGCTCTTGTCATAGTCGAAGTACGCGTCCGCGACATTGCTGTTCAGCATCTCCTCGATACTGGACTTGGACTGCGCGGCTGGCGGCGGTGGCGGAGGCGGCGCCCCCACGTTCACCGTGGCGGTCGCGGTCTTGGTGCCGCCCGGACCGGTCGCCGTCAGCGTGTAAGTCGTCGAATCGTTCGGAAATACGCGCCGGTTGCCAGTGGCCTGCACCGCGCCGATGCTGTTGTCAATTGCGATCTCGGTCGCATCCCTCACCGACCAGCGCAGCGTCGAGGATTGGCCGCGATCGACTGACGATGGCTCCGCCACAAACTGCTCGATGGTAGGCGCCGCGGCCGGCGGTGCCGTCTCTGCCGGTGGCGGCGGTGGTGGTGGCGGTGGCGGAGCTTTCTTCTTGCAGCCCACCACAAACACCACCAGCAACATACTCAACGCGACAATACTGATCTTCCGTTTAGTCAACATGAACGAATCCTCCTGTAAGTCCTGAGCACCCTATTTCGCCCATACCGGGGTCCAATTCTTCCCTGCCGTAGTCAAACGATGCACCTGCGTGCCATCGGCCAGCATCGTGTAGATCTGTTCCGAGCCGCTGCGCGTCGACATAAATGCCAGATGCCGTCCGTCCGGCGCCCAAGTCGGATTCTCGTTGCGCCCCGCGTCGTGAGTCAGTTGCGTGTACGACCGCGTAGCCACATCCATGATAAAGATGTTGAAATTGCCGGTGGCGAATCCTCGCGTCCACGAAAACGCAATCGCCTGCCCGTTCGGGTGCCACGAGGGATTAGATGCTTCCCCTTCACCGTTGCTCAGCCGTTGCACGTCGGTTCCATCCATGTTCATGCGGTAAATCTGCTGCGGCCCCGAGCGCCCTGATACGAACACCATTTCAGTTCCCGTCTTCGGATTGATCTTCGGTTCCACTTCCAGCGCCCGCGTGCTCGATATCCGCCGCAAGTTACTCCCGTCCAAGTTAGCAACGTAGATTTGCGCCCACCCGCTTGCAGAAGATGAATACACGATCTGTTTGCCGTCCGGAGTGAAGTCCGGAGTCGCATTCAACGATGCAACCTGATTATAGAAGGGCAAACGCCGCGCCGAATCCGTCGCGAGTATAAATATAGCAGGATTACCTTTGGCGAAGCTAGTAAATGCAACCTTACTTCCGTCGGGCGACACCGCCGGCATTATCGAAATGGAATTAAAGTGACTGATCTGTCTCTGATTCCCTCCGTCCGGGTCCATCACCCATACCTCTTTATGCCCAGTGCGGTTCGATACAAAGTAGATCTTACTGCCCAGTAGCGAGGCGCCCCCGAACTGGCTGATGATGTCGGCGGCGAACTCGTGGGCCAGTTTCTTGGCGCCGCCTTCGTCCACCGAGCCGAAGTATTTCTTGCCCAATACTTGTGCCTGCGACACCGTAGGCTGCGCGGCATTAAACAGCCAACCGTACAGCACCAACACGTTATTCTGTACGGCCGTGTACCCGATCACCAGGAAGTTCGCGGATACTGGTGGCGACGACCAGTCGGAGAGCAACAGCCCCCCCCCGCCGCGCGCCGCCGCGCCCCGCCGCGACTCCGTCTGCCCGCCCGGCTCCCGGAAATCCGAAGGCTGTTGCGGCACCTGCAGCGGATACATGCTCTTGGAAGCCATCTTGAACAGGCCCGACGCATCCAGATCGCCATAAAGAGTCGCATTGAACGCGTTCATCAGCGGCTGCGCCTCGCCACTGCCACGCAAATCAGGCACCGCCAGCACTGTCAGATTGCTGCGTATAATGCCACGGATATCGGGTTGTTGCGCCACTAGCGCTGAAAGCGCCGCCACCAGCAAGGCCACAAACCACCAAGGTTTTTTCATTTAGCGCCTCAGATCAAATTCGAATTCCACACTCGCCGAATTGCGGTCGTATCCGGCCGGCAGGGGAGGGAACGGAGCAGCGTCGTAAATGGCGCGCTGCGCGGAGTAGTCCAGCGCCGGTATGCCGCTGCGCTGCTCGATGCGCACATCGCGTACCGAGCCGTCGCGCATCAACTCAAAAGCCACGATCACCACCGGCGCGGTCCTGATCCGCGAATCTACGTCGCCGGTGTTCCACTTTTGCGCGACGCGTTGCTCCAGCAGCGTGACGTAGCCGCCAAAACGAGTGCCCAGCGGCGAACCCCGCCCTACACCGACGCCTCCCGATCCGATCTGCCCGACCATGTTCGATACCAGCTCCTGCCCCGATGTGCTGTAAAGCTGGTTGGGGCGATCCTGCTGCTTAGCGCGCCAGTTGTTGGGCGCCGACCGGGCCACGTCCGCCGGTTTTGGCTTGGCATGCGTATTGATCGGAACTGCATCCAGATCCTCCGCCGGCGCGCGCCGCTGCGGTTTCGCGGCAGGCGGCGGCGTGGGCACCGCCGAGTGCGTGTCGTTCGCCAGCGGGTTAACGACGCCCGTGTGCGCCGGCATCGGAATCTTGCTGACCACGTTGATCGCCATGCTGCCCGGCCCGCCCGAGTTGGCCTCGCCCCAAATCTCGTGATGCCCCGACTGGATCACGGCCGTCAACAGCAAGGTCCCGAACGCCGCCACGTGCAGCGCCACCGAACCCACCAGCGGCTTGCGTAGGGATTCCGGCTGCTCCAGGATGTCCACATGCGGAGTCATCGCGCGCGCCTCTTATCCGCCATGTCCTCCGGCTGCGTCACCACGTTGACTTGCAGCTTCGCGGCGCCTAGCTCGCTCATCACCTGCGCGATCGGGTCCCACACCGTGTCTTTGTCCGCGCGCAGGTAAACGGCCGTCGCGCCGCCGAACCGCCGCCCGATCTCCGCCGGCAGATCGTTGATGTTCACTTCCTTCTCATTCAGGTAAAGCGTGCCGTCCTTGGTGATGTTGACCACCGGCAGTTCCTTGGCGCTGTCCCGCACCTGCCGCACCTTTGGCACGTCCACTTCAATTCCAAATTCCATGACGTGCGCCGTCAGCATAAAGATGATCAGCAGCACCAGCATCACGTCCACGAACGGAGTGACATTGATCTCGGATATGGCGCTGGCCGCGCTCCGGCGGCGTGACCGGTTGTTGCCGCCGCCACTGACCGTGATCGCCACGCCTTACTCCTCGAAGCCCCGCTCGGCCATGTTCAGGAACTCCAGCGAGAAATCGTCCATGCGCGCCCCGATCTCGCGTATCGTGTGGCCGAAGTAGTTGTAAAAGATCGCGGCGGGTATGGCAGCGGCGAGCCCAACCGCGGTCGCAATCAGCGCTTCGGAAATCCCCGGCGCCACCGCGCGCAGGCTGGCGCTCCCTTGCATCCCCAGGTCCTGAAAGGCACGGATGATACCCAACACCGTGCCGAAGAGTCCGATAAAGGGGCTCACCGAAGCGGTCGTGGCCAGCCAGCTCATGTTGCGCTCGAGCTTGGCCAGTTCTTCGCTGATGCCGAGCTGCAGCGTGCGTTCGAGCGACAGTTTGTTGTTGATCGATCCCCGCGCCTTCACCTGCCGGTGGATCTCTTCATAGCCGAACTCGAACACGGAAACCAACGGCGCGGGCTTGAACTGCTCGCTCGCCACCATCACCGCATCCAGCCCGGCGGCCTTGCGGAACGCCCGCAGAAAGCGCGCATCCGCTGCCCGCGCGGTGCGGAACGAATTCCACTTCGAGAAGATGATGGCCCACGAAAAAATCGAGAACAGCAGCAGGATCGCCAGCACCCCGATGGTCAGCGGGCCTCCCCGGCCGATCATGTCCCAAATGTTGATCTGTAGAAATGCAAGCGCGGGCGCGTCTGGCGTCAATCCCTCTCCTCACTTCCAAATCTACCATAAGGACGCGGCAGGAGCCGGAAAAGACTACAAGATTCGTAAGGGCGTTCACGGGCGTCCGGGTTTACGATGAAGAGGCGCCCAGGGACCGCTCGGAAATGAACCAATACGACACCACGTTGAAGTTGCTTCTCAAGAGCTCCGGACGACTCATCCAGGCGCTCATCGGCGCGCCTGTGGTCAACTGGCTGAGGACGGAGTTGCCTAAAGTACAAATCTCGAAGTGGATCTGCTGGGCGAGACGGCTGATGACAAGCTGATCCATATCGAGTTGCAGAGCACCAATGATGGCCGCAGATTGAAAACGATATCCGGCAAGAGGTGCGGAAAATGCCTATTACACTCGATATCCGGGACAACCCTTTCCTAGGGCCGATCATTAAGGAGGCCGAGGCCCAGGCGGCAGCCCAAGCTGCGGCCCAGGCTGCCCAGGAAGGCGAGCAGCGGGGCGAACAGCGCGGCGAACTGACCATCCTCCGCCGCCTAATCGAGAAACGCTTCGGCGCGATGCCCGCCTGGGTCGAGCAACGGTTGGCCGAAAAATCGACCGCGGAACTCGAAGAACTCAGTGTGCGGTTGCTGGACGCCTCGCGCCTGGAGGATCTGCTACCCGGCGGTAACGGCCCTCACTTGTAATTGCGCACCACCGTCGTAATCTGTCCGGCCTGATCCTTGATGCTCACCGTCATGACTGTCTTGAGTGCCGGGAGATTCACAGCGGCCGGCAACGCGACGCTTACCGGCGTGCCGTTCACCGGGTTGATACCCGCCGCGAAGTTGGTCCCCGCCGGTTGCCCGCCGATGGCCACGTTGAAACTCACTCGCAACGTCCCCGACGCCAGCCCCGATTCCAGATCGTAAGCGCCCACCGTTACCGCCGACACCGGCCCCGCCTGCGCCTCGCTTACCGTCGGCGAAACCCACAGCGTGGGCCGCAAATCGTCTTCGAGCCAGCCCCACGGCGTGCCGCTCTGGATCGGCGCACCCAAGTCGATCCAGCGCGCCATCGTCATCTTCTCATCCCAGCTCAGCAGCCCCGCATGCAGCGCATCGTAGGTGTAATCGATATCGTCGTTGCGGGTTGCGTTGGTCCGCCCATCCAGCCGCGCCCCGAACATATACCAGATCAGCAAACTCTGCCTCGACTGAAACCCGCGCATGTACCGCGTGATCTGCGGCGCAAAAAATTGCGTGTACGGCCCAGGCGGTGGACCCAGCCCGAACGTGCAGCCCGGTCCACCCGTGTTGTCGTCAACCGCCAGCCGGAAGTACGTTCCCGGATACCAGCCCCCATTGCAATTCAGGATGGTCCCGTCGGCATGCAGGTTCAGGCTCGCATCGGTCGTGTCGTCGAGATGGCATCCGGCGCAGCGGTTCTGGATGATCGGAAGAATGTCGCGCATATATTCGTACGTCACCTGCGGTACGGCCTGCGCGGCCGTCGCCGGATTGCCGTTCAACTGGGTGACCTGCAGCAAAGGAGTCTGCAACCCAAGCTGTGTCGGCATAAAGCCCGGCTGCCCAGCCAACGTGGTGTTGAACGGAATGGGCGGCTTGCTGTGCGCGTGGCAACCCCCGCAATCGTAGCGCTTCTCGCCTGGGCGCACCTGGTGCCAGGTCTGCGCCATGTTCAGCACCATGCCGTTGCGATCGAGCGTCTGAAACGTCAGCGGTATGTTCGCCGGCACGCGCGCCAGGAAGCTGGTATCGAGCTTGCCCTTGGCGTTCGTCTTGCGCGCCGGGATCTCCCCCAGAATGCGCATCCGCTCCGTTCCCACGTTGTAAAAATTCGGGCTGCCGTTCGGATACGTGCGGTCCGTCGACGGCTCGAACGTCACGATCCGAACCGCGTAGATATCGGAGTCGCTGTACACGCCCGCATCGGCGCCTTGATGGCCCCAATTGTATTGGAACTCGCCCGGATAGTTGAACGGATCCGGCCCGTATGGCCCAGGGCGCGCATTCGTGTCACGATAAGTCAACGAAGAACTGCCGATTAAACCGAACGGCGAGTTAGGCGCCAGGCCGTGCCCGTTGTCGCCGGGGTTCGCATATTCCGGATACGCATACGGCTGCGTGCTGCCGGCGAAAACGGCGGAATATGGCACGACCGCGCGCGGGCACTGTTCGTCATACGCCGGATCGTTTACGATCAGCTTCAAATCGGCCGGAGTCAGGGAGCCTGACGCCGCAATGGCGCTGGGCAGTAGATAGATGCCCGCATCATACGGCGTATTGATGTTCAGCGGATTAATATTGGCGGCGCCCATGGTGTACACCAGCAGAATGTCGTCGCCGGGAGCAACCGCGGGCTGCATCACTTTGCCCACGCGGTTCTGGTCGCCGTTCGGACATGGCGTGTCAGTCTCGCCATACATGAAGCCGCCCGGCTCGCACGGCGCCGCTTCGTCCTGCGTCAGGTCCCAAGTCTGGCTGGTCCAGTTGGTCAGATCGATCTGTGACTTGCGCTGCAGCGGCATGTACGTGTTCGGATCAAGCACCGGTAGGAAGGACGGTCCGGGAGGGCTCACCGGATAACGGATCAGATCGCCGAAGCCGTTGTTGTTCTGCTGATAATATCGCACCGCGACGATGTCCTGATTCGATGTTTGCGTCATGAAATGATGCACGAACGCCAGTTCTCCCAGCCCCGAGCCCGACGCCCAGCCCGTGCCATCCGGCGCGATGAACCACAGATTGAAGTCGCGGTCATCCCGCAAACCCTGCGATTCCCAGCTCGTGAACATCAGCCGGCCATCCAGAAGCTGGAACGGATGCATCGCCTGCGCGTTGTTCAGATATCCGATCTGCTCCACGTTCTTGCCATCCCCATCCATGCGATAGAGTTGCATCGCCCGGCTCGCGGCGGTCCCCTTGGGCGACAGGAAGTCATTGCGCGTCGAGGTAAACACGATGCCGGGATGCGCTACGTCCTGCCGCGCGAAGAATGCCGGACCGGTATTGAACACGCCTATGTTGGGACAGTTCGTGTACTGCTGCGAGCAGTTGAAGTTGGATCCGTTGCCGGTGTTCGGCGTAAACTCCTGGTGCGTGAGACGCGTGGCGACGCCCGTATTCAGGTCCTCGCGGTAGATATCGGAACCCAGGTAACTCAGGCATTCGCCCGGGCCGCCGCTGCCCTGGCACCGCTGCACATTGCCGTTGCTCAAGTCCTGGTAGTACGCAAACACGACCGACGTGGCGTCGAACGACAGGTTCGGATCGACCGCCGCGCCATTGCCAATCGGCGCGTCTAAAATGGACTGGTCCTGCGGACGTGGAAACAGCAGATCTTCCGTGCAGTCCGGATGCAGGCGCCACAACTCGGTCCCCGGCTGCGCCACGAGCGGCCGCGAAACATCCGGAAACGTGCCGTAACCGCTACTGGGCCGTGGCGCCCGCACGTAGATGATGTCGTAGGTCACCACGTTCGGCACGCAGTTGGTCGCAGGCGTCGACGCCGACACGATAGCGCTGGAATACAGCAGCAGCCCCGTCAGAATGCGCATGGAACCCTCCTGTATTCAATCCTGGTGCCGGAACTGGCCGAAGTCAAGATAGCTATCCGCCATTAGGCGGTCAGCTATCAGCACGTGTAAACCCAAACGCCAGGGCGGTGAAGGTAGTAGATTACCCTTGATCCACCGTTTGTTTCCACGACCGCTCGTTCGCCGAGTGCTGACAGCTGAAAGCTGATAGCTACCTCACATACCCGTGCATCGCCATCCGCTTCCCACCCTGCCGGTGCGCCTCATCCGACATCGCATGCACGCCGCTCGCATCAATCCACCGATTGTAGAAGTTGAACAACGCGCAGACCGTGATCGCGAAATAAATCGCCTCGTCGTCCCACCCAACCGCATAGAGCGGCTGCATGTCCGCCGCCGTAATGCGCGGAGAATCGTGATTCACCTTCTCCACAAAGCGGAACAGCGCTTTGTGCTTTTCATCCAGCGCCGAGCTTTCCAGATCCCGCAGCGCGCCCCACACCAGTTCCTCGCTTCCCAGCAATTCCGCCGCGACCGCGGCGTGTGACTTGATTCAAAACGGGCAATCGTTGCCGTACGACGTAAACGCCGCGATCAACTCGCGTATGCCCGGCGCGAGCGGCGCCGGCCCGCGCATAATCTCCTGCGTGAATCGTGCCAGATGCTCGGTCGCCGTCGGCAAATACGCGAACATGTGCCAAATTTGCGGATACTCCGCGCCGCCGCCGCGCATCATGCGGATCATTTCGGAGTAAGGCCCTGGCTTCTCACTCCGCTCCACATCGGGAAGAAACATCGGTTCCATATCAAAAAATCAACTTCACGGCGAACTGCAGCAGCCGCGGCGCGCCCGCCTCCAATATCTGTCCGAACGTCGGCGACGCAATATCATTATCCGGCAACCCGAAGTTGGCGTGGTTGGCGATATTGAAGCACTCCGCGCGGAATTGCAACCGCGCCCGCTCCGCCAGCGGCACCGTCTTCAGCAGCGACACGTCCACGTTCGAAATCCCCGGACCGCGCACCACGTTGCGTCCCTCGTTGCCGAACTGCCCGGCCTGCGTCACCGGATTCAGCCGTTGGAATGCGCTCCCACTCACCCACTGGCTCGGCGTGTGCGGTCCCGCGTTGGGATTGGCAATCAGGTCCGGCCGGCTCGAATAAAAGCCCGTGATCTCCGGCGCAGATCCTTCCAGCGCTACGTTCGCACTGTCATAAACCGTGAATGGCGTGCCCGTCGAGTAGTTCGCGATGGTGTTGAATTGCCAATCGGCGAACACGGCCCGCGCCACCCGCGCAGCGGAGCGCGGAAACGGAATCTGATAGCTGCCGCTCAGCACGAACCGGTGCCGCGCATCGAACAGCGACGGCCCATGCTCCGCGGCCAGGTCGAACGGATTCTGCGCCAAGTCATTCTCGCCCGCCACCAGCCGCGGCGCCGAACCCGACTCATTGAAGCTCGACACATCGTCAAGCGTCTTCGAAAACGTGTAGGACGCCAGGAACCCCAGCCCATTGTTGAAGCGCCGCGTCAACGCCACCTGCCCCGCATGATACGTCGAATTTGCGATGTCTGCGATCAACCCCACCGAAGTGAAATTGCACGGCCCTTGCGGCCCCTGGCAACCCGCATAAATACGGCGTTGGTCCGCGTTCTGCGCCGTGGCGCCCGGCCCAAACACCGCCGGATTCGCTTCGATGAACCGCGGCAGCCGCGTCCCCTTGTTACCGATGTACCGCACGTCCAGCAGAAAACCTTTGGCGAACGAGCGCTGAATCGAAAAATTCCAATCCTGTGCGTACGGCGGCCGCGTCCCGTTTGCAATCGTCAGAATCGTCGTCGGCTGCGGAAACGTATTCGGCGTGAACGGATTCTGCCCGTTCCACGGATCGGTGAAGTTGATGGGCGCGCTCAATTGCCGCGCCTGCGTCCACGGCAGTGCGCTCAGCGGCGCTTGCAGCGGCCCGCCCACGCCGTTCGTCAGCGTGTCGTAGAAAATTCCGTATGCCGCGCGCACCGAAGTCTTGCCCGAACCGGTCGGATCCCATGCCAGCCCAACCCGCGGCATCAGCCCTTTCCAATACACAGGCGCGATGCCGCGTGGCACGCCCGGATCGCCCGGAAACAGCAGACCCTCCGGCGCGTTCGGAAACACCTTGGATTGCTCGCCCGGCGCGAACGCGTTCACCCGATTCCGTATATCCACGAACGGCGTGTCGACTTCCCACCGCAAGCCGTAATTGAGCGTCAGCCGCGGTGTGATGCGCCATTCGTCCTGCCCGTACGCGGCGAAATCCACGTTCCGCAAACCGCGATTGAAGTCGCCGCCGCCCTGGAAAAACACCACCGGAAAGCCCAGCAGAAAGCTGGCAAAAGCGTCGCTCGCCGGAAACGGAGCGAACACGAAGAAGCCGTTCGAGGCGATCCCCTCGGTCATGTTGATTTGATTCCGTCGAAACTCCACGCCCGCCTTGAAGCTGTGCGCCCCCACGATGTGCGCCAGCGAATCCGTCGCTTCGAACGTATTCTGCGCCGTGTCGCGCGGCCCCGTGATCGGATCGCCCACGCTGGCATACCCGCTCACGATAAAGAATGGCGGACCCGAAGCCGCGGCCAGCGTGCTGTCGTAGTTGAATCCCAGATCGCGCGGCGACGTCCGGTTCAGCGGATTGTCCGTATCGAAAACGTTCCGGAAGAATCCCGCGCGCAGCTCGTTGAGCGTCGCCCCGCTGAATACGTGCGTCTCGGAGACGGCCGCGCTCTGCGTGCTGATGTTCTCGCCAACCGGAAACCCGGGCACGTTCGCGCCCGCGACCGACAATGGGTCTACGTCCGAGCTGACCTGC
>Ga0073928_10009847_pt1 | contig 11536 bp, 9 predicted proteins | sample PaiPotPPA55metaG_FD_76969 | JGI IMG/M metagenome (GOLD analysis project Ga0073928, IMG submission 76969) | Iron sulfur acid spring bacterial and archeal communities from Banff, Canada, to study Microbial Dark Matter (Phase II) - Paint Pots PPA... ...
AACCGACATGGTGTTGCTTCCCGACCTCTCGACGTTTGCGATATACCCGTGGACCGCCAGCGGCCACCAGGAAGCGCGCTTGATCTGCAATATCTGAACGCCGGACGGCGAGCCGTTCGAAGGCTGCCCGTGTACGACGCTCCAGCGCGCGCTCGACGACGCCGAGGACGCGATCACGGGCCTCACGAGCGCGCTCGAAGTCGAGTTCTATCTCTTCGAGCTCGGTCCGGGGGGCGTTCCCACCACCGACTCGAGCGACTGCGGCTCGTACTTCGACATCAACGAGAGCGACCGCGGCGAGGCCGCGCGCATGGAGATCGTCACCGCGCTCGAAACGATGGGCCTCGCCGTCGCGAGCGCTCATCACGAACACGGCGCGGGTCAACACGAAATCGACATCAAGGAAACGGGCCTCCTCGCCGCCGCGGACGCGCTCATCACGATTCGCACCGTCGCCAAGCACGTCGCCGCACGGCACGGCCTGCACGCGACGTTCATGCCGAAGCCCTCGGAAGCGCTCGCGGGCAGCGGCGTCCACGTCTACTTCACCTTGCCGTCGTTCGCAACCGATGGTGCCGATGACGACGAGCTGCCCGAGGAAGCGCTGTTCGCCGTCGGCGGGCTGCTGGAGCACGCACCCGCGTTCACCGCCATCTGCAATCCCACCGTGAACTCGTACAAACGCCTCGTAGCGGCGTGGGATGCGCCGATCTACACGGTGTGGTCGTACCGCAGCGCCAACTCGCTCGTGCGTATTCCGGCACCTGAGAACGGTCGCTCGCGGATCGAAGTTCGCAGCGCCGATCCTTCGTGCAATCCCTATCTCGCGATGGCGGTTCTGCTCGCGAGCCTCGCCCACGGCGTGCGGACGCATGCGCTTCCGGGCGATCCCCTCGAGGGCTCGACCTACGATCTCAACGAGCGCGAACGCGAACGGCGCCGAATTCGCACGCTGCCCAAATCGCTGCGCCAAGCGCTGATCGAACTCGATCGCGACCTCGTAGTGCGCGGCGCACTCGGCGACCACATCTATCACGCGTTCCGCGACGCAAAGGCGGCCGAATACGAAACCTACCGCCGCGCCGTGCATCCCTGGGAACGAGACGCGTACTTGCGCGTTTACTGACAGTCTCCGCAGGCGTGCGCCGCCTCACACCATCGCTGCGAGGTTCGTCGCAAACGAAGGTTATCTAAAACTTTACAAACGGGCGCCGAAGGCCGGGATATGACGGGGCGCCCCCTTGCCCATAACCTGTCCACCGTCGCAACCATCGCGCAGCGCCGAGCCGCGCTGGCGACGGCGATTGGTCTCGTGTGCGTCGCCGTGGCGGCCGCACCGTTCGGCTCGCGCCCGGGCCCGCACCTCGATGCGATCGTCCCGGCAATCGGGTCGGCCGCGATCGTCGCGATGATCGTGTCGGCGATGATGCTGCGCAACCAGTACCAAACGACGCGCTTCGTTCCGCTTGCCGTTCTCTCGACCGCGTACTGGATCACGGGGCTCCTGCTCGTGCCGAGCCTGCTGTTCACGAAGGGCGTCTTCTCGCCGACCGCGTTCGGCCTGGGTGCGCAGGCCGCGCCGTGGATGTGGATCGTGTGGCACGCGGCGTTCGTGATGCTCGCGGCGGGCTACGTATGGTCCGAGAGCTACTTCTCGCGCAGCGCCGTCGACAGCGAGGATGGCGCGGCGTTCGCACGCTGTTATGCACTCGGCGCTACCGTGATCGCGGCGGCTGCGGTCGCCGTCTTGGTGACGTCTCATCAATACCTGCCGATTCTGATCGCACCCGGCGGCTACACGCTGACGTACCACCTACTCGTTGGGCAGCTGCTGTTGACGTCGGCCTCGATCGTGATGGCGACGATGATCGCGCGCAACGCGTTGCGGCAGACCTCCAATTTGTGGTTGTGCGTCGTTCTGTTGGCGTACGCGCTCGAGATCGTGCTGCACGGCGACGTCATCGCCGAGCCGTTCACCATTGCCTGGTACGCTGGCTTCGGCATTGGGGCGCTTTGGCAAACGATGTTCCTCTTCGTGCAACTGCGCCACGCGAACGAACAGTTGGCCGCCTATGCCGCCGACACGCGCACGCTCGTCGAAGAAACCAAACGCGACGCGTTGACGAACCTCTTCAACCGGCGTGGCTTCGAGGATCGCTTCGAGCTCGCACTCACCACGTCCCGAGCGGCTCGCGGATCGATCGCGTTGCTCACGCTGGATCTCGACCACTTCAAAGCCTATAACGATCATTTCGGCCACCTCGCGGGCGACGACGCGTTGCGTCAGATCGCGGGCGCGATCATGGCCGCCGTCAATCGGCCGGCCGACGCGTGCTGCCGCGTCGGTGGCGAAGAATTCGCGATCATTCTGGCCGAGACGGACGAAGCCGGCGCGCAGACCGTCGCCGAGCGCGTGCGTATCGCCGTGTTGCGCCTGCGCATCCGTCACGCACCCGAAATCGCGCTTCCGGCGATGACCGTGAGCGTCGGGATCGCGGTCGCGCCCGCCGACGCGGTGAGTTCCGTTCAGACGCTGTACGAGCGGGCCGACCAGGCGCTCTATCGAGCCAAGCGCCTAGGCCGCAACTGCGTGGTTTCCGCCGACGGTCCGCGCGAGGGCGCACTCCGCATCGTCTAGCCGGACACCAGCTAAGAGGGTTCCCCGAACCGAAGCGGCCGCTTCCGGTCCGGAAATAGCGATCGGTACTCGAGCTGTGCGCGGCGGTCGAGTACGCTCGAGCGCGCTGCGAGTTCGGTGAAATCGATGCGGTCGCGCGCCGCAGCGACGCACGCGATCGCATCCGCGACGCCTTCTTCGATCGTCGTCGGGATCACGCGCGCGCTGCCGGCGGCTTCGTGCGATGCCGAGATCGCCGGGCTCGCGAGCAACAATGAAAACGTAATCCGGGGCCGATTCAATTCACGCTTGTCACACTGAGCGGAGCGCCGAAGGCGCGCAGTCGAAGTGCCGCCGTTGCTTGGAGATTCGTCTGTCCTTCGACCACGGCGCTGCGCGCCTTCGCTCAGGATGACGAACTGCCGTTCGTTCTCCGAACCTAGGGAGGGACCGCAAATTCACGCAGGAGCGACCAGGCGGCGGCGACGTCGGATTCGGTCGTGCGTTCGTTGCCGATGGCGAGGCGAATCGTGAGGCGGCCGTCGAGCCGGGTCGTCGAGAGGAACGCTTCGCCCGTCGCGTTGACCGCATCGACGATGGCGGCGTTGTGCGCGTCGAGCGCTTCGGCGCCGAGCGCGTCGCCGTCCAACGCCGGCGGTACGTGCCGGAAACAGACGACCGAGAGCGGGTGGGGCGCGACGACTTCCCAGCCGGGTTCGCGTTCGACCCAACTCGCGAATCGTTGCGCGAGTGCCACGTGGGCGCGGAGCCGGTCGCGGATGCCGTCGACGCCGAGATGGCGCATCGCGAACCAGAGCTTGAGTGCACGGAAGCGGCGGCCGAGCTGCAGTCCGTAGTCCATGTAGTTGCGGACGTCGCCCTCCGCCGTCTGCAGGTAGTCGGCAACGAGGCTGAACGTGCGGCGCAGGTTCTCCAGGTCCCGCACGTACAGCACCGAGAGATCGATCGGGACGAACAGCCACTTGTGTGGGTTGACGACGACCGAATCGGCGTGCTCGCAACCGTCCAAGAGATGCCGCAGCTCGGGAAGGATCGCGGCGGAGCCCGCGTACGCGGCATCGACGTGCAGCCACACGCCGTGTTCGCGTGCGATCCGCGCGATCTCGGGAACGGGGTCGCTCGAGGTCGTCGACGTCGTGCCGACGGTCGCCACGATGCACATCGGCCGCATCCCGCCCGCCAGATCCTCGCGTAACGTGCGGTCGAGCGCGTCGGGCCGCATCGCGTAGCACCCGTCGGCCGCGACGCGCACGACGTTCTCCCGCCCGACGCCGAGAACGATCGCGGCCTTTTCGATGTGCGAGTGCGTGTGCTCGGTGAGGTAGACGCGCAGCGGCGGCAAGTCGGCACGCGCCGCCATGCCGCGCTCGCGAATGTCGAGCCCGAGCGACTCGCGCGCGGCGGCAAGGGCGGTGAACCCGGCGATCGACGCGGTGTCGTAGATGATGCCGTGCAGCCCGCGATCGAGGCCGAGCAGCTCGCGCAGCCAGCCCAGAACGACGTCTTCGAGTTCTGTCGCGGCGGGTGACGTGCGCCACAGCATCGCGTTGACGTCGAGTGCGGCCGCCAGCGCTTCGGCGACGACGGCGACCGGCGTCGCGCTGATCGCGAAATACGCGAAGAAGCGCGGATGGTTCCAATGCGTGATGCCCGGCAAAATGAGCCGCTCGAAATCCTCGAAGATGCGGTCGAACGACTCCCCTTGCGCCGGCGCCGTCGCGGGAAGTGCGCGAACGAGATCCCCGGGTGCCGCCCGCGACAGCACCGGATACCGCGACGGGTCGCGGTAGTAGGCGTCGATCCAGCGCGCAGCGCGGTCGAAGGCGGCCTGGACGTCGGTCACCCGCGTCCTGTACCGTACCGCCGCTACGACCCCTGTCGTGGCCGCGTTCGCAGAGAAACGGCTACGATGGCGCGAACCCGTAGTCCAGAGGAACAACGATGAAGTACCGCACGTACCCGAACACCGATCTCAGTGTCAGCGAAGTCGGCTTCGGCTTGTGGACTACGGCCACGGGCTGGTGGGGCGAAATGTCCGACGACGGCGCGGTCGCGCTGCTCGATCAGTCACTCGACCTCGGAATCACGCTATTCGACGCAGCCGACACGTACGGCAACGGCCGCAGCGAAGAACAACTGGCAGCGGCGTTCGCCGGCAAACGCGATCGCGTGGTCTATTCCACGAAGTTCGGCTACGATTTCTACACGTACGCGGGCGAGCGTAAGGGCCAGAGCGAGATTCCCCACGACTTCACGCCGGCGTTCGTGCGCTACGCGCTCGAGCAGTCGCTCCGGCGCCTGCAGACCGACGTGATCGACATCTACTCGATCCATAACGCGCACCTCAGCGAAATCGAGAACGACGAGCTGTTCGCGCTGCTCGAAACCTTTCGCACGGAAGGCAAGATCCGCACCTACGGCGTCGCGCTCGGCCCCGCGATCGGATGGCTCGTGGAGGGATGCGAAGCAGCGCGCCGGCGCAACGTCACGAACGTGCAGATGATCTGGAATATGCTCGAACAGTTTCCCGGTAACGAGATGCTCCGGGCGGCGAACGATGCGGGCGCGTCGACCGGCTACCAAATTCGCGTGCCGCATTCGAGCGGGATGCTCGAAGGAAAATACACGCTGGAAACGACGTTTCCAGCGAACGATCACCGGCGCCACCGCCCGCGGTCGTGGCTCGAGAACGGCGTCAAGAAGATCGAAACGCTGCGATTCCTCGAGCTGCCGAACCGGACGCTCGGCCAAGCCGCGATCCAGTGGCTGCTCGCCGAACCGCGCACGATGACGGTGCTCCCAAACATCTACGACGCGGAACAGCTCGCCGAATTTGCCGCGGCGCCGGAAACGCCGGCCCTCACGACCGAAGAACTCGCTCGTGTCGCCGACCTCGCGAAGACCAATTTCGGCGTGCCGGGCGAAGCCGCGAACTATAAGGGCACGATGTCGTACGCCGAGCTCGGGAAGGCGCCGGCTACCGCGGGCGTGTAGAACGCCCCGTGCTCGAGAAAATCTTTACCCCTTCGGCGCCGGCTCCGATCGGTCCGTACAATCAAGCCGTGCGGGTCGGCGATTTCGTCTTCTGCAGCGGACAGATCCCGCTCGACCCCGCGACCGGGGAACTCGTCGCGGGCGACGTCGCCGCGCAGACGCGGCAAGTGATGAAGAACCTCGAAGCCGTGCTCTCAGCTGCCTCGGCGACGTTCGCAAACGTCGTCAAGACGACGATTTTTCTCGTCGACATGAGCGATTTCGGCGCGGTCAATGCCGTCTACGGCGAGTTCTTCGACGACGTGGCGCCGGCGCGATCGACGGTCGCGGTTGCCGCGCTGCCCCGCGGCTCGCGCGTCGAGATCGAGGCGATCGCGCTTACCTGAGCGCCGCGAGATCGTGGGCCGCCGCCCGAGCGATGTCGGGTTCGTCGCTCGCTGCGGCCCGTTTGAATTCGGCCAACGCAAGATCGCGCTTTCCTTGATCCGCATATGTCTCAGCGAGCAGGTAATGGAGGCGACCGTCGGTCGGCGAGATGCTGATCCCTTTGAGCAACGCCGCTTCCGCGAGCGCGTAAAGCCGGTGCGCGGAGTAGTCGAAGCCGAGGTTCACGTACGCGTCGCGGTCGAGCGGATCGAGTGCCGCCGCTTTCAAGAAATCCGTAAGCGCGTTCTGCCACCGCCCCGAGTCGTCTTCGATGTCGCCGAAATCGATCAACGCGTCGGGCTGGTCGGGCCGGAGCCGATTCGCGTGCTCGAGCAACGGAAGCGCGTCGGCGTCCCGGCCGCTCTCGATGTACGCGCTCCCCAGGTTCACGAGCGCCGCGAAATCGTTCGGCTCGATCGACAGGCACCGGTGCAGCGTGTCGATCGCGGCGTTGCTTTGATGCGAGTCCAAATACGCGCTGCCGAGTTCCGTGAGGATCGGACACGAGAGCGGATCCTGCACGAGCGCCCGCGTGAGCATGCCGATCGCGTCAGCCGTATGGTGCTCGGCGCGATAGATCGCACCTAGCGCATAGAGGGCGCCGGCGTCGAAGGGCGCCGACGCAACCGCGTCGCGGTAGCCCGCGACGAAATCGTCGAGGTCGCCGATGTGCCGGTGCAGTTCCACGAGATGGCCGTATGCCGATCCGAACGGCAAGCTGAGTTGGAACTGCTCGATGGCCTCGGCACTGCGGTCTTCGGCGGCGTAGATGCCGCCCAAGCGATCGTGGGTCTCCCGGTCGGTCGGCGCAAAGTTCAGGATCGTGCGGTACGCGGACTCGGCGGCGGGGATGTTCGACGACCGGTAATACAGATCTCCGAGGTAGCGGGCTGGTTCCAGGTCGCGCGGGTGAACGGCGACGTAAGCGGCCAGTGCCGCGATCGCTCCCGGAAGATCTCCACCGGCCACTCGGCGACGCGCGGCCTCGACGGCGCTTGGCCCGTTCTGGGCTGCCGCGGCTGCCGCAGCGGGCGCTGCCGGCGCGGCGGTCGAGGTTTCGGTGGAGGCGGCGGCACGGCACGGACTTACGGCGAGCGCGGTAGCGAATGCAGTGCCCGCGATGACGGCAATCGATGCGGCGCGGAGGCGACCGCCCTGGGTGCCCATCGTCCGCATGAATTTCGGCACCGCCGGGCCCGCCCCTATGCTTCCGGCGCGGAAGTGAGCCCGGGCGGGTTTAGGGGTGCGTCATGTCCTTGGGGACGACGAACGCGTCGAAGTCGCCCGCCGTCACGTAGCCGAGCCCGACGGCCGCTTCCTTGAGCGTCGAGCCGTCCTTGTGGGCCTTCTTCGCGATCTCGGCTGCCTTGTCGTACCCGATCTTCGGCGAGAGCGCGGTGACCGTCATCAGCGATTGCGACAAGTAGCCCTCGATCACCGGTTCGTTCGCCTGGAGCCCCTCGATCGCGTGCATGCGGAACATCCGGCACGCGTCGCGCAGCAGCGTCGTCGAATGCAGAAAATTGTAGATCATCACCGGGTTGAACACGTTGAGTTCGAAGTTGCCCTGCGACGCACCGAACGCGATCGCGGCGTCGTTGCCGTAGACCTGGACGACGACCATCGTTACGGCTTCGGACTGCGTCGGGTTCACTTTCCCCGGCATGATCGAGCTGCCGGGCTCGTTCTCGGGCAGGATCAGTTCGCCGATGCCCGCACGCGGGCCCGATGCGAGCCAGCGAATGTCGTTCGCGATCTTCATGAGCGCCGCGCCCAGCTGCTTGAGCGCGCCCGACGCGAACACGAAATCGTCGTGCGAGGCGAGCGCGGTGAACTTATTGGGATGCGACCGGAACGGCAGCCCCGTCAGCTCGGCGATCTTCTTCGCCGCGCGATCGGCGAACTCGGGGTGCGCGTTGAGGCCCGTTCCGACGGCGGTTCCACCGATCGCCAGATCGTAAATGTGGTTGGTCGCTTCTTCGATCGCGACGATCGCGCGGTCGAGCTGCGTGACGTAGCCCGAGAACTCTTGGCCGAGCGTGAGCGGCGTCGCGTCTTGCAAGTGGGTGCGGCCGACCTTCACGAGATCGGCCCACTGCTTGGCTTTCGCGTCGAGCGCGGTGCGTAGCTCGCGGACGGCGGGCAGCATCGCAGCGACCGCCTCGGCCGCCGCCATGTGCATCGCGGTCGGGAACGTGTCGTTCGACGACTGCGACATGTTCACGTGGTCGTTGGGATGGATCGGCTTCTTCGAGCCCATCTCCCCGCCGGCCAGCTCGATCGCGCGGTTCGAGATCACCTCGTTGACGTTCATGTTCGTCTGCGTGCCCGACCCGGTCTGCCACACGCGCAGCGGAAAGTGCGCGTCGAGTTTCCCCGCAATCACTTCGTCGGCCGCGCGGACGATGAGATCGGTCTTCTCCTGATCGAGCTTGCCGAGGTCGCGGTTGACGAGCGCCGCCGCCTTCTTCAGGGTCGCCATCGCCTTGATGACCTGGCGCGGCATCACGTCGCGCGGCGTCGTCCCGTCCCCGATGTCGAAATTGTGGAGCGAACGGGCGGCCTGCGCACCGTAATACATCTCGTTCGGGACCTGGACCGCACCCATGGAGTCCGTTTCGGTGCGCGTCGTCGCGGCCGACTCGCGCCCATCCATGGGCTTCGTCGGCACTAGCGCGTCCTGCGCGTCGCCGTTCGTCGTCGTCGTCATAGCCCGCGCCCCTTCACCACTACGACCCGGCGGCCCTCGGCTCGCGAAAAGTCGCACGCGAGGCAGGCAGAGGTGAGCGAGTCCACCCTTTGAAGCGTAGCAAGAGTACGACCACGCCTGCGAGTCATCGAGCGGACCTCTGAGTCGGCGACATTCGGTTGGGCGAGCGTTGCGGTGTCAGCGAAGGTCATCGAATCTCAGCTCGACATCCTTGAGGATGCGCGTTAGGGTGCCAGGCGGCAAATCACGAGCGCCGTGGACGGGCACCGTAGTCTTTCGGCCGTCAGCGTGTCTCAGCACGAAGTGCGAGCCACGCGACCTCGTGATCTAAAAGCCGCTGCGCTGAAGCGCTTTTACCAGAGCTTTCCCGCTCACCGGCGATTTGCGCACGCCTCACGCGCGCGCGAAGCCAACAAGCTAGGCGGCGGGCGGAGAAACGTCAACGACCCGCAGTTGGACGCGATCGCCGTCGCCCGGCGGAAGCCCCTCGCCCCGAGCGCGCCGCTCGTCCAAGCACAGTTCAATGACCTCTTGCGCATTCTGAAGCGCCTCGGCAACCGTGGCACCCCAAGTGTGCGCCTCCGGTATTGCCGGAACAATGACGTTAAAAGCGGACCCATCGGGCTCCGGCTCGAGGACGACTGCGTAGCGTTCTTTCACCACCGAGGTAGTTCAACAGGTATTCGGGCAACCCCGCCCCCCTTATCGCGGCGTAGCGCCGTGGTGCTTACAAATGCATGAATCACATCTTCGTGTGCTGTTCCGGGCTACGGCGTCTGCCCAGCCAGTGGCACGTGCGACCGCCGCGCCCTACATCGCGGCTCCGCGCCGAAAGTCGCACGCGCGGCCGCGTCGAAGGAAAGACGATGAGAACGACGATCGCAGGTGCCGCGCTAGTCGCCTTGCTGGCGCTCCTGTTGCCGGCGCCGGGCGGAGTACGCGCCGATGCGCCAACCGACGTGAGCGCGCGTGCGCGCGGCGTGCTCACCCAAGTGCAGGCGGGTAAACTCGATCGCTCGGCGCTCGATCCGTTGCTCGACGGCGTCCTGACGCGTCCGGTCGTGGCAACGATGACCGCCCAACTCGCGCCCTACGGCACGCCGAAGACGTTCGTCGAGAACTCGAAAACCGACCTAGACGGCGTAACGACCTACGTCTTCCGCGTCACCTGGCCGGCCGCGACGGTGGACTACGTCTTCGGCCTGGACGACGCAACCGCGAAGATCGCGAAGCTCTACTTCCGCGCCGGCCCCCCGCCCACGACCGCATCGCCGTAGCGCGAGCTCGACCTTGGCCGTGCGCTAAGGGCGGCCTTCCTCGAGCAGCGCTTCAACGTCGCGCAGGTCGCCCGGTCGACCGCTGGCGCGTTTATTGGCGATCAAGTCCTCGACCGAAATAACGAAAACCGGAACCTCGGAATACGACGCCGCGACGCGCCGCTGCCATGCCTGCTCGAAGGTCACGCCGCTGATCTCGTTGATCACGTCCACCCGCAACGGTTCGACGCCGATCTGGAAGATGCAATCGGGATCGCGAAAATCGTCCGCGCTGACGCCGTCCAGTGCCGCGCCGAAACGCATCAGGGCTCGAAATACCCGGTCGGCATTGTCACCAGCCGGATCGACCCAAAGGTCCAGATCCTTCGTATATCGCGGGCGACCGTAGTGCGCGAGCGCAAAGCCGCCGATGATGAGATACCTAGCGTTTTCGGCGTTTAAGGACGACAGCAGCTCTTTGAAGTCGCCGCTGCTCCTCAGGGATTCCATGCATGTCCATCCACAGCAGGCTCAACTCCCAGAGATGTAAGAACCGATCGCTCGGCGATACGCTCCGCCAATATGCCCGATCCGCAACGTCGGCCTCGGCCTTCGTCAGCTTTCGCGTCGGGATTCGCCGGGCGGGCGACGGCTTGACCGCATCTCCCATTTCCACAATGGTTCGCTCGAGCGGTCACGGCTTCCGTTCGGCGCGGCAAGGCTAAAACGGGCTTTGCAACGCACGCACGTGGTGCGCGAGTACGGCGGCAATCTCTTTACGTGATACGGCGGCCACGCCGTAGCCGGTGGCCACCCGCTCGAAGCCGGCGACCGCGCTCACGACTTGATCGATGATCGCACTCGTTGTCGCCGTGTTGAGGCTCTGACGCGCGCCGAGCGCGCGCACGTCGTTCGCGGTGATGTCGCTGCCGCGACCTCGATCGTAAGGTAGTGTTCGCCGCCCGGCCCGGCGGAGAAGGTCAGATCGAACGCCGGTGCGAGACGCCACGTGCCGGTCCGGTCCATCAGAAAAGCATGTTGTTTCGTGTGATCGTCGCGATTGTGCGCGGCGACGTTGAAGACCATGCGGTGAAACATCTGCTCGACGTCGGGCTGGCTACGGGTAACGTAACGGACGAGGTTGAGAAGACCGTGATAGTCGAGGCTCGGAACATCCCATTGTATTTCGAGTAGTCCCGCAGCGGAGAGCGCGTGGAGGCGTTCGCCGGCCGGGCCGCGATCGAAGCGGCGCGTTGCGAAATATCCCGTCTTTCGTTTGCGCGAGCGCAGGAGCGTCGTCGGTGCGACGGCGACGCCGGCGGCGCGCGCCATGTCGGCGTAGGTTGCTTCGAGCGGGCCGACATCGGGACGATCCTGCGGTGCGCGGAACTTGACGATCCAAGCGTCGTAACCCGGCGGCATCGTGTCGGTTCCGGCACGCAGGTTTCGATGCGCGTCCATTGCGACGAGAATCTTCGGGCGTGCGCCGCCCGAAGATTCGCCGAGCGCCTC
>Ga0073928_10009848_pt1 | contig 11536 bp, 11 predicted proteins | sample PaiPotPPA55metaG_FD_76969 | JGI IMG/M metagenome (GOLD analysis project Ga0073928, IMG submission 76969) | Iron sulfur acid spring bacterial and archeal communities from Banff, Canada, to study Microbial Dark Matter (Phase II) - Paint Pots PPA... ...
CTATCTCTGCGTTTTTCTGCTGCAGAACGCGCAGAAGTACAAGCCGCTGACTTTCATCTTTGATATCGGCGGCAGCTTCCAGTCGCTTACGACGATATTTAAGGGCTCGTATCTCAATGTGGGTCAGGAAGCGCGGGACTTCACCATCAACCCGTTCTCACTGCCACAGACCAAAGAGAACCTGCAGTTTCTCTTCAGCTTCTTCCGCGTGCTCATTGAGGGTAACGAGCAACGTTACCGTATCGACTTCAAGGAGGAGCGCCGGCTGTGGGATGCGATCGAGCGCATCTACGTACTGGAGCCGAACCAGCGCACGATTTCGAATTTTGGGAACATCATCGGCGAGTTGAAGGAACGGCTGCACCGCTGGACCCGCGGCGGACAGTACGGATTTCTGTTTGACAACGCTGAGGACACGCTTTCGTTCTCCCGCTTTCAGACGTTCAATTTCCACGGTTGGAATGACGCGCCGGAGGTTTTGGAACCACTGCTGTTTTATGTTTTACACCGGGCATCGAATGAGATTACTGACCCGAAGAAGCTCGCCACCTTCAAGATCTTCCTGCTCGACGAGGCTTGGCTCTTCATCAAGAACGAGACGATCCGCAATTACGTGGTGCAGGCGCAGAAGACCTGGCGCAAGCACAAGGCGGCGATGATCCTTGCGACACAATCCATCAAAGAGCTTGAAGAGTCGGGAATGCTGGCGATTGTGGCCGAGAGTTGCCCTACAAAAATCTTTCTGGCCAACCCGGACATGAACCGTGAAGTTTACCGCGAGGCGTTTCATCTGAACGACACGGAACTGGACCTTATCGGCGGCCTTGTTCCGCCGGGCCAAATGCTGATTCGGAAGGCGCGGACCTCAAAGAAAGTGCATTTGAACGTCGATTCCGTCTCGCATTGGACGGCAACCAACAACGCCCGCGACAACCTGAAGAAGCAGGAGTATTTCGACCGCTTCGGTTTTGCGGATGGGCTTCGCCATCTCGCCGAAGAGTATCCATTCGAACCGCGCGCGCTGGCGGTATCAACCTTGAACACCAACCGCTAAGGAGACCTGGTATGCGGCATATGAAATTCGTCATCAATTGCGCTTTGATCTTTTCTTCCATCGGAGCTTTTGCCCAGGAGTCTGCGCGCACGGTGCAGTATCACTCGCAGGACATCATTCCGATCCGCGCCAAAGTGAAATACACAACCCTTATCGAACTGCCCACGACCGAGAAGATCATGGAAGCCGCCACTGGCGACAAGGATTTCTGGATCGTGGATGTGGTGGGCAATTTTTGCTTTGTGCATCCGGCGAAACAAGGCATCAGCTCCAACTTGAATCTCATTACGGACAAGGGAAACATCTACAGTTTCACGCTCCAGGACATCTCTGCCTTATCGACGACCCCCGATCTGAAGGTGATCGTCGAGCCCGCCGATCGTTCCGCGATTGTGGCCGCGAGCGGCCCGCCGCAGTTCGTGCCCGCCGCCCAATTGGAACAGTCCAGACAGCAGCTTGCCGCTCTTCAATCGCACGTTGCGCAGGCGGTAGATGAGTACAAGAGCGCCTATCCGACACAGCTCAAGTTCGACTATGCCTACAAAGCGAACGAAGCTCCCTTCGATATTCAGTCGATTTATCACGACGACCGGTTCACCTACATCAAGACCAATGCGCCTGAAAAGTTCAGCGTGTACGAGATGAAGGACGGCAAGCCCAACCTCGTCACTTACGACCTCCGGGAAGGGACGTACATTATCCCGAAGATCATGAACAACGGATATGTCGAGCTGGGCAAAAAGCGGATGGAATTCACGCGCAAGGGATCACCGTCATGACCGAGAACATCTTCACTCCCCACATAGAACCGCAAGCCGAGCCAACGTTGCGCCGCAATCTGGAGCTGCCAAAAGGTGTCTTGCAGAAGAACCTCAAGACTTTCGTTTACCTAGGTGCGGCATCGCTCGTTATTGTGGCGGCGCTGTTCAGCTCGTCCGGCAAGAAGACGCCTGCACAACAAGCCAGCGCGAAAGGCCAACCACCGCAACCAGCGTTGCAGGACAACACCGACAGCAACGTGCAGGAGTTGAAGAACCAGCTACAGGCCGAACGTCAGAAAGAGCAGCAGGCAACTATGGCCGCAGCTGCAATGGGAGATCCGGCGCTTGCGTCTGCGACGCCCGCGCAGCAGGCCGCCGTCGCAGCTTACGGCCCGACCGGCGTTGCCGTTCCCTGCGTTCCGGGCCGGCCCTGCCCGCAGATGCAGCAGGGCAACATGCAGATGCAACTCACGCCCGTACAACAGCAGGCACAGCTAATCGCCGCCAAAGAACAAGAACGGGCTAACGACTCCCGTTTCGCTTCCAACCTTGTGTACTCCCGTTCCGCCGAAGCTCCGCAACAACAGCAGCAAGGCCAGATGATGCCTGCCCAGTATGGCCCTGCCGAACGGCAGTCAAACAGCAGTCTCGTCGCGCCAGAATCCGAAGGAAAACGAGACGACACGCCCGGAGGCTATAAACGCCCACTAGAGGCCAATGTTGATTCGGCCACGGGGCAACCATATCTGATTTACGAGGGCTCTGTCCTCGACACGGTTCTTATGAATCGCCTAGACGGGGACGCCGTAGGCCCGGTCAAAGTCCTTGTCTCAAATCCGTTGTATTCACACGATCATCAACACGTCATCATTCCCGACGGAACGGTTGTTTTGGGCGAAGCAAAGAAGATTGGAGCGGCGGGCTTCGGTCAACAGCGCCGGATGGCCGTGGTCTTTCACCGCCTGATTATGCCGGACGGTTACTCCGTCGATCTCGATCAGTTCCAAGGCCTCGATCAGATCGGCGAGGAAGGGCTGAAAGATAAGGTCAACAACCACTACCTTCAAATCTTCGGCACGTCGATAGCTTTGGGCGTGGTTGCCGGAGCGAGCCAGATCACGCAGGGTGGCGGGACCATTACAACGAGTGGTTCCCAGGCATTCACCAACGGCGCTGCAGTCAGTGTTTCGCAGTCTGCGGCCACTATCCTTGACCGCTTCATCCAGATACCACCCACAATCACGATTCGGGAAGGACATCGCGTAAAAGTCTACTTTACGCAGGACTTGCTTCTACCTGCGTACTCGAACCACACTATTCCACAGACGTTTTAAGGAGGCTTCCCATGCGAACAGTTGCCCTTTCCCTCTTAGTGCTGTGGACACTCACCCTTGCCGGCTGTCAGAGCAAAGCGGCAAAGGTGAAACAGTTGCAGGACCAATACAACGCCGAATACCCGGCCTATGCCAAGGAGTGCGTTGATCCAGAAACCGCCGGAGCCGCAAGAATGCTGACAGGAGAGAAGCTGACCGCGGAGCAGATGGCGACCCTCGAAGCCAAGAAGAAGGAGCGAGACGCGCGTTGCAAACCACAGGCGGACCATCTTGCACAAATTCAGAAGGAGATTCTTGCCGCACAGCAGTAACGCTGTTTCGCAGTAAACAACACCATGACCATCAACCGCAAGTGAAAGGAAAAGACAAATGAAGAAACTAATCTCTACCTTACTCGTCTTCGGACTTGCCACGGCATTGCACCCCTCCGCGCACGCGCAATTCGGTTCTGGCGTAGTCTTCGATCCTACGCAGGCGGGTCACGCCGTCACGCAGATCAAGAACGAAGAGGCATCCATCGCCAACGAAGTTCACCAGATTGAGCAGGGTCAACAAATCTTCACTAACACCGTGAAGATCGCAACGACGGCGCTGCAAGCCTACAACGTCGCAAAGCAGCAATACCAACTCACGCATCAGATGATCCTCGCGCCAAGGATGCTCTATGCGCGGTTTCTGTCTCCAACGTCTGACTTGCTACTGCTACAGCAAATCTCCAATACCTACGGCAATTCGATGGGTTGGCTCAATTCGGCGAATACGGGAAAGGGGGCCGCAGCCGCGTACCAGCAGGTGAGCGTCCCGAACACCGCCAACATTATTCCGGGCTACAGCACCGCCAGTGTTGCTGGGCAGTTGCAGATTGCTGCACAGGGAGCCACAGTTGACATCAACGATTCCGTAATGACCAACAACCTCCAGGCCCTCGGGACCATCCGCGCCAATCAGACCGCACGACAAACGGACATCGCTAACCTTGAGGCCGCGACACAAAGCCAGGACGTATCCCAGCAGACCATCATGGCCGAACTACAGCGCATCAATCAGGCCCTGCTTTTGCAACTGCGTACCCAGCAGGACGCGAACCAGATCAACGCCAATCTTGCCCTACAGCAGATCGTTGCCCAGAAGCAGCAGCAGGACGCGATGAAATCGGCATTTCGTGACTCGGCAGGATACGAAAGCTATTACAACGCCAACATCACCACGACCAGCGGCGGGGCGGCGAATCTCCTTACGCAAGCGTACTGAGTAGGCGCAGCCAGAAGAACAAAAGGGGCATCGAACATGGGTACAGGGCTCTTCGAGTTTATCGCGCAGGGGTGCCAGTCGCTTGCGGCCACGGCGGCGCCATCCATTACAGCGATGGGGATTCACATCGTCATTGCGTTGGCCACCATCGTGATGGTTTGGTTCGGTGTGCAGGAAGCACTCGCATCAGCGCATGGCGGGGCAGGGTTCAGCATGGGGAGGTTCCTCAACCTCTTCATGCTGCTCACGTTCGCTTACGCGATGGTGAACTACTACGACAGTTCCATCCCCGGACTTGGCTTTTCCATCAAGGGCTTCATCGACGGCGGCACAACCAATCTGGTGAGCCTCATTGGGTCGGATGGTTCCACCACCATGCTGAGCGAGATCCACGCGGCATCCTCCAAGACAGGGCCCGGGATGCTGAATAGCATGATGTCTCCGTACTACGCCATTGTGTACTTTGCGGTGCAATTCCTCTTGGCCCTGCTAGCCGCGATCATATCTGCCATCCTGGCCTACGGCGCAATCGCGGCAACGATCATCGGATTACTCGGGCCGGTCTTTATCCCTTTTCTGGTCTTCGACAAGCTCGATTGGCTGTTCTGGGGATGGCTCAAGGCGTATCTCGGATTCAGCTTTTACAAGGTCATCGCCGCCGCCACCATGAATGTTCTGTCTCATGTTCTGACGAACTATTACATCCAACTTGGCCAGAGCGTCTCCGACCCTTCATTGATGGTCCAGACGTTGCCGCTTCTGGTCCTTCTCGTACTGGTCAACATCTACATCCTCTTCAAGATTCCGACCATGACGCACAGCTTGTTCAGCGGCGGTACTGGCGGCCACGGTGGGGGCTTGGGCGTGGCGATGATGGCAATACGGGCGGCCATGTAACAGCAGGAGAAACGAGGCCAGGGATGAGCGCAGAAACGATGAGTGTAGAAACGAAAGCTATCCCGGACATTACTCGCGCCGCGGAACGCTACTTGGAACAGTATGGCGATCCGCTGGTGATGAACACCTATCTTAAGGTGACCATTCTTGTGCTCACCGCCGTCTGTTTCGTGCTGGCGGCGCTCACATTCAAGAGTCAGCAAACGCTCGCCAACATGCATCCGATGATCGTGCGAATTAACGACGTGGGCCACGCGGAAGCAATCGACTATCGGAACTTTCAGTATCGCCCGCAGGAAGCGGAGAACAAGTATTACCTCACCCGCTGGGCCGAACTGTATTTCAGCCGCAATCGTTTCACGATTGAGCGTGATCAAACGCAGTCGCTCTACTTCCTCAATAGCGATGTGCAACGTGCCGTGATCGACCAGGAACGGAAGGACAACAGCATCCAGAACTACATCAAAGACAGCACCCTTCCTTATGTCGATGTGGAGATCAAGAACGTCATCCTTGATGACCTGCGACAGTCTCCGTATTCGGCGCGCATCGAGTTCGAGAAGGTATATCGCAACCCGGCGGATCACACCGAACTCAAGCGGGAGCGATGGACAGCCAGCGTTACCTATGTCTTCCGCGAGAACGTGAAGAACAATGAGCTGGCCGTGAACCCTCTCGGTCTGACCATCGTGCGTTTCCGGGCCGACCAAGCGTTCAGCTAAGGATTAAAGGGAATCGTCGACGTTCAGGGAGGCTTATTCATGTCGTTTCTTGCTGTTAATCCGGCTGACTTTTCCGACCTGTCCCCGTGCCTGGTGGAGCAGGCGAACAAGAGCCTTCCGACGTGCAACGGCGGAGGCGACTTGCGCCCTTCTTACAACGGACATGCCCGCTCGAATCGGACTGCAATGGCGGTGAACTTCGGCAGCCAGCGTGCAGATGACAACTTTGCTCTGGAGCGTGTCTGCCGTTATGTATCCCGCCTTTGTTCGGGCACCGCTTCGGGGCTTTTCATGCGCCCTGCGGCGGCTCGCTCTTCTGCTTCGGCTGCGCCGCCCTGCGGGTTACGGTTTCCCTCCAAATCTTGTTCGGAAAGTGCGCCGAAAAGATTTCTCCGGACCCTCCGTAAATGCAGAGCTTCGGCACTTGGGAGCATGGCCCACTCGCTCAATGGTGCCCCGATCAAGATCGGGAAATTCAACAAACGGAGACAATCATGTACCAGAACAAAGTAACCCTCATCGGCTTCCTCGGCAGCAATGCAGAAGTTCGCACCAGCAACAACCGCAGTTTCACGACACTCTCGCTGGCAACCAAGTCCTCCTACAAGAAGGACGAGAAGTACATCTCGCACACCGAATGGCACCGTTGCGTAGTCTTCGGCAAGCTCTCGGAGTTCGCCAAGACGCTCACCAAGGGCGCACATATCCAGGTGGAAGGAGAACTGCGCAGCCGGGAGTACGAGAGCAAGAAGACGGACTCGAAGCAGCGTATCTGGGAGATTCGGGTCGCTTCGATCCTGAAGCTGGACCGCGCTGAAAAGGCCGCCCCAGAGGATCAGGAGCACGATGAAACGTCCCAAGAAGAAGCGGCTGCATAAGCCCTTGTTCTTCACTCTCGGAAGCCCAGTTAGCCGCTGGGCTTCCATCACTGTGAGGTTCCCGCTATGAGCTTCGAGTTGATCCTGCCATTCCTTCGGCCGATTGAGCCACTGCTGCTGGACGAGAGCATCAGCGAGATCATGGGCAATCCGGATGCCTCCTGGTGGTACGAACGCGACGGAATCATGCGCCGAGAAGAGACCATTTCCTTCGACGCCGGCAAGCTCCGTACCGGCCTCGAAGTCATCGCCAACCAGCTCGGGAAGAAGCTCGACGAAGACAACCCTGTCCTCCACGCTCAACTCCCGGATGGAAGCCGCCTGGCGGCGGTTATTCCCCCGGTCGTGCGCCCTGCACCTGCCCTGACAATCAGGAAGTTCACCAGCCGCCATTACACGGTCGATGATCTCATCGCTCGCCGCACGCTGACGCGCCCGCTTGCGGACTTCTTAGCGGAGCAGATTCGTGGCGGAAAGACGCTGCTTATCAGTGGTGGAACCGGTACCGGCAAGACCACGCTCTTACGGATATTGGCTGACTTCATTCCAGAACAGGAACGCATCGTGGTCATCGAGGACACGTCCGAGCTTCACATCCAGAAGCCGAACATTCTGGCGGTCGAATGCCAAACCGACACGTTCAAGGCCAACATCTCTTTCGATGATCTTCTGAAGTCCGCTCTTCGCTGGAGACCGGACCGAATCATTCTCGGTGAAGTGCGCGGAATCGAAGCCAGGACGCTGCTCGATTCCTTCAACACCGGCCATGCCGGTTCGCTCGCGACGATTCATGCCAACTCGGCAGAGAAAGCCCTCCGCCGTTTCGCCAATCTGGTCATGCGCAACCACGCGCAGACCAACTTCTCCGACACCGAAGCCGAGATCGGAGAAGCCGTTGATTTTGTCGTCCATGTTGAACGACAACCGGGTCGCCGCATCCTCCGTGAGGTGTTGGCGCTTCGGGGATACGATCGCGACGCGAAACGCTTCCTGATTGAACCGGTATTCGAGGTGCAACATGCGGCAGCATAGGACTCACAATGCACCAGCACTGCTGCTGATTTCCTCACTCGTTGTGCGCAGAAAGATTGCCTGGATTCCACTACCCAAAAGGAGAATAAACATGCCACTACTTGAGATCAACCAAAGCCGCCACATCAGTGCTTCTGTTCGGCTGGATGAAGCCACAGCCGCCCAGGTCGATCAATACGCCGCTTTCATCCACGCATCCGCAGACGATGTCGTGGACAAGGCGCTCAACTATGTCTTCGCGAAAGACCGTGACTTCCAGGACTTCCTGAAGACGCCGCACGCCAAGCAGGTTGCGCCCACGTTACGTGTCCGCAAAGGCCCGAGCAATGGTACTGCCGAGCAGCCTGCAAAGAAGCTTGTAGCCGGGGTGGAGTCCACGGCTTTCGTGCGAACGGTGAAGGCATGATCGTGCATTCAATTTCGTGCTGGAGCAAGAACGGTGCTTCGCACCGGAAGAATTTTGACAGTCCACCCCTGAAAGGGTCGTGCAAGTGCACCACGGTGCACTTGCCGTAACTTCAAAGACATAGCAAGTTCGGGTGCACTTGGGTGCACCTGTTAAATCTGAGAGAACATGGCAATTTTGAAAACCAAACCAGACGCGACATCTGACAGCGATCACAGTTCAAATCGCGTCTTCCCCGTAACCGCCAAGCTCACGAAAGAGGAGCGGCGGATCGTCACTGAGTTTGCCAAGTCGCAGGGACTTGCGCGCGGAGAGTGGATACGCGATGTGATCCTCCGGGAGATGCACGGAAGATCGGCCAACGATACATCGCTGGCCGAGATTCTCGGGGTTCGCTTGCTCCTGGTAAACGTGTTGCGGCCTCTGGCCGCAGGCCAGAGACTCACGCCGGAGGCGTTCGACAAACTGCTCGACGAAATCAGCGAGACTAAGCACGCCCTCGCTGGAAAGCTGGCCGCTTCCGCAGCAAGGAAATAGCAATGGCAATGACTAAGTGGGGACGCAAGGAATCCGTCATCTGGCCGCCGCACAGCCCGATTTACACGTACGGGGCGGTATTCATGGCGCTCGTTTTTACCGGACTTTTTCTTTACTGTCGGTTCACCTTCGGCAACAGCCCCCTACAGCGGTTCTACACTCCCACCTACATCCGATCGAGCGTGGCAGGAGCAATCGGAACGAGTCGCCAAGACAACTACCGGATGCTCATGGTGGGCGCTCGCGGAATTCAACCGCGTCTGGCGACGAACACCGACGTGACGGACGGCACGACGCCGCAACCGGGTGGCAAGGCCATCCCGCTCGCGCTCTCGCAGCGCTCCTTGCAGCGCGGCTATACGGTCCTTTACGTGGGACTGGAGCAGAGCTATATCGACGCGTCTTTGAGTGCCTATCTCAGGAGTGCGATTTATGGCGGCAACAGCCTTTTCGACCTCTACAAGCTCCCCCTGCTCTTCGGTTTGGTGTCACTGGTCATCCAGCTCCCGTTTGCCATCGCCAGGGACGTTCGACGGCGCAAGGCGCTGAGATACGGACGACGACTTAAAGGTCCCGAGATGATGACACCGAGGGAGTTCAACAACAGAGTTGGAGGAGACGGCATAGGCATCAAGGTCGACGGGATGAAGGCAATGATCCGCATACCAGAGCGGGCAGAAGCCCAGCACATGCAGATCATCGGAGATACCGGCGCTGGCAAGACCATGATCATGTTCCAGATCCTTCGGCAGATAAAACATCGTGGTGATTCCGCGATCGTCTACGACCCAGCGCGGGAGTTCGTTAAGCGCTTTTACGACCCTAAGAACGGCGACGTGATCCTGAATCCACTTGATAAGCGGTGCCCCTATTGGGGACCGGCGGAAGAGCTGCGCCGCCGCTCCGAGGCGAAGGCTCTGGCGGTGTCTCTGTTCCAGGCGCCGCAGGACAGGAAAGGAGAGTTTTTCATCGAGTCACCACAGAAAATATTTGCCTTCCTGATGGCCTACGGCCCAACACCAGAAGAGCTAGTTAGCTGGATGTCGGACCCGCAGGAAATCGACCGAAGGCTGAAAGGAACGGAACATGCTCACCTCATCGACCCGAGGGCGCACCAACAGCGTGCCGGAGTTCTTGGCTCGCTTGGACTCGTCGCCGACAGCCTCCGTCTCTTGCCGAAGAAGGGCGACGCGAATGGCGAGTGGTCGGCCACGGAATGGGCCGAGACGCGGCAGGGATGGATCTTCATCACTTCTCTTCCAGCAGAACGTGAGGCACTTCGACCGCTTCAAAGCCTATGGATCGACCTGCTCGTCTTACGTCTCCTAAACGAGCCGAAGGAGGGACAGAAGCGGGCATGGTTCGTGATCGACGAGTTGGCCAGTCTGCAAAAGCTGCCACAGCTCCACACCGCCATTACAGAAAATCGAAAGAGCAACAACCCCGTCATTCTGGGTTTCCAAGGAAAGGCCCAACTGGAATACCTTTACGGCCACCTGGCCGAGGTGATGCTATCCCAACCGGCAACCAGCATTTGGCTGAAGACAAAAGAGCCGACTGCTGGCGAGTGGGTCAGTAAGTTCATTGGAAAAGTCGAGATCGAACGGCTACGCGAGACCCACTTCGACGGCTCCCGCGCTGGACGAAACTTCGCGCTGGACCGGCAGACTGAATCGCTGGTAATGGAGTCAGAAATCTCCGGATTGCCGGACCTCCACGCCTATATGAAGTACGAGAACTATGTGACGCGCTTCTCATTCCCGTACTCCGATATGCCGCTTGTCGCGAGTGACTTCGATCTCCGCGATACGCCCGAAGACAAGCTCCCCTACGATCCGAAAAACATCGGAACGCCTAAGTCCCAGGCGCGCCCACTTGAGATCAAGCCGGAGCGAAGTGGGCCCACACCGCCGCAGCGAAAAGCGCCCCGGACGGCTACCGAGATACCGCAGCGGGAGACCGAACTTGAGACGAACGTAAACGCCCAACAAAGCCTCAATCTTCGGGGATAGTAGCCATGCTGACGATTTCAAAACCGCTCTCCGCCGGCCAAGCACAGACCTACCACCAGAAGGAGTTCACGGCGAAAGAGCAGAACTATTGGTCGCAACGCGGCGTCATCGCAGGCGAATGGCAAGGGCGTCTTGCCGGACAGTTCGGTCTTGCCGGGACGGTCTCTGCCGAGGACTTCACGAAACTCAGCCAGGGCCAGCATCCACAGACAGGAGAACAGCTCGTGCGACAACGAGCGTCTTATGAATATCAGGATGCCGACGGCAAGACCATCAAGACAATGGAGCACCGAGCCGGGTGGGATGCAACCTTTTCCGCGCCAAAATCCGTCTCGCTCACTGCGCTTGTCGGTGGCGATGAGCGGGTCCGCGAAGCGCATCGGGAAAGCGTCCGCGTTGCCCTGGACCAACTCGAACACTACACGCAAGCCCGCATCGGCGGCAACCATCCGCCCGAGACAACGGGTAGGTTTATCGCCGCCAAGTTCGAGCACGATACCGCCCGCCCAGTCGATGGTTATGTCGCGCCACAACTGCACACGCACGCCGTGGTTTTCAATATTACCGAGCGCGACAACGGCCAGCCTCGCGCCATCCAGCCCCAAAGTCTCTTCGCCTCGCAACAGTTCGCCACGGCCATCTATCAATCCGA
>Ga0073928_10009851_pt1 | contig 11535 bp, 12 predicted proteins | sample PaiPotPPA55metaG_FD_76969 | JGI IMG/M metagenome (GOLD analysis project Ga0073928, IMG submission 76969) | Iron sulfur acid spring bacterial and archeal communities from Banff, Canada, to study Microbial Dark Matter (Phase II) - Paint Pots PPA... ...
CTTATGACCATCCGCCGCATGAAAACTTACACCGGTGGCCAGGGCTACGTTTACCAATACTATTTCGTAGGTAAGCGTGCGGCGATAGTTGATCGATCTGAAAGTGCCGCCACCGAATATGTTTTCGATGTGACCGCCGATCGTAAGACCACCTTTGCTGTCAGCGTGTTTTTAATGGAGGACGCAGCAACCCAATGGGCTGCGAACCACAAGCGGGCTCTTACTGACGCCGAACAGTACGGCGTGGTTAAGATGCGGTTGTTCCAAGCCTTTGACGAGATTGAAAATATGATGGCGAACGGCCGTCGGCTTATCATAAGTGTTCAAGGCCTGGAGGAGCTTCTAAATGGTCTGGGCGTCGACTAAGCCCCCACTGCGGGGTATGCCAGCTGCTGCCGGGGTGTGATCCACATCACAACCGACTGTGATCGTGCCGACTGCCCCATGGACTGGGCAGACTATAATCGCTCTGGCGGGTTGGGGGAGGATGCCCTAAGCCGGGTGGGAGTTGAATCTAAGTATGCCAATACTTTGGCTGCGAGTTGCCTTAGGTTGTTATGCCGTCGGTCTGCTGTACGCGCTGGTTGCGTTAACCCGCACCAGCGACCTGTTGAGCAAGATCGCTTTGCACGCAGCTTATCTGGGCATGGTATTCCATTTCGTTTCCCTTGGCGAATCCGTACGCCTCGCCGGACAGATCACGCTGGCCTCAGTGCACAATGCTGAATCGGTGCTGGGTTTCCTGATCATGGTTGTGTTCATGCTCGTATACCTGGTTTATCGAACCACTTCGCCGGGCATTGTAGTTTTTCCTCTTGTCTTTTTGCTTACTTTTGTCGCGGCAACCCGCCAGCAGCCGTTTTTGTTCACCTCGCCCGGTTTACGCACCGGATGGCTGTTTGCTCACATCGCCCTGATCTTCACTGGCTATGCCGCACTGATTCTGAGTTTTGGCGCCAGCCTGCTTTACCTCATTCAGGAACGGTCTTTGAAATCAAAGAAGGGAGGCGGATTCCTCTCCCGGCTTCCCGCTCTCGAAGTGATCGACGAGATCGGATTTCGATCGCTTCTGCTGGGTTTCCCTTTTATGACGCTGGGCCTGATAGCAGGCACAGTAGTAGCTCAATCGACCTATGGACGCGTGGATCTCCTCGACCCAAAAATTCTGCTTTCGATCCTGATGTGGGTCGTGTACTTGCTCCTGCTCTATACTCGCTGGACTGCGGGCTGGCGGGGCCGTCGCGCCGCTTATCTTGCGGCCGGAGCATTCGTTTTTGCCATCATCGCCTGGGCAGCTAACTACTTCAGCACAATTCACAGGTTCGCACAGTCATGAACTTTCAGCTCATCGGCGTCAATCACAACAGCGCGCCGGTCGAGGTGCGAGAGCGCCTCGCAATTCCGGAGTCGCAGCTGCCAGATGCGTTGAAATGTTTTACGCAGCACCCGGGGGTTGATGAGGGATTGATTTTAAGCACCTGCAACCGCGTCGAACTGTTGGCGCAGACCAAGAACGGTAGTGCTGACCTCCGTGGATTTCTCGGAAGCTATTTCCAGATCGATCATGCCGATCTTGAGCCGCATCTCTATGAATATCGTGAGCAAGAGGCTATTCGACACCTCTTCCGAGTGACCTCGAGCTTGGACTCGATGATTGTCGGCGAAGCGCAAATCCTCGGTCAAGTAAAAGAAGCTTATGCCACCGCGCGAGCAGTAGGAGCAATCCACTCGCAACTGGACCTTCTGCTGACACGGGCTTTCGCGGTAGCCAAACGAGTGCGCACCGAAACCGCAGTTGGCTCGTCCGCGGTTTCCGTGGCTTCGGTCGCAGTAGAACTTGCCAAGAAGATTTTTGGATCGCTCAATGGCAAGCATGTCTATCTCGTCGGTGCCGGAAAGATGAGCGAACTGGCGGCGCGTCATCTGCTGGCACACGGCGCCGCGTCGATCTTTGTGGCGAATCGTACTTACGATCGAGCCATTCGTCTGGCCCAGAAATTCGACGGCCAAGCTATCGAATTCAGCCGACTGTACGACACCTGCGACAAAGGCGACATCGTCATTACCTCGACCGGCGCTCCGCATGCCATCTTCCGCCGCGAGCACGGCGAACTTTTCATGAGCCGCCGCAAAAACCGTCCCATGTTCTTCATCGATATTGCAGTGCCGCGCGATGTCGATCCGGAGATGAACAAGGTGGACGGAATTTTCGTTTATGACATCGACGATCTGCAGCAGGCGGTGACTTCGCACGTTGCGGATCGCAAAAAAGAGGCAGAACGCGCGACGGATATCATCGACAGCGAAGTTATACGCTTTCAGGCGCGCCTGCAAACTCTCGATGTCGTGCCTACAATTGTTTCGTTGCAGGACCACTTGGAAACCATACGCCAGGCTGAGATCGACCGTGTGCGCGGACGTCTGGGACCGCTATCTCCTGAGCAGGAACTGGCGATTGACACACTCACTCACGGCATTGTGAACAAAATCATGCACACGCCCATCAGTACGCTGAAGACCGCGGCCCGTGAGTCCGAAGCTACGACCGTGGTCGACTTAGTCCGCCGCTTGTTTAATCTTCAAGAAAAAGACAAAAAAGCCGCGCAATCCGGTGGTGGGTCCGGAGGACGCGCCTGATGGCTCGTCTCCGTATTGGTTCACGAGGCTCTCAACTTGCGCTGTGGCAGGCGCACCATATTAGCGCCTTGCTACGCGAACGCGGTCACGAAGTCGAACTTACGATCATCAAGACCACCGGCGACAAAATCACTGACGTTGCGTTGGCCAAAGTTGGCACGAAAGGCATGTTTACCAAGGAGATCGAAGAGGCGCTGGCCGACGGAAGCATTGATCTTGCGGTGCATAGTCTGAAAGACCTTCCCACCGAGCTTTCTTACGGATTCGAAATCGCAGCCATCACCACGCGGGAAAATCCGCGGGATGTATTTTGCTCAAGCAAATATAAAAACATAGATGACTTGCCGCGAGGAGTGCGGGTTGGTACCAGCAGTCTGCGCCGCCAGGCGCAGCTGAAAGCGGTGCGTCCCGACCTGGAGATTTTTCCTTTGCGTGGAAACGTGGACACTCGCCTCCGTAAGCTGGAGGCAGGTGAATATGACGCCATTATTCTCGCGGCGGCGGGCCTCTACCGGCTTGGCAAGACCGAACTTGTCAGACAAGTCATATCTGCCGATATGATGTGCCCCGCAGCGGGGCAGGGCGCCTTAGGAATTGAGATTCGTGCGGGAGACGCGGTCACGCGACAGCATCTAACATTCCTCGACGATACGGAGGCTCGCGCCACCACCACCTGCGAGCGAGCGCTACTCAATAAACTTGGCGGAGGCTGCCAGGTGCCCATAGGCGCGTTCGCTGAATTCCACAATGGTCGCTTACACCTTGAGGCAATCGTGGCCGATCCCGATGGCTCCAAGGTTCTGCGCGAATCCCGTGACGGCACCGACCCGGTTCAACTGGGAGAATCCGTAGGCCAAACCTTGCTCGAGCGCGGCGGAGATGCGATCTTGGAAGCAGTCTACGGGCAGGGAATTGCCGTCCCGCAGCAACCCTGAAACGTGTGGCGCGGACCCTCTTGTCCGCGTTGTGGCCAAGAAATCGCAACAGCTCGGAGAACCGAAAATTGTACATACCCGAATTCAATCGCCAGGAAAACCGTGCTGCCACCCTTGCTTTCATGCGAGCGAATCCATTCGCCATTCTGGTTTCGAACGCCGACGGCGTGCCGTTTGCTACTCACCTTCCCGTGCTCATCGAGGAACAAGGCGATCAGATCGTAGTGCAAGGACACATGGCGAAGGCAAACGCGCATTGGAAATCAATGAAGGAAGGCGAAGAATCGCTGGTAATATTCCATGGACCTCACGCCTACATTTCGCCCAGCTTGTATGAAATTCGTGAAAGCGTCCCTACCTGGAACTATGCCGCTGTTCATGTTTATGGAGAACCCATTTTGTTCTTCGACGAAGAGAGCATGCAAGCAACGCTGCACCGCATGATCGACACCTTCGAGGCGGCGTATATGGAGCAATGGTCTGAGTTCAGCGGGGAATATCGAAGCCGCATGATGAAGCATATTGTTGGGTTCAACATAAAAGTGAAAAGGTTGGAATCAAAGTTCAAGCTCAGTCAAAATCGTACGAAGGTAGAACAAGAACAAGTCATTCAATGCCTGCACCAGAGCAAAGACACAAACGAGTCCGGAGTCGCTGAACTCATGCAGCAAGAAGGCCTGGGTCGTTGATCTAAATGGCGGAGAAAACGCTCACCGGATTTCGTGTGATCGTTGGTAGGGCGCGGCATCAGGCTGGCGCACTTTCCTCAGGCCTGCGAGCGCTCGGCGCGGAGGTGACGGAAATTCCCTTCATCGAAATCCACCAGCCCCGCTCTTACAAGCCTCTGGACACAGCCCTGAAGAATTTGCACCAATACGATTGGCTGATCCTGACCAGTGTGAATGGAGTCGAAGCTTTTTGGCAGCGCCTGAATAAACTTCGCCTGACGAAGCGGCATCTGAAACACCTGAAAGTCGCAGCAATAGGACCCGCCACCAGAAAAGCGATCGAGAAGCACGGACTGAGAGTGAATGTCGTTCCCGAGGAGTACGTAGCCGAATCGGTGGTGGAGGCTCTGCGCAACGAAGTGCCAGGGAAGCGCGTTTTGCTGGTTCGAGCTCAAGTCGCACGGGACGTAATCCCCCGCGAGCTGCGCGCATTTGGCGCTAAGGTGGATGTTGTGGAAGCTTACGAAACGATAATTCCGCAATCCTCCCGTACCCGCTTGCGAGAAATCCTGAAGAACCCAAAGCGCCGTCCGCATTTCATTATTTTTACCAGCTCATCGACCGCGAGAAACTTTGTTGCCTTACTAGGAAAGAAGGCGTGGAACGAGCGACCTCACCCCGCAAAGGCAAGTCCAATTAATAGTATCCGGCTCGCTTCTATCGGCCCTGTGACCTCAGCAACTCTCCGCGAACTTGGCCTGCGCGTGGACATTGAGGCGAAGGAGTACACGATCCCCGGCTTAATCTCAGCGCTGGTCAAGTCGCAGCGAGCCCATTAATGTCGCGTGACCGCAGAATATCTCGGAAGTAGATCCCCCAAAGGCAACCCTTGAGAATGTTCTCACCTCTATAACGCAGCACCCTTGATCAGTGGAGAAAGGGCAGCGTTTCGTCGAAAATCTGCTATCGCCTTGTAAAGGCCAAGCAAGAAATCCTGCTACAGACGCTCGTAAGGTTCACATGAAAATCATAATGTTGGAGAAAGTCTTGTCATTCCCGATTAAGCTAAGTCTGGTCAGCCTCTGGGTGTTGATGTTGGCAGGGTTATGCTTCGCTCAGCCGGCAATTTCGCTCTCACGGCCGGGCGGCCCTCCCACCACGCAGTTACGCGTCTCCGGCAGCGGTTTTACCGCCTACGCTGAAATTGATATTTACTTCGACACCAAGGACGAGGCGCTCGCCATCGCCAACAGTGCAGGATCGTTTTCGAATATTGCAATCCAAGCTCCCGCGTCGGCACTCCCTGGTACACACTGGGTGAGTGCGGTACAACGTTCGAACCGTAGTGGCGCTCAATCGCCATTCTGGGTTCATACGAACTGGTACCAGGCAGGCTTCGCACCTGAGCATACTGAACAGAACCCATTCGAGAATGTGCTTAATCCGACAACGGTTAGCAGGCTGAAGTTGAACTGGAGCTATCCGTCTTCTGGCACGCCTTCGGTAGTGCAAAACGAAATTTATTTCGGCTCTGGAAACACGATTTATGCACTGAAGGCGAACGGCCAACCGGCATGGCAATACACTGCGGGCGGATCTGTTGCTAATGGTGTGGCAGTGGCAGACGGCAAACTCTACGCCGGGTCGGGCGACTACAAGATCTTTGCTCTGAGTGCCCAGACGGGCAACCTGCTATGGCAATACAAAACGGGCAGCTATGTCGTGTCTCCGCCAGTGGTCGCCGACGGAGTGGTTTATGCAGGCTCGGACGATAACAGCGTTTACGCCTTGAATGCTGCGACCGGCCACTTGATTTGGAAGTACACCACCGGCGGGCCCGTTCAGTTCACGCCGTCTGTGGTCAACGGAATCGTCTATATTGGCTCCGCGGATGGAAACTTGTATGCGGTAAGCGCTGCCGCCGGCACGCTCGTCTGGAGCTACACCACCACGCCCAATAACAACCTTTCCACGCCTAGTCTTGCCAATGGCGTGGTTTACGTCGCGTCTGCGGACAACAATCTTTATGCCTTGAATTCCAGCAATGGCAACTTGTTGTGGAAGTTCAATCTCGGTGCACCCTCGGATGGTTCCTCAGCCGCGGTTGCCAATGGAGTTGTGTACGTGGGATCAGGAGACGCAGGCATCTTTTATGCAGTGAATGCCAATAGTGGCGCACTGCTTTGGAAATATACGACGACAGTGCCGGTGTACTCCGCTTCCGCTGTTGCAAATGGAGTGGTGTATTTTGGCGCAGGTGACGGGAATTTCTACGCGTTGGATGCCCGCAGCGGAAAGCTGCTCTGGCGATATACCACCGGCGGTTATTTTCCGTCCGGCGTGGTCACGAATGGAAAAGTCTATCTCGCGGCGGATGTCTTTCGTGTCTTCGGTATCTCCGGAGTCGATGTGGCAAAGCAGTTTCCGGCGAAAGATAATGCCCAGGTACAACCGCCCGATCTGAAGGCGCTTCATCCCGATTACAAGCTGCAAATGGTGCAAAATTTGGAGTGAGATTGGGAGAAGCAGGGGCTGCGCGGAATGATTAGCGAGTTAAGGACGTTCCTATTCCGTCAATGAACAACTGCAATCCGCCGGCGGCACGTGCGCCTTCAGAAATCCTGATACGCGCTCATAAGCGTCGATCTGATTTTCCACTCGCGCAAATCCGTGGCCTTCATTCTCATAAACTTTGTAGTCGACCGTGCCGCCGCGTTTTTTAACCGCATCCACCACTTGCTGAGCTTCTTCTTTTGGACAGCGCGGATCGTTTCCGCCTGCCAGCAGCAGTAAAGGTGCTTTGATCTGATCTACGAAAAAAATTGGCGAACGGTCATGAAACAAAGTTTCGTTTGTCTTCGGATCGCCCATAGTGGCCAAATCAGATTGTTGCAGCACCGGATCCTCATTCTCGATTTCCGTAAACCAATTAACAAACGGCACAATCGGTACACCCGCGCCCCAAACTTCCGGTGCTTTGGTCACGCCCATCATCGTCAAATAACCGCCATAGCTGCCACCCATTAAAACTATCTTTTTAGGATCGAGAAAACCGGTCTGCTTGATGAAATCCGCGGCCGCAAGAACGTCCTGCAAATCTCCGCCGCCCATGTCGAACAGATTGGCTTGCTGAAATGCTTTTCCATAACCAGTCGAGCCGCGATAGTTCGGCGCAATCACCATGTATCCCTGGTTCACAATGTGCTGAATAAAACGGTTGAACGAATTCACCGTCTGCGCCGTTGGCCCGCCGTGTACATAAACAACCGCCGCATTCTGCCCATTGCGAACCATGTTGTAAGGCACGTATACGAATGCGGAAATTGTCCACTTACCGTCGCGGCTGGGAAAATGCACCAGGACAGGCTCGACCATATCTTCCGAGCGCACGCCGGCGACGAGCGACTGCGTCACCTGATGCGATTTTCCCGTCGCCAGTTGATAAACCCAAAGATCCGAGGGCGCACTCGCAGCGTTGTGATGATAGAGCAAGTGTGATCCATCTTTGCTGAACGAGGAAGGTTCACCCGCAAGATCATTCACTCCGCTCGCAAGCGGCAAGGGCGCAGTCCTGCCGCTTACGACATCATGCAGATAAATGTTCGTGAAGCCATCGACATTTGCGGTCCACGCTATGTGCTTGCCGTCAGGCGAAAAGTTGCCTCCGCTGATCTCCCACTTATCTTTGGTGAGCCAGGAAATCTTTTTGCTGGCAACATCCAGCAACCCGACGTTGTCATAGCCATTCGCAGCATTGGATGTGATGACGAGCTTTTTGCCATCGGGCGAGAAATCATTTGCACGGTAAAGTTGTTCGCCGTCGTGCGGAGTGAGTAGGGAACTGTGTCCTGTCGCGAGTTCCGCCAAAAAGATGTTTGAATCCGTTCCTTTGGCTTGTTCCTGCGTGTAGGCAATCCATTTGCCGTCATCTGACCAGATCGGGTTGTCGTTCAGCTTGTCGGCCGGTGTGCCGGTCGTGATGTGTTTCACGTCCCGCATCAGCATGTCATAGACATCGATCTCGAACACCGACGACGTCTTCGGTTTCACCATGTACGCCAGATAGCGGCCATCGGCCGACCATCGAGGACGCTCTTCCGCAATCTCCCGGGTATGGGTGAGGTTCACCACTTGGCCGGTCTTCGGTGAAACGATGAAGATGTCCCACTGCTCATCGCCGTTGTAGTCGGACATGTAAGCGATCCACTTGCCGTCGGGCGACCATGCAGGCGCAGTTTGCCGCTGATCGCTGACCGTAAGTTGCATTGGCCAGCCGCCTTCCGCGGGCACCAGCCAAAGATTATTGCGGCCGCTAATGTTGCTGACGAACACAATCATTTTGCCGTCCGGCGACCACGAGGCGCGCCCGACTTGCCGCGTCATGTATAGCTTTTCGATGGAGAGGCTCTGCTGGCTCTGTTCCACCTGCGCGTTCGGTTTGCTGGTGATTTGCTTGGGATCGGTAATGGCCTTGGGCAGCGGTAAAGTCTGGGCTGAAGCGAACGAACTCATAAGTACGACAATAGCAAACGAGATGACATTACGCATGCGACTCCTTGGTAGCGGCGTCGAGCGAGCTGTGGTGCAGGCGTCCTGCCTGCCGAGGCAAGGTGCCCTCGGGACAGCCGGCAAGATGCCGGCGCTACTGGGAAGAAAAAGTTTAGCAGAGCGCAATGTCTCCTGCAGCGGCGTACAATCCACGGTGAGTGATCACATCCAAGGAGAAAGCAATGACACAGAAAGTTATCGATGTAGTAGGAACCTCCAAAGAGAGCTTCGCGAAGGCAGCGGAAAATGCCGTAGCAGAGGCGGCAAAGACCGTTCGCGGCATGAGATGGGCGCGAGTGGCGGAGTTGGAGATGGAACTCGACGGGAAGAAGATTTCCCAGTATCGCACTACTACAAAGATTTACTTCGACATCGAAAAATAGCGGGGCTCTGACTGCAGTGCTGACTTGCAGCTCGATGCATCGCTTTCGATGCATCGGGCAGCTATCTTTAGGCATCGAAAAACAGACTGGGTGAGCCGGCGGCTTACCCGCATTCAAGGAGGTCAGAAATGGAAGGCACTGTTTCTACGGCCCAGCTAAAAGCGAAACTCGATCGAAAAGACGCCATCAAGTTAGTCGAGACTCTTGCGCCCGAACGCTATCGCGAAGCGCACCTACCTGGGGCGATGAATATTCCTCCAGAGCAAATTAAAGAGCTCGCTCCGCGTCTGTTGCCCAACAAAAACGACGAAATCATTACTTACTGCACGAGCACGCATTGACACGCCAGCGAATACGCTGCCCGTGAATTGGCAGCTATGGGTTACACCAATGTGGCGCATTACCCGGAAGGCAAGCAAGGCTGGATGGAAGCTGGGCTGCCAGTTGAGAAGGCTGCTTAGCTCGAAAGGATTCCACAATGGCTAGTGAGAAAGACGGCGGAATAGGATCTCACACTTGCGAAATTGTCCTGGTTCAAGGCACGCATGATGCCAACGGCTTTCCCTGTGGTAGGCCTTCTAGCGAGATGTGTTCTGACTGTGGAAGTGAATTGTGCGATCTTCATACTGAGTTTTGCGACCTTTGTCAGCAAGTATTTTGCAGTATGTGCTTTTGGCTGCACCTGAAACAGTCCGACGCAAAACCAGCTCAGCCAGTCTCGCAACCAGAACGCATAAAACGACGGGCATAGGAACTCTCCGCTTATGGGTCGGACCGGGGTTTGTAGCCGGCTATCAGTTTAGCAATCAGAACTGCAAGATAGAGAACGCCGAGGATCGATTCAACGATCGAAACCGAACGTGCTTGAGGCGAAACCGGAGTGATTCCAGCGGCGCCGAGTGAAGTGATGGTTGCGAAACTGTAATAAGTGAAATCCGAGCGGTCAGGCACGCTGTGGAAATTGGTCTGCGGATCAAGATAAAAGGCATTCGTCTGCAAGCTGGCCACCATGCCATAAATGTTGGCGAAACTGAATCCCAGCATCAGGTAGACGCAGAGCGCCCCGAATACACCCTCCGATCCCACATGTTCGCTGACAAATACGTGGCGGAAAATGACAACGATAATGAGTATGTCAAAAACGAAACTCAAGACCATGCTGGATATCGAAAGAGAACTCAGGCCAGTCTTGGGCATCAGGACAACACGATGCCATACCGTGGGGACGGCGAGGATGAGCGCAATTATCAGCAAGCCGCGATGGATTTTGGCCGCGTACACGCTGATGAAAATTGCGGCGCTTCCAATTACGCGAAATGCGTAGGAGCCGGCGCGACTGGTTTCCGCATAGGGGTGCAAAAGTAGCGTCCCCAGGAGAAGAACGAAAAGCAGAAAGAATCGATGGTTCGTAAGCGGCGACCGGTCGCGAATAGCAGTTGTCATGGTAGCCAGCGTTCCGCTGACGATGGTACACCGTGTAGAACCGATTACACATTAACTCAGCAGGACAACCCCGTCGGGAGGCATACGTAGGATGATGTAGGCAGCACCTGCGTGCTATGATTCGGTTCTGACCGTGCGAGCGGGAGTAGTTCAGCGGTAGAACGCCAGCTTCCCAAGCTGGATGTCGCCGGTTCGATCCCGGTCTCCCGCTCCAGATTTTCAATTAGTTAGCGCTAGAGCGGTTTTTCTTGGGTTCAATTCTGTGTTCAACAGTTTCTGCCGCTTTCAGTGGACGCCTCCGGTTACTGCGAGAACAGGTTCCCTACGGATTCGAGATCGATTGCGGGGGGCGGAGACGTGTCGTCGATGTGGGTTTTGGAATTTCTTAAAATTCGAAACTTCTGTCTTTTCCCCTTTTGCTCTCGTGCCTGAACGTGAAGCCGCGTTTGCCGCCACACATTACGACGAGCACATCGGGATGTTCCGCTGCCTCGGCGGCGACGATCGGATCTGCTGCACGAAATACGGCGCAGCGCGGCCGACGTGGCACTATCTCAACGCATCCCGCACTGACGGCTTGATGCCTGAGAACGAGCCGGTCCTGATAACTTCCGGTTACCCCGTTATCCAGCCAGAGTCGTCGGCTGGTTTATCACGCCAATCGCCATGCCTAGCGGACGAAGTGAAAGGACTGGTTCCTCCTAGCAGCCGCTATTACAACTTCGCGTACTCTGCCTTGGCCTGCTTGAGGACAGGAATTTTGGGATCGGCTTCTTTCCAGAGGGTGAGGAAGTCCTGATAGGCAGCTTTTGCTTTAGCGGCGTTGCCCTGCATGGCATACGCTCGACCCAGTTGGAGATGAGCCAGTACGCCGATGGGATCCCCGACCATTATCCCGGGGTGATCCAGAATTTTCTGAAA
>Ga0073928_10009852_pt1 | contig 11535 bp, 8 predicted proteins | sample PaiPotPPA55metaG_FD_76969 | JGI IMG/M metagenome (GOLD analysis project Ga0073928, IMG submission 76969) | Iron sulfur acid spring bacterial and archeal communities from Banff, Canada, to study Microbial Dark Matter (Phase II) - Paint Pots PPA... ...
AATGGCTATGACCAGTAAAGGATGCAGCTGCCGGCTCTCCAGTTCTTCCCTTGCCCAACCGACCACTTCCGTCATCAGGCGCGGGGTGTCGAACGGCGCAGCCGTTTCAAACACGATGGCGATATGCTTTCCAGTCTCGTCAAAGGCCCCGATGCCGTTTGGGTTGGGTCTTGTATTCTCCGCGATGATGTGCATCCTTTTCGCTGTATTTGAGCAAGTCGCGGTGCAGCTGCTTGACATGGTTTTCTGTCAGGGTGATCGCTTCCCAGGACCGGAAAATTAGCTCCACGGTTTCGGCGTAGCCAGCCACTTCCTGCTCATCTCGCGTATGGAAGGACTTGATTTCAAGGTTGGCCAGCAGCTTTTCAACCTCCCTGTCAGAGAGCTTGCTGCCTTCGATGCGGTGGATGATCCGATGCTTTCAATGGTGGCTACCCTGCGGAGGGCAGATGGACGCTCGGGAGCCAAGGTACCTAGAGCCCGCCAGGCTCCTTTGAATTCGTCGAGTTCGGCAATGAAGCCCAGAATTTCTGGGGTAATCTTGAGGCTGGCGGGCTGGATCACGACACCCGATGACACACCCAATTACACCCAATTCGTCAAACGCCCCAAAAAACGCCCATTTACACCCATTATCGAGATCCTTCCGCCACACTCCAATGGACACTCATGGAAGTAGAAAAAGGGCTGTCCCCCGCGGTCAGCCCTCGGCCCAAATCCAGTTTGGTAGCAAATTGGTAGCACGTGTTTTGGTAGCGTTTTGCCGACTCCTCCGACTATTAAAGCCTTTGCCGTCAGCAGGTTGAGATTTTCTCCGTTCCATGGCATGGAAGAGGTCGTCGGTTCGATCCCGACCAGGTTCACCAATCTTCTTAATAAGTTTGACCGGGGCGAAAGTTCGGTGCCACCCAGTTTGTGTCATGGTTTGTGTCACAACCCGCCATTCTCGTGCTTACCGCAAGGGTCTCCATTGCACTCCGCTTCGCTTCCATCCTGACCTGGCTGTACCGCTCCAGCATGTGACGGCTCACATGTCCGGCTATCGCCATGATGGTGGAATCCGACGTTCCGTTCTCCGCAAGCTGAGTGATGGAGCAGGGGCTCAAAATCGTGAAACCGGAACCCCGGCAATCCCGCTTTCTGCGTCAGTGTTCTCCAGGCCGTCTGCCAGCTTTTCACGTGCCGCGTCGCGTCAAAGGCCGTGACACCGTAGTCCACCACACGCTTGCCGCTGAAAGGCACGAGGGAAGGTCGTCGCCCGATGAACTTCGTCCCCCGTCTTCGTATTTTCGAGCCCGAATCCCTGGAGTATGATGAGCGGAAAATGAAGAACACCGCCGTCTTGCTCCTAAGTACTCCTATGCCGCTCGCTCGCAAAGGCGTGGTGGCGGAAATCTCTCAATTCCTGATTGGGCACAACGGCAGCGTCTTGCACAGCGACGACCATCTGGATAGTGGCCGCGACTTGTTTCTATCGAGGCTGGAATGGGATCTCGACGGGTTCGATATTCCAATCTCCGATTTCGAGCACTACTTCAAGCCCTTGGCGGAGCGTTTCCGGATCAACTATAACCTGGCATTGACGAACTACCGTCCCAAGATTGCTATCCTGGTTTCCGCCTATGACCACTGTCTTGCCGACCTGCTGTACCGACACAGAACCGGCGACCTTGCGTGCGAAATCGTCGTGATTGTCAGCAACCACCCGACCGCCAAGCCGCTGGCCGACTTTCATCAGGTCCCCTTCCATCTACTAAGCAGCCCCAGGGACAAGCGTGAGTCTGAACGCGAAATGCTTCAGATACTCGGGCCGGACATAGACCTTATCGTGCTCGCGCGCTACATGCAGATCCTGGGACCGGATTTCGTGGCGCAGTACCTGTTGCGTGCCATCAATATCCACCATTCCTTTCTTCCCGCTTTCATCGGGGCGAAACCCTATCATCAAGCTTTCGAGCGCGGCGTGAAGCTGATCGGGGCTACCAGCCATTACGTCACCGCCACCCTGGACGAAGGACCGATCATCGAGCAAGATGTAGTGCGCGTTTCCCATCGCGACACGGTCGAGGATATGGTAGGCAAAGGTCGGGACTTGGAGAAGGTCGTGCTCTCGCGTGCCGTGCGCTGGCATCTGGAAAACCGAGTCTTGGTCTACCAGAACAAGACAGTCGTGTTCTCTTAGAAAATCGAATGAAATGATAATTGTCGAAATAGCGCGATTCCACTCATCCGCCCAAACACCTGCCAGTTCCGCCAGCGTCCCCCTATGCATCGGATGCGCTCGGCATCGGCCCGCTGCGGAAGGCAACGGCGCATGGGACCGGAAAGCGCCGAGCGCCGGCCCTTTTCCATTCAGTTTTTTTCCCACCTCGGAGATGTCGTCAAAAGGAATCCCGGCCTCCGGGACTGAGGGGGGGCGGACAACAGACAGAAGGACAACGTGACAACGTAGAAGAGCAAGACCGGGATTGTACGACTACCGCGCTAACTTTTGTGTCGCGAGTTGTGTCGTAACCCCCTGATCCCTCCTCGTATCCGGCGGTATCGTTCACTGTCGCTCGGGGACACGTAAGAGGCAGCAAAGATGCGTCTGAGCGCATGAACCCTGGCCCTCATTATCAATCTCTCTTTGCTGTTGTCGCTCGGCTACAGTGGAAGATGAGAAATGGCATGGAAGAGGGTCGTCGGTTCGATGCGGAACCGGTCCACCAAATCTCGAAACGATGGCCTGAGACGACATCCAGTAGAACCAACCTCCACTCGGGCGCGTTACGTTCTTGACCTCTCTGCTGACCAACTGCTGACCAATTTCCCCAGGCGGTCTATCGCGTCGGGAAATTTGTCAGTCATCGCCGCGAAGCCAAGGCGGAAATGCGAGGGGGCATCGAAACAATCCCCAGGCGCGAGCAGGATGCCTTGTTCCGCAGCGGCTCGGCAGAAAGCGCGGCTGTTCTCTCCACTTAGAAGCCAGGGAAATGCGGTCATTCCGCCACGAGGAGGAACCCAGCCGAGTTTATCTCGATTTTCGGCCATGAAGCCGTCAAGCTGCCTAAGATTTTGAGCTGCGGTTTGCTGCGTTTTCCCGAGTACTGTGTCTCGGTGGCGCACCGCGATCTCCGCCAGCATTTCTCCGGCCGTGTTGTTGCAGATGGAGAAATAGGTGCGCGCATTCCAGTAATGCTCGCGGCGCTTGGGGTCGTGCTCGATCATCCACCCCGTCCGGATTCCGGATAAGGGAAAAGCTTTCGAGAAATCATGGATGACAGTGGCGTGGGGCAGACGGGCGGCCGATTTTGTCGCTGCTCGATGATAGATAGGGTGAAAGACCTCATCGCTGACGAGTTGAATTCCACGCGATGACGTGAGCTCGTGCAGACTGTCCATTTCCGCGTCATTAATGGTTGCACCAGTGGGATTATGCGGACTGTTCACCAGGATCAGCTTCGTGTTCTCATCCACAAGTTTCCTGATCTCGTCGACGTCAATGCAGAACTCGTTCTCCCTCCGAAGAGCATAGTAGCGGGTCTCGATCCGAAGCGATTCGGGGAGTGCCGAAAATGGCGCGTAGCCTGGGTGAGGCAGGACGACGTTGGCTCCATGCTCCGCGGCCAGCCACATGAGAATGAGCAGCGCCTCTGAGGCGCCGCTTACGACCTGAACGCTGTCGAGATTCACACCCTGCATGTCGGCGATCGCTGTGCGTAAACCCTCGGCTCCCGATGGGCGGCTATAAACGAGATTGTGATTGAAGAAGCGCTGCCGCTCCTCCTCACCGACGAGACTCAGGATCTCGTTCAGGGTCCAGCGCGGTCCTTCGCTTGCAGCCAGGTTGAATTCGATTTCATGCTCGTACGTACCCAGCCACCTGTCGAGCAGGAAGGGTTTCAATTGCATGTTGCGCCTCGAAGAATTGGATCAGCCGATCGTCAGGATGGCATCAAATCTTTATTTGCGCAAGCTGTGCGATTCCCAGCTGTGCGATTCCCAGGAAAATTACCGTTTGCCGCAATCACTGAATAGCGCGGCCCGCCAAGACTTCTCAGTTCGATTGACTGCGTTTCGCATCCCACCTAAGATGAATTCCCAGCGACACCTTCATGATCGGCCAAGCCATATCTCACTATCGCATCACTGGCCAGCTAGGCAGCGGCGGCATGGGAATCGTTTACGAAGCTGAAGACCTTGATCTCGGACGCCGGGTAGCGTTGAAGTTTCTGCCACCGCAACTCTCGCGCGATCAAAATTCTCTGGATCGCTTTCTGCTTGAAGCCCGCACCGCATCAGCTCTGAACCACCCCAACATCTGCACGATCTATGCGGTCGAGAAAGTCAGGGTTGAGGGCAACAACGAGAACGAGCAAGTGTTCATCGCCATGGAGTTGCTGGAGGGCGAGACCATGGATCGCCGTCTGAGTGTCGGCGGGCTGCCACTCGATCGGCTGCTCGACTGGGGCATCCAACTCGCGGATGCGCTCGATGCCGCCCACGCCAAGGGAATCATTCATCGCGACATCAAGCCGGCAAATATCTTCCTCACTCAGCGCGGAACGGTAAAGGTGCTCGATTTCGGCCTCGCTAAGCTGACGCGTCCCGAGATGGCGATGTCGACCATCGGAGCGACCCAGGATGATCCCAATTCCGCCCATCTGACCAGCCCGGGCGCCACAGTCGGCACCATCGCTTACATGTCCCCGGAACAGGCGCGGGGCCTGGAACTCGATGCGCGCACCGACTTGTTCTCGCTGGGGACCGTGATCTACCAGATGGCGACGGGACGGTTGCCGTTTTCCGGCGCTACCTCAGCCGTGGTCTTCCATGCCATCCTTGAGCTCGACCCCGTTTCAGCGTTGCAACTGAATGCCACGTTACCGCCGAAGCTCGATGAGATCATTGCGAAAGCCCTGGATAAAGACCGCGATTTGCGCTACCAATCAGCCGCCGACCTGCGCGGCGACCTGAAGCGGCTGAAGCGTGATACGGAGTCCGGGAGGAAGCCCGCACAGGCAGGGTCTGGCAGCGCAGCAGTCCCAGTTTCTGTATCCTCGACGACGGTTACCGCAGAAATCTCTTCGGCGCAGCGCAGTTCTGGTAGCTCAGCTGTGGTCTCCGCCGCACGCCAAAATAAACTCGGTACCGGCCTCACGGCGGGAATCGTGCTGGTAGTGCTGGCCGCGGCGGCTTACGGAATCTATGCTTTCCTCGCGCGCACCCACCCTACTCCGTTCCAGGATATTTCTGTCACCAAGGTTACAGATACCGGGAATGAGGTGCTGGCCGCGATTTCGCCGGACGGCAAGTACGTTTTGTGCATGTCGCGCAAGAACGGACTGGCGAGTTTATGGCTGCGGAATGTGCCCACCAACAGCAACACACAGGTACAGCCGCCAGCCGACGTGTACTACAACGGCTTGAAGTTTTCTCCCGATGGGAACTACTTCTACTTCGTGCGCAGCGATCCGGGGAATTCGGAACTTAAGTTTCTGTACCGGGCTCCGCTGCTCGGAGGAACGCCACAAAAGCTCGCATCCGACGTCGACTCGAACATTACTTTTTCTCCCGACGGGAAAAAGCTTGCCTTCATGCGCTATGACAATCCCGAGCCGGGGAAATACCAGCTCATCGTTCGCCCGGCCGAAGGAGGCGATGCCCAAGAGAGTGCGTTGGTGAGCGGTTCGAACGCTCAAGCGTTATCCGCTCCCGCATGGTCTCCCGACGGAAAGACGATCATGTGCGATGAGATACATGCAGGATACCTGGAGCGGCTGGCGGCGGTAGATGTCGGCAGCGGGCAGCAGAAGCCTTTCTCCGAGGAACAGTTTTTCGGATCTCCAACGTGGTTACCTGACGGGAGCGGATTGGTCGGGTTATTACGCGGGCAAACGTCCAACCTCCACCAAGTCCAGATCGGATTCATTTCCTATCCCGAAGGAAAACTGCATGCCATTACGCGCGACACAAATACCTACTCCGACCTTAGCGTGGCGGCGAACGGACTCACACTAGCGACCATTCTGAGCGAGGAGCGCTGGAACCTGTTCACGATGCCAAGCTCCGGCTCTACTGCTCAGGCCCGTTCCATCGCTCCTGCACTGGCCAGCACCAATTTCACTTGGACACCGGACGGACTGCTCATTGGCGATCAGGCAGATGCCCTCACTCGCATCGACCCAGCGACGGGAACTAAGAGTGTGATTGCAACCGAAGAGGGGAAACCGAACGGTAATCCCTCGGCTTGCGGCGACGGCCGCTTTATCGTGTTTGAACTTCTGCTCCATGGCAGCACGGGCGACGACAATGTCTGGCGCATCGATGCATCGGGAACCAATTTAAAGCAGCTCACCGCGGGCAAGCGTGACCATCTTGCCGTATGCTCACCCGACAGCCGCTGGGTGTACTACGTCGAAGAAAAAGATGAGGGCAAGCTGGCTCGAGTTTCGATCGATGGCGGGACCTCGCAAATTGTTTCAGACCTGCCCATCTCCTACAGCGGCTTCGATCTTTCCCCCGACGGCAAACTTGCGGCCTTCGCCACACTGCAGCATTCCGGCGAGCACAAGGAGAAGCTGGCTCTGGTGGCCACTGATTCCGGACAAGCCAAGCTGGTGGAATTTGCGCGTCCGCGGTTCGGGCTCCTGCGTTTCGCGCGCGATGGAAACAGCGTGGTCTATTCCACGCGTGACAATGGCATTGACAACCTGTGGCTGCAACCGCTCAACGGTTCCAAGGGTAAGCAAATTACCGATTTCACTTCAGAGCACATCTGCGACTTCCACTGGTCGTTCGATGGAAAGCAGCTGGCCGCGGTCCACGGCCACACTGATGCAGACGTCGTCCTGATCCGCGACGTCCGGCAATAGTCTCCGGAACATTTGTTGGCGATGATCGCCTGGTTCGGAAACATAAAAGGCGGCCATTTCTGGCCGCCCTTTTTCTTCTTACGAATTGTTAGCTGCGAAGTGGCTTATGCACCCTTCACGTTCTCGGCCTGCCAGCCCTTCGGGCCTTTGACCACGTCGAACTGCACCTGCTGACCTTCCTGCAGGCTGCGGAAGCCGCTCGCTTGAATGGCCGAGAAATGCACAAATACGTCCTCGCCGTTCTGGCGGCTGATAAAACCGTAGCCCTTGGCGTCGTTAAACCACTTCACTGTTCCTGTTTCCATGGTGTTGCAATGTTCCTTTTTTGTTGATGTAGCGCTGAAACTTTGGAAGGCTTCTTCTGCAGGCAGGTCACGCGCTGGTTAGCGGAGAAACTGGGTACTGCGAAAGAACTCTAAAGTCGAACGCAGCCAAATTGTAAGAGAACTGCCCCAAAAAAGCTACGATATTTTATCGCAAACTCATCTAAACTACTACAAACACAGGACTTGACAAGCCTCCAGAGCGTTCCGTTGAACCCGCACAATTTGCCAGGAAAGCGTCCCAAGATAGATGATTAGAACATGTATCTCCGCACGGTTGTGATTCTGATTGCGCTCGTTACCCCAGCCTGGGCGGGGATTGTTGAAGACGTTCGGGAGGCCCTGGCCCAAAATAGTTTCGCCTCAGCTGACTTGTACCTGAAGTCCTACCTCACCAAGAACGGAGCGACCCCGGACTATGTTGAGGCTTATTCGTGGATGGCGCGGGCTGCTCTCAACAATGACCAATACGATCAAGCTGTGGAGTATGCCAAGCAAACCAAGGCGCTTGCTCTGGAGCAACTCAAGAAGCGTCCGCTGGACGCGGAGACTCATCTTCCGCTTGCCTTGGGCGCGGCCATCGAAGTCGAGTCGCAGGTGCTAGCGGCGCGCGGCCAGCGCGATAAAGCGATCGCAGTTTTGCAAACTGCCCTGCGCACCTATGGCGACACTTCAATCCGCGCCCGTTTGCAGAAGAACCTCAATCTGCTCTCCTTCGAAGGCCACCCAGCCCCGGCGCTACATGCGGAGCAATTTCTTGGCTCGAAACCGCCCATGCTTTCACAGCTTAAGGGTTCGCCTGTGTTGTTGTTTTTCTGGGCACACTGGTGTGGCGACTGCAAGGCCGAAGCGCCAATCATCACGCAGCTTCGCGCAGAGTTTGCGCCCAAGGGGTTGACGGTCTTCGGTCCCACCCGCCTCTACGGTTATACCGCGCAGGTCGAAAATGCTAAGCCCAGCGATGAACTCGCCTATATCGAAGCCGTTCGCCACCGCTTCTATGCCGGCCTGCTCGATATGCCTGTCCCCGTCAGCAAGTACAACTTCGACGAGTACGGAGCTTCGACGACGCCCACACTCGTGCTGCTTGACCGTGCGGGCAAAGTTGCCATGTACCATCCCGGTGCGCTCCCCTACGACCAACTGAAAGCAGAGATAGAAAAGGTGGTGTCCCCTAGCGCTACAATCGCTCGGTGAATCTCGACGATACGATCGTCGCCATCGCGACACCGGCAGGGCGCGGAGGCATTGGGGTTGTGCGTATTGCCGGGGCTAGGGCGCGTGAGATTGCGCGACCAATGCTTCGGCTGAGGCACGAGCTTGAACCCGGACGGGCCGTTTTGGGGGAGTTGATCGAGACAGAGCAAAGCGCAGCGGGCGCTGAGGAACTCGAAATCCCCATCCTAACCGCAAAAACCGTGGTTAGGATGGGGCACCCCCGAGCCTCCACCGACGAGGAACGCATCGACGAAGTCGTGGTCACCTACTTCGCTAAACCTCACTCCTACACCACCGATGACATTATTGAGATCGCTGCTCATGGCTCTCCGGTCGTGCTGGGACACATCGTCGAACTCTGCCTTGCGGCGGGTGCGCGCCTGGCCGAGCCCGGGGAGTTCACCATGCGTGCCTTCCTCAACGGGCGCATCGATCTGACCCAGGCGGAAGCGGTCCGCGATCTGATCGACTCGCAGACCCTCTACCAGGCAAAGATTGCCGCCCAGCAGCTCGACGGCGCGCTCTCCAGGCGACTGCAGCCGGTGAAACAAGAGTTAGTTGAGCTGATCGCCGTACTCGAGGCTGGTATCGATTTCGCCGAAGATGATGTTTCCGTTCTACCCAACGCTGCCATCCTCGAGCGGATTGCTGCCATTCACCAGCCGCTCGATCAGCTTGCCGCAAGCTTTGCCTATGGCAAGATCGTACACGAGGGGCTGACGCTGGCTATTGTCGGCCGACCGAATGTCGGCAAATCCAGCTTGTTCAATCGTCTGGTGGAGAGTGAGCGAGCCATCGTTACGGCGACTCCCGGCACAACTCGCGATCTCGTCAGCGAAACCGTCGCAATCGGCGGCATCCCAATTCAGCTGGTTGACACCGCCGGAATCCGGCAGGCTCTCGATGAGGCGGAATCCATCGGCATCCGCAAATCCATGGAAGCCCTGGCGGATGCCGATCTGGTTTTGGTTGTGCTCGATTCGTCGCAGCCGGTCATAGGGGAAGACCGGGAGTTGTTGCAGCTCGCGCAGAGCCGCCCCAGGATTGTTGTCGGCAATAAGTGCGACTTGATTTCCAGTGATCAGGTGTCAGAGGTCAGTGGTCAGCCTGCTGCAGTTCGTGTCTCCGCTCTAACCGGTGAGGGCATCGACAAATTGCGCACAGAAATCTTGCGCCACATTGGCGGCCAGAGCGGAGCGCAAGTCGAAGCCGGATTTCTTACCAACATCCGCCATCAGGTCCTGGTGCGCGATTCGCTCGCGGCGCTCGACGCCGCCAGCGGAGCCGTCGCCACGAAAGTTCCCCACGAGATGCTGCTGCTCGATCTCTACAATGCGCTCAGGCCTCTCGATGCGATCACCGGTGCCACCACCACCGAGGACATCCTTAATCTAATTTTCAGCACTTTCTGCATTGGAAAATGAGTTCCAGAATTTCCTTTCGGAGAATCGGCATAGGGGGACCGGTCGCCCCGTCTCGCCTGCCACACCACCGGACATGCGGGTCCGCATCCGGCGGTTCGGCGGATTAAGCTAAGACCGCACGACCATGGGTGGAAGCCCGAGCTTGGCAAAGTAGGCATTCGGCAAAGCAATGGCCAAGGCGGGCGAGTTGGCGATGCGCCACGGGCCGTGAGGACTGCCGGCGGTTTTCGCCGCCAGATCCTTGCTCACATTCCGTTTGCGAAGGTCGCGAAATCGCGTCCGTCCCCGTTTCCATTGCTTCCACACCACCGACCGAAGTCGATGGCGTAGCCACGATTCAAGGGTTCGCAACACCGGCAACTCCGAAAGCTCGGCTACCGGGTCGAGCTAGAGAATTCGCAGTCGAGCAATCCACCAGCACGATGATTTTCGACCCTGCTCGGCACACAAATAAAAGGCCGCAACCAGGGGTTGCGGCCAGTACCAGAGCAGTAAATCGATTTCAGTTAGAAGCGGGCGCGAATGCCGACCTCGATCTGCCGGTCGCCGCCGATCTGCTCCTGCGCCGAGCCACCCAGAGCGCCGAAAGTGGAAGCCCCGAATAACCCCGTGGCGTTCCCGGCCACTGGATCCAGCCACTGGTTATGGTTGAACACGTCAGCGAAGACACCTTGCAGTTCCAGGCTAATGCCCTCCGCTACCATAATGTTCTTCCGGATGCTGAAGTCCATGTTCCAGTAGGGCAGGCCAAAGAAGTTGCCATTGCCGCCGTCCTTGTTGTCGATACCCAGAATCGGATTGCGGAAGTCACTAATGGCAGATATGCCCTGCTTGAACAAATTGACCGGCAACGCACCCGAGGGGTTGTTGTAATAGGCGTGACCTGCCTTAATGGGCGCAATCTGAATCGCGTTTTCATTGCCGAAGAAGTTGATGTTGTCCCCTGCGCCGTACTCCTGGCCATCTCCGGTCGAGGTGAATATCTCGACCGGCGAGCCGCTTCCGGCCGTGAACACAGTCGCAAAGGACCAGCCGCCCAGTGCCCGTCCCATGAGACCATGCTGTCCCTTGAAGAACGGGGTCTGGTACACGAAGAACATGTTGTAGACGAACTTGCGATCATAATCCTGGTAGCCGTAGGTCGTCCCTAAATTGAACGGATCGTCGGGAGTAATTTCGCTGCTGGCCTGGACGACCCCTCCAGTTCCCAGCGCCTTGGACCAGGTGAAGTTCGACTGCAACGTCAATCCTCTCCAGTCGGCCATCTTGAGAGAGGCAAAGCCAGCATTATAGTTTCCGTAACCTATGCTGCCGTTACTTGCAACGCCAGACGAGAACTGGCCGGAGTTGTTCAGCATGGTGGGCCCTGAGAGGGGCCCCCCGCCGCCACCACTGGCGATGGTTTGCATCGGGCCGGCATCCAAATCACTCCAGAGACTCCACACTTGAGCGAGGGAGAGGTTGGTGCCCTCGTTCAGCACCACGGCATTGGTGCAGCTTGTCGGGGTAACCATGGTTGTCCCGACGAGGACAGGGGTGCTGCAGTATTTAGAACTAGCGCCGCCGAGCGCGGTTTCGAAGAACGGCTGTTTGCTGACAGCGCCCGCGGTCTTTGCGCAACCACCACCAGCCAGCCCTGCTATCCCGCCGCAGTATTGCAGCACCACATTGGCGTAGGCTTGCTTAAACTGCTGCCCGCCCAGCGTCATCATG
>Ga0073928_10009853_pt1 | contig 11535 bp, 11 predicted proteins | sample PaiPotPPA55metaG_FD_76969 | JGI IMG/M metagenome (GOLD analysis project Ga0073928, IMG submission 76969) | Iron sulfur acid spring bacterial and archeal communities from Banff, Canada, to study Microbial Dark Matter (Phase II) - Paint Pots PPA... ...
ACATCGTTGTTTATAACAACATAAGCCATCTATTTGAGTTACCTGAAATTGCTTTGTTGAGTAAAGCCGTTGGAGATCTTTTGACCGAAGCTGGCTATCAAAATCATTGGGTTTGGCAATGTCGTTCGACAACCATTGATCTTCTTTGGCCGCGCCTTCTTCGCTTAAAGATTCCTGGTTGGGAGAACCGATTTTAGGTCATGATCAAGATGACGTCGACCTCGATCGCAGACGCTTACAGGAGAAGTGGGCTGTGATCGGGTTTGGTCTCGATCTGTCTGGATACACTACCAACAAGACGTCACTTGCTGCAGTTGTTGCTAATGGCGGGGTAGCAGAGGCTGTTCTCCTTCGCTGTTCTGCCTTTTCGACTAGACGCACTACCGATATGTCTGTTCGAAATGCAGTCGAAGCCGAGGCTTTTGTTCTCAAGCAGTGCCTTTCTATTGGGCGAGTTGCGGTCGATATTCCGATTGACCTGCAAAATTTGCTGGTTCCCGATCAAGCCGTGGCCATTTGGGAGCTTACGCGGAGGCCGATCGACAAGAAGTTAAATGCGATGCCGCCTCTGGCCGATCGAATCGGGGCGCCGGTCGCACGTTTCTCGGCGATTTTGCGTGTGGGCAATTTTCGTGATCGGCTAGGGATTGATCTTTTTGAGACCTATCCAGCGGAAAACTTGAGACGTTTAGAATTTTTTGGGAATTACAAGGCTCAAGGATCGGAAAGGGCGTCCGAACGCGACATAGCCAGCGAGAGGCTCTGTCGGCACCTTGGCTTTGATGGAAATTGCGGCTCTGACGACGATCTAGACGCTATTATTTGCGGAATTGCCGCCGTCGCTCCTGAAGATGCTCTGGCTTCCGCGGAAGAACTGGGTCTTGAACAAAGTATGCTTCCGAATGGATTCCGTATTCTAAAACGAAATCCGTTTTCTAATATAATGTTGAGGGAAAGCGATTTTTCGACGTGGATGTCCGAATTGCTTCCTTAAGCTCGCCGGTTCACCTGCTTGATATGCGAGAGAAAAAAATAGCTGGAGAGCTCGCCGCGCCATCGGCCGCCTCCGCAAATCTATGGACAGCAGGAAATTGCCCCATAAAAGGCCTTTTCCAGCCCTCCCGATCTCCCTAATAAGGCCTCATGAACCAGCCGCAAATCACCCCCGAACTCGTTGCCAGCCATGGGCTGAAGCCGGACGAGTATGAGCGCATCCTGAAACTGATCGGCCGGGTGCCGAGTTTCACCGAGCTCGGAATTTTCTCGGCAATGTGGAACGAGCACTGCTCGTACAAGTCGTCGCGGCTGCATCTCAAGGGATTGCCGACCAAGGCGCCATGGGTAATCCAGGGGCCGGGCGAGAACGCGGGCGTCATCGACATTGGCGACGGCCAGGCGGTGGTGTTCAAGATGGAGAGCCACAACCATCCGAGCTATATCGAGCCCTATCAGGGCGCGACGACCGGCGTTGGCGGCATCCTGCGCGATGTGTTCACGATGGGCGCGCGGCCGATCGCCTGCCTCAACGCGCTCTCCTTCGGCGCGCCTGAACATCCCAAGACCCGCCATCTCGTCTCGGGTGTCGTGGCCGGTGTCGGCGGCTACGGCAATTCGTTCGGCGTGCCGACCGTCGGCGGGCAGGTCCGGTTCCACACCCGGTATGACGGCAATATCCTGGTCAATGCGATGGCGGTGGGCCTCGCCGACAGCGACAAGATCTTCTATGCGGCCGCCTCCGGCGTGAATATGCCGATCGTCTATCTCGGTTCCAAGACGGGTCGCGATGGCATTCACGGCGCCTCGATGGCGTCGGCCGAATTCGACGAGGATTCCGCCGAGAAGCGCCCGACCGTGCAGGTCGGTGATCCCTTCGCCGAAAAGCTTCTGCTGGAAGCCTGCCTCGAAATCATGCAGGCCGACTGCGTGATCGCGATCCAGGACATGGGCGCGGCTGGCCTGACCTGTTCGGCGGTGGAGATGGGGGCCAAGGGCGATCTCGGCGTCGATCTCGATCTCGATAGCGTGCCGACGCGCGAAACCGGCATGAGCGCCTATGAGATGATGCTCTCGGAAAGCCAGGAGCGCATGCTCATGGTGCTCAAGCCCGAAAAGGAAAAAGAGGCCGAGGCGATCTTCCGTAAATGGGGATTGGATTTTGCCGTTGTCGGCTACACCACGCCGAGCAAGCGTTTTGTCGTGAAGCACGGCGGCGACGTCATGGCCGACCTGCCGATCAAGGAACTCGGCGACGAAGCGCCGCTGTACGACCGGCCGCATGTGGGTTCGCCGCCGCTGCCGGTGATCCACGCGCGCGACGTGATGCCGCCGATCGGTATTATGCCCGCGCTGGAAAAATTGATCGCCACGCCCGAACTGTGCTCGAAGCGCTGGGTGTGGGAGCAATACGATCACGTCATTCTGGGCAATACCGTGCAACGGCCCGGCGGCGATGCCGCCGTGGTGCGGGTGCAGGATGGACCGAAGGGGCTGGCGCTCACCGTCGACGTCACCCCGCGCTATTGCGAAGCCGACCCGGTCGAAGGCGGCAAACAGGCGGTGGCGGAAGCCTGGCGCAACATCACCGCCGTCGGCGGCCGGCCGCTGGCGATCACCGACAATCTGAATTTCGGCAATCCGGAGCGCCCCGAGATCATGGGCCAGTTCGTCGGCTGCCTGAAGGGCATCTCTGAGGCCTGCCGCGCCCTCGATTTCCCCGTCGTGTCCGGCAATGTCTCGCTCTACAACGAGACCAACGGCCGCGGCATCCTGCCGACGCCCTCGATCGGCGGCGTCGGATTGCTCGATGATTTCACCAAATCCGCCACGCTTTCGTTCAAGGCCGAAGGCGAGGCGATCCTTTTGATCGGCGAGACTCACGGCTGGCTCGGCCAGTCCGTCTATCTGCGCGACATCTGCGGCCGCGAGGAGGGCGCGCCGCCGCCGGTCGATCTCGCGGCCGAAAAACGCAACGGCTGTGTGGTGCGCGGCATGATCCACGCCGGCACGGCGACCGCTGCACATGACGTTTCCGATGGCGGCCTGCTGGTTGCGTTGGCCGAGATGGCGATGGCGGGCGGGGTGGGTGCGCAGCTGCTCGCCGCACCCGGATCGATCGTGCCGCATGCGTACTGGTTCGGCGAGGATCAGGCGCGCTACGTCGTCACCGTATCCGCCGAGAAGGCCGGTCTGGTGCTGGCGAAGATGAAGGGCGCCGGTGTGCCGTGCGCGCGGATCGGCACCACCGGCGGCGATGCGCTTGCCATTGCCGGCGAGCAGCCGGTTTCGGTAGCGTCCCTGAAAGCCGGCTTCGAGAGCTGGTTTCCGGCTTACATGAACGGTAGTGCGGCCTGAAACGAACGCGGCCGGATGAGCGAAGACATCCGGGAACGGATGTGACGCAGCCCCGGATTTCGCGGAGCCTGTCATCGGGCGCGCATTCGCGCGACCCGTTGGCTCATCCGGCCTTCAATATTGTCCCCTCAGACCACTTCCTCGACGGTGACCTTGTCGGGATAGAACGCCAGATGGCCGGAGATTTCCGTCATCGCCGGGAACGGCGTCTCGTAGGTCCAGATCGCATTCTCGATTGTCTTGCCGTTGGCGGCGACGCTGAAATAGTTCGCATCCCCCTTATAGGGGCAGTGCGTCACCCGCTCGGTGCGCGCCAATAGCGCCATGTTGGCATCCTTGCGCGGCACATAGTTCACCGCCGGGTAGCTCGCTTCCTTCAGCGTCAGGGCAGCGGTGGTATCGGCGATCACGACGCCGCCGGCGGAGACGCGGACGCGCTTCGGGTTTGCGGTGATGGTGATCGGGTGGTCGGGACCGGGGAGCTTCATGGTTGTCAGCCTTCTGGTCAGCCCGTTGTGATCGTGCGGTACGATCCTTTCGGCTTTGCATTCATCAGATCGGGAATATAGTGCGACAGCGCGTGACATCCAGAGCGCGATCAGCAAAAGTGGAACCCGGTTTTGCGTCCGATCGCGCTCTCAAATATAGTCATGCGCATGATCGGATCGCCAAATCGCTCACACTCTGGCGGATCATGCGCTAGGGTCTGGACGCCAGGTTCGGGCGCCGGCGAAGCCGGGCGATGCGAAACGCCGGATGGGGGAAATTTGGGATGCCGATGGACGCCCACGACATCGAATCGATGATCAAGGCAGCTATACCCGACGCCGAAGTGACGATCCGCGATCTGGCGGGCGACGGCGACCATTATGCGGCGACCGTGATCTCGGCGTCGTTCCGCGGCAAATCCCGTGTCCAGCAGCACCAGATCGTCTATCAATCCCTGCAGGGACAGATGGGCGGCGTGCTTCACGCTCTGGCGCTGCAGACGGGGGTACCTGACGGACCCGGGGGTACCTGACGGACCCGGGGTACCTGACGGACCCGGCCGGGTGCCAGAAGCCTGATAAGGGGGGCAGGGGACATGGCGTCGGACACTGAACGCGTTTCGTTGTTTCGTCCCCTCCAGCCGAAACAGCATAGCCGCGTTACCTATGCCGAACTGCTGTTCGATTTGGTGTTTGTTTTCGCGGTCACGCAGATCTCGCACACCTTGCTTGGCCGCTTCACCCCGCTCGGGGCGTTGCAGACCACGCTGCTATTCCTGGCTGTCTGGTGGGTGTGGGTTTACACCTCCTGGATCACCAACTGGCTCAATCCGGAACTCACCCCGGTTCGCTTGCTGTTGTTCCTGCTGATGCTCGGCGGGCTGGTGCTCTCCACTTCCATTCCAAAAGCCTTTGAAAACAGGGGATTGTGGTTTGCGCTTGCCTATGCCGCGATGCAGGTCGGCCGCACCATCTTCCTGCTGGCGTCGGTCCCGGGGACCCGGCCGTCGATCCGGATGAATGCGATCCGCATCCTGATCTGGCTGAGCGCGTCGGCGGTATTCTGGATCATCGGCGGCCTCCGTGAGGGAGAGACGCGGCTGGCGCTTTGGGCGGTGGCGCTGGCGATCGAATATATCTCGCCGGCGGCGCGGTTCTGGGTACCGAAATATGGTGCGTCCGCGATCGAGGACTGGGCCCTCGAGGGCGGCCATATGGCCGAGCGCTGCGCGGGGTTCATCATCATCGCGCTCGGCGAATCCATTGTCGTGACCGGTGGCACGTTCGCCGATCTGACCTGGACCACCGAGACGGTCGTGGCGTTCGCTTCGGCCTTTGCCGGCAGTCTCGCGATGTGGTGGATCTATTTCCACAAAGGCGCCGAAGCGGGCTCCGAGCTGATTTCAAATTCGAGCGAGCCGGGACGGCTGGCGCGGCTGGCCTACACCTACCTGCATATGCCCATTGTCGCCGGCATCATTCTCTCGGCGGTTGCCGATGAACTGGTGCTGCAGCATCCCGAAGGCCATGCCGACATCCGGACGGTGCTGAGCGCGATCGGCGGCCCGCTGCTGTTTCTGATCGGAACCATTCTGTTCAAGCAAGCCATTCGCGGCTGGCTGCAGCCCTCTCACGGGGTCGGCATCGCCGCCCTTTGCGTGCTGGGCTGGTTTGGCGGCGCGCTGTCGCCGTTGATGCTGTCGATCGTGACGTCGGCGCTGATGATCGTCGTCGCTGCCTGGGAATCGATCTCGCTGCGGTCCACCGCCGCCGAATCTCGGTCGGCAGGGTCCCGGTCTGAAAAGATTCACTCCGAAGCCAGCAGCGCGTGAACCGAAAACATGCGCTCGGCGTCTGTCCAGGACTCCAGCGGTATCCAGCCGGAACCTTTGGCAAGCGCGTTGAAGCGCTCGAGGCTGTATTTGTAGCTGCTCTCGGTGTGGATGCTTTCGCCGGGGCGGAACGAAAAATTCCGCCCCAACACCCGCGCGGTCAGCGCTTTCTTGCTGATCAGATGCATTTCGATGCGATGGCGATCGCGGTTGTAGATGGCGCGATGCATGAACGCGCTGATGTCGAAATCACCGCCCAATTCGCGGTTGATGCGATGGAGCACATTGAGATTGAAGCGCGCGGTGACGCCCGCAGCATCGTTGTAGGCCTCGTACAGCACGCGCTCGTCCTTCTCGAGATCGACGCCGATCACCATCCGCGCGCCGTTCCCCAGAATGCCGCGGGCGCTGCGCAGAAACGCGCAGGCTTCATGCGGCTCGAAATTGCCGAGCGTGGAGCCTGGGAAAAATCCGACCTTCGGCATCGTGCTGATGGCTTCCGGCAATACGAACGGGGTGGTGAAATCCGCCGTGACCGGATGAACCTGGAGTCCGGGGAAATCCGCGCGCAAGGCGTCGGCCTGGGCTTTCAGGAAGTCGCCGGAAATGTCCACGGGAACATAGGCGCCGAGTGAGCATTCGTTCAGCAGCAGCCGTACCTTGGTGGTGGCGCCCGCGCCGAATTCCACCAGGGCCGCGCCGTTGGGGACGATGGCCGATATCGCGCGGCTGCGGTCACGCAGGATCGTCAGTTCGGTGCGGGTCGGATAATATTCCGGCAACAGCGTAATTTGCTCGAACAGCTCCGAGCCGGTGGCGTCGTAAAAATATTTTGGCGACAGCCGTTTCGGCTGCTGCGACAGATCGTCGATCACGTCGCGGGCAAATACCGAGGTATGCTCGTCGAAACGATGCGCTTTGGCCAAAGCGGCGGCGTGCACATTCATGACAGTCTCCGAACGCGCTTTCCGGCGCGGTTTGAATTCAAAAATGTTCAGCCGCCGTAATCGGCGAGCCGCAACCCCGTGAATTGCCAGCGGTGATGGGGATAGAAGAAATTGCGATAGGTGATACGGCTATGTCCGATGGGAGTTGCAAGCGATGAACCGCGCAGCACCAGCTGGTTGACCATGAACTTGCCGTTGTACTCGCCGAGCGCGCCCTCGATCGCCCGGTAGCCGGGATAGGGAGCATAGGCGCTGCGGGTCCACTGCCATACGATGCCGAAGGGATCGTTGAGATGGCCGGCTCGCGCCGCGACCTCCCATTCCATTTCGGTTGGCAAATGCTTGCCGCTCCAGCGCGCGAACGCGTCGGCCTCGTAATAGCTGACGTGGCAGACCGGACGTGAGGGATCGAGCGGCTTCAGTCCCGCCAAGGTCATGACCTGCCACTCGCCGTCGATCCGGCGCCAGTGGCCGGGCGCCTGCCATCCTTCGTTGCTGACGGCGGCAAAGCCGTCCATCAGCCAGAGCGTCGGCGTCGAATAGGCGCCGTCCGCCATGAAGGCGAGCCATTCGGCGTTGGTGACGAGGTCGCGCGCCAACTTCACCGGGCCCACCAGCGCACGGTGAACGGGCTTCTCATTGTCGAAATGGAAGGTTTCGCCGGCATGGCCGATGCTGTGGATGCCTTCGTTGATATCAACCCATTCGTCGCCGGCGCGGCTCTCGCGATCGGTATGGATCGAAGCGGGGAAACGCCATGACGGATCGTAGGCTGGCGGAATCGGGTTCTGCGCAAATGCGTGCAGGATATCGGTCAGCATCAATTCCTGATGCTGCTGCTCGTGATGGAGGCCGACTTCCACCAGCGGCGCGATCGCAGCCAGCTTTTCGTCCGTGGCCTCGTGAAAGAACTTCACGGTCGCCGCGTCGACATGTGTCCGGTAGGCCGTGATTTCATCGGCGCCGGGCCGGGTCAGATGGCCGCGCTGGTGACGGGCATGCCGGGGGCCGGCACTGACATAGTAGGAATTGAACAGGAAGGCATAGTCGGGATGAAAGGGCTTGTAACCGGGGCAGTGTTCGCCGAGCAGGAATTGCTCGAAGAACCAGGTGGTATGGGCGCGGTGCCACTTCGTCGGGCTTGCGTCCGGCATCGACTGGATCAGCTGATCCTCCGGCGTCAGCGGGGCGGCGCGGCGCTCGGTTTCGTTTCGCACCGCAAGGAAAGCTTCCGCCAAATCCTGGGCTGGGCTGCCGGAATCGGAGAATAATGACGGGCAAGGGGCGGCGAGCGCGGCGGATGCTGGTTTCGTCACTGTCGTCTCCGGTTCGGAAGAGAACGTTGGTCTGGCGGAGGGGTTCCCCGAGAACAGCCTGCCCTAGATAGGGGTTCCCGCCCGGGAAAAAAGCCTCCCCAAGGGTATGTTCGGGGGTGCCTTCCGGGCCATGACCTTGTGCCTGCGGGGCGATTTGCCTCGCGCGTGTGGGACTGGGCAGGCCTGTGCATGCCAGCTCCTCGGCATTTTGCTTTGGATGCACAATGGTTTGGGGTACATATATAGTAGTTACGGGTCTGGCAGGGCCCGAAGATCTGGCCGCAAGGGCGCCGTGCGCACGCGCGCGCCCCAAGAGGAATCGAATATGAGCATCGAGCAATTCATTGAAAACGAAGTGAAGTCGAACGACGTCGTGCTGTTCATGAAGGGAACGCCGCAGTTTCCGCAGTGCGGCTTCTCCGGACAGGTGGTGCAAATTCTCGATCACGTCGGCGTCGGCTATAAGGGGCTCAACGTCCTCGAGTCCGCCGACTTGCGCAACGGCATCAAGACCTACTCCAATTGGCCGACCATTCCGCAGCTCTACGTCAAGGGCGAATTCGTTGGTGGCTGCGACATCATCCGCGAGATGTTCCAGGCCGGCGAACTGCAGCAGCTCTTTGCCGACAAGGGCGTGACGGTCAGCGCGCCTGCCTCTGCCTGAGCTTTTCTTCTGAGCTTGGCTTCACGCCAGCTGGGTGCGGCGCGGCTGGAAGTCGTCGCGGCCGACATTACGACGTTGCGTGTTGACGCCATCGTCAACGCCGCGAATACGTCCTTGCTTGGTGGCGGTGGCGTCGATGGTGCAATCCATCGGGCCGCCGGGCCCGCGCTCCTCGACGAATGTCGCCTGCTCCGTGGCTGCCAAACGGGCGGCGCCAAAATGACCTTGGGCTATCGGCTGCCCGCCCGGCACGTGATTCATGCCGTCGGTCCGGTCTGGAACGGCGGAGCTCTGGGCGAGGACCAGGCGCTGGCATCGTGCTACGCCCGCGCGATCGAGCTGTGCCAGAGCCACGGCCTTGCTTCGGTCGCCTTTCCCGCCATCTCCACCGGGGTTTATCGCTTTCCGGCCGAACGGGCCGCGCGAATCGCAGTCTCGACCACGGTCGCGGCGCTGCAATCGGCGCCTGGGATCAGCCGTGTGATCTTCTGCTGCTTTTCAGACCAGAGTGCTGCCCTGCATGCGCAGGCGATAGCCGGGTTTGGCGACCCTTGTGCCGATTGAGCCGGCGGCTAAACTCCGCGGCAAGAATTCCAGGCAGCGGCCAGGGACCGGCAATGAATTCACGCCACGCCATGCGGTCGCTGATTTCAGGCGCATTGCTGACGATCGCGGCGATACCGCCGGCTTTCGCGGAAGGCAGCTTCGATCTTCCGGCCGGCGTGCATTTCAACCTGCAAAAACTGCAGCGCGTCGGTGACTATTTGCGCGAGCAGATTGCGAACGGCAAGATCCCCGGCGCAATCCTGCTGATCCGGCAGCATGAAAAGCCGGTCTATCACGAATTCTTCGGCGTGCGCGATGTCGCAACCAAGCTGCCGATGACCGATGACACCATCTTCCGTCTATTCTCGGTGAGCAAGGCGATCACCAGCGTCGCGGCGATGATGCTGATCGATCAGGGCCGGCTGAAGCTCGACGACCCCTTGGCCAAATACATTCCGTCATTCGCGGGCACCAAGGTCGGTGTCGAAAAGAAAGCCGCGAACGGCGAACAGGTGCTTGAACTGGTGCCGCCGAGCCGGCCGATCACGATCGCGGACCTGATGACGCAAACATCAGGCATCACCTATGGCTTCTACGGCGACGGCATGGTTCGGCAACTTTATCGCGCCGCCAAAATCTATGAGGGCGATTTCGATAATGCCGAATTCGCCGAACGCATCGCCCGGCTTCCACTGGAGGTACAGCCGGGTACGGTGTGGGATTACGGGCACTCGACCGACATCCTGGGACGCGTCATCGAAGTGGTGTCGGGAAAATCGCTGTTGCAATTCGAGCAGGACAATCTGCTCGGCCCGCTCGGCATGACCAACACCGGCTTTTTCGTGAGCGATCCTGCAAAATACAAAATGATCGCGCAGCCGATGCCTGACGACAGCGATTTCAAGGTTGGCCTCGACACCAACCCCGAAAATGTCAGGAAATGGGAATCCGGCGGCGGCGGCATGGTCTCGACCATGGCGGACTACGCGCGGTTTTCGCAGATGCTGCTCAACGGCGGCAGCTTCAACGGCAGGCAATATCTCAGTCCGAAGGCGTTTGCGCTGATGGCGTCGGATCACATCGGACCCGGCTCCGGCGTTGCGCACGCTGATTTTTATTTTCCCGGTGACGGCTTCGGCTACGGGCTCGGTTTCGGCGTACGTACCGGTCCCGGCAACGCCAAACCGCCGGCGCCGGGCTCGCTGGGCGAACTGAAATGGGATGGCGCCAGCGGCTGCTATTTCGTGATCGACCGCAAGCAGGACATGTTTTTTGTGTTGATGGAACAGACGCCTTCGCAGCGCCAAATTATCCAGCCGGCGGTGAAGAAACTGATCTATGAAGCGATGGAGAACTGACCGCTTTATGCGCTGGTGCCGGTTCGTGGCTGATCTATCAGGCGCGGGGGAAGTGATAGGCATCGCCGCCATCCGGAGCAAGCCATGTCCGTGCAAGACACCGTAAAGGCCATCGGCGGCCGTTCCTTTCCGCCGCTTGAGGCGGCTTTCTGGATTGTCCTGACCGTCTATCTGGCCCTTGTGGTTGGTTTCGCCTGGAATCCGACGCCGCTCGCGCAAGGTCTGGCGGCTATCGGAATCCTGGCCGCCTGCATCCATGCGGCGCTTTCTTACGGCTGGAAGGATGCGCTGGCGCTTCTGGCGATCTGCCTCGTCATCACCTTCGCGATGGAAAACCTCGGCGCCGCTACGGGATTTCCTTTTGGCCACTACCATTTTGAAGTCGGATCGAACCTGCCGCATGTCGGGGCCATCCCGGTCATCGTCGGTCCGCTCTGGTTCGGCATGGGATATTTCTCGTGGATCGTGGCCGGGACCCTGCTTGGCGGCGCGCAGGCGCGGCTCGGCCGGAACATCGAACTCACTGCGTTGCCCGTCGTCGCCGCATTCGTGATGACGCAATGGGATGTGGTGATCGACCCGCCCGAATCGACCATTTCAAAAGCCTGGATCTGGCATGACGGCGGGGCGCATTTCGGCGTTCCGCTTTCGAACTATCTCGGCTGGCTGCTGACGTCGTGGCTGTTCTATCAGGCGTTCGCTCTTTATCTGAGCCGCCGGCGCTACGTGTCGGCGTGGATAACCGAACAGGGGCGCGCGCTCAGGCTCGTGGCGATTTTGCTGTATCTGAGTTCCGGCCTTAGCCATGTGACGCCGTGGCTCATCGGCCAAGGCGGCGAAGTAGTCGACGCCGCCAACCATGTCTGGCGCGTCGGGGATCTGCGCGAGACCACGGTCGTGATCCTGCTGTTCACGATGTTCTTCACATCGATGCTTGCGGCATTGCGGCTTGCGACGGATACCGCCGATCGCTGAGGACAGGTTATCTGTGCCGATGCGTGGAAACTGGCCGATGCGCTTGCGCTATTCGTAT
>Ga0073928_10009854_pt1 | contig 11534 bp, 9 predicted proteins | sample PaiPotPPA55metaG_FD_76969 | JGI IMG/M metagenome (GOLD analysis project Ga0073928, IMG submission 76969) | Iron sulfur acid spring bacterial and archeal communities from Banff, Canada, to study Microbial Dark Matter (Phase II) - Paint Pots PPA... ...
GATGGACCTCGCCTGGCTCGCCGACGACATGGCGATGGGCGGCATGGATATGTCCGGGTTTCGCATGATTCCGGCCGGGCAAGGACTAATGATGCCGGCGGGCGCGCCGTGGCAGCCGATCGAATTTGCTTACGCCTTCGCGATGTGGACCGTGATGATGATCGGTATGATGACGCCATCGGTGGCGCCAATGATTCTCATCTACGCGCGCGTCGGCAGGCAGGCTGATATGCGCGGCCAGCCGTTTGCGGCAACCGCGTGGTTTGCAGCCGGTTATCTCGTGGCATGGACGGCATTTTCGCTGGCAGCAACTTTCGTGCAATGGGCTTTGCAGCGCGCTGCATTGCTCACTCCGATGATGGAAAGCGCCAGTAATGTGCTTGGTGGTATCGTGCTAATTGCCGCCGGCGTTTATCAATGGACACCGGTCAAGGAGGCGTGCCTCTCTTATTGCCAGGCGCCGCTCACCTTCATTATGCGCCATGGCGGATTTCGCCGTGAAGCAGCCGGCGCCTTAACGCTTGGTTTTCGCCATGGCCTGTACTGCATCGGGTGCTGTTGGGCGCTTATGCTGCTGCTGTTTGTCGGCGGCATCATGAATCTGCTTTGGATCGCTGCGCTGGCGATGCTGGTCTTATTTGAGAAAACGGTGCCTTTCGGCAAATCGGTATCGCGCGTTGCCGGCGTCGCCTTCATTGCCATGGGAGCTTGGTTACTGCTGCATTCGTGAAAAACACCGCGACTGCATCTTTTGTTCTAATCGATTTGGGCTCGCGTGTGATGTTGTAGTAGCCGCACGGTCCGATCACTTGATAGAATCAAAGTCGGTCGGAAGTGACTACTCGGCCAAGCGGAGGCGTGACATGGGATTACTTGAGGGCGACACTGCGCTGGTCACCGGTGCAGCGTCGGGGATTGGGCGGGGTATAGCGAAGGCGCTTGCCGCGGAGGGAGTTCGACTGGTCCTGAGCGATGTTGCCGAGCAAGCCGGAGCCGCGCTGTCGCGTGAATTAAACGCCGCCTTTATTGCCGCCGATCTTGCCGATCCGGCTGCGGCGCGTCGGCTGTTCGAGGCTGCAGTAAGAACGCTCGGGTCGATTTCAATTTTTGTGCATAGCGCATCGCCAAAGCGTAACGAGAGTGACGCCGGCTTGGCTGTGACCGAGGCTCAATGGGATTCGATGATCGCGGTTGGCCTTCGCGCCGGGTTCGTACTCGGTCAAGCCGTGGGCGCGCATATGAAAGCGGGCCAGATCAGAGGGCGGATGCTTTTTATAACTTCGCTGCATGCCTATACGCCGCGCAATCTGCCGCATTACAGCGCCACCAAAGCGGGTCAGACCATGCTGGTGAAAGAACTGGCGCGCGCGCTCGGAGCGGATGGTATTCGCGTCAATGCTATAGCTCCAGGCGCAATTCCCGGCGGCGGATTCGACGCCGATGTTAGCTCGCTCACGAAGATGATTCCGCTCGGCCGGACCGGTACCCCGGAAGACGTTGCGGATATGGCGGTTGCTCTCTTGTGCGATCGCTTTTCCCGTTATGTCACCGGGACAACGATTGCAGTTGACGGTGGACTCGCTCTATTCAACTGGATTCCGATGCGGGCAGGCCAGTAAAGTCATTTACTTACTTGCGATAGCGCAATCGCTCCGCGATGACGAACAGCAGCGGAATAACGAAAATGCCGAAGATTGATGCCGCGATCATGCCGCCAAAAACCGGTGTGCCCACCGCGTGACGTGTAGCCGCGCCGGCCCCGCGTGCGATGACTAGCGGAAACAGCCCAAAGATGAAGGCGAAGCTCGTCATCATCACTGGGCGAAAACGTAAACCTGCCGCTTCGATGGCCGCTGTATAAATGTCTTTGCCGAGCCGCCGCTGCTCTACCGCGAATGCTACGATCAAAATGCCGTTCTTGGCGGCAAGTGCGATGAGCGCCACCAGACCGATCTGCGCATATACGTCAAAGCTCAGCCCGGCGATCCATACCGCCACGAGCGCTCCTAAAATTGCAACGCTGACGGACAGCAGTGCGGGGAGCGGAATGTTCCAGCTTTCATAGAGCGCGACTAGAAACAAATAGGCAAACAGCACGGCAAGCCCGAGCACGATTAGCGTGCGTCCCCCCGCTGCTTTTTCCTGGAAGGCAGTCCCAGTCCATTCAAAGCTGTATCCGGAGGGCAGCGTCGCGGCGGAAATCCGTTCCATGGCTGCGAGCCCCTGGCCGGAACTATAACCGGGCTTGGGTGCGCCATTCACGATCGCAGCGCGATAGCCGTTGTAGCGGACCACGGTCTGCGGTCCTTGCACGAGCTTGGCTTCGGCCAGCGCACGCATAGGCACCATGCCGCCGCGCGCATTCCGCACGTAAATGTTCTGAATGTCGTCGATCCGTTTGCGAAACGACGTCTCCGCCTGCAGATTGACCTGCCAGGTTCGCCCGAAAACGTTGAAGTCGTTGATGTAGTAGCTGCCCAGCGTCGACTGCAGGGCGTTAAAGATGTCGCTGATCCTGACACTCAGCACCTGTGCCTTGTCGCGATCGATGTCGAGAAAAATTTGCGGCGTGTCGGCAGCATAGGTGCTGAATACGCCAGCGAGCTCGGGCTGGCTATTGGCGGTCACAAGCAACCCGCGCAACACTGCCGCGAGATCCGTGGGCGTCTGTCCTTGCAGCGCTTCCAAGACGTATTGGAAACCGCCCGTGCTTCCCAAGCCGATAATCGGCGGCAGGTTAAATGGAAAGGCGATGGCGCCGGGGATCGCTGCCAATAGCGGCCGCAATCGCCCAACAATCGCGCTCGCGCTTTGCGCAGGATCGGTACGCAGCTCGTACGGCTTGAGCCGGATGACGAAGAATCCCTGATTTGAAGACGCGACATAATCGATGAAATTCAGCCCGACCACGGACAACACGCCTTCGACGCCGGGAATGGGTCTGACCGTATCTTCGACCTGTTTGACCACCGCCTCGGTGCGGTTGACTGATGCGCCTTCCGGCAACCGGAGCGCGGCAAAGATTGCGCCCTGGTCCTCGTCCGGCAGAAAACTTTGCGGCGTCACGTAAAATATCAGGACCGACACGGCTATTGCCCCCGTGACGACGACAACCGAAACCGCGGTCGTGCGCATCAGTTTGCGGACAGTCGCCACATAGCCATCGCGCGTTCGATCGATCGCGCCCAGCACATAGCGCATGGCGCCTCGACTGGTGTGACCGCGCTTTAGCAGCACCCCACATAGTGCAGGACTCAACGTGAGCGCGTTGAGTGCCGAGATCAGCATCGAAACCGATACGGCAACGGCGAATTGACGAAACAATTGCCCGCTGATCCCTGGGATGAACGCCACCGGAACAAAGACCGACAGCAACACGAAGGTGATGGCGAGGATGGGACCGGTGATCTCGTTCATCGCCTTTTTGCAAGCATCGGGTATGGAAAGGTTGGGCTCTTGCTCGATCACCCGCTCAATATTTTCAACGACGACAATCGCGTCATCGACAACGATGCCGATGGCCAGCACGAGTGCTAACAACGAGATCGTATTGGCCGAATATCCGATCAACAGCAGTACCGCAAAAGTGCCGATAACGGACACCGGCACGGCGGCTAACGGAATGAGTGTTGTTCGCAGCTTGCCGAGGAACAGGAAAACAACGAGGGCAACCAGGACTATAGCGACAACGAGCGTGCGGATGACTTCGACCATAGTGGAGGTGACAAACACGGTACTGTCCCAGAAGACTGCATAGTTCAAATCGGCGGGGAAACGCGTCGCCAGCGCGTTCATCGTGTCGCGGACTTGCTTCGCGACATCGACGGCGTTGGATCCCGGAGATTGATAGATGCCAATTGCAGCCGCTGGAGCGCCGTTGAAACGGCTGTAACGGTCCTGCGATTTGGCTCCCATCTCGACACGGGCAACGTCGCTGACGCGAACGACCGATCCGTCAGAATTGGCGCGCAGCACGATGCCGGCAAATTCCTGCGGCTGGGTCAGCCGGCCTTTGGTTTTGATATTGATCTGAACCTGCTGATCGCTTGCAACCGGAGCGGCGCCAATGCGGCCGAGTGCCGCTTGAACGTTCTGATTTTGCACCGCCTGAATGACGTCGTTCGGGGTCAGGTTAAGTTCGGTCAGTCGATCCGGATCGAGCCAAATCCGTAACGAATAATCGAGCGGACCAAACAATGTGACCTGACCGACGCCTTTAATCCGCGCCAGCGTGTCGATAATGTTGATGGTTGCATAGTTGCTCAGATAGATGGCGTCATAGGTGTTCTTCGGCGAGTAGATATTGATGACCTGAAGCAGCGCCGCCGATTTCTTGCGTACCGTCAAACCGGCTCGGGATACTTCCTGCGGAAGCTGCGGAATGGCCAAGCTGGCGCGGTTTTGCACGTTCACTGTATCGATATCTGGATCGGTGCCCAGCGAAAAGGTCACATTGAGCGTGTAGCTGCCATCAGACCCGCTCGCCGATTGATAATAGATGGCGTTATCGACACCGTTGATCTGCTCCTCGATCGGTTGCGCGACCGTGGTCTCAACCACTTCGGCGTCGGCGCCGGGGTAATTGGCAGTGAGCGTGACTTGCGGCGGTACAATGTCTGGAAACTGCGCAATCGGAATGGCCGTGATGGCGATTGCGCCTGCAAGCGTGATCAATATTGCGATAACAATCGCGAAGCGCGGTCGATCGATAAAGATGGCGGAAAACATCGGCGTCAGTTTACCGCAGTAACGCTAGTCGAGACGATTTGACCAGGATGAACCTTTTGGATGCCCTCGACGATGACAAGGTCTCCCTCCTTCAAGCCCTGCGTCACGACGATGTCGCGGCCCTGCTCGACTCCAGTCACGATACGCCGCTGCTCGACCTTTTTGTCTTCGCCGACCACCATGACGTAGCGACCGGCCTGGTCGAGCTGGACCGCCGACTGCGGAATGACAAGGGACGATTGTGGCGCGCCGCGATCGACCAACACGCCGACGATCCCGCCGGGGATCAGCATGCCTTCGGGATTTGGCAGTTGTGCGCGAACCAGGATGGTGTCCGTGTCTGGTTGAACCTGAACATCGAGGAGATTGGTGCGCCCGGCATGTGGATACATACTGCCGTCAGGTAGCTTGATGTGAATGTTGACATGCGGATTTTTGTCGGCCGAGGCAGCGATTCGGTGCTTATATTCGATAACGTCGGCTTCGCTGGCTTGAAATGTGACGTAAATCGGATCCTGGCTGACGATCGTTGCTAGCGTTCCGGATGATGCACTAACCAGATTGCCTACAGTGAAATTGGCTAGCCCGATCCGACCGTCAATTGGCGAGCGAATTTCGGTGTAACCGAGATTGATCTTTGCCTGTTCGAGCAGGGCCTGCGCCTGCAGCACATCGGCTTGCGCCGCCTGTTCGTCGGCTGCTCGTTGATCCACAGTGGATTGCGGGATGTTCTGGTTGCGCACCAGCTCCTGGCCGCGCTGCAATTGCAAATTGGCATTAACCTCGGTGGCCTTTGCTCTGGCGACATTGGCGGTCTGCTGGTCGACCGTCGCTTTATAAATATCGGGCTCGATGTGAAACAGCAGATCGCCGGTCTTGACCTGCTGTCCTTCGGTAAAATTGCGCTCTTTGATGAAACCGGAGACGCGGGCAACGATGTCGACTTTGTCGATCGCCACGACACGGCCGATGAAATCGCCGGTTTCGGTCACCTGCCGGCTTATCACCGGGGCCACGGTAACTGCCGGCGGCGGCGCGCCCTGCGCGGCAGCTATGCGACAACAGACGATGAAAATGTAGGCACCGAGCGGAAGCGCCCTGGCAAACGAATTATCGCGGCAAGCCATTAGAATACTCCTGAGCACAATCCGCACGTTTGGCGGCTACGAGATTAAGCGCGCCACCGGAACGAGAGCGCTACCTCACTCTACTAAATGCATCTCTCCGCGCTCGAACGCGGGCACTTGCAAATTGGCAGAACGAGGAGTTCTATTAAAGCACGCGGTGCGTGAGACGCAACCAATCTTCGCCCGCGAGAAATACTGGGAGCGAAGATTCGATCTCGCCATGCGTAAGCGATGATCCGCGCAGATTTTCACAATTCGTGAAATACTGTCGAAGGAGGCGGCAAATGACGGTTCGAGAAGCTAAGTCACTGCGAATTGCTCCGCTTGCTACACCGACGGATTTGCAACCGAACGCCGTGCGCGACATTGCTGGAGCGCTCAACATTCTGCTTGCGGACATGTTCGGGCTTTACCTGAAAACGAAAAATTTCCATTGGCATGTATCAGGCCCGCATTTCAGGGATTATCATCTGCTGTTGGATGAGCACGGCGATCAGATTTTCGCTACAACTGATCCGATAGCCGAACGCATCCGCAAGCTGGGCGGCACGACAATGCGGTCGATTGGCCAGATTGCCCGCTTGCAACGCATAAAGGACAACGACGCGGACTTCGTCACACCGATGGATATGCTTGCCGAGCTGCGCGACGACAATAAACAGCTCACCGCGAGCATGCGCGAGACGCATGGCCTTTGCGATGAGCATGGCGACGTTGCGACGGCGAGCCTTCTGGAAATCTGGATCGACGAGGCAGAGCGCCGTACCTGGTTTCTATTCGAGGCGACCCGCGCAGCCCGAGGCGAATAATAGAATTGCGAATTTCGGTCGCTCGATTGCGCATCCATACGTTAGGCAATTGGCTCTATAAGTGGTCGCGCCGCTTATTCCAGCTTGGCGTCCAACGTAATTTGCGCATTGAGGACCTTCGATACCGGACACGTTTTTTCGGCAGCGCCAGCCAGTTCCCTAAACTTGGCTTCGTCAAGATTTGGCACGCTGGCACGCAATGTAAGCGCGGACCTGCTGATGCGGAAACCTTGGCCTTCTGGCTCGAGGGTGACAGCCGCCTCGGTACTCAGTTGCGTGGGTGTGAAGCCGGCGCCCTGCAATTGAAACGCCAGCGCCATGGTGAAACAGCCAGCATGCGCGGCAGCGATTAGCTCTTCCGGGTTTGTACCCTTCTCGTTTTCGAAACGGGTCTTGTAGGAGTAAGGGGTCTCGGCGAGCACCCCTGAATCGGTCGAGAGATTACCATTGCCGGCGCGGCCAGTGCCGCGCCAAACTGCTTTTGCCTTTCGGATCATGGAGGTCTCCTTGGTCTGGGCCCCTCTTGGCTCATTTCGATCTATACTTGTGATCTAAACATCATCTTTGCCTGGCCAATATGAACCCCACCGATCACGGCCGGAAATTGCTGGAAAAGTGCGCGCTTTTCAGTTCGCTGGACGAAAAGGCGCGTCGCGATATCGCGGCTTATGCCAAACGGCGTAGTTTCACATCTGGTGACTCGATATGCCGCCTTGGCGACCACGGCGACAGCATGATGGCGGTGGTGGTCGGCGCGGTGCGCATCTCGCTTCCGACCACCAGGGGCAAGGAGGTCATCCTTGTGGATCTACGGCCCGGAGAACTCTTTGGCGAGATCGCGCTCCTGGACGGCAAGCCGCGCTCAGCCAATGTAACGGCGCTTACCAATTGCGAGCTTATGGTTTTGGAACGACGAGACCTACTGCCCTTCCTCGAACGTAATCCGGCTGCGTGCATGAAGCTGATGGAAATGCTTTGCGCTCGGATCCGTCGTTCGGACGAGCGTATGGCGGACATCGCCTTCTTCAATTTGCCTGTGCGCCTTGCCAAGACATTGCTCAACTACGAGCCCGAAGTTCGCGCGGGAATGAAACTATCGCTGTCGCAGAGCGAATTAGCCGAGATGGCGGGGGGGACAAGAGAAAAAGTAAATCGATGTCTGCGTGAGTGGCAACGCCAGGGCATCATAGAATTGAAGAATCGCTGGACCATCATTCGCAGTCCGGAGGCCCTGCGCGAGCTGGTAGAATCGAACTAGTCGGCTCGCTGATCTCGCGTTTCCAAATTCGGCATCGACACAGGAACCTGGCGCCTTTTTCATGCTAGTGTTTCGCCAGCGAACCTGCGCTCGAGACATGCGATGCGGATTCTGGTCTTCCAGCACGTTCCGGTAGAACACCCGGGTTTTTTTCGTCAGCTCTGGCGCGAAAACGGCGATGAATGGCGCACCGTTGAATTGGACGAAGGCCAGGTCATTCCCGACTTGAACAATTTCGATCTGCTGGTCGTGATGGGCGGTCCGATGGACGTCTGGCAGGAGGACGTTTATCCCTGGCTCGGACCCGAGAAGGCCGCGATCCGCTATTGGGTGAAAGACCTCGGTCGTCCTTTCCTTGGAATATGTCTGGGACATCAATTGCTAGCGGCTGCGCTCGGCGGTGCGGTTGGGCCGATGAATCAACAGGAAATCGGTCTCAGCGAAGTGACATTGACGAAGGCGGGTCGGCAAGATCGGCTCTTTGCCGGCTTTGCCGCTCGCATGGAAACGTTTCAATGGCACGGCGCGGAAGTATCGCGGCTGCCGGATGATGCCGAAATACTCGCCGAGAATTCATTGTGCGCCGTCCAAGCGTTCCGCTGCGGCGCGCATGCGTATGGGCTGCAATATCATATTGAGATCACCGCTTCGACCGTCGCGGAGTGGAGCAATATTCCAGAATACCGGGCCGGACTTGAGCGCACACTCGGTCCCGACGCGGTGAGTCGGCTGGACGAAACGGTGACGCCGCGGCTGCCGTCTTTCGAGGCTAGCGCGCGCCGTCTAAACGACAGCGTCGCCGCCATCGTCGCGGCGGCACGTTCGGTCAGGTCTTTGAGAGACAAACGATTATCTGCGTGAACCGGCAATCGGGAAGGATTTACACAAAAATTGAATGTGACTCAGGTGACAGACTCTATTGCATTGCCGATAATGTCCAGCCTTGCTGGCGGGGGATGATGGCACGATGGAGCGCCTCATGACGCCTGCCCACGCCGTGTCTCCCGAAGTTAGTTCTCGAAAAGCCGCGCTTCGCGAAGCTGTGCCTGCTGGGGAAGCCGTGAGTTCGCTCGAATTCGAGCGCAGCGTTTTTGATTCCGCCGAAACCGAGATTTTGAGCAAGGCCTTCGCAAAAGCGTGGACCTTTGTTGAATTTGATCCGACGCTTAGCATGCTGGAAGCGGTTGAGCGCCAAGCCGAACTGGCGCGCTGCTTGATGGCGATCCTCAAGCTTGGTGACAGCAATCCGACTTCGATTGCAAATTCCGCAATAGCGCTGCTGAGAAAGAGCCAATCGAGAATCTTGCGCCGGCGCGTGCCGCGCGGGCAGCCAAATGAAGACCGCATCGGCGCGGCGCGATAGGTTGGCGTTAGGTTGATGGACGCAGCTTCAATCACTGCGCGAATTGAGTAAGCAATTCGGCACGCAGCCGACGGCAATCGTCTGATCAATCGGCAACGGGAGATCATTGCAGGTCTGGAGCAAAACGGCAGCAACGTCATGCAAGCATTAGCGCTGCTGAAGAATTTGCTTTCCAGCCAGGAACTGCACCTGCGCGATCGTGATTACCTTCATCGACATTTTCCGCAATATCGTCCTTAAAAATAGGCGATTACCTCGTCTGTTGCGGATTTTCTGCAAACAATTCGCGCGGTAGAGTTCGCACATGCGGGCAATGGTGCTGGAACGGCCCGGCGCTCCGCTCTCATTTACGGAGCGGCCCGATCCGCGGCCAGCTGACGGTGAGGTGCGAGTTTGCGTCGCGGCGTGCGGCGTGTGCCGCACCGACCTGCATGTTGTTGATGGCGAACTGCCAAATCCTAAGCTCCCGCTCGTACCCGGCCACGAAATTGTCGGCCGCATCGATATGGTCGGCGACCATGTCGCTGCGCTCGGAATTGGTCGCCGCGTCGGCGTGCCGTGGCTGGGTCAAACCTGTGGACACTGCCAGTTCTGCCGCAATGGCCAGGAAAATCTTTGCGATCGTCCGTTGTTCACTGGTTATACCCGCGACGGCGGTTATGCGACGCATGTGATTGCCGATGCGCGCTACGTTTTTCTGCTGCCCGAGCGCGGCGATGATGTCGCCACGGCGCCGCTATTGTGTGCGGGGTTGATCGGCTGGCGCTCCTTGCAAATCGCGGGGGAGGGCAAAAAACTGGGGCTTTACGGGTTTGGCGCCGCTGCGCATATCATCGCCCAAGTCGCGCGCTGGCAGGGGCGCGAGATATTCGCGTTCACCAGAACGGGTGACAATGCCGGGCAAGCTTTCGCCAAAAAGCTTGGCGCCTGTTGGACCGGAAGTTCCGACGACACTCCGCCCGAACCGCTCGATTGCGCCATCATTTACGCGCCGGTCGGCGCGCTTGTGCCGGCGGCTTTGCGCGCGGTGCGCAAAGGCGGCCGTGTGGTCTGCGCCGGAATTCACATGAGCGACATTCCAAGTTTTCCATACGAAATTCTTTGGCACGAGCGTGAGCTCAAATCGGTCGCTAATCTGACCCGGCAAGACGGCGAGGACTTTTTTACGATCGTGCGAAAGGCGGGGATCAAGACGGAAACTACGGCTTATCCGCTCGCTCGTGCTAACGAGGCGCTCGCCGATTTGCGCGCCGGCCGGGTGCATGGTGCTGCAGTCTTAGTGCCGTGATGTGCGACCATCCGATGCCTCGACATAGCATAAGATCAAAAGCGTAGGATTAAATTCATATGCACGGGATTGAGCGATCCGTCCGCCAAATTTTTTGTGCAGAGCGGGAACGAACCCCGGTTCCTAGCGTTTGCGTCGAGGCAAGGAAGGTTGAGGCCTGAGACGTGAGGGGGATTCCACGTCGGTTCCGAAATCTCGCGCCCCGCGTGTTGTGCCCGCGGGATGCTGCTGCATGCCTTGTTGCACCCCCTGTTACATCCCCTGTTACATGCCCTGGCGGCCTCACGATCGCGCATGAGCCCGGCGGACAAATCTCTGCCTTTTGCGCCTGCTTCTTCGCCACATTCCGGCTTAAGCTTCGCGCCGCGCCCCTTACGCTGCGCCCCTTGCGGTGTCCGTTTATGTTGCCAATCACGCGCCCTCGGGCACCACTCACCGGCATGATGTGCCGCGTTCTCCCTTCGCCTGCCTTTGGAGCAATCTATGCAGATCGCTGAAGACGTCGTTGGCGCAAAGGACGCCGAGCTTCCCGCCCCCGCCGCAACCGGCGAGCGCCACGTCAACGGCGACGATGCCGGCGCCCTAACCGAACACGGTCTGACCGAACTTCTCCACGCGCTGCAGGCGATGCGGGTGGGCGATTTTTCCGTGCGCATGGCCGGCGACCGCGTTGGCCTCATCGGCAAGGTCGCCGACACATTTAATGACATCGTCGCCACCAACCAGCGAATGGCGCAGCAGCTCGAACGGGTCGGCCAAGTGGTCGGCCGCGAAGGCCGCACGCGCCAGCGCGTGCGCCTGGGTCTGTCCGACGGCGCCTGGGGCGAGATGGAATCAAGTGTCAACTCGCTGATCGACGATCTGTTGTGGCCGACGACGGAAGTGACCCGTGCCGTTGCCGCGGTGGCGCAGGGCGATCTCTTGCAAACCGTGCAGCTCGATGTCGACGGGCGGCCGCTCA